>Ga0114939_10001724_pt1 | contig 16994 bp, 14 predicted proteins | sample AshMeaCrysSpring_FD_87196 | JGI IMG/M metagenome (GOLD analysis project Ga0114939, IMG submission 87196) | Groundwater microbial communities from Big Spring, Nevada to study Microbial Dark Matter (Phase II) - Ash Meadows Crystal Spring | ecosystem: Environmental > Aquatic > Deep subsurface >... | reverse complement strand
GTGACCACGTGCTCGCCGATGAACCCCCACCAGACGTCGGGCGCGTTGGGTCCCGTGGGATTGCGGCCGCGGCTAGGCTTCAAGCCGACCAGTCCGCAGTTGGAGGCCGGCGTGCGGATCGAGCCGCCGCCGTCATTGGCGTTCGCGGCGGGGACGATGCGGGCAGCCACTGCGGCTGCGGATCCGCCACTCGACCCGCTCGAGGTGCGCTCCAGGTGCCACGGATTACGCGTCGGCCCGAACAACTCGGGCTCGGTCACATTGGAGACGCCGAGCTCCGGCGTGTTGGTCTTGCCGAAGATCACGAGACCCGCCGCGCGATAGCGGCGCGTCAGTTCCTCGTCGGCCGCCGGCACGTAGTCCTGGAACAGCCGCGAACCCATGCGCATCGGCTCGCCCGCGTACGCGGTCATGAGGTCCTTGATCAGGAAAGGCACACCACGGAAGGGACCTTCGGGCAGTCCCGCGGCGATCGCCTCGCGCGCGCGCCCTTCCATCAGATGGATGACAGCGTTCAGCTGCGGGTTGACGCGCGCCGTGCGGTCGAGCGCCTCATCGAGCAGCTCCGCCGCGCTCACCTGTCCCGCACGCACCAGCTCGGCCAGCCCCAGCGCGTCGTATCGGCCATAGTCCGCGAATGCCACCGGCAGCCCTCCCCTGGATCGACGAATGATCATCTTTTCCGCGGTTGCTTGCCATCAGACCTCGCCGCGCGGACACTGGCTGCTCCCCTAGAACAGCTGTTCCAACTTCGTCATGAAACTCATGCACAGCCTGCATAGCCACTGTCATCGTACCCTCCTGTTGCTGGCTGCGATCGCGGCCATCGCGCCACAGGCGGCGGCGTTGGCGAAGCCCGTCACGGGCGAGCGCATCATCGCCGCCGACAGCGAGCCGCAGAACTGGCTCGCGCACGGCCGAACCTATGACGAGCAACGCTACAGCCCGCTGGCACGGATCAACGACGGTAATGTCGGCCGGCTCGGGCTGGCCTGGTCCTATGCCACAGGGACCACGCGCGGCCTGCAGGCGACGCCGATCGTGGTCGACGGCCGCATGTACACGACAGGCGTCTGGAGCGTGGTGTACGCGCTGGACGCGAAGACCGGCAAGGAGCTCTGGACGTACGACCCGCAGGTGCCGCGCGCCTGGGGCCGCCACGCCTGCTGCGACGCCGTCAACCGCGGCGTGGCGCTGTGGCAGGAATCGCTCTATGTCGGCACGCTCGACGGCCGCCTGGTGTCGCTCGACGCGCGCACCGGCAAGAAACGCTGGGAAGTGAGCACGATCGACCAGACCAAGCCGTACACGATCACCGGCGCGCCGCGCATCGTGAAAGGCAAGGTGCTGATCGGCAACGGCGGCGCAGAGTACGGTGTGCGCGGGTATTTCTCGGCGTACGACGCCGAGACGGGCAAGCTCGCGTGGCGCTTCTACACGGTGCCTGGCAATCCGAAGGATGGTTTCGAGCACCCGGAACTCGCGGCCGCGGCGCAGACCTGGACCGGTGAATGGTGGGTCGGCGGCGGCGGCGGCACCGTGTGGGATTCGATGGCCTACGACCCGCAGCTCGATACGCTGTACGTCGGCACGGGCAACGGCTCGCCGTGGGCGCGCGCGATCCGCTCACCGGGCGGCGGCGACAACCTGTTCTTGTCGTCGATCCTCGCGCTCGATCCGGACGATGGCCGCCTCAAGTGGCATTACCAGACGACGCCGAAGGAGAACTGGGACTACACTTCCACGCAGCACATCATCCTTGCGGACCTGACGATCGACGGCAAGCTGCGCAAGGTGCTGATGCAGGCACCGAAGAACGGCTTCTTCTACGTGCTCGATCGCGTCACGGGCGAACTGCTCTCCGCGGACAAGTACATCCCGGCGACCTGGGCCACGCACGTCGACATGAAGACGGGCCGACCCGTGGAAACGCCGGAAGCGGACTGGAGCAAGGAAACCCGCATCCTGATCCCCGCACAGCTGGGCGGCCACAGCTGGCACCCGATGGCGTTCAACCCGAAGACCGGGCTCGTCTACATCCCCGCGATGCAGCCGGCCGGCATTTTTCCGCCGTCGACCGAGTTCCAGCAAACCGGCAAGTACACGCGCCGCGACATGTTCTGGAACCCGGGCGTGGACTGGAACAACTACGCGAACACTATTTATGCGCTCGTCGCGCAGATGGGCGGGGAATTGCCGAAGGATCGCGGATTCCTGAAAGCGTGGGACCCGGTCGCGAAGAAGACGCGCTGGGAGATCGAGCATCCTGCGTTCTGGAACGGCGGCCTGCTGACGACGGCGGGCAACCTGCTGTTCCAGGGCACTGGCGACGGTCGGCTCGTTGCGTATTCAGCCGACGAGGGCAGGATCCTGTGGGCCGTGCCGACGCTGGTCGGCATCGTCGCGCCGCCCGTCACCTATGAAGTGGACGGCGAACAGTACATCGCGGTCATGGCGGGTTATGGCGGTGCGGGCCCGGTAACCGCGGGCGATCCGCGCACGATGGCATCGGCGAAGTACTTCAACGAAGGCCACGTGCTCGCATTCAAGCTCGGTGGCGCCGCACGAATGCCGAAGATCGCGGAGCGCAACCGCGATATCCCCGAGCCGCCTGCGATTTCGGCGACTGCCGCCGAGATCGAGAACGGCAAGAACAAGTACGCGTCGACGTGCATGGTGTGCCACGGGCCGCTGGTGATTTCAGGGGGCGTGACGCCGGACCTGCGCAGACTGCCCGCCGAGAAGCACGCGCTGTTCAAGCAGATCGTCCATGACGGCATCATCCATGGCGCCGGCATGCCGCGCATGGGCGACCTGGTCAACGAGCAGGACGTGCACGACATCCAGGCGTACGTCGTCGAGCGAGCGCAGCAGGACCGGGCGGCGGCGGCAGCGAAGTAGTTCACCTCTCCCGCTGCGGCGGGAGAGGTCGCGCGCAGCGCGGGTGAGGGCTTTCGGGCATTCACCCAGCGCCAAACTGCAGGTCAAGGGCCCGGCGTTGGTCGCGGCTGGCTCCCGGTGGCCGCGATTTCGCGCAGCGAATCCACCATGTCCTTGTTGTTCACCGTGAAATCAAACAGCCGCGTGCGGATGTCCGCCAGCCGCAGCCGCAGCAGCGGCAACAGCGTTGGATTGGAACGCACTGTCTGCGCGGCCGCCGCCAGTTGTTCGGGCGGCAGATCGATCCTGCAGGGATAGTCGAGCGAGTACTTGATTGCAGCGTAGTCGCCGACAGTGATCGGTCGATCGCCGCAGCCCGTGGCAATGGCCTGCTGCACGTCGTTCGGCAGGCTCATCCGGAAAGCGCGCCGATACTCCGACTGGATACCTTCCCGCGCGATGTTGTCCCACATGGGGTTCGTGTACACCCGCATCGCCGTGTCGCGCAAGCTCGGGTCCCGAATCAAGCCGATGGCGCCCGTGGACGTGAGTTCGTCGTAAGTCGAGCGACGGCGTCCCTTCTGCTTGTACTGAGTCGCGCGATATGCCGTCGTCAGCAGGGCCTCATCCGACATTTCGGTCTTACCCTCGAGAGCCGCCACCGCTCTTTCCGCATTGGCGAGCACCTCCTTGTTGTACTGCAGCAGCAGTTCGCTGCTCCAGGCTTCTTCCCTGAGGTCGGAGCGCAGGCTCTGCGCGAATGCTTCGGCCTTGCGGCTGGTCACGCGCTCTTCGTTCCAGTTCGATACCTGCGTGCCGATGAATACGCCCGCGATGACGATCGCCAAGTCGATGACGATCGCAGTCCATTGCTGGTTGCGAACGTGCTGGGCGATGCGGCGGAAGATCATGCGGCGTTATACCCGGAAATCGTAGCCCTCACCCGGCCTGCGGCCGACCTCTCCCACTGACGTGGGAGAGGTGCAGAGCTCAGAAATTCGTGCGGAACTCCAGCCCCCACTGCCGCGGCTCGGAGATCGACGCGAACGGAGTGCCGAACGTATTGGTCGTCAGGTTGTTCACGCCGGTCACGTAGCGTTCGTCGAATGCATTCGTGAGATACGCCGCCACGCCCCAGCGGTCGCCCGCGCTCGACCACGCCAGGCGCAGGTCGGTGCGATTCGTGGCCTCGCCAACCTTGAAGTTCGGGCTCACCTGGCACGTGCCCTGGAACGCCGATCCCGCGTTACAGCGCGACTCGCCACGGTACGCATGCACCGCTGACGCATCGAGCAGGCCGTACTGGCCGAGCTGCCAGACGTAGCTTGCACCGAGCGCGGCCGAGAAATACGGCTCGCCGGTCGGGTCGCCCGCCAGGTTGACCGTGCCGCCGCTGTCGTCGTCGACGATCTTCTTCTTGTACGTGGCGTCGATCCACGCCAGGTTGGCGCTCAGCGTCAGCGCCTCGACCGGCTGCCAGCGCACCTCCGCTTCCAGCCCGTACGCCTCCTCGTCGCTGCTGTCGACGACGTACTGCGGGATCCCCGAGCCATTGACGCCCGTGACCAGTGAAATAGCCTGCTTGTCGCTGTATTCGTAGTAGAAGACCGAGGCATTGACGAGCAGGCCCAGGTCGGCGAACACGCTCTTCACGCCGCTTTCGAGGTTCCAGACGTCTTCGTTGTCGAAGCGCGAACCGACCTCGACGCTGTTGTAGCCGCCGGCCTTGTAGCCTTTCGCCAGCGAGCCGAAGACCATCACGCCGTCGGTCACCTCGTAGTCGACGACGAAGCGCGGGCTCACGTCGTCCCACGAGTCCTCGAGCTTGACCTTCTGGCCTTCCAGCCCAAGCGCGCTCAGGTCGAATACGATGTCGAACTGATAGGCCTGCGGCGGGATCGGGAAGATCGTGAAGAAGCCCCCCGCCTCGAGCGCCGCGATCGTCGCATCCAGCTCCGGCGCCTCGCGCGGGCCGTTGAACCAGCTGAAGTCCTTGGCGTCGTGCGTATAGCGCAAGCCGAACGTCAGGTTCAGGCGGTCAGTTGCGTGCCAGATCACGTCGCCGAACACGGCCGTCGCCTCGAAGTTGCCCTCGTTGAACATGGCCTCGCGCCAGCCGAGGCCCAGCATCGTCGCCGGGATGCCGTTCGCCGCCAGCACGTCGCTGGTGAAGCCGAACAGCGTGCCGTCCGGCGTACCCGCAAGACCGAGGTTCAGCAGCACCGTGTCGATGCTGTCCGTGAACGCATGCGTGTCGCTGATCTGTTCCGCATTCTCCCTGTAGTAACTGACGCCGGCCACCCAGTCGATCGAATCGGTATTTCCGGAGAACTTGAACTCCTGGTAGAAGCTGTCGTTGTCCTCGACGTTGGCGGTGTCGAAATAGAGCGGCAGGCGGTTGGTGCCGTCCTCGTCCTCGCGGTTGACCGTCTCGAACGTGCGCCAGGCGGTGGTCGAGCGGAAATCGGCGAGGCCGAACGAATGATCGATGAACAGCGTCAGCGCATCGAGCTTGCGTGACTCCTCGTTTCCCACGACGTCGTTGAACACCGGCGCCTTGAGCGGGTTGAGGTACGTATCCGGGTCGGCTGGAAACGGTGCGCGCTGCTGGCCGCCTGAAAGGTCAACCAGGCCGATCGCCGGGCGGGCGAGCTGGTCCAGCTCGTCGTGATCCCACGAGAGCGTCGCGGAGGTCGCGTCAGTGATGTCCCATTTGAGTGTCGCGCGCGTAGCCCAGTTCTCCTCGGGCATCAGGTCCTTGCCGGTCGCGTCGTCCTCCATCCAGCCGTCGGCCTCGTTCCACACACCGTTGACGCGCAGTGCAATGTCGTCGGTGAGAGGCACGTTGACCATGCCGTCGAGCCGCGTCTTGTTGTACTCGCCGACACGCAGGCGCAGGTTCGCGTCGAACTCGTCGACCGGCTGGCGTGTCACGATCGAGATCGCGCCGGCCGCGGAGTTACGGCCGAACAGCGTGCCCTGCGGGCCCTTCAGCACCTCGATGCGCTCGATGTCGTTGAAGGCCAGCAGCGACGAGCCGGTGCGCGAGCTGTAGACGCCGTCGACGTACACGCCTACGGCCGAGTCGGTACCCACGCCGAAGTCACCCGTCTGGATGCCACGGATCGCGAAGCGCGGCTGCGTCGGGCTGTCACTCGAGATCACCAGCCCGGGCACGAAGCCGTTCAGGTCACCCATGTCCTCCGCCGCGACGTCGTTGAGCAGTTCGTTGCCCACGACCTGGATCGTGATCGGCACTTCCTGCAGCACCTGTTCGCGGCGCTGCGCCGTGACGACGATCTCTTCGAGCAGCGAAGTGACGGCGGGCGCCGAATCCTGCGCATGCGTGGGCGTGAGGCCGGCGATCATGTGGGTCGCCAGCACGGCGGCAATGGCGCGCCGCAGATTGCGATTGGACCGGTTCATCGTGGTGTCCCCCAGGACGTATTTCATTATTGAATGGTTGTGGAGCGGGTCAGTTGGTGACGGCGAGCATGTACTGCGCGACCGCGAGGCGCGTCTCGGGATCGAGGTAGTCCTGCGGCGGCATCTCTGGATAATCCGGCCGCTTCTTGACCGGCTGGGCGATGTAGTCGGCAATACCCTGCGGATTGTCGAGATACAACGCCTGGATCACCTGCACGGGCGGGCCGATCATGCGGCCGTTATAGATGTGGCAGCCGCTGCAGATGCCGAGGTACGCCACCTTGCCGCGCTCGGTCGGGTCGATCTTGCGCGGCGGCACGGGCGGCAGCAGGTACGTAGTGATGTTGTCCGTATGGGTGAAGTCGCACTCCGCGAAATCGTTCACGCCGGCCGTCACGTACTGGTGGCGATTGACGATGCAGCTGCCCGGGCTCGGGCCCACCCGCACGATGTCGATGTTCCTGCCGCCCTTGGCCTCGGCCAGCAGCAACGCTTTCGCCTCGGGGATCGTGTCGAACCCGTTGTTGAGCATCACGTTGTCGAGCAGTCGCACGCGGTCGCTGTTCGGCTCGGACTCGGGATCGACAGTGATGTTCGATGCATGCGCGTGGTCGGTGACGATCACGCCCGCCACCTTGTTGTTGGCGATGATGTTGCCCTCGATGACCACGTCGTCCGCGGCCATGATCAGGACACCCGTGCCCGAAGGGATGCCCGCGACCGTGGAACCCGGCGCACCGAAATTCTTGCCGTTGTTGTTGACGACGAAGTTGTTGCGGAAAATGACGTCCTGCGTCGTCTTGATCGGCAGGCCTGGCGTGACGAACGCGAGCAGGCCGCCCGCGTTGTCGTGCACGTAGTTGTTCTCGACGATCGCGTGCCGGCTGTTCTCGATTTCGATGCCGGCCACGCTGTCGAACACCTCGTTGTGCGCGACGTGGATGTTGTCGCTCATGCCGACGTAGATCGCCGCGTCGGCGATCTTGGAGACGATGTTGTGTTCGACGACACCGTTCTGGCCAAGCTGCGGGAAGATGCCGTACACGCCCGTGTCGACGATGACGTTGTTGCGGATTTCGAAATTGTTGCCCGCCTGCCCCATCACGCCGTTGCCCTTGTAGTTGCGGATCTCGAGGTTCTCGACCACGAAGTTGTTGCCCGAGTACAGGATCGCGTCGTTGAGCTGCCCCTTGCCGTCGAGCACGGGTCGGCGGCCGGCCTCGATCACGCCGACGATGCGGATGTCGTCCTTGTCGATGTAGACGGTCTCCGAATACGTGCCAGGCATGACGCGGATCGTCGTGCCCGGCTGCGCGTTCTTGACCGCCTGCAGGATCGATTCGCCGTCCTTGACCACCACCGAGTGCGGTCCGGGCGGGCCAGCCACTGACTTGAGCGAGCCCGCCTCCTTCGCTGCCTTGATTTTCTCGGCGGCTGCCGCATCCGCCTTGAAGCCGCCGGCGTATTCGGCGCCGCCCGATGAGGACGTGATCACCATGCCGGACTTCGACGCGCGCCCGAGATAGACGCCCGCGCCGAGCATTGCGCCCAGCCCGATGACGATCAGAAGTGACTTCAGCGTCTTGCTCATGAGCGGATTCCTTGCGGGTTGTCGAGCGGCGGCAGGCCCGAGGGCACGCGTCGCGGAATGACAGGCGTGAATGTTTCGTCGGTCAGCGCGCCGAGGAAGTCGACCAGCCGGTCGACCTCGCGCTCGGTGAGGTCCGGCGAGCTGATGTGCCAGTGCAGGTACAACGACTGGTCCTTCGGTACCGCGTTGCCGCGGCCCTTGTTGTAGAACTCGACCGTCTCGCGCAGCGTCGCGAACGCGCCGGAGTGCATGTAGGGCGCGGTGCGGGCGATGTTGCGCAGCGTCGGGACCTTGAAGCCGCCGCGCAGCTTCGCCGCGGCGAAGGTTTTCTCGGCGCCCACGTCGAACGGGCGGCCGGCCGGTTCCGGCGCGCCGATCACGGCGACCTGCCCGTTCGTGAACAGCGGCGGCGTATGGCATTCGGCGCAGCGCGCCACGAACGAGCGAAAAACGTTGAGACCCTCGAGCTCGCGCTCGCTCAAGGCGGCCGCATGGCCCTGCGCATACCGGTCATAGCGGCTGTTGAACGAAATCAGCGACGTCTGGAAGGCCGCGAGAGCCGTGTAGACCTGCGACTCGGTGATGCCCTCGCCCGGGGTGTCGCGGAACGCCGCGCGGAACAGCCGGCGGTACTCGGCATTGGCATTGAGACGCGCGAGCAGCTGCGCCGGCTCGCTGCCCATCTCCCGTGGCGAGAACAGTGGTCCCGACGCCTGCGCCTCGAGCGACGACACGCGCGCGTCCCAGAAGAACGTCTGCAGAAAGGCGACGTTCCACAGCGTTGGCGCAGCCCGCCCCGCGTCCAGGCCGTGGATGCCGATCGATCGCGGGCGGCCGTCGGCAAAGCCGCGGTCGGGCCGGTGGCAACTCGCGCAGGAGAGCGTGCCGTCGCCGGACAACAGCGGATCGAAGAACAGGTAGCGCCCGAGGTCGATCTGTTCGGGGCGGAAGCCATCACGATGTGGCGGCAGGGAAGTCCGCGTGCCGCCCACGCCGCGGCCCTGCAGCGAATCATAGAACTCGTACAGGACCCGTAACCTGCACGTGCCGTCGGCGAGGCGCTCGAAGCTGGGTGGGCAGGACTGGCTCAGCACGATGCGATCGGGCGCGCCTGGTGGTGCCGCGCGCAGAGCGTCGCGCGTGATCGACGCCGCAGCGGCGACGCCCCCGATCACCAGCGCGCACGCGAGCCACGCCGCGATGTGCGACCTTGACCTCAAGGCTTACCCGGGGTCCCGGCCGAGTGGATGTAGCCAATCACGTCGTCCAGTTCGCGCTCGGTCGCGAGCGTGGCCGCCATCAGCGCCATCTGCCGGCCGTACTTGTCCTGCGCCTGGGCGCCACGCATGCCGTGCCGGAAGTTGCCGAACTGGCGCTTGATGTACGCGGCGTCGAGACCCGCAAGGCGCGGCGCGAACAGCGCCGCGTTGCCTTCGCCCTTGCCACCGTGGCACGCGCCGCACTTGCCCTGGTACAGGTTGTTGCCGTTGCGCGCGTCGAACTTGCCCACGGGCCTGGCACGGGTGGCCGGAAGCGCGGCAACGTAGGCCGCGACCGCCGCGCTCGCTTTTTCGTCCCGCAGCACCGCCTGCGCGCCGGCACGCATCTGCGCGCCGTACATATCATCCTTGTGCGCGCCCCGCAGGCCGGTGCGAAAATTGGCGAGCTGGCGCTGCAGGTAGGCCAGCTGTTGTCCCGCGATCGCGGGCGCGCCGGTCGCCGCGTTGCCTTCGCCGCGCGCGCCGTGGCACGCCGCGCAGGTGGCGAACGACTGCTGTCCCGTCGCTGCATTCGCGACCGAGCCCCAAGCCAGGGCCATCGCGAATGCCGCCGCGACCCGGGTCGCGCGACGCGCGTGAATCATTTCATCTCCCCTTGGCTGCACGCGATCTTGTGTCCTTGGTCGCGAGTCAGCCCACACATTTAATCACGCGGTTCGCGCGGCGCAAAGACAGCTCAGGTCCCGGGCGCCGGACCGACCCAGCGCCACGTGAGATTGATTCTCTCATGCGTCTGCCGCGCGGTCTTCGGCAACGCATGCACGTACGCGTGCTGCGTCTCGCCTGCCATCAGCAGGACATCGCCGTGTCCCAGCTCCAGCGTGACCGTAGCCGCAGCCAATCGCCGATGGCGCAGCTTGAAACGCCGTGTGGCGCCGAGCGAGACGGAGGCGATCGCCGGATTGCGGCCCAGTTCGGGCTCGTCGTCCGCGTGCCAACCCATGCTGTCCTGGCCGTGACGATACAGGTTGAGCAGTACGCTGTTGTAGTCATAACCGGTCAATGTTTGTGCCTGATCCCGCAACCACTGCAGCTCGGGTGTCCACGGCCGGGGCTCGTGCGCGGTGCCGGAGTACGTATAGCCGGTACCGGGATCGCCGTGCCACGCAACGAGCCGCGGCACGCGGCGGCGCTCGCCGAAGATCAGGATGTACTCGGCCTGCCAGTCGATGCCTGCGCGCAGCGCTGCGAACAGTGCGTCCGCGGCGGCGGGCGGCAGCGCCTGCGGCCACAGCCGTACGTCGGCGTCGGGCAGATTGAATCGCAGCGGATCAGTCGGCAGCAGCGACAGGTTGCGCGTCGTCATTCGCGCGCAGCGTAGCCTGCATGCGCTCGAGATGCACGCGCACGGCACCGCGCGGCTGCGACTGGCACGCCAGCACGGTCTTCTGTTCCAGCTGCTCGCGCGAGAGCACGTAAGACGTGTCGGTCAGCGCACGCACATCCCCTTCCAGCAGGCGGCAACGGCACGTCGTGCAACTGCCGACCCGGCAACGTGACGGCCAGGGCAGGCCCTGCGCCAGCGCGGCCTGCAGGATCGTCTGGCCGGGGGCCACTTCGAATTCCCAGCCGAATGGTTCGACCGTGACCCGCGCGGGTTCGGGGGCGCGACGCTTGAACAGCTGCTGCAGCATCTCATTGCCCCTGGGCTGCAAGCTGCAGTGCCGGAACGCCACTGCGCTGGTTCGCTGCCGCGGCCATGCGGCGCTCCGCCGGGCTCGCATAGCGACGATCCCAGTCGAGCACGAGCGGCGTCATGCGATCGCGGTACCAGCCGGGCACGAGGTACACGAGCAGCAGGCAGGTCAGGTAGCCGTACGGCAGCGTCGGCGCGTTGCGGTACGAGCGCAGCTGCCAGAACTGCGCGTCGCCTTCGGCGTGGTGGTGCGAGTGCCGCGCCAGATTGAACAGCACCGCGTTGCTCACGCGCTTGTTGGAGTTCCAGGAATGTCGCGGCTCGACGGGCTGGCCAGGGTCGCGCACCAGTCCGTAATGCTCGAAGTAATTGACGGCCTCGAGCACCGAGCGCCCCGCCAGCGCCGCCAGCACGAACACGATGACGGCCGTGATGCCGCCCGCGGCCGCGAACGCAGCAATGATCACCGCCGACATCAGCCAGCCACGCAGGTAACGGTTGTGCACGGTCCAGAAGCCGTGGCCCAGTGTCTGCAGCCGCTGCCGTTCGAGCGCCGCGGCGCTGCGGCTCTGCCCGGTCACCGATCGCAGCAGGTAGAAATAGAAGTGCTCGCCCCGTCGCGCCGAGGCGGGATCAGCGGGCGTAGCGAGACGACGATGGTGGCCATACACGTGCTCGATCGAGAACTCCGCGTTGAACGTGAGCGCGAGCAGCCAGCGGCCGACGAGCATCGCGGCACGATCCGTCGTGCGATGCGTGAGTTCGTGGGCGACATTGGTGCCCAGCGCCGAGAATGTGAGGCCACAGGAAAGGATGCCGCCCACCCAGTGCCAGGCGGCGGTCGCCTCGCGCCGGGCGAACAGGTCCCAGCCGAAATTCGACTGCGTCCAGACACCGAAACCGAGCAGGTCGCCCGAGCCCGCCATCCACGCCATCGCGAAGGCGACCAGGACCAGGGCAGGTAATGCCAGGTACAGCATCGTATTGAGCAACCACGGGTGGCGGTAGTTGGGCTCATCGAACGCGTCGCCCAGCAGCGTGTCGCCCAGGATGGTGCCGCCGTAGATCACGGCGAGCCCGAGCCACATCCACGCCCCGCCGAGCAGCAGGCCGGCGACGGTGGCCACGGCGAACGTGTAAACGCCGAGGAAACGCAGGTACTTGGACATGACGGGCACTCCGGCCGGGAATTGGTTAGAACAAATGTTCTTAGAACAAATGTTCTAATAAAGATGCCTGAGCAGAACTCCCGTGTCAATGACCCCGGCGCCGTGCGTATACTTTGCGTCGCAACAAAGTCCGCCGCCCCGCCCTCCCCATGCCCCGCAAGAAGCGCTCGACCGCCGACTCGACCGACACGCCTGACCGCATCCTCGAGGCGGCGCTCGCGATGTTCAACGCCGACGGCTCGCACGCCGTGTCGACCCGGCACATCGCGGCGCGGCTCGAGATCAGCCCGGGCAACCTGTACTACCACTTTGCGAACAAGGAAGAGATCGTGCTGCGCCTGTACGAGCGCATCGAGACGCAGCTGATGGAGACGCTGGCGCCGCGTGGCGGCGGGTCGCAGTCGTTCGAGGCAGTCCTGCAGTACCTCGACGACATTTTCAGTCACCTGTGGGAGTTCCGGTTCTTCTATTGCGACGTCAACGCGCTGCTGCGCGAGGTTCCCGGACTCAAGGAGCGCTATCGCGACCTGGCCGAGCGCGTGCGCGCTCGCTCGCGCGCGATCTTCGAGTCGATGGTCGATGCGGGCTGGATGGACGCCTCCCCCGAGCAGCTCGACCTGCTGACGACCAACGCGTGGATCGTGCTGACGCAGTGGTTCACGCACCGCCAGGTGATCGAGCGCCGGCGCACGATCCAGTCCTCCGACATCCGCGAGGGCATCCGCCACCTCGTCGCGCTGTTCACTCCGTTGCTCACGCCCCCGCAGCGGCGGCAGGTAGAAAGACTGATGGCACCGGCCACCCGCTGAGCTCACCCTGCAAGTCCCGAGACACGACGCACCCCACCATGCCCAGTTTCCGCGCGCGATTGCTCAACGCCCTGCTGCGCCGCTTCGTCAAGCGCCTATGGCAGCCCGGCCTCTCCATCGAGCAGATCCGCGCACACACCGCGGGGACGGACAGGCGGCTGTCGCGCCGCAGGATCGCGTGCGCGGTCGAGCAGGTGACGATCGGCGGCGTCCCGGCCACATGGCACGGCGCACCCGAACTGGCGACGCAGCGTGGCACCCTGCTGTACCTGCATGGTGGCGCCTGGTGCGTGCACCTGCCGGCGCTGTATTCGACCTTCGCCGCGCGACTGTCGAACGCGACGGGATTGCGGGTGCTGCTCGTCGATTATCGGCTCGCGCCCGAGCACAAGTTTCCTGCATCCACCGATGATTGCATCGCGGTGTACCGTGCGCTCGTCGAGACCAGCGGCGTCCCGCGTGCCATCGCCGGCGATTCGGCGGGCGGCAACCTGTCGCTGCTCACGCTGATGCGCGCGCGCGATGAGCAGTTGCCGCTGCCGGGCTGCGCCGTGCTGCTCTCGCCCGCGACCGACCTTTCGCTCGGCAGTCCGTCGATCCGTTACAACGTGCACGCCGACCCGATGTTCGGCGGCGGCATGAAGGACCTGCTGGTGCCGTTGTACTGCCCGGACGTCGACCTGCGTGATCCGCGCCTGTCGCCGCTGTTCGGCCGCTGGGACGGGCTGCCGCCGCTCTTCTTCCTGGCGGGGTCGACGGAGATCCTGCTCGACGACGCCGTCCGGGCGCACGATCGCGCGCAGCAGGCCGGCACGGATTCGCGCATCGACGTGTGGCCCGACTTGCCGCACGTGTTCCCGCTGTTCGCGATGCTGCCGGAAGCGCGGCAGGCGCTCGACGAGATCGCCAGCTTCATCGCGCAACATGCCCGCGCGGGTAGTGTCGCCGCTGCCGAACGCCTGGCGGCCCCCCGCGGCGGTGATTACCCAACCCGCGCCGGATGCGAGCGTTCCCAGCGTTCAGCAATGAATTGAGCGGTCGACGCGAGCGCGCGATCCGCGTCCGCCAGCACGCCCGCGTTCGACTGGAAAACGTGCCAGCGACGCGGAAATTCCTGATACGAGAGCTCGACTGCAGCGACTTCCAGCGCAGCCCGCAGACGCCGCGAATCCTGCAGCAGGATTTCATCGGTGCCGACCTGCAGCAGGATGGGCGGCAATCCGCGCAGGTCGCCGTGAATCGGCGAGGCGAGCGGATCGGTCGCGTGTCGCCCGCCCAGATAGGCTCGCGCGCATTCGTTCACCCAGGGCAGCGAGACCATCACCTCGCCGGCGGGCTCGGGACCGCGATCCGGATGGCCCAGATCGATCCACGGCGAGAACAGCACCATCGCGGCGGGCGATGGCTCGTCGAACTCGCGCAGGCGCAGGGCAGTGGCGAGCGCGAGCCCGCCGCCGGCGGAATCCCCTGCGATCGCAATGCGCTCCGGCCCCCAACCCGCCGCGATCAGGCCGCGATACGCCGCCACCGCATCGTCGACGGCCGCGGGCAACGGATGTTCCGGCGCAAGGCGGTAATCAGCGGCGAAGACGCTTGCGTTGGTGAGTCGCGCGATGCGCGTCGTGATCGAGCGATGCGTGGCCGGCGAACCCACGCAGTACGCGCCACCGTGCAGGTACAGCACCGCGCCGTGCGTCGGCCGGCTGTTCCGCGGCGCCACGAGTTCGCCGGGCACGCCGCCCATCGTCGTCACGGTGCAGGAGACGCCACGAGCGGGCAGCGTCAGCTGCGCGATGCGCTCGAGACGCGCCCGTTGCTGCTCGATCGGCCGCCCGGCCCGAAACGTCGGGCGCAGCGTCAGGCGCAGCACGCCGCGAAGGACGGCAGCGATCAGTCGTTCGAACGGGGTTTCAGTCGCGGGAGGAGTCAATGCGCGCGCCTTGGGCCTGGCCAGCGCGCACAATAGCGGAGACCGTCAGCTCACGGCGCGGACGTGAAGGCCTTCGGACCGGTGTCGGCCGGCAGCGGTTCGGCGTCAGCTTGCGGGTCCGGCCCGGCATTCGCCTGGAGTTCGTCCGCCTGCTCGTCCTCGTCGCCGAGCACCTCGATGCGGACCTTCGCCAAGCCCTTGCGCAGCATGCCGAGTTCGTCCGCGGCGGCCTGCGACAGGTCGGCGATGCGCTTGCCGACGAACGGGCCGCGATCGTTCACGCGCACGACGACGCTCCGTCCGTTGCGCAGGTTGGTCACCCGCGCGACCGTGCCGAACGGCAGGTTCGGGTGCGCCATGGTCATGGCGCCCTTGTCGAAGCGCTCGCCGCTCGCGGTCTTGCGGTTGTGGAACTGGGCGCCGTACCAGGACACGACGCCTTCCTGCACGGTCGCGATGCCGCGGCCGATCGCGGAAGTGATTTCCGCCACGCCCGGCGTCGACGACTGGCGCTCGGCACGGGCAGCGGCGCCCGGCAGCGCGACGGCAAACAGGGCGCACACCAGCAGCAGGCCGGGGCTCGGGCGGGCATCCTTGCGGGCGGTGATGAGAGTGTTGGCCAAGCTCAGGCTCCTTGGGCGGCGTCTGCTTCCTGCCGGGGTCTGGTTTACGGACTGTGGGCCGCCCGGTCAAAGCGGGCCGGCCATGCAGTGACGCAAATCACGTTGCGGCGGGGTGGGGCGCGATGCCCTCCGTGTCTGGATTGGTGCGGACCGGGACTGGCCGCCGGTGGCACCGAGCCGATGGCTCGCTGCGGTCCGTCTGAGACGGCGCTCCGGCGACAAATTTCCGGCGAGGATAGCCGAAGCCGGTGGATCGCACCGGACCCAGATCGTAAATTCTTTCTATTTCAATAACTTATGAATCCGCACTCTGGATTCGGTCCAGCCCCGGCTTCAGGCCGGCGGGGTCTTGTTGCGGCGGGTGAAGAACCAGATCAGGCCGGCGGCGCACGCCACAGAGAGGAGAAATCCGAAGGCTTCCGGGACATTCAGCAGCCGCCCGACCAGGCCACCCGTGAACGAACCGCCGATGCCGTACAGCATGGTCTTCGGCCAGCTCATGGGGTCGGGGCCCGGCAGCACGAAGCGCGCGATGCCACCGATGATCAGCCCCATCACGGCGCCGACCACGACCATCACCAACAGGAAGACCCCCAGCCCGGTCCCAAGTGCGCCAGCAGCGGTCGATGCATCCATCTGACTCCCCTTTGGTTTTTGTCCAGTGTCAGGCCGCGAAACTAGCAGTTGCCCCCGCTCCTGCGCCAGCGGGTTGCAGACAGCGGAATGGGGACGGTCCCCGATCAGGGACCGTCCCGGCAAGGGCCTTAGATCACTTTGTTGCAGTGCATTGACGCGATCCGGATCCCGTGTCATATGAGTGTCGTATCCACGACGTCGCGCGATGCGGGTGCCCAGACGGCGCAAGCTGAGCCGGGTTCCCGCGCCTGCGCACGCCCGCGACCACAGGCAGGGCCCCTCCGATGAGCGCACAGCGACCCACCCCCTCCACGACCGGCGCCCACTACGGCGACCGCGCGGACGCCCCCGTGCAGCTCAGTGCCCCGCCCAAACAGGGCCTCTACGATCCGCGCAACGAGCATGACGCCTGCGGCCAGGGGTTCGTGGTCAATATCAAGGGCCACAAGTCGCATCGCGTGCTGGAACAGGCCATCCAGGTGTTGAAGAACCTGGACCACCGCGGCGCCTGCGGCTGCGAGGTCAACACCGGCGACGGCGCAGGGGTGCTGCTGCAGATGCCGCACGCCTTTAACGAGGACGTGTGCAAGAAGGCCCGCATCCCGCTGCCCGCCGCCGGCCAGTACGGCAGCGGCATCATCTTCCTGCCGCGCAACCCGACGGTGCGCCGCCAGGTGGAGCAGAGGTTCGAGCAGGTGGTGCAGTCCGAAGGCCTCGCCGTGCTGGGCTGGCGCACGGTGCCGACCAGCAACGGCATGCTCGGCGAGACGGCCCGCTCGTGCGAGCCGTTCATGCGCCAGGTGTTCATCGCGCGCAGCCCCGAGATCACCGACGATCTCGCCTTCGAGCGCAAGCTCTACGTCGTCCGCAAGCGCGCCTACAACGAGATCCGCACCTCGACGCTTTCGGGCGCCGAGTACTGGTACATCGTGAGCCTGTCGGCGCGTACGATCGTCTACAAGGGCATGCTGCTCACGACGCAGCTCGACCAGTACTTCCCCGACCTGCACAACC
>Ga0114939_10001723_pt1 | contig 17024 bp, 13 predicted proteins | sample AshMeaCrysSpring_FD_87196 | JGI IMG/M metagenome (GOLD analysis project Ga0114939, IMG submission 87196) | Groundwater microbial communities from Big Spring, Nevada to study Microbial Dark Matter (Phase II) - Ash Meadows Crystal Spring | ecosystem: Environmental > Aquatic > Deep subsurface >... | reverse complement strand
GCTCGGCGTCAGGCCCGAGTTCGTGCCGGTCGGCTGGAAGGAGCTGCCGGAGGTTCTGGAAAACAACCTCATCGACGTGATGCCAGGCGTCTGGTACCGGCCGTTCTGGTTTCGCGAGCTACGCCTCTCTGCGCCATACCTGGAGGGGACGATGGCGATCATCACCCGGGACGAGCGTCGCCACGAGTTCGAAAGCGTGAGCGCCCTGCATCGCAGCCGCGGGCTGCGGATCGGCGTGCCGCTCGACACCCGCCAGGTACGCGCGAGCATCGCGCAGTACTTCGGCGACGCATCGGTCGAGCTCGTGCCTCTGGAGTCGACCGTCGTCTTCTTCGCGGGCGGACGGCCGGACCTGGACGGGGTACTCATGCCGGCCGAGAGCGGCTCGGCGCTGACGCTGCTGCATCCGCAGTACAGCGTCGTCGTGCCGCAACCGCACCCCGTGCGCATTCCCACGGCCTTCGGCACCGCGCTGCATTCCGGCGATCTCGTCGAGGCGGCGAACGAGTGGATCGTCTACGCGAAGAGCGAAGGCTCGATCCAGCGCGCATACGACTACTGGGTGCTCGGCAAGGGCGCCGAGGAGAAGGGGCGTCGCTGGTCGATCATGCGCGACGTGCTTGACTGGGGCCGGTGAGCGACATCTACGCAAGACCACGCGGGAGACCCTGCTGCGGCCGCTCCGGCGGTGGCCGGCGGGCATCGAGCGCCGGCGTACCTGCCTTCCGATCGCGCAGCGGCCTGGAAGCAAGACGAACGCGACATCCTTCAAGGCGCGAGGGCCCGCGCGGCGAGCACCGCGGGCCGCCACGCGGGCGTTGGCCCCTGCCGCGGTGGCGCTCAGCCGCCTGTGATCACCGCGTCGGGGATCTCGTAGCGTTCTTCGCCGATGCGGATCGTCGTCAGGTCGCTTTGCCGCGAGGCGCTGAAGGTGCCGCGGTCCGCCTGCGAGGCGTCGTAACCCGTCGCCCGGCCCTTCTCGAAGAAGATGACGCACTTGCGCCCGTCGGGCTTGGTCACCGTCACCATGCCGTTGCCCTGGCCCTCGCGCGTGACGCCGTAGGCGCACTGGCCCGTGGGCTGGCCGCCGCCCATTGAGCAGGGGATGTTGCCGGTGGCGTGAAAGCCCGTCCCGGCGACCTTCGCGTCGGTTGCCGGCGCTGCAGCTGAGGCCCCGGCAGCGGGCTGCGTCGAAGCGGCGGCGTTCGTGCCCGGTGCGATCGCGACCTCGAGCCGGTAGTTCGCGACCTCGTTGCGCCGCGCGGCCGAGCGCATCATGTAGACGCGGATGCTGTAGTCGCCGGTCTCCGGCAGCACGCCCTCGAACTGGTTGCCGGTCACCGAGCCGTTGAAGAACGCGACCTCGTTCTGCCCCGGCGCGAGGATGTTGAAGTAGGTGGCCGTGTTATTGGTAGCGAGGCTGACGTTTGCGCTCTGCCCCTTGCTCGCGCCGACGAGGTAGTCCACCGTCTGGTCGCCCTTGAGGGTGCCCGTCACGGTGGCGCTGCTCGCGCCTCGCTTGAACTGCAGGCGCTCGGTGCGAACGTCGCCGGCGATGGTGGGCGAGGACAGGAGCAGCAGGGCGCCGGCGGCGGCGATCAGGGGCATGGCTTGGCGGTAGCCGGTCATCGGTTTCTCCCTCTCAGTGGACGAGCGGTACGGGCGGGCCGACCGTCACGGCGCGGGTGTGCCGGTCCCGCGGCGGATGGAGCTTGGCTTTCGCAGTCGGCAGATTGCGGCGATCGATGCGATGTTGAGCAGCGGCGCAACGCTCGCGAGCCACGGATGCGAGGCGGAGGGGAACAGGTCGATCAACCGATTCCACGGTAGTCCGAGCAGGATCAGGGGCACGGCATCGAGCGGGTCCCCTTCGCGGCCGAAGAGGCGGAATGACCCGACAGCAAGAGCGCCGAGGGCCGCGAGATAGAGCAGCACGAAGGCAGTCAGGCTCGAACGACAGAATCGACCCATCGCGGTTCAGGTCAGTCCCGGCGAAACGCGCAGGCGACCGGCAAGCATGCCCATGGAAACGGGAGCGTGCAACGTGGCGTGGCCCCGGGTTGGGCGGGCCTCGCTTCAGGGCGAGCTCACGACGATACGCGCATCGGCGTGGCACGATGTGGATCCTCGACGCCGTGATCGACGGCGGCTCGGCACCGAGTGTAAGCGGTTCCGCTGCACCGCATGTGTCGGCCGTCTCGTCAAGCCCGAACGTTGGGTTGACCCTTCCAGCGTGCCCGCATACGCTTTGCGCCGCGGCTAGGACGGCCGCGCATTCTCTTCCCCGATCGACTGCGCGAGCCCCGCCGTGAGCCTTTCCCGAGTCGTTTCCGGTCTCGCCCGCCTGGGTGCGACCGGGGTGGTGCTGCTGTGCTCTCTCGTGAGCGGCGTGGCAGCCGCGGGCCCGGACCTGGACGACTCGGTCGACCCCGGGCTGCAGCGCAGCCTCGAGCGCGTCGTGCGCGAACAGGGCCTCGGCGGCGAGGTGGAATCGGGACGGCTTTCGCTCGCGCTCGTCGACCTCTCCGACGCCGACGCCCCGCGCCTCGCGATGCTCAATGGCCACGCGATGGTCTATGTAGCGAGCCTCCCGAAGATCGCGATCCTCCTCGGCGCGTTCGTCGAGGCCGGGCGCGGTCGGTTCCCGCTCGATGGCGAGCGCGTCGCCGAGATGACGAAGATGATCCGCTTCTCGAGCAACGAGGCCGCGACGCGCGTGCTCGACTGGGTCGGCCGCCAGCGACTGCTCGAGATCCTGCAGTCGCCCGCACTCGCCCTCTACGATGCCAAGCGCAACGGCGGCTTGTGGGTCGGCAAGAGCTACGGACGCGAGGAGGCGTACCAGCGCGACCCGGTGCGCAACCTCTCGCATGGCGCGACCGCGTTCCAGGTCGCGCGCTTCTACTGGCTGCTCGACACCGACCGGCTCGTCGGTCCCGAGCTCACGCCGCTCATGAAGCAGGTGCTCTCGCAACCGGGCATACGCCACAAGTTCGTCAAGGGGCTCGAGAGTCGGCCGGGCGTCCAGATCTACCGCAAGTCCGGCACCTGGCAGGATCATCACGCCGACAGTGCGCTGGTCGAGCACGACGGCCGCAAGTTCGTGATCGTGGGCCTGGCGAACCACCGTGACGGCGGCGAGTGGCTGGAACGGCTCGCCGCGCCGATGCACGACCTCGTGGTGCCGCCGCGAGGTTCGGTCGCCGGCCGCTGATCCGGCGCGTCGAGGCGCGTGCCGATGGGCGCGCCACCGCGCCGCCTCGCTCGCGAGCCGCTCAAGGACACAGCGTAGCGTCGAACCGGTCCGACCCGCTGCCGCGACGGCAGCGCCAGGCACGCGTCACGCCGATGATGGTCCACGCGCCGCCGGACGTCCGTCGCAGCGTCACGTCCCATCGCTCGCTGCCGACCGCGTCGTCGAGCAGTCCGTCGCGCAGGACCGCGACGCGCGCCGCCGACGGCACTTCGGCGCCCGCGTTCACCTGCACGATCGCCTGCGTGGCCCCCTCGAACGGCCCCGCGATCGACAGCGCGATCTCGACCGGCGTGCCGCCGCGCGTCGCGACTTCCTGCGCCGCGCGGTAGTCCTCTGCCGCGACGGGCCGCGTGCCGGTCACCGGCAGCTGCTGGAGCGCCAAGCCGGCGTCGGCCGCCTGGACCGCCGGTGCGAGCAGGCTTCCCGCCACGAGAATGCAGCCCAGCCGTCGCGCCGCGACCCTTGCCCGCACGGCAGGCGACACGAGGCTCCCGAGCGCACGGAAGGCACGGCGCCACGGCGCGCGTTCACGATTCTCAGCGTTCTCCATGATGCCCCGCGATGAGCTGCTGCAGACGTGTCGCGAGCGCCTGGTGCTCGGCCGCCGAGTTCTTGCGCAGGATGTTCGTGACGAGCGTGCTCATGTAGTAGAGCCGTCGGTCGCCGGCGGGATACTCGATGATCGCCGTCGAGTTCATGTAGTTCTTGACGTTGCCCGCGTACTCGCGACACACGAAGCCCGGCTCCGGGGCGCACTCCCAGAGCGAGCCCGACTTGAAGTACACCGCAGCGCCCGCCAGCGCCGGCGACGACGCGTAGCGGATACGGCGCTCCGTCACGTAGATCAGGCGCTTGATCTCGCGGCTCGAGAACTCGTCGACCAGCCGCCCCTGCTCCATGCGCAGCAGGTAGCGCATCAGTTCCCGCGCCGTGCCGTAGCTGTCGCCGGGACCCGGCACCTTCTTCTTGCCCGTCGCGGTGAAGAAGCTGCCCTGCCGCAGCAGTTCGAGATCGAGCCCGTTGCGCGTGATCGGCTCGTAGAACGTCTTCTCGAAGAGCGCGGTCAGGTCGCGCTTCGGCGTCTCCTCGAAGAACCGCCGGATCTGCTCTTCCGCCGGCGGATAGGCGGCGCCGAACTGGCGCAGCAGCATCGCCTCGCGCATCACCATCCCGGCAGCCGAGTTGGAGCTCGGCGAGAGCATCCAGTCCAGCCACTCGTAGAGCGACGCCCGGTCGCCGATGCGGACCGTGCGCCGTGTCAGCGTCTTGGTCTGCGGATCGAAGATGCGCACCGTGTGGTGGTCGGATTGCGAGAAGCCGTCGGCGGTGACGACGGTCTCTCGCAGGACGCGCTTGCGCGCTTCCAGGTCGTTCGGGAAGGCGTCGGCGAGCGCCTGGAAGAGCGCCAGCACGACGACGAGCTTGCCGACGCTGCCGACGTTCTGCTTGTAGTCGCCGCGGTGCTCGGCGTAGCGCGGCTTCGCCGGGTCGGTCAGGTCGAGCACCGCGAGCCCGTACGCGTCCATGCTCCCGGTCAGGAGCCCGGTGACTTCGCGCGTGAGCTCCGGGTCGGGCGGCGGCAGGTCGAAGGTCTGCCCGAGGAGTCGCAGATCGACGTCCTTGAGCGGCAGCAGCGCGCCGGGCGGCTGCTTGACGTCCTTCACGACGCCCGCGTTCGCAAGCCGACTGCCTTCGAGGCGACGGATGCCGGTCTCGGGATACGCGTCGAGCGGATAGGCTCCCACCGGCGGGCAGAGGGAGATCGCCGCCGATCCGAGCGCGAGGAGCAGGGCGCGTCGATTCATCGCGGTGCTTCCATCATGTTCACGCGCCGTTCGAGGCTCTTCGCCAGTGACTGGTCCATCTGCGCGAGATAGGCGCTCGACTGCGCTTCGCGGCTTTCGTTGAAGGGGCGGATCTGCAGCAGCCACAGCCGGCCGTTCACGAACGCGAACTCGACGTCGGCCGCCACGGGCTTTCCGTCCTCGCCGATCTGCGGGAACTGCCGCGGGATCTCGTCGGCGAACACGGCGAGCTGTTTCGCCTCGTCCGCCGTGAGCAGCGTCTCGCGCCCCGACACCGGCAGCTTCGCGATGCCGCCGTTGGCCTGGGGCACCATGCGGCGCGGCGCGGTGGCCGAGGCCATCAGGCGCATCGCTCCCGTCTTGCGGTCGATTCGCACCGATTCGGCCGCCTGGCCCTCGACCGCGCCGCCAACGCCCTCGTTCACCGCGACCGAGAGCACCCCCGCGTTCGCGGTGTCGACGTCCTGCGTGATCATCACGCCGGAGATGTCGGACGGCACAGTCCGGAGCAGCAGCACCGCGGGATAGACGTGCTCGGGGCCCTTCATGTGCGACTGCCGCCACGCCCAGGCGCGCGCCGTGTACGGCGATGCCCACACTTCCTGTATCGCCTTCACGACGTTGTCGAAACCGACGATGTTGAAGAGCGTGAGGTTGAGGCCGGCGCCCGTGAAGCCGGGCAGATCCTCGACGTTGGTGTCCGATCGCACGAACACCCCGCCGTTGAAGTCCGGCCCGAACTCCTTCGCCATTGCGGCGCGCAGCTCCTCGCGGAAGCGCGGCCCGGGATCGGTATTGAGGATGATGTCGTAGATCTCCGCGCGCAGCTTCTCCGCGTACTCGGCCGCCTCGCGGGAGCCCCGAGGCATCGATTCGAGCTCGCGGAAGCTCGCCACCATCCACTCGTAGACGGTCTGGCCCGTGCCCCGATAGGGCCGGTCGAGGACGGCGGCTCGATACAGGCCGAACGGGATCGCCACGCCCGGGGCGACGCGGTCCGGGAAATGCGACTTGAGCTCGCCGAGCTTCGCCGCCTTCGGACCGACGATGCGGCCGGAGTCCTTCGCGCGCAGGCTGTCGAGGCTGACGGACGAGCGCTGCGACAGGTCGAGCTTGGCGAGGTCGGGCTCGAACATCACGTTCGCGTCCGCCTTGCGCTCCTTGCCGAACACCGCGTCCCACTGCGGCCCGTCGGGCGCGATCTCGACACGGCCCGAGGGGCTCACCGCCAGCACGATCCGCCGACCGTCGTTCGCGCGGAGCCTCGCGAGCAGCGACGGGTCCACTGCGACGTTCGGGATGCCGAGGTTGCGGGCGAGCAGCTGGACGTGCGAGAGCGGGTTACCGGCGCCGGCAGTGAGGATCCCGGCAAGCGGCGGAAGGTCGGCAACCGTCTCGGGCAGCACGTAGATGCCGTCCGGCGTGAAGGACTCGATCCGCTTCATGTCCGGGCTTGCACGCAGCACGCCGCGTGCAAGCCCGGGGTTCAGCGCGTTGAAGCCCGCGCCGATGTCCTCGCCGAACATCCGGTGCTGCACGCCGGCGAGACGGTTGGCGTCGCGATTGAGCACGTCGAGGATCTGCGAGTAGAAGAGGAGCGGACTGCCGCGCAGCTGGTCTTGCGCGAACAGCTCGGCCCGGGGCTCGATCTCGCCGAGCTTGTCCATCGCCTCGCCGAACTGGAAGCGGAGCTGCTGCGTCCCCCAGCCCGGGACGAGCCCGAGGTAGCGCAGCTCGTCGAGGTAGGTCCTGAGCGGCACGTCGTTCACGGCCAACGCCGCGAAGGCGTTCTCCAGGCCGGCGACCTCGCGATCGGTGAGGAGCCCCGCCCCGTAGGAGGCATTCGCCGCTGCGCGCAGCAGCGCGAGGTCCTGCGCTCGCGACGACTTGCCGATCCGGTCGCGCAGCTGGCTCGCGAGCCGCAGGTTCTCCTGCTCGGCAGCGAGCGACAGGTCGAGCAGGCGAAGACGATCCTCGGCGGTCCGGACCTTCGGCATGACACCTCGAATCGACGCGAGGAGGTGCGCGGTCACCTCGTAACGGTGGGCAGCGTCGGCATTGCGTGCGTACGCCTCGGACGCGTCGCGCAGGACGAGCGCCACCCCGGACTCCTTCGCGAGCTCACGCAGGGCCTCGCTCAGCGTGTCGCCGAACGGTCGCGGCGCGTAGACGCGATCGATCTCGGCAGCGAGGGCCTCGTAGCGTTCGCGCACGTCCTCGCCGGTCACGCCCTTGGCGTACTCGCGCACGCGCGCCGCATCCGCACCCTCGGGCGTGCCGTGGATCTTGGCGCGCAGCGTGCCGAAGCCGGGATCCGCGTCCGACAACGCCGCTGCCATCTGCCGCACCTTCTGCGCCGAGGCGGTGTCCTGCCCGTGCGGCAGGAGCTGCGCGCCGGCGCGCAGCGCGAGATAACGGTAGCCCGTCCACTGCGGCTGCATGACCATCGCGAGCAGCAGCTTGCGGGCGCCCTCCCGCTCGTCCTCTTCCTGCAGCGCGCCGCGATAGAACAGGGCGCGGCGCAGGATCCAGCCGTCGTCGACGCTGGTCAGGAACTTCTCGACAAGCACCTGGGCGTAGGTGTCGGCGAAGTCCGGCGCCGCGATGGCACGTGGAGCGTCGATGCCCGCGAGCACGTTGGCGACTTTGTAGCCTGCGTCGCGGAGCTGCTTCGTGCGCTCGCTCCATTCGCCGTGCTGCCAGCCCTGGCCCTTGGCGGCGCAGGCGTAGTCCTTCGGCGGCAGCACGCGGCCGTCCTTGCAGAACCACTTGATCGCGGCGAACGGTCCGCGCGGGCTCTCCTTCATCTGCGCGACCCACCGCCGGTACTCGGCGGAGCGATCGGTCGTCGTCCCGCCTTCCGCGGCCCACGCCGACGGCGCGAGGGCGAGCGCGAGGGCGATGATCGCCCCCAGATGATGAACGGATCGTTCACGTCCCGGCTGCGTCATCAGGTCACCGTCCTTTCTCGATCGGTCCCGTCGAAGTTTCTGATCGTCCTTGCGATCGAAAAAGTTTTCGTGCGCGTGCGTCCGCGCTGCATAGTCCACGCAGTCGCTCGCCGCTTGCCGCCTGCGTCGCGTCACCGGGCTCAAGCGCCTGCTTCCTGCCGCAGCTTCAGCCGGCGGTTGAACTCGAGGCCGGCGAGGACCGCGACCACCAACCAGATCAGGACGATCCCGATGTTGAGCCGCGCGAAATCGGACACGCCGAGCGCGAGCCACGCCGTGCCGACATAGACGGTGGCCGCCGAGAGAACGTCTCCAGCCCGGACGACGAAGCTGTCGATCACCTGCTTCGCCTTGTACTTCTCCTCGCGCGCCGTGGGCAGGTACAGCATCTGCCGCACGGTGTTCATGAGCGAGTAGTCGGTCGCGTTCTCGGCCGTCTTGGCCCAGCGCATGACGCCCAGGGAGGGCGCCATCGCGGCGAGCGCGTAGCTGCCCAGCGAGACCGCGGGCAGGATGCAGAGCGCGACCGGCACTCCGAGGTACTTCACCACGCGCGACACGGCGAAGAGCTGCAGCAGCATGCCGACGACGTTCACCACCTCGAAGTATTCCGCGAAGAAGGCACCGATGTAGCGCCCCATGTCACCGGGGGAGAGGCGGCCGGCGGCGACCTCCGCGTCGGCGGCGTGCTTCACGATCGAGGACAGGATGTACTCGCCCGCCGAGTTCACCCAGTTGAGCAGGAACACGAGGAGCGCGACGAGCAGCAGGTAGCGGCTGCGCAGCACGAGGGCGAAGGCGCCGTCGGTGCCAATCGGCACGTCGTCGCTCTTCGCGTGCGCCGGGCGCGCTGCGTCTCTGCGCCGGTCGATGACGTTGAACAGGACGAGGCCGATCGCGAGTATTGCTGCCGCCACGAGCAGCAGCGGGTTGACGCCGATTGCCCGGATCAGTTGCGCCGACACCCATGAGCCGAACACCGCACCGCTCGATGCGCCGAACGCGATCACGGCGAAGAGCCGCTTGCCCTCGTCGGGCGTGTAGACGTCGTTCGCGTACGCCCAGAACTGGGCGATCACCATCAGGCTGAAGACGCCGATCCAGAGAAAGAACACGAAGCCGACGGACGCTCTTGCCTCCGCCAGCAGGAAGAACACCGGGAGGCAGGCGATGAAGGCTACGGTGACCACGTTGACGAGGCGGCGGCGCGGGAGACGACTCGCGAGCCCGCCGTAGAGCGGCACCAGCACCAGCAGCACCACCGCTTGTGCCGCGTAGGCGTAGCTCTTGAGCTCCGCGCCGTCCGGCTGGTCGAGGATCAGCACCTCGCGTGCCGGCTTCATCACGTAGTACGCGGTGAGGATCAGGAAGACGTTCAGCGTGAGCAGGAGCAGCTTGGAGCCCTCGCCCGGCAGGACGTCGGTGAAGAGTCCCAGGAAGCGCTCGAGCACGCCCTGCGCGGGTCGAGGCACGAGCGAACCGGAAGCGGCGGAAACGGAGGACGGCACGTCGGGTCCGCGGAGGCAAAGCGCGCGATTGTGTCAGCCGCCGGCCCCTGCCGCCACTCGAGATTGAGCGAGATCGAGCGCCGCGCCGCGAAGTGGCTGGCCGGCCGCGTCGGCCCGGCGCGCGCGTCTCCCCTGCGACAGCCTCTGTGGTCCGGCGCGGACCTCGCGATCCCGTTCGGTCGGCCGACTATGCCGCGGCGCGGGCTACAGACGGCGCCGCAACCGAACTGCCACGATCACAAGCTCATCGCCGTCCGACCGCCCTCGAGGTGGCGAAGTCTCGATGCCCGGCGTCGCCCGAACCAGGCCGCCGACGTCTACGAAAGCGGATTCGCCGCCGCCGTCGGCGGGTCGCCCGGCAGCGGGATGAACTCGCGGTTGTCGAGGTCGGGGAGCTTCATCCTGCCCGCGCGCCAGTCGGCCTTCGCCTGCTCGATGCGTTCCCGTGACGAGGAGACGAAGTTCCACTCGATGAAGCGCTCGCCGACGGGCTCGCCGCCGAGGAGCATGACGACTGCAGGCGTGCGGGCGACGAGCACCGCCGGCGCGTGCGGCGCGAAGACGAGCATTCGCCCGGTCTCGTAACGGTCGCCGCCGACTTCCACTTCGCCCGAGACCACGTAGGCAGCGCGCTCGGGATGCTCGTTCGGCAGCGGCACGCGGCCGCCCGAATCGAGTTCGCAGTGCACGTAGAAGAGCGGCGACAGCGCGGGTCCGTCGATACGCTCGCCGTACGCGTCGCCGGCGATCAGGCGCAGCCTCGCGCCGTCCGCGGCGGCCACCGGCAGCGAGGTGGTGTCGTAGTGCACGAAGCCCGGCTCGCTCTCCTCCGCTTCGGTGGGCAGCGCGACCCACGATTGCAGCGCGTGCATCCTGCCGCCCTCGCGCCGCAGGCGCTCGAAGCGCTCCGAATGCGTGATGCCGCGGCCGGCGGTCATCCAGTTGACCTCGCCGGGGCGGATCGCCTGCTCGATCCCGAGGCTGTCGCGATGGGTGATCTCGCCTTCGAGCAGGTAGGTGACGGTTGCGAGGCCGATGTGCGGGTGTGGCCGCACGTCCATCGAGCGCGAGACCCCGGGCGCGATGTCCACGGGCCCGATGTGGTCGAAGAAGATGAACGGCCCGACCATGCGCCGTACCTGCGAGGGCAGCACGCGGCCCACCTCGAAGCCGCCGAGGTCGCGGCGCTTCGGCTCGATCACCCCTTCGATCATCGTGTCCTCCTCGCAGGCCGCTGCCGGAAATCGGCGGTGCCACCGTGGTTGCGTGGCGCTCCCGTGCACGGGTCGCACCCGCCGCACTGCCCGACGTGCGGGCGGGTCCCGACAAGGGCCGCGCCGGATCGAGGCACGAAACCCAAGCGGGTCATGGACGCGAACCGCAAGCGGGTCATGGACGCGAGCTGCAAGCGGGTCATGGACGCGAACCGCAAGCGGTTCATGGACGGTATGTCCCGAAGCTCCACCACTGGCCCTGCGGATCGACGATGGTGAAGTCGCCGCGCGAGCCATAGTCGGTGTCGTGCGGGTCCTGCACGACGGTCGCCCCCGCCGCTCTCGCGCCCTCGAAGTATGGCCGGGTGTCCTCGACCGCCACGTAGAGCGACGCACGCCCTTCGGGGCCCGCAGGCTGGCCGTCGCTGCCCGCTTTCAGGGAGCCGACCATGACGAGATCCGAGCCGCACCGGATCTCCGCATGTGCGATGCCGCCGTGCGGGTCCTCGTACACCGACTCGGCTTCGAACTCGAAGGCCTCCTTCAGCCAGCGGATCGCGGCGGGTGCATCGGCGTAACGGACGGCAGCGTAGACATTCTGGCGTGCGGCGGTCGAAGAGGGCATGGCGGGCAGCCTTGGGGAGGCACGGTGGAACCGAGTGTAGTGCACGGCGCAGGCCCGGGCCTGCCGTGGTTCGCGCCGACGTGCTCGGCATTGCCGCCAAGGGCCTGAGCCGCCGACGAGTGCGCTCGAGACCACGCGGGCGCTGGCGAGCGAGCCGCAGCCGCGCGGTGGCGCTTCGCCGTTCCTGCACGCGCCTCCTTCCTGCGGCACACTCCTTGCGACGCGCCGCCTCGACTCCCCTTTCGCGCCGTGCCTTCCGCGCCTCGCACCGCCCCGAAATCCGCCCCCGCCGGACCTACGCCAGAGACGCTGCGCGAGTACTCGGCGAGGCGCAGCTTCGAGCGCACGCCCGAGCCTGGCCCCGCGCCGATCGAGGGGCGCACCGGCCCGCTCATGTTCTGCGTGCAGATGCACGCCGCGCGCCGGCTGCACTTCGACTTCCGCATCGAGTGCGACGGCGTGCTCAAGTCCTGGGCAGTGCCGAAGGGCCCGACCCTCGACGCGAACGAGCGCCGCCTCGCCGCGCCGACCGAGGATCACCCGTTCGACTACGGCTCGTTCGAGGGCGTGATCCCGCCGAAGCAATACGGCTCGGGCGAGGTCATCGTCTGGGACTGCGGCGTCTACTCGCCGGACGAGGACGGCAAGCTCTCGTTCGCGGATCGCGCCGAGGCCGAGGCGCGTGTACGCGAAGGGTTGGCGAAAGGGAAGCTCAGCGTCTTCCTCTGCGGCGTCAAACTCAAGGGCTCGTTCGCGCTCGTGCGCACGGGTGGCGGCGACTGGCTCGTCATCAAGCACCGCGACCGCTTCGTGCAAAGCCCGTGGGAAGCGGTGGACCATCCCGGCTCGGTGCTTTCGGGCCGCACCGTGGAGGACCTGAAGCACGAGCCGGTGCTGCCGCGTCTGCCGGCGACTCAGATCGCGCTCGACGGTCCGCTGGAGCCGCTGCCGCGCAGGCTCCCGCCGATGCTTGCGACCCTTCGCGACCAGCGTGTCCGGGGCCCCGACTGGCTCTTCGAGCCGAAGCTCGACGGCTATCGCGTCATCGCCACCGTCGAGGGGAAGAGCGTCAAGCTCACGTCGCGCCGCGGCATCGACTACACGCCCGCCTTCCCCGAGATCGCGACGGCGCTCGCGAGCGACCTCCTCGCACCGGCCGTCGTCGACGGCGAGCTGGTCGCCCTCGGCGCGGACGGCAAGCCTTCGTTCAACGCGCTCCAGAACCGCGCGCAGCTCAAGACGCCGGAGGCGATCGCCAAGGCAACGCGCGAGACGCCCTGCGTGCTGCTGCTCTTCGACCTGCTGCACTTCGCCGGCGTGAACACGCGAGGCGCGAGCTACGAATCCCGCCGCCGTTACCTTCGACAGTGCCTGCTGCCGTCGTCGCACGTGCAGATCATCGACGCGTCCGAGGACGGCGATGCGCTGTACGAAGCGGCGCTCGCGACCGGGTTCGAAGGCGTCATGGCGAAGCGCCGCGCGAGCCGCTACGAGCCTGGCGCGCGCTCCGGGAGCTGGGTCAAGGTCAAGGCGACGCGGAGCGATGACTTTTACATCGGCGGCTATACGGCCGGGGAGGGCAACCGCTCGGCGCACTTCGGCGCGCTGCTGCTCGGCGCTCCCGACGGCCACGGCAAGCTGCAGTACGTCGGCAACGTCGGCACGGGGTTCGACGAAGCGCTCCTCGCAGATCTCATGAAGCGCTTCGCGCCGCTCGTCACGAAGACTTCGCCCTTCAACGCGAGGCCGAAGGAGGTGAAGTCGCCGACCTGGCTTCAGCCCGAGCTGGTGTGCGAGGTGAAGTACCAGGAGTGGACCTTGGACCGGCGGCTGCGTGCCCCGGTGTTCATGCGGCTCCGCGACGACGCGGTGCCCGAGCCGCTGGACCAGGGGACGGGCGCGTCCGAACTCTCACCCGCCGCAGCCGCCGTCGATGCGGCATCGGAGGAAAGCTCGCGCGAGGCGTCAGCACGTGCCGTCCCCGCCCGGGCGCGGCGCAGCGCCGCGAAGAAGCAAGACGCGCTCCGAACGCGCACCGACGAACGTGGCGAATGGGCGGCGCTCGAGACGACGCCCGACCCGGGCTCGACGGAGGCCGAGCGGGCGGTGCTGCTCGCTCGCCTGGAGGCGGCAGGTGAGAAGGCGGTGCTGGATATCCAGGGCCACCGCGTGTCACTCACCAACCTCGACAAGGTGCTCTGGCCGGCAGACCGGAAAGCGAAGGCGCGCGCGTTCACCAAGCGCGACCTGCTGCGCTACCTCCTCCGCGTGTCGCCGTTCATGCTGCCCCATCTCGAGGACCGGCCGGTGACCATGATCCGCATGCCCGAGGGGATCCTCGGGCAACGGTTCTTCCAGAAGCACTGGGACACCGCGCTCCCGCCGTTCGTGCAGACCCTCACTATCTTCTCGGAGAGCAAGACCGAGAGCACGCGGCATCTCCTCTGCAACAACCTCGCCACGCTGGTCTGGCTCGGGCAGTCGGGGACGCTCGAGTTCCACGTCACCCAAGCGCGGGCGAACCTTGCGCCCGACCATCCCGATGCCGGCACCGACTACGCGTCTTCGCTCGCGAGCCTCAAGCGTTCGATCCTCAACCGGCCGGATTACGTCGTCTTCGACATCGACCCATACATCTACTCCGGCAAAGAGGAGAAGGGCGCCGAGCCCGAGCTCAACGTGCGCGCGTTCACGAAGGCGAAGCACGTTGCGCTGTGGCTGAAAGAGGCGCTGGACAGCATGGGCATCCCCGCGATCGTCAAGACCTCGGGCAAGACCGGCCTGCACATCTTCGTGCCCATCGTGCGGACGCTCGACTTCGACACCGCGCGCAACGTGAGCGAGGCGGTCGGGCGCTACCTGATGAAGAAGCACCCCAAGGACATCACCATGGAATGGGCGGTCGACAAGCGTACCGGCAAGATCTTCATGGACTACAACATGAACGTGCGCGCGAAGACCCTCAACGCCGCCTACTCGCCGCGCGGTGCCCTCGGCGGCCCGGTGTCGATGCCGGTGACGTGGGACGAGCTGCCGCACGTCGATCCACGCGACTTCCGGCTCGACAACGTCTGCGACCGGCTCGAGCGCCAGGGCGACGTGTGGCGCGACGCGCTTGCGATCAAGCGAAAGCTGGAGGGGTTGTTCGGGTAGGGAGCGCGCGTGCTGTTCCCCGACCGGCAATCCGCGTTGCCTGTGACCGCCCGGTCTCGCTGCGCGGTACGCACTTGAACGAGTCCTGTCGATCATCCCGCGGACGAGCGCGGCAGTTGGAAGGCCAACCAGGCGCCCGAATTCGTCCGTCCTCGAGACCCGTTTGCTGGGAGTAGATGTGGCGGCAACCACTCCTCGACGCGATTGCGCCCTCCCGTCCTGCTCCACGGTGATCCGCCGACGTTTGCGTGACGACCGCCGGTGCTGGCAAAATGCCAGCATGCCGGTCCGGATCACCATTCGCGACGTGCCGGAGAAGGTGCGCGACGAGCTGGCGGGACGCGCGGCCCTCCAGGGCAAGTCCATGCAGGAGTACTTGCGCGGCGAGCTCGAGCGGCTGGCCGCACGTCCGACTCCCGAGGCATGGTTGGCACAGGTGCGCAGGAGGAAGCGCACATTGCGAACGCGGGTCTCATCCGCGGCGATCCTCGAGCACCGGGCGGCGGACCGGCGTTGAGCACGGTCGTCGACGCATCGGTCCTCGTCGCGGCGTTGGTCGGGACAGGGCCCGACGGGCGGTGGGCGGAAGAGGTCGTCGCCTCCGACATGCTCCTCGCACCGGAATTGGCATGGGTCGAGACGGCGAACGTGCTGCGGCGGCTCGAGCACGCAGGCAAGCTGACCACTGCCGAAGCGCACGCTGCGTATAGCGACCTCATGCAGGTGCGTCTGGAGTTGTTTTCGTTCGAGCCTTTCGCGGAGAGGATCTGGCAGCTCCGGCACAACGTGAGCTGCTACGACGCCTGGTACGTCGCGTTAGCCGAGGCACTGAATCTGCCCCTTGCTACGCTGGACAGGCGGCTCTCCTCGACTTCAGGGCCCACCTGCACTTTCCTCGTGCCGGCGCGTCGGTGAGCGCCGGATGCCGGGTTTCGTCGCATCGCCCGAGAGTGCAGCACCCAACCGTCGATCCGTCTAGCGCGTCAGCCATGCGGGCGAAAAGCGGAACGGCCTGCTAGGCTATCGCTCCCGCGTCCCCGACCCGGAGGCCCGCATGCCCGCGCGCTCCATCGCCTCGCTTACCGTGTCCTTCGGCCTGGTGTCGATCCCGGTGAAGCTCTACTCCGCCACGCAGGCGACCTCCGGGTTCTCCTTCAACCTCCTGCACAAGCCGCCGTGCGGCTCCCGGCTGCGGCAGCAGTACCTCTGCGCCAAGGAGGAGGTCGTCGTGCCGCGCGAGGACATGGTGAAAGGCTACGAGTTCGCCAAGGACCAGTACGTCATCTTCACGCCCGACGAGCTGAAGGAGCTGGAGGAGAAGGGCACGAAGACGGTCGAGATCAGCGAGTTCGTGCCCGAGGCGGCGATCGACCCGGTCTACTACGACAAGCCCTACTACCTCGCGCCCGACAAGGGCGGCGCCAAGCCCTACTCGCTGCTCGTCGAGAGCATGAAGCAGTCGAAACGCTGCGCCGTCGCCCGCTGGGCGGCGCGGGGCAAGCAGTACATCGTGCAGCTTCGTGCCGTCGAGGGCGGCCTCGTCATGCAGCAGCTCCTCTACGCCACCGAGGTGCGGCCCATGAGCGAGGTCGAGATCGACGCGACGCCGGTGCGCGACAACGAGCTGAAGCTCGCGATGCAGCTCATCGACCAGATCTCCTCCGACGTCTTCGATCCGTCGCAGTACCAGGACGACGTGCGCAAGCGCATCGAGGAGGCGGTGCAGAAGAAGGTCGAGGGCGAGCAGATCGCCGTCTCGGTCGAGCCCGAGAAGGAGGGCGCGCAGGTCATCGACCTCATGGAGGCGCTGCGCGCGAGCCTGGGCAAGGTGGCGAAGCCGGCTGCGAAGAAGGCCGCGGCGGGACAGGAGCCGGCCGCCGAACCGGCCAAGCCGGCGGCGCGGGCGGAGCCGGACGAGCAGCGCAAGCCGCCGCGGCGCGCCACGCCCCCAGCCGCGCCCGCGGCAACGCCCGCCAAGGCGAGAGCGGGGCGCAAGTGAGGTGAGCGCCGCGGGAACGGCCGGCGGGCATGGCCGACTACTCGCTCGCTGAAGTCGAGCAGATCCTCGGGCTTTCGCGCAACGTCATCGCGCGTCTCGTGGAGGCCGGCTTCGTGACGCCGGGGCGTGGGCCGCGGCGCGAGTACCGCTTCAGTTTCCAGGATCTCGTCGTCATGCGCGCCGCGCAGGGGCTGCGCGAGGCGCGGCTGCCGTCGCGCCGCATCTCGCGCGCCCTGAAGCGCCTGCGGGAGCAGCTGCCGCACGAGGTACCGCTTCGCGGCGTGCGGATTGCGGCGGTCGGCGATGCGGTCGTAGTGGCGGAAGGCAACGCGCGCTGGCGGGCCGAGGACGGGCAATACGTGCTCGCGTTCGACGCGACGAGCGCGAGCAGCGACGTGCAGGTCCTGGATCCACTCCCGCCCGTGGTGCGCTCCCGGCCGAAGGGCGGACCCGGGAGCGACACCGTGCCCGAGCCCGATGTGCAGACGGCCACCGCGGAGGACCGCTTCCGCG
>Ga0114939_10001721_pt1 | contig 17028 bp, 18 predicted proteins | sample AshMeaCrysSpring_FD_87196 | JGI IMG/M metagenome (GOLD analysis project Ga0114939, IMG submission 87196) | Groundwater microbial communities from Big Spring, Nevada to study Microbial Dark Matter (Phase II) - Ash Meadows Crystal Spring | ecosystem: Environmental > Aquatic > Deep subsurface >... | reverse complement strand
TGTCTGAAAACAAAAAGCCTCTAGCCACTAGCTCATAAATTTGGGAATGGTTGTTTATTTATACTCGACTTGTCAGGATTGCCAGAACATCTGGAACGATTTACTTTCCGTCAGCGTCAACTATGCGTGGTAAACATGATTCAAGTGGCACTGGATGATCTATAGTTAGGAGCAAATGTTGAGCTACCTGACTACTAAGTTTAAGTTTACAAAAACTTATATACCTCAGCAAAAACAAAAAGTAAAACTGAGCAACAGTTAGAAGTAGTTCAGTCAAATTGTGCAGAGGATACTATAAGTAAAACTAGCTGATCGCGTGCAAGACTATCCACTTGTCTGGCTTTGTTGAATTTAGTTGATGCTAGGAGCAGTCATGAAATCATTAGTTCGCTGGAGTACAAGCCATTTGCTGGTTGGTGGCACCCTAGTTGCTTCAATCTTAGGGGGAAATCTGACCGCGCTGGCGTTGACAGACGAACAAATCGTGAAGGTGCTGGATGCTGCACCTGTGTATTTGATTGTTAACGAGCAGGGTTCCCCTCTCAGTCGTACCCTTCAGGGGCAAAACGCTCAAAATGCTGGGGCTGTGACACAAGTGTTTATGAGTCGTCAGGAGGCTCAAGCTTTTCTCACCCAACTGCAAAGCCGCGCTAACTCAGACCCCAAAATGAAGGAAATGCTCCGAAATGTACAAGTGAGCGCCGTACCGATGGGGGCTATTTACAAGCAGGTACGACAAACGGCTAACCAATCTAACCGTCTGGTGTTTGCTTTCAAACCCGTACAGCAGGAAGTAGATGGGGCAATGAAATTACTCCGCCAAACCGGTCAAAAAGTGGAGGAGTTTCGGGGTGTACCTGTATTTCTCGTCAGATTTGGTCCGGATAAAGGCTATGTGCCCATCAAACTACCCCAGGAGAACAAGGAATTTATCCCGATGTTTTTGAGCAAGGAAGACGCAATGGGTGTATTGAACCAGGTCAAACAAAAATTCCCGGCGGCTGATATCCAGGTAGTTGATGTCGATGGCATTATCCAAACCTTGCAGGCGAAAAACGAAGACTGGTTAAAACAAGTAGTGTTAGTTCCATCTCCAGAATCGCGAGCATATATTAGAACTATATCCGGAGCGGGAAATGCTCCACCCCAAGGGAGAGCAAATCAAAATCAACCGCGACCAACAGGAACCTCTGCTCAACCGGCAGCACCAAGACGTCCTCAACGTTAAGGCATGATAGATCAAGCACAAACCCTAGTTTCTGGTTACCAACTTTGGCAGTGGCGCAACCAGGCTCTCCAAGCTGCCAATGCTGCGGGTGTTCCAGCATCGGAAGTAGATTGGCTATTACAAGAAGTAGCTGGCTTAGACCGCTTGGCGCTGCGTTTGGCAAGTTTCAAAGATTGGCAAGAAATTCAATTGACAATGCCTCTAGAGGAATTGCACAGACTTTGGCAGCAGCGAGTACAAGACCACTTACCAGTACAATACATCACGGGAGTGACCCCTTGGCGACAATTTAAAATCGCTGTTTCTCAGGCGGTGTTAATTCCTAGACCAGAAACAGAGTGTTTGATTGATTTAGCTGTAGCCTCTGTGCATCACAGTCAAATTAACTCACCCCTAAGTCACGGAGACTGGATTGACTTGGGTACAGGTAGTGGTGCGATCGCTCTCGGACTGGCAGATGCATTGAGCAAAGCGACAATTCATGCCGTCGATTGCAGTCTTGATGCCTTGGCGATCGCCCAAAAAAATGCCCAGAATTCTGGGTTTGGTGAGCGAATTCGATTCTACCAAGGTTCCTTTTGGGAGCCATTGGCATTCCTCAAAGGTCAGGTAGCTGGGATGGTGTCTAATCCACCCTATATTCCCACTAGCCTCGTACCCAATCTCCAACCGGAAGTAGCCAAGCACGAACCGCATTTAGCTCTAGATGGTGGTTCTGATGGATTAGATTACATCCGCTACTTGATAGACATCTCCCCCGCTTATCTGCAACCGGGAGGTGTATGGTTAATTGAGATGATGGCAGGACAAGCAGAAATTGTTGCTGACCTGCTTGAGAAGCAAGGTAGTTATTGTAACATTGAAATTCACGCTGATTTGGCTGGTATTCCCCGTTTTGCCCTTGCCAATATTAAAAGTGCTGAGTTTTGAATGTTGTAGGGGCGGAGAAATTCCGCCCCTCCCCGTTTTGCAATCTAAAGGGTCAATCCAAAATCCGCGCATACAAATTGAATGACTCAAGTTTCCATTGCTGAACTAGTAGCTGGGGTACGCAGCGGTCGTGTAGTTAGCTTCCCGACAGATACTGTTCCCGCACTAGCCGCTCTTCCAGAAAAAGCCGAATTAATTTTTGAGACTAAGCAGCGCCGTCAGGACAAACCATTAATATTGATGGCAGGAGCGGCTGCTGACCTCTGGGATTATGTCCAAGGTACAAAAGAAGAGTATCAAATTTGGCAGAGAGTTACAGAAAAATACTGGCCAGGAGGGCTGACATTGGTATTACCAGCTAGCAAGCGGTTGCCAAAACAGATGAACCCATTAGATCCAACCACAATTGGTATCCGAGTGCCTAACTCAGAAATAGCCCGCTCAATTTTGGCACAAACCGGACCCCTTGCCACTACTAGTGCTAACTTGTCTGGTCAAGCACCCTTGGGGAGTATGGTAGAAATAGCTGCTCAGTTTCCAACGGTTCTCACTTTGGCGTTAACCGAATTTCCAGCATCCCAAGGCGCCACTGGTATTCCTTCCACGGTTGCTAAATGGACTAGCAGTGGCTGGCAAATCTTACGCCAAGGAGCAGTGAGACTTTGAGTCCTGTTGCGGTGATCTAAATTTACCACCCCTAGTCCATAATTAAATGTTGTGCCAAGGTGGTTAATACATACCATCATCATCGGCAAACATGAACTTGAGTAATTGGATATATTTGGGCATTGGTGTAGGACTGGGGTTTGGCTTACAGTGGTTATTGGGACGTTCTGTAGGAAATACAGCAGCAAAGCGATCGCTCCCAGAACTAAGTACCAACAAACGAAGAGCAACTGCACCAGAGGATAAACCAGAGCATACACAAGAATTAGCAGCGCTGCGACAACAGCTAGAGCAGATGGAATTGGCTTACCATATGGTAGAAGAAATGAGCCAGTTTAAAGCAGGGTTTTTAGCACGGACTAGCCATGAATTACGTTCACCCCTCAATAGTTTGATTGGGATGCATCAGTTAATTTTGTCAGATTTGTGCGAAAGTCCCGAAGAAGAACGAGAATTTGTCGCTCAGGCTAATCAGTCAGCCCTAAAATTGATCAAGATAATTGACGAAATTCTCAATGTTTCTAGAACCGAGTATGGCAGGAACCCACTAGAAATTCAGCCGGTTCAGCTAGCTAGCAGCTTGGATGAAGTCTATCAGTTAACCCACATGGTAGCGGAAAATCGTAACTTTCGCTTGCAAATAGCACCAGTTGATGGGGAAATTTACGTGCTAGCAGACCCAAAGTGGTTACGACAAGTATTAGTAAACTTAATTAGTATCGCTATTCTGGAGATGGAAGAAGGTAGTATTTCAATCTCTACTCAAGCTGAATCGGAAACTAATGTGGTTCAAATATGGTTAGATGTACCGCTGAGCGACAGTATCTGGAGTGAGTCCATAGATTTAATGTACTCTGAATATACTCCTGGTGAGTCACTCAACGGCGATAGTCCAACTTCACCAGGGATGAAGTTGTGGCTCAGTCAAACTATTCTCAAAGCCATGCAGGGAAAAATGGAACTCATCGCCATTAGCTCGGATCATCCCTCAGCAGAGAATATGAGCCGCATACAACTATCTATCCCCTTAGTGACTCTTGAAACTCAATCTCCGCAGTCGGAAGAGATCCTAAGCTAGGTTGATTATGTAGCACCATCGTGGTGCTAGAGTTGGACTGGAAACCGATTCTTTCGTAGAAGCGCTGTTGATGAGTGGTCATTAAGTAGACCCGTTCAACTCTGCTCATACAGGGGTGGCTCAAAACTGTTTCTACTAACTTACTACCCAAGCCAGCACCGCGATAGTCCGGATGAATCACCACATCCCAAATAGTGCCACGGTAGACACCATCAGAGGTGGCTCTAGCAAAGCCAATTAGACGCTGTGTGTCCCAGACGCTGACAACTACGTTGCTATTGACAATGGCAGTGTTTAAGTCCTCCAGACTACGGTTTTGTGCCCAAAAAGCAGTCAGGTTAAACAGTTGTTGCAGTTGATATAGGTCTATATTAGACTTACCGTCAGAAAATTGAATGTGGCTACAATCCATGATTTTTGATGTAAAAAACTAATGCTACCCTGACGTTAATAAATAGACGTTAGCAATGAATGTTCAGAGGTAACAGTAGTAAAAACATCCAAAACTCATGTTTAATTGAGATGAATTTGATAAGAAAAAACAATATAACATCATCACTAAAGTAGTATAAAACTATAAATTCACTACTCTTGAATCCACCGCCAAAGGGGATGAGTTTCACCTTGTTGACGGATTCGCAGTACATGTTTTTCTAAACGTTGCCGTTCCTGCTGTGGCAATCCTAACAAAATATTACGGCTTTGCCATACCAATACAGAAACGGTCATACCAATACAAACAGCCAATCCGAAAGCAGACAGTGGATTGTAATACAGTCCATATCGCACTGCGACCCAAGTAAAATACTGAGACCACAGAGCAATTTCGGAACGCAAACCCCACAGAGAAGCAAGACCGACAGTCAACCACAAAAAACCTACGAAGAACCACCTACCGTAAACCGTCAATTCGTGTAACTTTTGTACTTGTTTTTGGAAAGTGCGTTCATTAGTCATTAGTCATTAGTTTCCCATGCCCCATGCCCCATTACCCACATTAAGCATCGTTGGTGCTTAGATTAGTATCGGCTGTATTTCCCGATCCATTACCAGATTCTCCCCTAGTTTCTCGCCACAAAGAGAGTAAGGTACTGGCGATAAAAATACTGGAGTAAGCTCCCATTGTAAAGCCGATAATCAGAGCTAGAGCAAAGTTTTTTAAGGTTGCACCACCAAACAGAAAAATGGCAACCAGTGTGAGCAGGGTTGTTAATGTAGTGTTAATCGAACGTGCGAGGGTTTGGTTAACCGCATCATCCACAATATCGTTGATGGGTCGATTGGGGTTAACTTTCAGAGTTTCTCGAATCCGGTCGTAAATAACTACTGTATCATTGACCGAGAAGCCGGTAATTGTCAATAATGCTACAACAAACAGACTATCTACTTCAGTGCCAAACAGCAAGCCAAAAATCGAGAAAATGCCCACAGTGATTAACACGTCGTGGAATAGGGCAATAATGGCGAACACCGCATAGTCCAGAGCAAAGCGAAATCGCAGGTAAACAACAATACTAAGAAATGACACCAACAGGGCAACGATTCCAGAAGTAAACAACTGGCGTCCTAGGGTGGGACCTACAGTGTCGATTTGGGTTTTTTGCGGGTCAAAACTACCGACTTTTTCGCTTAAGGCTGCTTGTAATTTGGTACGTTGATTGACATCCAAGTTTTTACTCCGGATGGAAATACCTTCTTTACCGACAATTTGAATGCTACTGTCAGCTAGTCCTTCAGCTTGTGCTACATCCCGGACGGTATTAATATCAATTGGTTGGTCACAGTTACCAGCTTGACTACAGTCCCGCTCAAATTGTAATCGCGTACCGCCGACAAAATCCAAACTGGGACGCAAAGGGGCACCAATCTGTGACCAGGAAATCAGCATGGCAATTATACCGCTGATGATAATGGCGGCGGAAATTGACCACCAGAGGTTGCGGGATTTATTAATACTAAGTTTCATTTAGCTACCTCTGCCTGATTTACTTTTGGCAGGTTAGGACAATATAATTCTGGCTTCCGCAACGAGGGAATAGTAATTGCCAAAAACATGAACGTGCGACTACAGGTAATTGCTGTAAACATGCTGACTGCTACACCCAAAGCCAAGGTGACAGCAAAACCTTTGACTAACCCTGAACCTAGCCAAAACAGGGCAGCACAAGCAATCAAGGTAGTGACGTTGCCATCTAAAATACTGGAAAAGGCACGGTAAAAACCAGACTCTACAGAACGATACAGGGATTTACCTGCTTGCAATTCTTCCCTTGTGCGCTCAAAAATTAACACGTTAGCATCCACCGCCATGCCAATACTCAGAACAAACCCGGCAATTCCAGGCAGAGTCAGAGTGACACCCAACAAAGCAAAGCTAGCCCAGGTGAGTAGGGCATAGATAATTAGAGAAATATCGGCAATTAACCCTGGCAGCCGATAATAAACCACCATAAATACCAGTACTAAAATTAACCCACCGATACCAGCGTAAATACTGCTTTGAATACTATCTTGACCCAAAGTAGCGCCGACGGTGCGGTTCTCGACAATTTCCACAGGTACGGGTAAGGAACCACCGCGCAGTTGTACCCCTAGATTATTAGCTTCTTCAGCACTAAAGCGCCCTTCAATAATTGCACCACCCCCGGTAATCCCTGTTTGAGCAAATTTTACATCGACCACGGGAGAACTGATGATGTCATTATCGAGAAAAATCCCAATAGTGCGTCCCGTACCAGCAAGATTCTTGGTGATTTGGGCAAATAGATCGCCACCCTCCTGGTTAAAGCGCAAGGCCACATTCCAATTGTTACCAGATTGGGTCGGTTCAGCAAAGGCATCCTGAAGATATTTGCCAGTTAATGGCGGGTTGGTACTTTCAAATAATTCCGCGATCGCGCTAGAGTTGTTTTGCAAAGCCGCTTGGTTTTGTTCAATAGCTGCTTTGTCGTTAGATTTGCGTAGCTCCTGTTGCTTGGCTTTCATTTCCCCACGGGACGCTTGTAAAGCCAATAGTTGGGTTTCTGTCCCTGGCTTTTGTTGACGAAACTCAAGTTGAGCCGTACCCCCTAGGACTCGTTCCGCTTGTTCGGGGTCACTAACCCCTGGTAATTGTACAAGGATTTGGTCTTTCCCGACGGTTTGCACTACTGGTTCCGAGACACCTAGACCGTTGATTCGACCTTCAACGACCTTCTTAACGGCTTCCAGTTCGCGTTCAGTGATTTCCTTAATCTCTGGGGTCGGTTTCACCTGAATTGTCAGCTGGGAACCTCCCTGCAAGTCCAGTCCTAGAGGTACCGGAATTGCGACAATAGCCACCACAGCGGCAATTACCAACCCTAAAATCAAAGCTAATAGCGATTGCTGTCTTTGCATACCATAACCCGCAACTGACAAACGCTATGATACCCCTGTTTTTAGGGGAATAGCGCTCAAGTGTGTAAATACCTAGACTCTCAGATTTACCATTTTTTCTACGGCTTCGACAATTTGCTCTGGCTGCACAATTGTTAATCGTTCTAGAGTTCCATTGTATGGTGTGGGAATATCCTGGGACGACAGTCGCAGCACTGGAGCATCTAGTTCATCAAACAAACGGTCATTAATTGAGGCGGTTAATTCTGCCCCAATACCACCAGTTCGCATACACTCTTCTACAATAATTACCCGGTGGGTTTTTCGCACGGAAGCACCAATAGTCTCAAAGTCCAACGGCTTGAGAGAAATTAAATCTATAACCTCTGGGTCGTAACCTTTTTTCTCCAAGGTCTTGAGTGCCATCATCACGTGATGCCGCATCCGGGAATAAGTCAGGATTGTTACATCCGAACCCTTGCGTACTACTTCGGCTTTATCCAGCGGCACCAAGTATTCATGTTCTGGTAAGTTTTCTTTCAAGTTGTAAAGCAGAACATGTTCAAAGAACAGAACGGGGTTATCATCACGGATAGCGGATTTAAGTAGCCCTTTAGCATTGTAAGCAGTAGAGCAAGCAACTATTTTCAATCCCGGCACTGCTTGGAAGTATGCTTCTAAGCGTTGCGAGTGTTCTGCCCCTAATTGGCGCCCCACACCTCCTGGTCCACGAATAACCATCGGAATTTTGAAGTTCCCACCAGAGGTATAACGCAGCATCCCAGCATTATTAGCGATTTGGTTGAATGCTAGGAGCAAAAAGCCCATATTCATGCCTTCAATTATCGGTCGCAATCCTGTCATGGCTGCCCCAACCGCCATACCAGTAAAGCTATTTTCGGCAATGGGAGTATCTAAAACTCGCAGTTCGCCATATTTTTTATATAAATCTTTGGTAACTTTGTAGGAACCACCGTAGTGTCCTACATCTTCACCCAGTACACATACTGTGGCATCACGAGCCATTTCCTCATCAATAGCTTCACGCAGAGCGTTGAAGAATAAAGTTTCTGCCATTAGACCTTAAAGTGTGATTATTGCTCTTGAATATTATCGCGCCTAGTAGTGAAAATACCGTAATTTGCTGGACTTTAGCATGAAGTTCACAGGGATAGGTAATGGGTAATGGGTAATGGGTCATTGATAACTAATGACCAATGACTAATGACCGATGAGTAATGGCTAAAATTAAGTCACAAACAAAGGGTGAATGTTTATGAGTCTAGGATTGAAAAGCTGGGGTAGTTTGTTCCTCATGGGTGCGGCGATCGCAGCCTTACCTACTGCTACAATGGCACAAACCGCAACTAATACCGCTATTAATGAAGCTCTGCTTGCTCCCACACCAAATGACGTTATCGACGACGCTTTTTTTAGAAATGACCCCAATTACTATCGCAATCGCGAGACTAAACGTCAAATAGATTTTCTGATCGGTCCTGGTTCTATCATCCGGAACTCTTACCCAGAAAGTGAAATTAAGCGTGATGGGGAACTGGTGAATATTGTTTACCGGGATTTGCTAGATCAGCAGACCAAGAGCGATCCTTATCTTCGGACTCCAGATTTACCAAATCCTTATAGTACGTCAATCTTGCAGTCTCCCCAGTTAAACCCTCAGCGGCTAAATCAGGGAACTGAGTTTCGCTTGGAAACTTTACCACCGCGATAAAAACAACTATGCCTAGGATGAAGGATGAAGTATTTTCAGCCTTTATCCTTTATATTTGAGCATTTTTCAGCCAGGGAAACATTTATTTACCATCTTGTCAACAGACATGTTTCATGTCTCTAGTCGTGCTAGATTGGCTGTTGTTAGCAGAACCCGAAGGAATCCAGGGTGCAGGAGTTGAACCTGCCTAGGGCGAATTATGAGTTCGCTGCCTCATCCGCTCGGCCAACCCTGGTCGATTTTTTATTGTATCGTGTTTTCTAGCCAGTTAACCATAGGTAGTAACTCTGGTGAAATATTTTCTGACTGTAAATCACAATTAGCAGCTAAATTTCTGGGCAATGAAACTTAATTCCACTGTAGCTTTGACATTAGCTTTGCTAACCATGATGTTAGCATCTGGCGGGGTGAGTTCTTTTTGGGGGTTTACACTGGGTCATGAAGCGCTCAAAGGGGTTTCCCAACCAGATGCTCGTCCGACTACCAAATTAGCTTCCCAAAGGGGAACATCCGCTTCCCAAGGGGGTGTGTTGCTTCTGAGAGAGGACGATATTCTCAAAAGTGTGAAAGCCAAGATCCAAGGTAAAGGAAAAGCTGCTAAACCAGAAAAACCCAAGGAAGAAGATAAACAAAAGCAGGATGAAGCACAAGACAAACCTGAGAACCCAGCAAATGAAGATGCTCCCCAGGCTGGTTTTCCGGTGGTTACACAAAACCAGGGAGTATCAATGGAAGTGCGTTCGGCGCGTTTCTCCCGTGGTGCTTTGTTAATGAAGGTAAACTTGAAGAATACCGGCTCTGATACCGTGCGGTTCCTTTATAGTTTTCTCGATGTCACCGATAACCAGGGACGTACTCTAAGCGCTTCTGTTGAAGGTTTACCAGCCGAGTTACCTGGTAACGGACAGGTTTTTTCTGGGACTGTGAGCATTCCCACAGCTTTACTCGACAATGTGAAAACACTTTCACTGGCTTTAACTGATTATCCCGATCAAAAGCTACGCTTGGAATTATCTAACATTCCCGTGGAAAGGTAGGTAGAAGGGAAGGCAAAAGAAAAAGGATACCCTGAGCGCTCTTGTGGGGTAAAAATTAAAAACATGATTAATTTTTGCCCTTTACCTTTTACTTATACCTTTTTCATGGTTGCCTTTTACCGATCATGGTTGCCGACCCTGTTGATATATTGGCGGTAAACGCCTATCTAACTATAAACTGGACTGATTTGGGGCTGCGATTGTTGTCAGTGCTGTTGCTGATTGCTATCAATGCTTTTTTTGTGACGGCTGAATTTTCTGTGGTGACTGTGCGGCGATCGCGTATTCTCCAACTAGTAGAAGCCGGTGACGTACAAGCGGTGACAGTACAAGCTTTGCAACGCGGTATCGACCGCTTACTATCTACTACCCAATTGGGAATTACCTTATCTAGTTTAGCCCTGGGGTGGATTGGCGAAAGCACTATGGGTGCTTTGGTGGAAACATTACTGGAGTTATTGCCTTTACCAGCCAGGATGAGGCTTGTGATTGCTCACTCCCTATCAATTCCGATTGCCTTTTTTGTGATTGTCTACCTGCAAATTGTTTTAGGAGAATTATGCCCTAAATCAGTAGCTCTGATCTACTCCGAGGGATTAGCGCGGTTTTTGGGGTCTTTGGTAACAGCGATCGCCCGATTTTTCAACCCATTCATTTGGATTCTTAATCAATCAACTCGCTGGTTGTTGCGCCTAGTTGGTATTGAGTATACAGGTAATAGTTGGCTCCGGGCCTTGAGTTCCGAAGAATTACAACTGATTATTTCTCGCGAACGGGAATCTACAGGTTTGGCAGCGGGAGAGCGAGAAATGCTGAATAATATTTTTGAATTTAGTGATGTGACTGTGCGAACTGTGATGATTCCTCGCACTAGTATTGTCTCCTTGGAAAATCACGCCACATTCCAAACTTTACTCCAAGAAATGTCAGCTACTGGTCACTCAAGATACCCAATAATCAGTGAATCTTTGGATGAAATTTGTGGGATTGTTTATTTTAAAGACTTAGCAGAACCTTTAGCTCTGAGGAAACTGTGTCTGGAAACCGAGATTAAACCTTGGATGCGTCCAGCACAGTTTGTGCCAGAACATACTCCTTTAAGAGAACTATTACCCGTCATGCAAAATTCCCGCTCAGCTATGGTAATTGTGGTAGATGAATTTGGCGGGACGGTAGGGTTACTCACTATCCAAGATGTAATTGCAGAAATTATTGGTACTCAGGGAGGAGAACTAGACAGTAGCGATGAGTTGCTAGTCGAAGCAGTGGACGAGCAAACATATCTGGTACAGGCACAGATGAGCTTGGAGGAACTTAACGAAGTGTTACATCTCCAGTTGCCCCTGACTCAGGAATATCATACTGTGGGGGGATTTGTGATGTACCAGATGCAAAAAATTCCGGCGATCGGAGAAACTTTTATTTATGAAAATCTGGAATTAACTGTCGTCTCAGTTGAAGGACCGCGCTTACATCAAATTCAAGTGCGAAGATTGGAGATAGATGAGCGTGATCTGCGCTCCCGGCAGCAGCAAAGCTATCGCACTGAGGATGACAGTCCTTTAGAGACGTGAGATATCATCCCAAAGCGGCGTTGTGTTTTTGTTAAATAAAAATACCAAAGTGAGAAACTGTGGTGCTTTTGTGCTTAAAGGATTTTTACAGGTTATTAGGTAAATTATCAGGGTCAATGCCCAAAGAACGTAAATATTGTGCTAAGTGTTCGGCACGTTGTTTTTCTTGTTCGGCACGTTGTTTTTCTTGTTCGGCTTTCTCTTCTGCCGTCAAATAACGGTTCCCTTGTTGATCGTACCAAGATAGAAATTCTTGTCCGATACCACCAAGAATACCCTGATATCGCCCAATACCTAAATCCACTTCTGGCATCCAATAGGGTTCACCTATTTGCAATTGATAGCTTTTATCTAGTAATTTATACACTTCAAAGGGTTGATGTTGGTCGCGTCGCCAATACTCAGGGTTGTAAATAATGTAGTACAACACCCCTAGTTTTGCATAAATCTTGAGTTTCTCATCGTATTCTGCCCCTGGGGTATGGGATACCATTTCTAATGCAAGTATTGGTACTACCCCATTTTCTTCCCAGACAGCGTAACTTTTACGGGATTTTCCACCTTTTTTCCGCTCGACTCCCAAGCTGAGAAACCCGTCTGGTACTATTGGTACTCTCACATGGACTCCTGTGGTGTGGTAGATTGCCATATCTACACCAAAGAACCAGTCATTGCGATTCCCCCAGATGGAGTTTAGTAAAAATAGAAGAACATTGGGCAAAAAATTTTGGTCTTCATTGTCCACGGGTATATCGTCCGAGGAGGCTAATTCGTCAGTGCTTGGTAGGGCAATGACTTGGAGTTCGTCTGATAGCATGACTGTTATCAGGGTAGGGTGATGTTCACATTATAGATACGGTTATTTGGTGCTTTACTACTATCACAATGAGTAACCACAAAAAGATATATTAAGAAAAGTAAATAACTTTTCAGAAATAGATTCACAAGTTACTATGTTATTTGGATTTGGGAAAAAGCTTAGCCTGCCTACTCCCCAGGAGGCTTTACCAGGAAGGGCAGAATCAATGCCAGTCCCTGCTACTCACTATGTTAATGGTAATCCCCTCAAGCCTCCTTTTCCTGCAGGTATGGAAACAGCGATGTTTGGTATGGGGTGCTTCTGGGGTGCAGAACGCAAGTTTTGGCAGCTTCAGGGGGTATACGTGACTGCAGTGGGTTATGCTGCGGGAGTTACACCCAACCCCACCTACAAAGAAGTATGCTCCGGGATGACGGGACATAACGAAGTGGTGTTTGTTGTCTATGACCCGAAAGTTATTAGTTACGAACAACTGCTGAAAGTCTTCTGGGAAAACCACGACCCCACCCAAGGAATGCGTCAAGGAAATGACGTAGGCACCCAATACCGTTCGGGAATTTACGTATATTCCGAGGAACAAAAGAAACTAGCGCTAGAGTCTCGTGACGCCTATCAGCCAGCCTTGAAGGGTTCAGGGTATGGTCAGATTAGCACAGAAATTCTTGATGCCCCTGAATTCTACTACGCTGAAGGCTACCATCAACAATACTTGGCTAAAAACCCCGGTGGCTATTGTGGTTTAGGGGGTACCAGCGTTTGCTTCCCGGAAAATGCTTCGCTGGGTAGTTAATTGGGGATTGGGAATTGGGGATTGGGGAATTATTACCTAATCCCTATTCCCTGCTGTGGAATTTGCAGTGTAATTAGTAACGTAATTATTGGAATTATCGGAGGAATGGTGGATATAAATATTGGGTTAATTGTGTCTAATTTCTTAAATCCACCTGTTCTAGCTTTCTTTTTGGGGATACTGGCAGTTTTACTGAAGTCGGATCTAGATATACCGGCACCTCTACCGAAGCTGTTTTCCTTGTATTTACTGTTTTCTATCGGGTTTAAGGGTGGGGTTGAACTAGTCAAAAGCGGCATTTCTCAGGAAGTATTGTTGACCGTGGCGGCGGCAATGCTGATGTCGGCAATTGTCCCGATTTATACTTTTTTTATTTTGAGGATTAAACTGGACTCTTATAATGCGGCGGCGATCGCAGCTACTTATGGTTCCATCAGTGCCGTTACCTTCATCACCGCTGGTTCGTTTTTAACCGCCTTGGGTATAGAATTTGATGGTTACATGGTTGCAGCCCTAGCGCTGATGGAATCTCCAGCAATTATTATTGGTTTAATACTGGTAAATTTATTTACTGCCCATCAGCAGAAACGGGATTTTTCTTGGTCGGAAGTATTAAAAGAAGCCTGTCTCAACAGTTCCGTATTTCTGTTAGTTGGTAGCCTGATCATGGGGGTACTAACTGGGGAACATGGCGGGGAAGTTCTCAAACCCTTTACCCAGGATATGTTTTACGGTGTCCTCACCTTCTTTTTATTAGACATGGGGCTGGTTGCAGCTAGAAGAATAAAAGATTTACAAAAAACCGGCGCTTTTCTGATTTTCTTTGCGATACTAGTTCCCATCGTTAACGCCGGGATTGGTCTGTTAATTGCCAAATTCATCGGTATGTCACAAGGGGATAGCCTACTGTTTTCCGTACTGTGTGCTAGTGCTTCCTACATTGCTGTACCCGCAGCTATGCGCTTAACAGTTCCAGAAGCAAATCCCAGTTTGTATGTGTCCACGGCTTTAGGGGTAACGTTCCCCTTCAATATAATTGTGGGCATTCCTCTGTATTTGTACGGTATTAATATGCTGTGGAGATAACATAATGCAGCCAGTTAAACGCCTAGAAATTATTGCCAACTCCATAGAATTGGCGAAACTATTAGATGGATTAGAACATGCAGGTGTACCAGGTTATACAGTAATTCGGGATGTAGCTGGTAAAAGCACCAGAGGCGATGGTGCCCACGATTTGGCAATGACGATGTTAGACAATGTTTATATCATCGCCTTCTGTCCGTCAGAAAGACTCCAGACGGTAGCAGATGTCATCAAGCCGATTTTAAATAAATTTGGTGGGACTTGTTTTATTTCTGATGCAGTGGAGTTACTAACCACCAAGTGCGTGGGTTAATTGTAGGGTTAATTGTAGGGTGGGCAAGTGTTTGCCCACCCTACTAGCTACTAGCTAATAACATAAAAAAACACAGCATCAATGGCGATGGGAAACAGCTATGAAATCAGCCTGGAAATCCCTCTTCCTCTCCCTGAACTTGATTATCTCCTCCGGTGGCACCATTGTCCTAGCAGAAACTACTGCACCACCCCCAGTTCAGGAAAGCCCAATACCAAGCGCCACACAAAACCCCGAAAAAACACCGACAACAAACAAGGAAGCTGAACCTTCTCCAGAAGAAATAGCGCGTTACCAAAAACTACTAGAAGCCGACAAACTGTATCTCGAAGGTAACAAAGCAGCAGCAGAAAAAATTTACCGCCAGGTAAAAGCACCATTTACAGCTACATCGGAGCCAGAACAGCGTCCAGAAGCGATAGTAGACCCAGCACAACTACCCCCAGCGGGGAGGGTATACTGGCGGGAAGCACAAGCCGGTATGTCGCAAAAACTGGAAACACGCACCCTTGTACCCCTACGGCTGTTAGTTGAGCAATATCCGCAATTTATCCAGGGACATATCAAACTTGCTGAAGCGCTGAAACTGTTCGCTGGGGAAGGGGAAGCTAGAACCCCACGCTCTCAAGAAGGATTGCAAATTTTGGAGCGTGCGGCGACAATGTATCCCGACCAACCAGATTTAGTCAAGGCTAAAATTACCGCCCTTGCAGATGCTAATAAGTGGATGGAAGCGTCTCTAGGGGCGCGACAATATTCTATCCTCTATTCTGAGAGTCCAGAGGCTAAGGAGTTTGCTCAGCTAGCCGAGGAATATCTTAAACGTTATAAACAGCATGTCCGTCGGGAAATGCGCGGGAACGCGATCGCTAATATTATCACTGGTGCAATAGGTTACGCTGTCACCGGCAGTCTGTTTGGTCCGTTCTCCGCCTTAGATTCTACCCTGTTGCTACTCAGAGGTGAAGAAGCGGTCGGGGAGTCGGTAACAAAACAAGCAAAACGACAACTGAAATTAGTTGAAGACAAAGAAGTTGTAGGATACGTCAACGAACTGGGACAGAAACTTGCCAAAGTCGCCGGACGAGATGACTTTAAATATGAATTCTACGTCGTCTTAGACGAGAATTTAAACGCCTTTGCCCTACCGGGAGGCAAAATCTTCGTTAATGCAGGTGCCCTGGTTAAAACCAATTCTGAGGCGGAATTAGCGGGGTTGCTGGCACATGAAATTTCCCACGCTGTCCTCTCCCACGGCTTTCAATTGGTAACTCAGGGGAATCTCTTAGCAAACCTCACGCAATATTTACCCTTGGGGGGGACTGTCGCTAATCTGTTCACCCTCAACTACAGCCGCGATATGGAACGTCAAGCGGATACTTTAGGGACACGCATCCTCGCTTCCAGTGGTTACGCTGCTGATGGCTTACGGAACCTGATGATCACCCTAGATAAACAAGCCAAAAATTCTCTTCCCAGTTGGATATCTTCTCACCCCGCTACCGGGGAACGAATTCGCTATCTGGAGAGTCTCATCCAACAAAATCGATACAACCGTTACGCTTTTGAAGGAGTCGGACGACACGGGGAAATTCGCGCTCAGGTAAAAAAAATCCTGCAAGAAAAGAAAGAACGGGAAGAGAAGAAGAAACAACCAACAGAAAAACCACAGCCAACAGAACAACAAAATAATTCCCCACCCTCATCGCGCTAGTAATTTAAAGGAATTAAAAAAACCTTGAATACTCCCATTTAAATTCATCTCCGCTCCTGGGGTAGTTTCCACTACTATTTGATACAAACGTTGGTTAACCAAAAAAGTTCTGTAGCGGAGAATTTTTCCTCCAGCTGCTTGGACTCTAGTTTCCCTACCGGGAAAGCCTGCCACATTAATAGCTTGCTGACTGAGGATTGTACCCTGGACATTACGCACAGCCCCATTCACCACTCCATTCAAAAGCGTATTTGTATCGAACCGGAGGACAGCGGCGGGAAAATCAGCGTAGGAAACAAAATAGGCTGCTTGTCCTGGTCTGTCAGCTGCAAAAATTCGCAGAGAAACTTGACCAGACGGCGTATTTAGGGGTACTGCAGCCTCCTGGGGAATACCGGGAAATAGGACGGTAAAGCCTCCCTCAGTCGAGGCAAATTGTTTCCATACAGATTGGGCTATTTGCATTGCTGGTGGCGGAATCTGAGCGGATGCTACCAGGGGAAACAAATGTATTAACAAACTAAATACAAATGTGCGGAACAAAACATGGGTTTTCATCAACTTTACTCCTAGGACTGTTGATTTGGGGCTAAGCACATGAGCTTAACCAAGGATTAAATTTGCATATTTACTGCCAGCAGTTGCCCTTAGTCAATAGGCAATAGTCAATAGTTAATCACGACTATTGAGTCAGATATCTTGA
>Ga0114939_10001720_pt1 | contig 17030 bp, 14 predicted proteins | sample AshMeaCrysSpring_FD_87196 | JGI IMG/M metagenome (GOLD analysis project Ga0114939, IMG submission 87196) | Groundwater microbial communities from Big Spring, Nevada to study Microbial Dark Matter (Phase II) - Ash Meadows Crystal Spring | ecosystem: Environmental > Aquatic > Deep subsurface >... | reverse complement strand
TCCCATCACAAAACCAACACCGACTTCTTCTCCGCCATGAATGCCAATCACCACCGCTACGCCTTCCGCTCCCTCTTCGCCGCTCATCCCTCGTTCTCTACGGCTTCGTGAATTGGCCGTGGGTCAGGCCTATAAATTAAATGTTGTCAATCGTGGGCGGCGCGGGTTTCCTTCATGGCATGGCAAGGAAACCGCGGTTGGAATTTGAGGGTGCGATTTATCATGTGATCAACCGGGGCAATTACCGGAAGGACCTTTTTTCCGAACAGGGGAGTGCCGCGGCATTTGAGAAGGCACTCGGGGAATCCTGTGAGAAGTGCGGGTGGGTCATCCATGCGTATGTGTTGATGAGCAATCACTATCACGTTGCATTGGAGACTCCCGGGGCCAACTTGGTGGCCGGGATGGCATGGTTGCAGGGCACCTTTGCCAACCGGTTCAACCGCTTTCATGGCGAGCGGGGGCATGTTTTTCAGAGCCGGTATCAGAGCATCCTGATCGAAGAGGGACGCCCCTTGCTGGGGCTGGTGAACTACATCCACCTGAATCCCGTGCGGGCCGGTCTGGTGGATGTTGCCAACCTGAAGGAGTATGCGTTTTCGAGTTATCCGAAATTCTTCGGCAGGCGGATGCCGGGCTGGCTGTGCCGGGAGAGGTTTTTGGGGAGTCTGGATTTTCCGGACTCTGTGAGCGGGATGAACAAATACGCGCAGTATTTGGAGACCGTTGAGGAGAAGGATCCGGGAAAGCACGACGAACTGACGCGGCGATACTGTGCCGGCTGGGCGGTGGCCTCGGCGGAATACCGCAAAGATATCAAGGCGATGTATGCGGAGCGCAGCGAGAGCAAAGAATGGCAGGGCGCGGATGTGATGGAAATGCGGGAGGGCAAATGGGAAAGAGAGCTTGAAGGATTGTTGTCGCGGGCAGGCAAAACAAACGGTGACATCGAAACGGCTCCCAAATCGGCAAAATGGAAGGTCGAGATCGCGCGGGAAATGAAGAAGAAAACGACTGCAACAAATTCCTGGCTGGCCAGAAACCTGGGCATGGGACACCCCAGCAGGGTTTGCAATCTGATCAGCGCATTTAAAATATAGGCCTGACCCCTTCGGCTGGGGGTGCCCCCTTCGGCTGGGGGGGGGTGTGCCGCGCTGTGGGGTGACCGGTTCTTACCGGCGCCGCTTCTTTTTGGCGAACCCGCCGGGGCGGCGGGAACTCTCGGTTTCCCGGCCGCCGGGGATGAACGCGCTGACCCTGCGGTCGTTGATTTTTTTGCCGTTGAGGGCGCGCACGACCTCCTCGACGAGGTCGTCCGCCACATCGACGAGGGTATGTTTGGGCTGGATGTGGATGGCACCGACGGCCTCGCGGCCGGCTCCGGTGAGGCCGAGGATTTTCCCCACGAACCAGGACGGCCGCACGTCGTCATTGCGTCCGGCGGTGATCACGATCCGGGTCATGCCGGGTTCCTCGGAGACGTCGCCGGGGTTCGCGCGGTCGGGCCGGCGCGGTTTGCCATCCCGGCGCGGGGCGTGGTCCGGACGGTCGTCCATGCCCGCCGTCGGATCGGGTTCGGCCTGGGTCTGACGCCGGGTTTCCATTCCAAGGAGCAGATGGAGCAGGGCGGCGCAAATCGTGGTGGGCGGGTGGCCCCGGTCGAGGAGGCGGTCCACAAGATCCTCGCGGGCGGGAAATTCCCCGCCTTCGAGCGTTTCTTTGAGAAGCTCGAAGGTGGCATTGATGCGCTTTTCCTCGACTTCCTCGAGTGATGGCACGCGTTCGCGGCGGATGCGGCTGCCGGTCATGGCGATCATGCCCTCGAGGCGGCGGATTTCGCGTCCGGCGACGAATGTGATGGCGCGTCCCGAACGGCCCGCGCGACCGGTGCGGCCGATGCGGTGGAGGTAGTCCTCGCCGTCATTCGGCAGGTCATAATTGAAGACGACCTCGATATCATCGACATCAAGGCCGCGCGCGGCGACGTCGGTCGCCACAAGGAACTCGACCTTGCGCTCGCGGAAGCGCTTCATCACACGCTCGCGCATGGCCTGCGTCATGTCGCCGTGCAATTTGTCGGCCAGATACCCGCGCGCCGCGAGGTGCTCGGCCAGCGTGTCGCACATGATTTTTGTCGAACAAAATATGATCGCAAGCCGCACATCGCGGAGGTCGATAATCCGGCAGAGCGCCTCCAGTTTTCCGCGCCGGTCCACATCATAATAGACTTGGTCGATGGCGGGGATCGTGTGCGCGAGGCTTTCGATCTTCACATTCACCGCGTCGCGGGTGTGGCGTTTGACGAGGTCGCGGATCCCGGAGGGAAGCGTCGCCGAAAAAAGGACGGTCTGACGCTCCGCCGCGGCCTGACCGAGGATGGTTTCGATATCGTCGCGGAAGCCCATGTCGAGCATCCGGTCGGCCTCGTCCAGAATCACCATCTTCACTTGCGAAAGATCGAGCGTCCCGCGGTCGAGGTGGTCCATGATCCGGCCGGGTGTCCCGATGATGATCTGCGCCCCGCCCTCGAGTCCGCGGATTTGCCGCTCATACGACCCGCCGCCGTAGATCGGCAACTCGCGCACGCCGCGTTTGAAGGCCGCCAGTTTCGCGACTTCCTCGGCCACCTGCGCCGCCAATTCGCGGGTCGGACACAAAATCAAAACCTGCACGGCCCGCAGCGCCGGATCCACCCGCTCGACCGCCGGGATCGCAAAGGCCGCCGTCTTGCCCGACCCGGTCTGCGATTGGCCGACGACATCCGACCCCGCCATGAGAACCGGAATCGCCTCCGACTGGATGGGCGAGGCCTCCTCGTAACCCATCTTTTCAACCGCCTTCATCAGCTCGGGTGAAAGGCCGAGTTCGGGAAATGTCTTTTTCTGCATGCGTGCGTGTAGAACCCTCCGGCCCGGAAAGCGAGGACAATCCGTCCCCTATCCGCGCACAACGCCAACGCCGGGAGGGCGGCCCTCCGTGTGAGCCCAAACTTCGGCTCGGACATCCGGGCGGGGAAAGCGGGCCGCAAAGTACTGGCGTATCTCTCGATCGGAGAGGCGGAAACCTACCGTCCGTATTGGCAGGCAGGATGGGGTGCCAACGGCGACGGAACACCCGACGCGACGGCGCCGTCGTGGTTGCTCTGGGAAAATCCGTTCTGGGAAGCCAACTACGTCGTCAGATACCGGGACCCCGGCTGGCAAAACCTGATTTTCGCCTCGCTGGACAAGATCTTCGCGGCGGGCTTCGACGGGGTTTACCTCGATATTGTGGACGGCTTTTGCCGATGATCCGGGATTCCTACCGGCGGGCGATTCCGCCGGTTTTTTCCGCGAGTCGTCCGGCGACATGCGGGGGCACGAATGCCGAGACGTCGCCGCCCAGCCGTGCGACCTCTTTGACAATCCGCGAGCTGAGGAAGGTGTGTTCCTCCTGCGGTGTGAGAAAAATCGTCTCGAGCTTCGGTTCCAGCCGGCGGTTCATGAGGGCCATCTGGAACTCGAATTCAAAATCCGAGACCGCCCGCAGGCCGCGGATCACCACAAAAATTCCCAACTCGCGGGCATAGTTGACGAGCAAGCCGTCAAGGATGCGGACCTCCACGCCGGGGAGACCCTCCACCGCCCGGGCGATCATTTCCTCCCGTTCTTCGACCTCGAAGAGCGGATGCTTTGCCTCGTTCTCGGCCACGGCAACCACCACGCGGTCGAAAATCAGAGCGGCCCTCCGGATCACATCCAGATGTCCGAGCGTGATCGGGTCGAAGCTCCCGGGATAAATGGCAGCTCCCCGCATGAACCGGGGACAGGCTGTTAAGCCTTGACGTGCTGGTTCACGAGTTTGGTCATCTCAAACATCGTGACAGTGTCTTTGCCGCCGAAGACCGGCTTGAGCGCCGCGTCGGCGTGAATCATCGTCTTCTTGGTTTTGTCCTGAAGACCATTCTTCTTGATGTAGTCCCAAAGCTTCTTGGTGAGTTCGCTGCGGGGCAGGGGATCCGCTCCGACCACGGCGGACAGCGCCGCGTCGGGTTGGACGGGTTTCATGAATGATGCGTTCGGTTTGCGTGCTTTTTCTGTGGCCATAATTTTTTTGTAAGAGAGTAGGTGGAAATCTTGGGATCCCGGTCGCGCCCCGCACGGGTTTTCAACTCGGGGAAATGCGCTTATGGCCCAAAACAGCCCGTGCGGCAACCTGAATTTTTAACTGGTTTTTCACCAGCCCGCACAAATCCTACGCCCAGCTGCGTCCGAACTTATTGGCGAACCGGATTGGCGAGGTTGATCGGGGAGTTTGCGGGCGGGAGTTTTCGTTCCGCATCCACGCCCGCGCGCTCGTTGGTGGGCAGGACGTAGGCGAGCAGGACGCTCAAGGCCACCACACCCACAGCTAAGAGGGCGAGCAACTTGCGCTCGCTCACCCGGCCGGATTCGTTGCCCGCCACGAGTGGCACCGTGAAAGCGGGGGACTTGCGCGCACCGCGCGCGAAAAACCCGGAAAAGCGCCCGACCAGTGGAGCGAGGTGCGAGGCGATCCTGCGACGTTCGCGCCATGCGAACAAGCCGCCGAGTGCGAGAGCCGCCAGCACGGTCGGGGCATCGGGAATCGGAATTGGCACAAGTTCCCCGCTGGTGAGCAACATCGCGCCCGGACCGAATCCGTCGAAGTTCACCGAGGCCAGCTGGCTGGCGGTGAGACCGCTCAGGTTTGTGCCGACGTAGATCTGGCCCTGGGTGCCCGAGGTGCCCGCAATGCCGGTCCATCCGTAAATGGTGAGTGTGCCGGTCCATGCGAGGGCGCTGCTGTCGGCGAATTGCAGCATGTGGGCGGCTGTGCCGAGATTGATGGTCGAACTGGACGAAAGTGTGAGGGTTCCGACCTGCTCGCTGTAGCCGACGCCCGTGCCGGTGGTGAGGGTGCCTCCATTCAGAGTGATCGCGGCGGAGTTGTTGATTTGATCGCTGGCTCCCCAGAGCAATGTGCCGCCCGAGTTGACCACAACGGACGAACTCGCGATCGAGGTGACCCCGGATGTTTTCGCGACTTCGAGCGTTCCGCCGTTGATTGTCGTCGGGCCGGTGTAGGAATTGGCCCCGGTGCCCGTGAAAGCAAGGCGGCCGTCTCCGGTTTTTGTGATGCTGCTGCTGCCCGACCCGTTGACGCTGTTGGAAATGGGACCGCGGATCTCCAAGTCAACGGCCGCCGAACCATCCTGAACCGAGATGGTCCGCGATCCATTGAGGGCAACCTGACCGCCTGTGGCGTCGATAAGAGCCGTCTGAGAGCTGGCAAAAGAGGCGATGGTGGCTCCGGCGTTGGTTGCATTGATATTCAGACTCCCGTTGCCGCCGGTTGTGATCCGGCCACCATAGAGGTTGATCTGGCCGATGGTCTCCTCCCTCCAGATCGGATCGCCGCCCTTGTTCGCGTAGGCATCGGCGTTGATGTCGAACCATCCATCCGAATAAACCGTCACGGTCGAGTTGTTGCCCACCTGGCCCTCCTGGAGGTTGCGGGCGATGGCCGAAAGCGCGGCTCCGACTCCGTCGCCAACGATCAATTGAGCCTGCTCGGGCACCGCCCCGTTGATCGTGTTGGAGTTCATCTCCATGAGGCCGTTGCGGACTGTGAGCGATCCGGTGTAGGTGTTGTCACCCGAGATCCGCCACGTCCCCGTGCCGTCTTTGACGATGGAGGTGATGCTCGTGGGACTGGCGTTGGCAATGTCGGCCGAGAGGTTGTTTGCGGCCGTGCTTGTGCCGGTGAGCGTGAGGGTTCGATTGCCGCCGCCCGAGTAGGCCAGCCCGGCAGTCTGGTTGAGATTCAGGGCGCCCGTGCCGACCGCATCGATGGTGCCGCCGTTGGCACCGAGTGTGAATGCCCGGTCCGACGTGCTTCCCGTGCCGGTGTAGCGCAGGGTGCCGCCGTCGAAAACAAGGTTGGCGGTCGAGTTGCTGGAGCTGCCAATGTTGCTGTTGGAACCCCCATTGGCAAGGTTGCTTACCGAGAGGACGCCGCCGCCGCTGATCGTGGTGGTGCCGTTGTAGGAATTGAGGCCCGTGAGTGTGAGGGTGCCTGTGCCGGTCTTTACAAGGCTGCCTGTTCCCGCAATGATTCCCGCATAGGTGCTGGAGGAATTGTCACCGCCGGTCGTGAGTGTCGCGCTTCCGATAGAAAGATTCCCGCCCGATGCGCCGCCGCCCGCCAGCGAGCCGACCGTGGTGTTGAAGTTGTTCAAGTCCACCTGCGCGCCCGCCGTGTTCGCAATGGTCAGACGCGAGTTCGACCCGAAGGCCGTGCCCGCGCTGGATGCCCGCACGGTGCCCGCGTTGACGGTTGTGTTGCCGGTAAAGGAATTCGACCCGCTCAGGACCATCGTGCCGGCTCCCTCTTTGACGATTCCCCCGCTGCCGGAAACCACGCCGCTAAATGAAGTGAGGCCAGTATTGGTGGTTGTGATGGTGCGGGCGGAGGACCCGAGTGAGGCCGCTCCGGCGAACGTGAGGTCATTGGTTCCCCCGACCGCAAAATTGCCGTCGATCGTGAGGGCATTCGACAGCGAACGGGCTCCTCCGTCGGCCTCGAGGGTTCCGCCGCTCAGTGTGGCCGTTCCGGTGCCCAGCGCGGCATTGTTGCCGATGCGGAGGGTTCCGGAATTCATGTCGAGCCCGCCCGAGAAAGTATTCGCGCCACTGAGAAGGGTCGTTCCGGTGCCGTTGATCGAGAGTGAACCGCTTCCCTGAACAATGGTGGAGATTGTGAAAAGCCCCGTGCCGGTGTGGTTGATAACGGTGTTGTCCGCGAGTGCCACCCGCAGTCGGTCGCCGGATGTTGAGATCGTTGGCGATCCCGAATTCTGAATATTGATCTGTGCGGGAGCGGACGTGGAGGAGTCAAAAGTCAGAATGCGCGTGCCGGAGCCACTGGTGCGGGAGATTGTGTAGCTGTTGTTGTCGTTTATCGTGAGGGATCCCAGAGTGGCATCAACATTTGCCGTAATTGTCCGGTTGGCAGTGATAATGCTGCCCAGAGTGGCGTTGGCTCCCACCGCATTGGGAACACTGGCCGGCGTCCAATTTGCGGCTGTTCCCCAGTTGCCGTTGCTGTTCAGGTTCCATGTCTGAGCCCGGACACCCTGCTGTGCTATCAATGCACAATAAAGGACCACCAGGGAACCAAGCCTGATGTAACCGGGGAATTTCATAAGCCTACCTTTCCACAAGGGCCGGTAAAGTCAAGACAAATGTAACTGGTTGCGAGGTGTTTGTTGTGGCTTTAGTTCGGGGTGTTGGGTAGTGTGGCGGCCATGAGTCACTTTTTCAACGCGCAGCATTCACCGGTGGGGGCTTTTGCATCGTTCACGCTTGGGCATCCCGGGAAGAAGGGCGGGCTTGGGCTGGAGATCGGGGGGCCGGCGGACGAGAATATTTACATTGGGATGGAGGGTCGGCGGGCGGGGGTTTACGAGGCGCTGCCATTTTTCGAGGGGAGCGAGGACGAGAGCAAACGGTATGATGTGGCGGCCGTGGGCGGGGAGAGCGGGGCCGAGCCGGTGGCGTTTCCGAAGAAGAAGGTGACGAGGACATTCGGGGCCTGCGTGGATGAATGGGCGGCCGGGGATCTGCGGGTGCGGGTGTATTCGCCGGTGAAGGGCGTGCCCGATCCGGCGCGGGCCGGGCGTGCGGCGATGATGGAGGCGCTTGTGCCGGCGGTCTTTGTGGAAATCGAGGCCGACAACTCGGCCGGGCGGAAGGCGCGGCGTGTGTTTTTCGGGTATCAGGGCGGCGACCGGTATTCGGCGATGCGGCGGATGGACGATTTGTGTCCGTTTGCCGGGGTCGGGCAGGGGACGCGGACCGCGATTGTGTCGGATTCCGAGGGGGTGTATTCTGGTTTGGGATTCACGGCCGGGAAGTGTCTGGAGCCCGGGCGGCGCGAGAATCTGGTTTTTGGATTGGGCGGGACGGGGATGCTGATGGCGGAAGTGGCGGCGGGCGAGCGGGCGGTGTTCCGGTTTGCGGTGTGTTTTTACCGCGGCGGGGAGGTGACGAGCGGGATGCCGGCGCGGTATTTTTACACGGAATATTTTAGCTCGATCGAGGAGGTTTCGAAATACGCGCTGGCGAATTTCGAGCGTCAGAAAAAATTGGCCTTGGAATTCGAGGGGCGGCTCGGGCGGTTGGCGGAGGACCGGCGGTTCCAGTTGGCGCATGCGATCCGGAGTTACTACGGGAGCACGCAATTTTTGCTCGCCGGTGACGAACCGTGGTGGGTGGTGAACGAGGGCGAATACCGGATGATGAACACCTTTGACCTCACGGTGGACCACCTCTTTTTCGAGATGGAGATGAATCCGTGGGCGGTGCGGAACCAACTCGAGTGGTTCGTGAAGCGGTTTTCCTACCGCGACAAGGTGCGGCTGCCGGGCGATTCCAGGGAATATCCGGGCGGGATCAGCTTCACGCACGACATGGGCATCGCCAACCATGTGTCGAAGCCGGGATATTCGACCTACGAGTTGTTCGGGCTGGACGGGTGTTTCTCCCACATGACGCACGAGCAACTCGTGAACTGGGTGCTTTGCGGGGTTACTTACGCGAAGGGGGCCGGCGACACGAAATGGCTTCGGACGCGGATGCCGGTTTTCGAGGATTGTCTTGTGAGCCTCCTGCGCCGGGACCATCCGGAGCCGAAACTGCGCGACGGGGTGATGAGCGCGGACAGTTCGCGCTGCCTCGGCGGGGCCGAGATCACGACCTACGACAGCCTCGACGTCTCGCTCGGGCAGGCCCGCAACAACCTCTATCTCGCGGTGAAAACATGGGCCGCCTATTTGGGGTTGGCGGAGGTGCTCCCGCGCGGGTCGCGGTCGGCGGCCGAGGCCGCCCTGCAGGCCGCGCGCTGTGCCGACACGGTGGCTTCCCACCTCCGCGAGGATGGGTTTATTCCCGCCGTGATGGGCGAGGGCAACGATTCGAGGATCATCCCCGCCATCGAAGGCCTCGCCTTCCCGCTGGTCTGGGGACTCGGCGACGCGTTGGATTTCCGGGGCCAATACGCGGGCTTCCTCGGCGCGCTCAAACGCCACCTCGCCACCGTGCTCGTGCCGGGGACCTGCCTTTTCAAAAACGGCGGATGGAAGCTCAGCTCGACAAACGACAACTCGTGGCTCAGCAAAATCTACCTATGTCAGTTCGTGGCCGAGCGGGTGTTCCGCCTCCAGCCCGACGCGCGCGCCGACGCCGCGCACCGCGCGTGGCTCGTCGATCCGCGCAACGCGTATTTCGCATGGAGCGACCAGATGGTCAACGGAGTGGCGAGCGGCAGCAAATACTACCCGCGCGGCGTCACCGCATGGCTGTGGACCCGGCCCGCGCCGGGGCGAGCGAAAAATCCGTAGCGGAAGCGGGCTTCCCGTCTTCGGAGGAGCGTCCATGGGCTCCTGCCCGCGCCAAGCGGCGTGTGCGTGCGAGCCCCGAGCCGGCTGCCGCCGTTCCGCCACAGGTCCTCGCGCGTGAGTGTGCTGGGGAAAGCGCTCCGCGAAATCCCGCGCGAGCGCTATCTGCTTGCCACCAAGGTCGGACGATACGGCCCGGAGTTGGCGGACTTTGATTTCTCGGCGGATCGGGTGACGCGGAGTGTGGACGAGAGCTTGGAGCGTCTCGGGGTGGAGGAGATCGATTTCATCCAGGTGCACGATATTGAGTTCGGCGCATCGACCGGATCGTGGAGGAAACGATTCTGGCGCTGCGGCGTTTGCAGGGGCTGGGCAAGGTGCGTTTTGTGGGGATTTCGGGGCTGCATTTGTCGCTCTTTCGCGAGGTCATGGAGTGGGTGAAAGTGGATCAAGTGCAATCGTATTGTCATTATTGTTTGAACGATACCGCGCTGGTAGATTTTCTGGCGTATTTCCAGACGAAGGGAGTGGCGGTTTTCAATTCCGCGCCGTTGGCGATGCGGCTTTTGAGCGACGAGGGACCGCCGGACTGGCATCCCGCGCCGCCGGAGTTGATGGAAAAGTGCGCGGCGGCGGCGGTGTGCCGGGCTCGCGGCATGGATATTGGCAGGCTGGCGCTGCAATTTGCCGTGGCGCGGCTGGATATCCCAACGACGATTGTCGGGACCGCAAGGCCGGAGCGGATTTTGCAAAATATCCGCGAGATCGAGGAACCGCTTGATTCCGAGCTTCTCGAGTTGGTGTTGGAAGTGTTGCGACCCGTTCACAACCTGTCCTGGCCATCCGGCCTTCCGGAAAACAACTAATATTTCGCAAAGGCATTATCATCACCGAACCGTTATGAGCATCAGGGTCATCGACGCACATCAGCATTTCTGGAATCACACGTTGGAGGAATTCGCCTGGATCGATGATGTAAGGATCCGCCGCGATTTCCTGCCGGAGGACTTGTGCCGCGAGACGGAGGCCGCCGGGGTGGATGCGGTGGTCAGCGTGCAGGCGCGCACATCGCTGGAGGAAACGCGATGGCTTTTGGAGCATGCCGGGCGCCATTCCTGGATCGCGGGTGTGGTGGGATGGGTTCCGCTGACCGCCCCCGATTTGGGGGAGACCCTGGCGGAGCTGACGGGGGCACATTCCAAGTTGCGGGGCGTGCGGGAGGTGATGCAGGGCCGGCCCGCAGGGGCCTTGCTCGACCGGGACTTCAACGCCGGGGTTTCTTTGATGGATGGATATGGACTCACTTACGACCTGCTTGTCTATGAAGACCAGCTTGGGGAAGCCACGGTGTTTGCCGATCGTCATCCGGGGCTGACCCTCGTCTTGGACCATTTGGGAAAACCCCGCATTCGCGACGGCCGAAGGGAGCAATGGGAAAAGGACTTGCGCGAGTTGGCCCTGCGGCCCGGGCATATCGAGGTCCGGGAGATTCCCGAGCCCGGATTGCGCGGCGACGAGGTGTTGCTGCGCATCCGCCGCGGCGGCTTTTGTGGGTCGGACCTCGGCACTTTCCGGGGGCTGAATCCGCTGGTGGCCTATCCACGGATACCGGGTCATGAACTGGCCGGGACGATTGTCGAAACGGGGAGCGATGTGCCCGGGGCTTGGGCCGGTGGAATGGATGTGCTCGTCGTGCCCTATACCTCTTGCGGGAAATGCCCCGCGTGCCGCCAGAATCGTGCGAATTGCTGCCGGCACAATCAAACTCTTGGGGTCCAGCGGGATGGCGGGCTGTGTGATCTGCTGGTGGTGCCTTGGACCAAATTGATGACGGCCCCGGGGCTATCCTTTGCGGAACTTGCCATGGTCGAGCCGCTCACGGTGGGGTTCCATGCGGTGGCGCGGGGGCGGGTGGCGTCATCCGACACGGTGCTGGTCTTGGGGTGCGGGGCGATCGGTTTGGGGGCCATCGCGGGGGCGGCGGAACGCGGCGCGCGGGTTGTGGCAGTGGATCTCGATGATGCGAAATTGGTCCTGGCCGCCAAGGCCGGGGCGGCGGTTCTCCTGAAGCACAGCGGACCCGCTCTGCACGAGCGCTTGCTGGAGCTCACCGGCGGCGAGGGGGCGGAGGTCGTTATCGAGGCAGTGGGACTGCCCGCAACCTTCCGGGCGGCCGTCGAGGAGGTCTGCTTTGCGGGACGGGTGGTTTATATCGGATACGCGAAAGCGCCGGTTGAATACGAAACCAGGCTCTTCGTGCAAAAGGAACTGGACATCCTGGGCTCGCGGAATGCGGAGGCGGCCGACTTCGACGCCGTGATTCGGATGCTACAGACAGGGCGCTTCCCGGTGGCTCAGGCGATCACCCGGACAGTCCTGATCGACGAAGCTCCGCAAGCCATGCGTGATTGGGATGCCAATCCCCTGGCGTTCACTAAAATCCAGATTGCCTTCGGAGAGTAGCGCACCGGTTGGTCAGGACGCCCGTCAATACCCGGTCACCTCCCGCAAAATGCCACGATGTCGGGACTTCACGGAGTCATGGGCGCGCTGATCCGCGAGGTTGGTCCACTCGCAAGGATCGTTCGTGTGATCGTAGAGTTCTTCTTAGCCGCTGGTGTGGAGGATATAGCGGAAGTTCTCGGAGCGGATCGACCAGTGCTGGTCGCCGAGGGCCCCCGGTGTGCCCATGTCCAACGCGGTGTCGGATGCGACCACGGTGACCGCGCCGGCGGGGACCGGAGAAAATGAGCGGCACGCGGGCGGATTCCTCCCAGCAGGAATTTTTGAAAAGGTATTCTTTCTCGCCCATGTGGCAGCCATTGTCGCTGGTGAGCACGACGTAGGTGTTGTCGGCGTGGGCGCTGTTTTCGAGCGCGGTGAGGATATGTCCGATTTGATCGTCCGCGAAGGCGATGCAGGCGAGGTAGGCCCGGAGCCAGCGTTTGAGCATCTCGATGCCGCCCGCTCCATCACCTGACGATACTTTTCGAATCCCCATTTTCCGGTGCCGGTGTGTTCGTCCTTGAAGACGCGCGCGCAGTCGTCGAGGTCGTTTTCCTTTGTCTCCGCGCACTGGATTTCCTCAAGCGCGAACATTTCGAAGAATTTTTGGGGCGCGATCAGGGGCGCGTGCGGGCGGCCGATGCCGACGCAGACCAGGAAGGGTGAGTCGTGTGTTTGCGAAAGCACCTAGGCGGCGTAGCGCGCGTTCAACTCATCGTTCATAAGGTCACGGTCGTCCTCGCTAACGTAGCGGAAGGGCGTGTTGTCGCCATTGCGCCAGCCACGGTGACCGGGGGCACCCGTTTCGGGATCGGCGGGGATTTCGGGGATGTCGGCCAGGCTGGCGAACATCATTTTGGGGCCCCAATGCGGCGGGAGAGATTGATGCCCCGCGCAGGCCTGCCAGCCGCGACCTTCTTTTTGGCCGTCCCATGTCCACGGACCCCAATCGACAATGTGTCCGAGACCGTCTTTCCAAACCTCGTTTTTTTCTTGGTAATTGTGGAAGATTTTTCCCGTGCCGAAGACTTTGTATCCGTGCCGCCCGAAGTGCTCCATCATGGTGAGGCTTTTGCCCAGCACGGGGTTGTTCCACCACGGGTCGCGGAGGAAGTTGTAGCCGTGATAGCCGCTGGTCCAGGGAGCGATGCCGGAAACGAAGCTCGCCCGGGAGGGCCCGCAGATGGGAGCGTTGGTCGCGGCGTTGCTAAAGCGAACGCCACGGCGCATGAGCCGGTCGAGGTGCGGTGTCTGCGCCTGCGGGTGCCCGCCCGTGCCGGCGATGGCGTCGTTCAAATCGTCGCAAAAGATGAAGAGGATGTTGGGGCGGGTGCTCATCGATGGAGAGTGATCTGGCTGTCGGGAGTTGCGGCGGAAAGACCAAAGGCGGTGAGGGATACGAGGGAGGGGCGGATGCCGCAGGATGGGTAGAGAAACCACTTACTATCGTGGAAGAGCACGCTGGGGTCGGCTGTCTCGCGGAAATCGCGACGGCCGGAGCGGTGCCACCATGACGCGTCACCATTTTTTTTGATACGTGAGCATCCCGCGCGGGTAGTCGGGGAGCGGGAGGGGGTTGCAGTAGGTTTTCATTGGGGCAGGGGTGGGTTCTTTCAATGAAGCCGCGTTTGTGGAAGGTGTCACTTGACATGACAGAGACTGTGAGCCAATTTTGTTACACAATGAAACCAGCGACGGCACGCGAGGTTCAGCATGGGTTTGGCAGGGTGCTCGCGAGGGTTAGCCGGGGGGAGACTGTTGTCATCACAAAGCACGGGAAAAAGGTCGCACAGTTGATTCCGCTGCCGCCCGAGGCGGGAAAGGCGCCGCGCTGGCCGGATTTCGAGGCAAGGCTGAAGAGGCGATTTCCTGATGGACCGCTCCCGGGCGCGCCGGCATCGACTGTGATCTCTGAGATGCGGGAGGAGCGGTTCTGAAGGCCTATTTTGATTCGGGAGTCATCACGAAGTGGTATGTGCGGGAGGCGAATTCGGACGCCGCGCTGAAACTGCGCAAGCGGTTCTCCCCATCGGTCTGGCTGACTTCGTTGCACCGTTTGGAGTTGACCTCGGCATGGCGCCTGAAGGTCTTCCGCGAGGAGGCCGAGGTGGAAACCATCTCGGCGGTGCTGGCGGATTTTCACGCGGACGTGGAGGCGGGCGTCTATGTTCCGCCACCGGTTGACGAGGCCGTGGCGCTGCGTTTGGCGGAGGATTTGGCGGATCGTTACAGCGCGCTGCTGGGCACGCGTTCGCTGGACACGCTTCACGTGGCCTGGGCACTGGCGGCGGAAGCCGCAGACTTCATCACCGGGGATGAGCGTCAGGCGCGATTGGCGGAGGCGGTGCGGTTGCGGGTGACGCGATTGTCGGCAGTCCGGGTCAGCAGCAGTGTTTAAGATCTGTGATCTCTGCGCGGTCGGACTGGAATGCAGCGCCTGTCGAAGCCTCGCGCATTGATTTGCCGGCAGGCGTGTTTGAGGGGCGGGGGAGTGAATGAGGGATTCATCAGGGGTCGGTCAGTCGGACAATAAATGCCGCCCGACACGCAGTCGCCGATTTTCTCGTGCACACCTGTGCATCGGACAGATTGAGCAACTACGAGGGATTGAGTTATTGGGTGAGATCCCAGCCTTGGAAAAGGCGGGTCTGGCCGGGCGGGATTTCGCAAACCGGGAGCCGGAGCGCGAAGTGGGCGGGCAGCGGTCCGGATAGAGCCGACGCGGTTTCGACCATCATACGCACACGGGCGGGAAACGCGGTCGGGTTGGTGACGCGCAGGGCGGTGCGGGCGGAGTCGCCCCAATCGGCCTCCACATGATCGAGGCAGCGTATGAGCCCGGTATCCGGTTGTGCGTAGATGCCGGGGAGTCCGGCCGCTGTCAGCAGCATGGAGACCTCGCATCGGCAGGAGCCGTAAAAAACTCCGCCGGGGTTGTCGTCCCAATCGCTTGTGTTGACCCGCTCGTTGATCCAGCCGGATGGCATGGGCTTTCCACTGTTGGCGTGGATCGGCCGGTCGGCGCGGGAAATTGTCTGCGGAATAAAGCGGGCGATTTCCGTGATCAAATCGAGAAGCCGGATATCGCCGGTGGCGCGGAATAAGCGGAGGAATCCCTCACCGGAATGCGTGCGGCTGCCGGGCGCGGCGTGTTTATTTTGCGTGTTGGCAAAGACACTTCCCCGCGTGGCGACGCCGAGCCGGGCGAATTCCGAGCCGGCGGGAAAGTGGAAGTTGTAGGGTATGACCCATGTGGCGGCCAGCGCGGCGGCGGTCCGCCCGTGGCGAAGCCACTCGCTGTCGCCGGTGGCGTCGTGGAGTGCGGCGTGGGATTCCACGAGTGCGGCGGCCGATTCGCTGTCGGGGTTTTGCAGCGTGTCGCCGGGTCCGCCGGTTGTGAGGCCGTTGGCGAGGAATTCCGCGGCAAACGCCCGGGCGGAGTCGATGACGGCTTCCTTGAGGGCCGGTTCGTGGTAGCGATTCCATGCGGTGATGAGAGCGGCGGGCAGGATCGCGCCAGAGGTCGAGCCGCCGACCAAGATTTCGCCCGTTTCCTGGTGCAGGAACTGACCGAATTGCCCTTCCCTTTTCCAGAGCCCGGCAAAGAAGCGCGCGCACTTGAGCAGAGCCTCGTTCCATGCGGACGGTGTTTTAAAGGCGCGGTCTTCCCGTTCGAGAAAATCAAGCTGGCGCAGCAAATACCAGAGCGCGTCGCCCTGACGCCGCACGAGGGTCCATTGGTTCGTCCACGGGCGCTCGGAGTCGTGGCAGTATTCGGGCGTCCACACGCCGTCCGAGCGCCGCTTGCTGAAGAAGAGTCCGCACGGACGGGGCGCGCCGGCGAAGAAGACCTCGAGATTGCGCAGGGCGCGTCGCCGGGTTTGGGGCGAGGCGCTTTGCAGCAGCGGCTCGGTGGCGATCATCCCGCCGCACCAGCCGGTTGAAAGGGATACGCGCTGCCTTCCGCGCAGTCCGTGGCATAAATTCCGAGGTCCTCCCTCCACGAGTCGCGGTTGTAGTGTTCCTCGATGATTGCGAAAGACTCGGAAAATGGTAGCACCGCCGGCTTGGGTTGGCCAAGGGTGAAGGCGGCACGCCGCGTGAAGACCTCGTCGAAAAACGCGGGGAGGTCCGGGCAGTCCCACGCGATGCACTCCAGATCGGGGCGGCGCGTTTCGCCGACGGCCGATGGCGGGAGGACATCCGGGGAAGGCCGCCGCATCATCGGCATGAGATAAACCGGAGAGTCGCGGAGCGCGGGGGCCGACACCCGGAAGGTCGCGCTGTCGCGGGATTCGGATTCTTCAATTTCCCAAAGCCAGTCCGATGCCCCCTCGGGTTGTTTGGCCAAAGCGAGCCATGCCTTCCCGCTCCGCGCATCAAACCATCCGAAGGCCGGGCATGCGAGATCGCCGGAGCACAATTGCAGGCGGGTAGGGCCGGGTTCGCAGGACAGACGCGGCACATCGGTAATCAGCGGCGAGGTTTGGGTCCCCCGGACGAGTTCCTCCGGCAGTCTGGGCGAGTAGGGAAGAGGCAGCGAAGGGAAGCGATTGCCCGCATAAGCGCCGGCCGGCAGAAAGACATAAACCTCCTTAGACCATCCTTCGAAATCCCAGCACAGGCTCATCGCGAAAGGCGCGCCATCCGTCTCCTCCACCAGAAGCGCGAGCGAGTTCTCCGGCCATTCCAGAGAAGCGGCAAATGTCTCCGTGCCCACCAATGCCTCCCCGTGCGGGATGAGCAATTCGTCGGCTTCCTCTTCGCCTGAGTGGATGAAGATCCGAGAGTAGGAATGTGGGTTCATAGTTTAATCATGGTGATGGTGCCGGGGGGGAAGAGCGGGGCTTCGGCGTGGAGGGGGAAGTTTGGAGTTACGGATTTTGCCACGACGAACACGAAGGATTTTCAACATATGGGGAGATCTAAAAACTCGGTCAATGTTAGGATAAACACATGCGATAATTTTGTCCTCGTTTCTGATTCTGGCGTAAATTCTGTCGAATTGTTTGCATGGCTAATCATATCAAACCCAAGGTTCAGGGAACATTGTTCGACAAGATGGCGAGACTCGAAGAACTGCACGAGATGGGGAATCCGCTTGCCCGTCTTGACGCCGTCATTGATT
>Ga0114939_10001719_pt1 | contig 17045 bp, 14 predicted proteins | sample AshMeaCrysSpring_FD_87196 | JGI IMG/M metagenome (GOLD analysis project Ga0114939, IMG submission 87196) | Groundwater microbial communities from Big Spring, Nevada to study Microbial Dark Matter (Phase II) - Ash Meadows Crystal Spring | ecosystem: Environmental > Aquatic > Deep subsurface >... | reverse complement strand
ATCCCTTCCACCTTTAGCGACAACCTGTACGACGATATTGTGCACCTTGGCCGCATGCAGCGCGAATATGATCATTATGTACGCCTGTTGCTTCATTTTCTCGACCCCGAAAAGGCTGCCTTAGTGGAAGCATGTGTACGAAACACACCGGCTAGCGAACGGGCCGAATGCTTTGTGCCAGGTCGTCCGGGTTATTTCAACAGCGATAAAGTGCTGGATACCCAAAACCTGCTGGCCGAAATACTGAAAGACGAAAAAGTAAAAATCAGGCTGGTGTCGGCTGTTTGTTCTTATGAAGAAGTGTCGTTTGCCATTCAACAGCGCCTGGAAGCCATTACCGACACAGCCCTGTTAGCCAAAATACTCATTTCGGGGATACTGCCCGGCTATGCCAACCATCACGAAGACGACCAGTACATTTTTCCGCCGGTACCCAATTTTATCTTTACACGCGATATTGGCATTATGATTAAAGATCATGTGCTGCTAAGCCGCATGGCCACCAGCGCCCGCCGTCGCGAATCGCTTATTACCAAATTTATCGCGCTGTATTACATGTTTCTGGGCAATCCGGAAAAGGTGATTGAGATTATTGAAGACAGCGACTATTTCTTGTACGAAGAAGCCGAACGAAAAACGCAACTCATTACGCTGGAAGGTGGCGATATTATGATGATTCACCCACGCCATCTGCTGGTAGGGTGCAGCGAACGCACTTCGAGCAAAGCTGTAAATGAAATCATCCATTGCATCTTAAGCAAACCCGAGTTAGGTATCGAAAAAATATCGGTGGTAAAAATTCCGAAGAAGCGTGCCCAAATGCATATCGATACCATATTTACCCAGGTAAAGCGCAGCGTGTGGGTACTGTACGGGCAATACAGCGAGCGTATACTGCACCTGCAGGATAGTGTGCGAAAAAGCTATGTAATGGACCTTACGCACCAACGCGATAGGCCCGTTGCCGAATCCACGCAAATACTCCAGTATTTTAAACCCATAGCCGATAAGTACCAGCCCAATAAAGACTACAGTGTGGCGCAAAACCCCGAAGGCCTTGAAGCGCTGCTACGGCAGATAAGCGAGGTAGATTTTGGTGTTTTCCCCGACGAAGTGAAAATTATTTACAGTGGCGACAATGTATTTCCGCACGACGACCGCGAGCAGTGGACCGACAGCTGTAATGTGGTGGCGCTTAAAGAAGGTGTAGTAATAGGTTACGATCGTAACGATTATACATCAAAAGCTTTTAAAGATGCGGGCTTTGATGTAATAACCACCGAGGAAGCATTTACCCGTTTTGCGGCAGGGCAAGACCCGCATCAATTGGAAAATACGCTTATTCTACTGCCCTCTGCTGAACTGAGCAGGGCTCGCGGGGGTTCGCATTGTATGAGCATGCCCCTGCTGCGCGATAATTTGCTAACACAATAAGCACAAACTATATGGATGCACCGCAATTAAAACAACATGCCGGCACCGTGATGATGGTGCGCCCGGTTGACTTTTCGTTCAACTGGCAAACAGCGGTTAACAACACGTTCCAAAACCAACAGCATGGCCTTGATGCAGATACGGTAAGGACAAATGCCGAAAAGGAATTTGACGATTTTGTTCAATTACTTGAAAGCAACAGAGTGGAAGTAATTGTATTTAATGATACGCCGGATACTAAAACCCCCGACAGTATTTTTCCCAACAACTGGATAAGCCTCGATCAGCAGGGCAGGGTAGTGCTCTACCCCATGTATGCCGAAAATCGCAGGCTTGAGCGTAGGGGCGATATGGTGGAGTACTTTCAGCATTATTATGATGTAGCTGATATTATTGATCTTACCGGCTATGAACAACAGCCAGTATTTCTGGAAGGCACAGGTAGCATGGTGATTGATTATGTGCATCGCGTTGTATATGCTTGCCTGAGCCCGCGTACACACCGCGGGCTGCTCGATGTTTTTTGCCAACTCATGGGGTACAAAGCTTGCGCATTTACCTCGCTTGATGCATTGGGCAAACAAGTGTATCATACGAATGTAATGATGTGCATAGGCGAGAAACTGGCTGTGGTATGCCTGGAAAGTATAGCCAACCCGGCCGAACGTCAATTAGTGGCCGATAGCTTGACGGAAACGGGGCATGAGATAGTAGATATCACCTTTGAACAGATGAACCACTTTGCCGGCAATATGCTGGAAGTATGTAATGCCACCGGCGAAAGGCTGCTGGTAATGTCGGCACAAGCGCGTCAATCGCTGCGGGCCGATCAGGTTGCTTTAATTGAAAAGTACGATACGATTCTTGCTCCGGCCATTCCTACTATTGAAACCATAGGAGGGGGCGGTGTGCGGTGTATGCTGGCAGAGGTATTCCTAAAGAAGAAGAATGAGTACTAATATTATAAAAATTCGTTGACTTCAAAAAAGGCTGCTTCACATGAGCGGCGCGTGTGTATACTACATAGATTGACTTGTGTATTAGACAATTTTGGCAGCAGTCAGTTCTCACAGTCTATCTAAAACGACAAACCGCACAAACATTTCCTCGCTATACCAGCGCTCAGCGTATGTCTTACGAATTACCTCTTTATGCTCCTGCATACGGTAGGCAAATTGACGCATGTGTTCTTTACTTTTCCAGATGCTAAATGTTGCCTGACGAACAAACGGTACTTCACCCAAGCCATGCGATTGTACAAAACCTTCGGCGGCGGCCATTTGCATCGCCACGCCATCTACGTGCTTCCAAAAGTTGCGTAGCCTGCTTATTCTTATTGTAGCGCGGGTCATAATGGCTATTTCACCTGCGTAATCAGTTGTTTTTGGTAAAGCGCCGAACGCTTCTTTTCCATTCCACAAACCATGGCCTTCAATTGGTTTCAGTTTATAGCCCGAAACAGAGGCGCCAAACAGGCGGATGTAGCCGGTAATGAATGATCCTGCAAGTTTTTGCCAACTGCTATTTAATATTGCATGTGCATCGGTTACCAACAGCAAGCCCCATTGCTGCAAGTCGGGCGTAAGGTCGAAGGTACCGTTGCGGCCGCTGCCCATCAGTTTCCAAAAACTTACGCGCTTGTTAAGCCAAAGCGGAAGCCGAAAAAGTGCCATAGAAAAGAATGCAAAAGGCACCGCCCACAAGGGATATTTGCCAATAATAAGGAAAGCAATTTTTGGTGGTTCAGGCTTCATGCCTTACAAATGATTGATATTGATATGCCAACTCTGCCGGTAGGGCAATCAAGTCGGCTGGCAGATGTTGTCCGGCATCTTTATATGGTATCAATTGCCCTGCCTGCACATAGAACATGGTATAGCGCAAATTGTTGAACAGGTGGAACAGCAAGGCAAGATTGTCGCTCTCCGTTTCTACCTGCACAATGGGGCGGTGCTTGTCAATAATTGGCCGCATAGCCGGAATTACAGGTACTTCATAGCCTTCAATGTCGCACTTAATGTAGTGGATCACAGGTTCCCCGTCAAACAATTGAACCGGGTGTTTCATAGCTACCTCATATACTTCACCAGCCTTTTGTTCGTCTTCTTTGCGCAGCACACGCATTAGACCATGGCGGTGTTTGTCGGCGCTGGGGTTGCCCATGTGTATGGGGCCTTCCGCTTCACCCAATGCGTATGGCAAAATAGTAACGTTGGCACATTGGCGCAAGTTGGGTGTTAGCACCGATCGATACAAGGCAATGGGTTCTACAGCCAGTACTTTTCCAGCAGGCCCCACAAGATTTGAAAACAGGCGGGAATAATACCCAAGGTTGGCTCCTATATCTATTACCACCTGCCCGGGCTGTACAAAATGCCGCACAAAATGATGGGTATAGTATGCCGGGTCATTTTTGAGCCAGCCAAACTGGAATGCCCGGAAGAATAAGGCACTGGTAAGTTGCAAATACCTGCGCTGGCCCAGCAAGCTTAGTAATATGGCTTTAATACTTTTCAACCTGTTCAATATTATTTGGCTGCGTTTTTTATCACTTCCAGGCCCTTCAAAAAGGTATCGTCGCTTTTCAGCAGCAGTTTATAAAACCCGTTATTACGCCAACGGTACCTGGCCATCATAGCTTTAAGCCTGTTTTCTACGGCTGCTTTTTCAGCGATATTTATTTTGCTCTCGCGTACAGTATCATTTGCCAGTTCCTTATTCACACTACTCCATATAGCACTGTCGGGCATTGCACTCAGGTAAAAATCATCGGCAGTTTTGAAGCTGTCTACCTTGGCACGATTTCTCAAATACCACAAAAAGGTAGCGGTTTCTGCAGCATTGCCGCTGGTTACCGCCATCATAGCTGCGCTAAACTGGTTGGTGTCCAGTGCAACGCTTATGTCGGGTGTAATACCTCCGCCGTCGTACAGGGTTTTGCCGCCTTTTGTTTTGTAGCTGCGTATGCCGCTGCTGTCGGGTACGGCGCTGGTGCTGCCTGCCTGATGATACCTTTCCATCACTTCATTTCGGTATTGGCTATGATTTGCATTGTAGGGTTTTTGAATGCTGCGGCCGGTAGGCGTGTAATAGCGAGCCACTGTAAGCCTGAGGGCGCCTCCATTTTCCAGGTCGTATTGCTCCTGCACCAGCCCTTTGCCAAAGGTGCGGCGGCCTACTATGGTGCCCCGGTCATTGTCTTGCAAGGCGCCGGCTAGCACTTCGCTGGCGCTGGCACTGAATTCATCGGCCAGCAGAACCAGGTCGCCTTCTTCAAATAAGCCGGGCTTGCTGCTGCGTACCTCTTTGGTTTTCACCCGGCTGCCTTTCACGGTTACAAGCAACTTGTCGTCCACCAGCAATTCATCGGCTATTTTGGTGGCTTCGTCAAGCAGGCCACCGCCGTTGCCGCGCAAGTCAAGTATCATTTTTTGCATGCCCTGCTTTTGCAGCGTAGTGGCAGCATCCATAAATTCTTTGTACGTAGTTTCGGCAAACTTGCTGATGCGGATGTAGCCAATGCCAGGCTCAACCATGAAGGAGGCTTCTATACTTGGCAATGGTACTGCTCCTCGGGTAAGAGGTAAGTCGAGCGTTTTGCCTTGCCGCATCACTTTTATGGTTACCCGGCTGCCGGGCTTACCTCTGATGATTTTGCGCAGCGCATCGCCCTTCAAATTGCGCCCGGCAATTATAGTGGTATCAACAGCTATAATCTGGTCTCCCAATTGCAAGCCTGCCTTGGCACTCGGTCCGTTTTCCACCACATACACCACATGCAGCGTGTCTTTTATTATTTGGTATTCTATGCCAATGCCGCTGAAATTGCCCTGCAACTGTTCGTTCACTTCGCGCAGTTTTGAGGCATCTATATAAGCAGAGTGCGGATCCAACTGACCTACCATTGCTTCAATGCCATATTCTTCCAGGGAGTCAATTCCTATGCTGTCTACATATCGGCGATTGATGAGGTCCAGCACCTGCTGGCTACTACCGGTGCTGCCAGAGCGGCCTCCACGTGGCAGGGCGCTGTGGTGCTCCAACTGATAACCTGCCAGCATGCCGGCCGCCAGTACTATGGAAAGCAATAGCGGGAGCCAAACCTGCAGTTTTTTCGATACAATCATCTGTTTATTCTGGTGCGCCCCGCCATAGCGGAGCAGGTTGTCAATAGCTGGTTGAAATTCGCGAGAATGGTGAATACCTTGGATGGTTCCACCTTTGTTCCAATGAATTTTGAGGGCAACCTATATACAAAAGGTATGCGAAAGTAAAGTAATGCTGTTTTTGAGCGCACCCTGTTTTGTTATTTGGTTTCTTTACTATCTTCCGTACCTTCCATTTAATTAACCATGATGAACTTGATAGCTGATAGCGGCGCTACCAAAACTACCTGGTGCCTGAGCGGCGCACGAAAGACGAAGACTTTTACCACGGAGGGTATAAGTCCCTACTTTTTTACCAGCCAACAAATAACCGATTTGCTGCTGGGCGATTTACTGCCTTACCTGGGCAAAACTCCCATTGAGGCAGTTTACTTTTATGGTACCGGCTGTGCAGTACCTGCCAATATCAGCCTGGTAAAAAAGGGTATCAAAAAGGCATTTCCCAACACAAAAAAGATTGAAGTAGCGAGCGACCTGGTGGGTGCCGCTCGTTCTTTGTGCAGCCGCAGCAAAGGAGTGGCTTGTATATTGGGTACCGGTAGCAACAGCTGCGTATACAATGGCAATCGCATCGTCCGCAACAACCCTGCGCCGGGCTTTATTTTGGGCGATGAGGGCAGCGGTGCCTATCTGGGCAAGAAGGTGGTGCAATATTTTATTTACAACACCTTCGACGAGGACCTGATGCATCGCTTCAATCTCAAGTTTCAAACCGACTACCGAACCATCCTCAACCATGTGTACAAGGGCGAGTGGCCCAACAGGTACCTGGCTTCATTTACCCCATTCCTGAGCGAAAACCGGGGCCATTACATGATTGAAAATATCCTGGAAGACGGCATCAGCGATTTCTTTTTTACCCACGTGTACAAGTATCCCGAAAGCTGGCTTTACCCTATCCATTTTACCGGCAGCGTGGCGTGGCATTTTCGCGATGTGATTAAAGAACTGTGCAGCAATTTTGAACTTGCGCTGGGTACTATACGGCAAGCCCCTATTGATGGCCTCGTGGCTTATCATAGTGCCGGAGCGTAAGTCCTTGGCTGCAAACCGGTTATTGTTACCTTGCAGGTCGGTTTTTGCAACCGGCAAATCAATATGAATGATATGACGCACGACAGTTTTGTAAGGGTAACCGAATTGCCCAGCAAATACCACGATCTTGAGAAGATGAATGTAGGCGAAATACTGCGCCACATAAATGATGAGGACAAACTGGTACCGCTGGCAGTAGAAAAGGCGCTGCCTCAAATTGAACGCCTGGTAGAAGCTATTGCTGATAAAGTGCTGTGTGGGGGCAGACTGTTTTATATTGGTGCGGGTACCAGCGGCAGGCTGGGTGTGGTAGATGCCAGCGAGTGCCCGCCTACATACGGCGTACCTCATGGCCTGGTGGTGGGCATTATTGCCGGCGGCCAACACGCTATGTTTAAGGCTGTGGAATTTGCCGAAGACAGCCGCGAAGAAGGCTGGAAAGACCTGGAAAGGCACCAGATTAACGAAAAGGACGCTGTAGTGGGTATTGCTGCCAGCGGTACCACGCCCTATGTAATCAGTGCTTTGGAGCAATGCCGCCAACGAGGAATAGTAACCGGCAGTATTACCTGTAACCCCAATGCGCCGGTGAGCGCCGCGGCCGACTTTCCGGTGGAGGTAGTGGTAGGGCCGGAGTTTGTTACCGGTAGCACCCGCATGAAAAGTGGTACCGCTCAAAAACTGGTACTCAATATGATTAGTACCAGCGTAATGATTCAATTGGGTAGGGTAGAAGATAACAAAATGGTAAACATGCAGCTAACCAATGAAAAACTGGTTGATAGAGGTGTAAAGATGCTTATGGAAAAAACCGGCGAAACAGATTATGAGGTAGCCAGGAACAGGTTGCTGAAATATGGCAGTGTGAAAAAGGCTGCAGACGCCATGCAACACTAAACAGCCCGAAACTTTTTTTGGAATTTTTGGGCAAACCATAGTACCTTAACTTAACAAATTAAATACTAACCACTATGAAGCTTAAACTTCTACTCGTTTTTTGTGCAGCAGCAGGCATGGGTTATGCCCAGCGTTCGGCATTATATGCTACCACGGGCTCGCAGCCGGGCGCTATAGACTGGGGAATGGTGCGTAAGATAAACTGGAGTGGAACCGAGGAAAGAGTAGTGCTGAACGGTAATGCATTTACCGGAATGGCGGTAAGTGCATCCAATCCCGCAAGCAGCATGAAAATTGCTCCCGGCACAGGCGATGCACGCAATCAGCCTGCCTTTACAGGAATAGCAGGCCTGGCTTATGATCAGGAGCACAGCCGCCTGTTTTTTGCCACCATGTTTACCGGCGAATTGCGCTTTGTTGACCTTTCTAAAAAAGGCGAAGGCAAATACTTCCAGGCCGGTAGCATTTTCAACCAGATAAGTATGCGGGGCGACCGTACTACAACCGCCAACCATCAAAATCAGGGTCCCGTTATCACCCGTATGACCATTGGCAGCGATGGTTATGGCTATGGCCTTAGCAACGATGCGCAAACATTCTTCCGCTTCACCACTGGCAAGAATGTGCAAATACAAGAACTTGGACCATTGGTAGATGCAAATACCAACGGCAGCCTGAGCGTGCACAGCCGCTGCAGTGGTGGCTGGGGTGGCGACATGGTAGCCGGTGCTGATGGTAAACTCTATTTGATCACCAACACCCTGAGTGTGTTTTCAATCGAACCTGAAACACGTTTGGCTACGCATATTGGCCGCATTAGTGGTTTGCCCGCCGATTTTATTGTAAATGGAGCAGCCGTTGACGACGACGGACAAGTGGTGCTCGCCAATGCTACTATTGCCGGCAAATTTGGCCTGGTTGCCGATTTTAGGAAGCTCGAAGGCAAAATAATAGAGAAGCCCGAGTGGCTCAACGCCAGCGATTTGGCAAGTGCCAACCTGCTGTTCCAATCGCAAAGCATAGCTAAAACAATTGATCCGCTGCCCGAACGTAAAATTTCGGAGGATGGAATTGGCATTTTCCCCAACCCGGTTACCAATGGCCGAGTGCTGATTAGTTTCGATAAGGTAGGCCCCGGCGACTATACCATTGATTTGGTAACGGGTACCGGCAACATAGCCATGCGCAAGCCAGTACGCATTACTACCAAAGGCCAGCAGGTGGAAATGAATGTAAATTCAATGGCCAAAGGATTTTACAGCGTTCGTGTGGTAAATAGCCAAAAACGCGACGTGGCTTCTGCCAAACTTGTTATTCAGTAAAAAAACAGAAAAGGGTTTAGCTGGCCTGCGCTGCATTTTGACGGATTTTTCCGGCATCCTGCAGCGCAGGTCTTTTTTTGTTTGCAATGTTCTGCTCCAAAATACAGCCCTATATAAACGCAATTTTGAAACACCCTTGGCTCCCATATACATTTGCACGGTATGCAGGATTTGGAGCCTTTTTACAGGTGGAGAGATTTGTACATTTCGGAAGAAGACCCGAATAGTCCCTTCTATGGAGCCAGCTACAATAACTTGGAATACACCACCACGGTATACAACTACTATATACATCCCTTATGGGACGATATGGGCAGCAAAACGCTTTTTCTTAAGATTCTGTTTGCCGATTACCGGAGGCATTATGCCATTATAGAACTGATAGGAGAATGGAATGATGCCATTGAAAACGATATTATGACGCTTCGGCGAGAGGTTACGGATCAGTTGTTCAATGAAGGGATTACCAAGTTTATTCTTATTGCAGAAAATGTCCTCAACTTTCATAGTAGCGACCGCGAATACTACCAGGAGTGGTTTGACAATGTGATGGATGAAGAAGGATGGATAGTGTGCCTGAATATGCCCGAAGCCACACAGCACGATTTTCGCGGTATTAAGTTGCAATACCTGGTAGAGTTGCGGGAAATGGCAGACTGGCGCAGATACAAGCCCGATGCGCTTTTCACAATGATTGACAAAGAATTAAAAAGGCGGTTGGCCTGATAAAAAGACGGATCTGTTGTTTATTGGCATGCTTTACATTATTTTGATCACATGCCGCATCCGCAAATCATACCTTATGGCGACAGAGCCTTACTGCTGCAATTTGCCTCAGGCATATATGTGGATGGTAACCGGCACATTCACGAAGTTGCCAATGCTATTATCCGCCAACAATTTTCATGGGTATTGAATGTAACACCTGCTTACCACTCGTTGCTGGTGGAATATGAACCTTGCCTGCTTATGCCTGTGGCCGGCAAGAGTGCTTTCGAAGTAGTGCAGCAATGTCTGCTTCCGATGCTTTCTATTTCGGGCAAATTGACACAGTCCGATAGCCCGGATGTGGTTACTATAGATGTGTGTTATCACCCATCTCTCAAAACCGATATGGCTGAAGTGTCTGCCCTTACAGGCCTTCCTCCGGCGCAAATTGTGCAATTGCATACCGAGCCTGTGTACCACATTTTCATGATGGGTTTTTTACCAGGCTTTCCTTATATGGGCCCGCTGCCCGAAAGCCTGGTTTTGCCCCGCAAAAAGGAGCCGGTTACCGTTACTGCAGGTGCTGTAGCTATTGCAGGCAACCAAACCGGTATTTACCCGGCCCCAAGCCCTGGAGGTTGGTACGTGCTGGGCTATACACGCCAGGTACTTTTTGATGTACGCCATAAGCCTGCGGTATCGATGCAGGCAGGCATGCAGGTGCGTTTTAACCCTATTTCGCTGGAGCAATTTGAAATGGATTGGGCATGAGTATTATCATTGAAAAGGCGGGTTTGCTGGATACGCTGCAGGATGCAGGGCGTTTTGGCTATGCCCACTCAGGTATTAATGCAGGTGGCGCTATGGACCGGCTTGCGCTTGCCCTTGCGAATGCGCTTGTGGGCAATCACCCTGGTAAATGCGTACTCGAATTGCATTATCCGGCTCCGCGCTTGCGTTTTGCGCAAGGGGCTATTATTGCGCTTGCAGGCTCCGATTTTGGTGCGCAATGCGGCCATACTTCGCTGCCTTTATATCGCAGAATAGCATTGGCGCCGGGTTCTACAGTGCATTTTGCCGGCAAGCGATGGGGGCAACGGTGCTACCTTGCCGTAGCCGGTGGTTTTACAGTGGAACCGGTATTGGGCAGCACCAGCACCAACCTCAAGAGTGGATTTGGCGGCTGGCAGGGCAGGGCTTTGCTTGCGGGCGATGAACTGCCATTTCATTCGCCGGCCTCAAATATTTCTAATGGGGTTGTGGTGGCCGACTGGTTTATATACCCCTGGTATTGGTACCGAAACGAATCAAAAATAGCCGTGCTGCCCGGGCCGGAATGGGATGACCTTGCTGGAAAGGAAAAAACCTTCCTGCTCAATCAACCTTTTTCCATAAGCCGACAGGCCGACCGTATGGGGTACATAATGAATGAGTCGGTTCCTGATGTTGAGGCAAATGGCAATTTGCTCTCATCGGGTGTATTGTATGGTACAGTGCAATTGCTGCCGGCGGGCAAACTATTGTTGCTGATGGCCGACCATCAAACCACCGGGGGGTATCCAAGAATATTACAGGTTGCCAATGCTCAGTTGCACAAATTGGCTCAACTTGGCCCCGGCGATCAAATTGGTTTTAGAATTATAAATAGGCACGACGCTGAAAGGCAGTGGCTTGAATTGAACGAATGGGTGAACCAAACGGCTGCAGCAATCCGGCTCAATCATCCATTACGATAAATGCTATAATGTGTAAACGAGTATAACAGCGCAAAATAATGGCACCAACTCCGGTAATAGACCTCAACTGCGATATGGGTGAAGGCATGGCTACCGATGCCGACATTATGCCTTTTATATCTTCGGCCAATATTGCATGCGGCTACCATGCGGGCGATGAGACTACCATGCGGCATACAGTGCGCCTGTGCATGGAGCACGGCTTGGCTATTGGGGTGCACCCTTCATTTGCAGATAAGCAAAACTTCGGCCGTACCGAAATGCAATTGGCTAACACCGACAGCTATGTTGATATGCTCAATGCCCAATTGGAAATTATTGCTGAAGTGGTATTGAAAGCGGGCGGTAAATTGCATCACGTAAAACCGCACGGCGCCCTGTATAACATGAGCGCAAGAGATCATTCATTGGCAGCCATCATTGCACAGGTAGTAAAAGCATTTGATCCTGACCTGGTGCTGTTTGGGTTAAGCGGCAGTGCTTCCATATCCGAAGCAAAGAAATGCGGATTGCGCACGGCATCGGAGGTGTTTGCCGACCGCACCTACCTGGCCAATGGCTCGCTTACGCCCCGCAGCCAGCCCAATGCACTTATACTTCAGGAGGATCAGGCCGTGCAACAAGCCTTGAACATGGCGCTTTATGGAACGGTGCTGGCGGTAGATGGCACGTTGGTTCCTGTACGTGCCGATACCCTGTGCCTGCATGGCGACGGCACACATGCTGTAGCTTTTGCCCGATTGATTAACCAACAATTCACCGCGTGTGGCATCCGCATTCAACCTGTTTAAGCGCAAAAGCGGGCCATTTGGCGGCGCTGCGTTTTTGATGGCAACTTCGGCTATAGGCCCGGGTTTTATTACCCAAACCACGGTGTTTACACAGCAGTTGTTTACAAGTTTTGGTTTTGTCATTCTTGTTAGCATACTCATTGATATTGCGGTGCAGCTCAATTTCTGGCGAATTATTACTGTAAGTGGTTTTAGGGCACAGGATATTGCCAACCTGGTGTTGCCCGGCGCCGGCTACCTGCTGGCAGGGCTGGTGGCGCTTGGTGGCATAGCTTTTAATGTTGGTAATGTAGGTGGGTGCGGCCTGGGGCTCAACGTATTGCTGGGTATGGATGTAACGGTGGCAGCCATGCTGAGCGGAATAGCAGCACTGGCTATCTTTTTGGTAAAAGAGTTTGGCTGCGTTATGGACGCCTTTACCAAACTGTTGGGTTTTGTAATGATAGCTCTTACCGGCTTTGTGGCATTTAGCTCGCACCCGCCCGTGTGGCAAGCTTTGCAGCACACAATAATGCCGCAGCAGGTAAGCAGTTCAGCCATTCTTACTTTGGTGGGTGGTACCGTGGGCGGTTACATCAGTTTTGCCGGCGCACACCGCCTGCTCGATGCGGGCATTAGCGGCCCGGGCCAGGTGGTACAGGTAACCCGCGGCAGCGTACGGGCCATTTTGCTGGCGAGCGCTATGCGCGTCCTGTTGTTTATGGCTGCACTGGGTGTAGTGGCTATGGGGGTAAACACAGGTACAGAAAATCCAGCAGCAGTTGTGTTTCAAACAGCGGCGGGTAAGGCAGGATATTACATGTTTGGCGTGGTATTGTGGGCTGCAGCCATTACTTCGGTGGTAGGGGCTGCTTATACCTCGGTTTCGTTCATAGCTGGTTTCCATCCTCAGTTGCAAAGACAACGGCACTGGCTTATTATATCGTTTATTCTTATTTCCACCGGCCTGTTTGCCAAAATAGGCAGGCCGGTAAAGGTACTGGTGGCGGTAGGTGCGCTTAATGCCATGATATTGCCGCTTGCCCTGAGCCTGCTGTTGGTAGCAGCGTTGCGTGGTACACTCATGGGTAATTATCGTCATCCGCGTTGGTTGCTTGTGGCCGGTTGGCTTGCCGCAGGGCTTACTACTTTTATGGCTGCAAAAGCAATTCTGGCGCTGGTGTAGTTGCAGGCGCATCTTTGCATTTGTGAAGCACTCTACACAGCACCTCATAATTATAGGCGGCGGGGCAGCCGGTTTTTTTTGTGCGACAAACGCGTCAAGGCTGTGCCCAGGCCTGCACGTAACTATTGTAGAAAAGACAAATAAGGTGCTTCAAAAGGTGAAGGTGAGCGGTGGCGGCCGTTGCAATGTCACACATGCATGCTTCAATATCAGGCAAATGGCAGAGCGCTACCCCAGGGGCGAAAAGTTTGTGCAAAAAGCCTTCCAGCATTTTTTCACTACAGACACGATCAATTGGTTTCAAGATAGGGGAGTGGAACTGAAAGCTGAGCCAGATGGAAGAATGTTTCCGGTGAGCAACTCATCGCAGCAAATTATAGACTGCCTGGTGCAGGAGGCAAATCAATCTGGAGTAAATTTTTTGTATGGGTTTGATGTGGCACAGGTGGAAGCAACTGATCCGAATTGGAAGGTTACAGCCCGCGATGGCAGAATGCTGGAAGCAGATTACCTGTGTGTAGCCTGCGGCGGTTTTTCCAAGCCGGAGCAATTTGATTGGATCGCAAAAGCCACGGGGCACAGCATTGCGTTGCCTGTGCCATCACTCTTTACTTTTAATATACCTGCGCACCCTATTACCAACCTGATGGGGGTAACCGTGGCGGATTGCCGTGTAAAAATTGCCGGGTTTAAATACGAATCGAAGGGGCCATTGCTTGTTACGCACTGGGGCCTTAGCGGGCCAGCTGTGCTGCGCCTGAGCGCCTTTGCCGCCCGCCACCTGGCGGCTTGCAATTACCATTTCAATGTGTTGGTTAACTGGCTTCCTGCCTTTACCGAAACCAGCTTGCTTGAGCACATGCGCTTGTTTAGGCTAAGCCGGGGAAATCAAAAATTGCAGAACACCGAATGGATAAAGCTGCCGCAAAGGTTATGGCATTTTTTGCTGGAAAAAGCAGGCGCAGATGCTGATATGCGATGGAGCCAACTGCCGGCAGCTGCGCAAAACAGACTGGCCAAATACCTGTGCAGTTACGAATTGCATGCCCAAGGCAAAACCACGTTTAAAGAAGAGTTCGTAACCGCAGGCGGCATTACGTTAAGCGAAATAGATCCCAACACCATGATGAGCAGGCTGAAACCCAACTTGTTTTTTGCCGGCGAAATCATGGATGTGGATGGTATAACCGGTGGGTATAATTTTCAGCATGCCTGGAGCTCAGGTTTTATAGCTGCGCAAACGATTGCACACCTGGCTTGCACCGCCTAAGCGTTATGTAAATTATAAAAACCATGTTTGGCCTGCAGCCATCCCCAACTTCAGCAGGAGTGCTTTGCTTTGCCTTAGCTCAATTCAACTACCTTTGAACGGCTCATATATAACCGCGCCAAAATCAAAAAAAACGACTGAAATGGTTACTCTCAAGGAAAAGTTTAAAGCCAAAACCGACTTGGCCAACCAGGAAATAAAAGAACTACTAAAGGAACATGGTTCAAAAAAGATTGGCGAAGTAACCCTGTCGCAGGTTTATCAGGGCATGCGCGGCATTACCGGGCTTGTTACCGAAACATCGCTGTTGGATGCTCAGGAAGGGATTCGCTTCAGGGGGTACTCAATACCGGAACTGCAGGAAAAACTACCTAAAGCCAAAGGTGGCGATGAGCCGTTGCCAGAAGGGTTGTTTTACCTGATGATGCTACACGAATTGCCCACACAGGATGATGTAGATAAGGTAACGAGTGTATTGCAGCGCCGCAGCCATGTGCCAAGCCATGTGTTTGATACCATTGATGCTTTGCCTTTGAGTGCCCACCCCATGACGATGTTTGTAACCGGCGTGATGGCGCTGCAAACCGAAAGCAAATTTGCCAAGGCCTATTCAGAGGGCCTGTCGAAAAAAGATTATTGGGATGTGGTGTTTGATGATGCCATGGACCTGATTGCCCGCCTGCCTCGCATAGCTGCCTACATTTATCGTCGCAAATACCGCAATAACGATCACATTCAGCCCGATGGTCTGCTCGATTGGAGCGGCAACCTGGCCCACATGATGGGCTACGAAAGCGAAAGCTTTAAAGAGCTTATGCGCTTGTATATGACCATCCATGCCGATCACGAAGGTGGCAATGTAAGCGCCCATACCACCCACCTGGTAGGCTCAGCCCTTAGTGATCCATACCTCAGTTATGCTGCAGGTATGAATGGACTGGCAGGCCCTTTGCACGGACTTGCCAACCAGGAGGTAATAAAGTGGATTTTTGAAATGCAGGAAAAACTGGATACCGACCTGCCCGCCCGCGAGCAAATAGCCGAATACGTGCAGGAAACGCTGAAGGCCGGCAAGGTGGTGCCCGGCTACGGCCATGCTGTATTGCGCAAAACGGATCCACGGTATACTGCACAAATGGAATTTGGCAAAAAGCACATGCCCGAAGATAAACTATGCCGCACCGTATGGAACATTTACGAAGTGGTGCCACCCATTTTGCAAAGCCTTGGAAAAATTAAAAACCCCTGGCCCAATGTAGACGCCCACAGTGGGGCATTGCTGGTGCACTTTGGTATGAAGGAATATGAGTTTTATACTGTGCTGTTTGCCGTAAGCCGTGCATTGGGGGTAATGGCAAGCCTGTGCTGGGACCGTGCTCTGGGCCTGCCCATAGAACGGCCCAAGAGCGTTACCACCGACTTGGTGAAAAGCTGGCTGAAGGGTGAAGGTGAAATTTGGGGAGAATAACACCACCTGCATATACGATATTCGGTCGGGGCTCTAATCAGCCCCGCTTTTTTTCCTTTTAAGCAAAATACCAATATTGCGCAGTTGAGCGTTCTTGGTTGTAATGGGTTAATCCCTATTTTCGCCAACAATTCAAAAAACTGCTTATCGCTCCTTTCTACTCAGTTATTCCCAATAAGCGTAAACATGCGGCTGGTTCTTGACGTGCCTGTCAAATAACTGTACAGTCTGCAAAAATGTATGGAAAACATGAGGATGTACCCCAAAATGGCCCTGGCAATTGGTTTTGTTTGCCTTACAGCTTTGTATGCCACAGGGCAAAATAGTAGCACTATAAATGTGGTTACCACTGCAGTACCCTTCTTGCGCATTGCACCCGATGCCAGATCGGGTAGTATGGGCGATATGGGCGTTTCTTCTGCCCCAGATGCAAACTCCATGTTTTGGAATCTTGCCAAAACCCCCTTCAACAAAGAACGCGGTGGTGCATCGGTTACCTATACGCCCTGGCTGCGCGATTTGGGCCTCAACGACGTATTTCTGGCTGCTCTTGCAGGGTATTATCAAATTGACGAACAATCGGCAATTTCTACATCCCTGCGTTATTTCGATTTGGGCGAAATTCAGTTTACCGATTTTAGCGGCAACCCCCTCAGTACCGGTAAGCCTACCGAGATTGCCTTCGATGTTGGCTACAGCCGCAAACTAAGCGAGCGTTGGGGCGTAGGCGCAGCCCTGCGGTATATTAATTCCAACCTGGCACGTGGCTATTCTTCCTCTAACGGCGTAACCTATACGGCAGGTCAAACTGTGGCAGGCGACCTTTCATTTTATTACGATGGCACCAACGAGGTAGGGCAAGGGGCCCGTTTTGGCCTTGCATTTACCAACTTGGGCGGTAAAATTTCTTACACCAATAACGCACAAGAAAAAGACTATATACCTGCCAACTTGGGAATTGGCGGATCTTACACCTTTTCATTTCAGGAAGAGCATAAGCTGATGCTGGGAGTGGATTTGAACAAGCTGATGGTACCCACGCCACCAGAGCCT
>Ga0114939_10001718_pt1 | contig 17047 bp, 13 predicted proteins | sample AshMeaCrysSpring_FD_87196 | JGI IMG/M metagenome (GOLD analysis project Ga0114939, IMG submission 87196) | Groundwater microbial communities from Big Spring, Nevada to study Microbial Dark Matter (Phase II) - Ash Meadows Crystal Spring | ecosystem: Environmental > Aquatic > Deep subsurface >... | reverse complement strand
TATCGCGGCTTGAGCGCCGCCAACGTGACGAAGCTGGACACAGCCCCGACGGGCTGTGTCGTCCTCCTACTCCCACTCGATAGTCGCGGGCGGCTTGCTCGAGATGTCGTAGGCGACGCGCGAGACGCCCTTGACCTCGTTGATGATGCGGCGGGACACCTGCTCGAGGAACTCGTAGGGCAGGTGCGCCCAGCGCGCGGTCATGAAGTCGACGGTCTCGACGGCGCGCAGCGCGACCACGTACTCGTACTGGCGCGCGTCGCCGACCACGCCGACCGACTTCACCGGCAGGAACACCACGAAGGCCTGGCTGACCTTGTCGTAGAGCTCGTGCGCGCGCAGCTCGTCGATGAAGATCGCGTCGGCGTGCCGCAGGATGTCGGCGTACTCCTTCTCCACCTCGCCGAGGATGCGCACGCCGAGGCCGGGGCCCGGGAACGGGTGGCGGTACACCATTTCGTAGGGCAGACCGAGCTCGACACCGATCCGGCGCACCTCGTCCTTGAACAGCTCGCGCAGCGGCTCGACCAAAGCGAGCTTCATGCGCTCCGGCAGGCCGCCGACGTTGTGGTGCGACTTGATGACGTGGGCCTTGCCGCTCGCCGCCCCCGCCGACTCGATCACGTCGGGATAGATGGTGCCTTGGGCGAGGAAGCCGGCGTCGGTGATATTCGCCGCCTCCTCCTCGAAAATCTCGATGAACAGCCGGCCGATGATCTTGCGCTTCTGCTCGGGGTCGGCCACGCCGCGCAGGGCCTCGAGGAACCGCGCCTCGGCGTCCACGCGGATGACCTTTACGCCCATGTGCTGCGCGAACGTCGCCATGACCTGGTCGCCCTCGTCGAGCCGCAGCAGGCCGTTGTCGACGAACACGCAGCTGAGCTGGTCGCCCACCGCCTGGTGCAGCAGCGCGGCGACCACCGACGAGTCGACGCCGCCCGAAAGACCGAGCACCACCCTGCCCTGCCCGACCTGGGCGCGCATCGACGCGACGCTGTCCTCGATGATCTGGCCGGTCGTCCAGAGCGCCTCGCAACCGCAGATGTCGAACAGGAAGCGGTCGAGGATGCGCCTGCCCTGGCGCGTGTGCGTGACTTCGGGGTGGAACTGCAGCCCGTAGAAGGCCCGCGCCTCGTCCGCCATGCCCGCGAGCGGCGCGCTGGGCGTCTCGCAGATCACGTGGAAGCCCGGCGGCAGCGCCTCGACGCGATCGCCGTGGCTCATCCAGACGTCGAGCAGTCCGTAGCCCTCGGGGCTGGTGTGGTCCTCGATGGCGCGCAGCAGCCTGGAGTGGGCGCGGGCGCGCACCTGGGCATAGCCGTATTCGCGCGCGTGGTGCGCCGCGACGCGGCCCCCGAGCTGCGCTGCCATGGTCTGCATGCCGTAGCAGATGCCGAGCACGGGCACGCCCGCGGCGAAGATCGCATCCGGGGCGCGCGGCGCGTCCTCCGCCGTCGTGCTCTCGGGGCCACCGGAGAGGATGATGCCGCGCGGCGGGTGCGCCGCCAGGACGTGCTCGCAGTGGTCGTAGGGCCAGATCTCGCAGTAGACGCCGGCCTCGCGCACGCGCCGGGCGATGAGCTGGGTGTACTGCGAGCCGAAGTCGACGATCAGGATGCGGTGGGCGTGGATGTCTCGGGTCACTCTGCGCCTCCGCGCCTGCCGGGCCGAATGGTCGATCTGCCGCGTCAGTCGCGGCGGTAGTTCGGGGCTTCCTTGGTGATCTGCACGTCGTGGACGTGCGACTCCTTCACGCCCGCGTTGGTGATGCGCATGAACTCGGGCCGAGTGCGCATCTCCTCGATCGAGGCGCAGCCGGTGTAGCCCATGCTCGCGCGCAGGCCGCCCACCAGTTGGTTGATGATGTTGACCAGCGAGCCCTTGTACGGGACGCGGCCCTCGATGCCCTCGGGCACGAGCTTGTCGGCGTCCTTCGTCTCTTCCTGGAAGTAGCGGTCGCTCGAGCCCTGCTTGCTCGCCATGGCGCCGAGCGAGCCCATGCCGCGGTAGGACTTGTAGGAGCGGCCCTGGAAGAGCTCGACCTCGCCGGGCGACTCGTCGGTGCCCGCGAAGAGCCCGCCCATCATCACCGAGTGCGCGCCCGCGGCGATTGCCTTGGCCATGTCGCCCGAGTAGCGGATGCCGCCGTCGGCGATCACCGGCACGTCGGTGTCGGCGAGCGCCGCGGCGACGCTCGCCACAGCCGTGATCTGCGGCACGCCGACGCCGGCGACGATGCGCGTCGTGCAGATCGAGCCCGGCCCGATGCCCACCTTGACCGCGTCGGCGCCGGCCGCGGCGAGCGCGACGGCCGCCGCGCCGGTGGCGATGTTGCCGCCGATCACCTGCACCGCGGGGAAGTTCTTCTTGATCCAGGCGACGCGATCGATCACGCCCTGGGAGTGGCCGTGCGCGGTGTCGACGACGACGACGTCCACGCCGGCCGCGACCAGCGCCTCGACCCGCTCGTCGGTGCCCACGCCCACGCCGACGGCGGCGCCGCAGCGCAGCCGCTCCTGCTCGTCGCGGCAGGCGGTCGGATAGTCGCGGGCCTTCTGGATGTCCTTGACGGTGATGAGGCCGCGCAGCTCGAAGTTGCCGTTGACCACCAGCACCTTCTCGATGCGGTGCTTGTGCAGGAGCTGGATCACCTCGCCGCGGTCCGCGCCCTCGCGCACCGTCACGAGGCGCTCCTTGGGCGTCATGATGGCCGACACGGGCTCGCCCATGCGGCTCTCGAAGCGCAGGTCCCGGCCGGTGACGATGCCGACGAGCTCGGTGCCGTCCACCACCGGCACGCCCGAGATGTTGTGCCGGCGCGTGAGCTCCATCACCTCCCCGATGCTCATGGTCGGGGGCACGGTGATCGGGTCGCGGATGATGCCGCTCTCGTATTTCTTGACGCCCCGCACCTGGGCCGCCTGCTGCTCCGCCGGCATGTTCTTGTGGATGATGCCGATGCCGCCCTCGAGCGCCAGGGCGATCGCGAGCCTCCCCTCGGTGACCGTATCCATGGCCGCCGACACCAGCGGGATGTTGAGCCGGATGCCCCGGGTGAGCCGTGTCGCGACGCTGACGTCCTTCGGCAGCACCGCCGAGTGGGCCGGGACGAGCAGGACGTCATCGAAGGTCAGGGCGTCGGCGGGCTGGGCTAGGCGCATGGGGAACGACCGGGGGCTGGCGCTGGGGGAAGGGGCGGGATTATAGAATCGCGTCTCCGGGCCGGTAAACGGCCGCCCCCTGGCCCCCCCATGCCCCCTGCAGCGTCCGGCCGCGACGTCTGGACCGTGTCCCGCCTGAACGCGGAGGCGCGCGCCGTGCTAGAGGGCAGCTTCCCTCTCCTGTGGATCGAGGGCGAGGTCTCTGGCATGAGCCAACCCCGCTCAGGCCACTGGTACTTCACGCTCAAGGACCCGTTCGCGCAGGTCCGCTGCGCGATCTTCCGCAATCGCAACGCGCTGTTGCGCTTCACGCCGGTGGACGGCCAGCAGGTGCTGGTGCGGGCCCGCATCTCCTTCTACGAGGCGCGCGGCGAGTTCCAACTCGTCGTGGAGCACATGGAGCCCTCGGGCGAGGGCGCGCTGCGGCGGGCCTACGAGGTGCTGAAGGCGCGGCTCGAGAAGGAGGGCTTGTTCGACGCGGCGCGCAAGCGGCCGCTGCCGGCGCACCCCCGCCGGCTCGGCATCGTCACCTCCCCGACCGGCGCCGCGATCCACGACGTGCTGACGGTGCTGCGTCGCCGCTTCCCGGGCCTGCCGGTGGTGATCTATCCCGTGCCCGTGCAAGGCGACGGCGCGGCCGCCGCGATCGCGGCGATGCTGCGGTTGGCCGACGCGCGCGGCGAATGCGACGTGCTCCTGCTCACCCGCGGCGGCGGCTCCCCCGAGGACCTCGCCTGCTTCAACGACGAGGCCCTCGCGCGCGCCATCGCCGCCTTGCGCACCCCCCTGGTATCCGCGGTCGGCCACGAAGTGGACTTCACGATCGCGGACTTCGTCGCCGACCGGCGCGCGCCGACGCCCTCCGCGGCCGCCGAGCTGCTCAGTCCCGATGCCGAGGCGCTGCGCGCGACCCTGCGGCGCCTCAGCACACGCCTGCGTCTGGCCGGGGTGCGCGGTCTCGCCCTTGCCCGGACCCGCCTCGCGCACGCGACGCACCGGCTCGGCCAGGCGCACCCCGCGGCGGTGCTGCGCCAGCGCGCGCAGCGGATCGACGATCTTGAAGGGCGGGCGCGTCTCTCCCTGGCGAGGCGACTCGAGGGGCAGCGGGCGCGCCTCGCCCGCGCGCTTGGCCGGCTCGGCCTGCTGTCGCCGTCCCGAAGGCTCGCCCTGCTCGGCCAGCAGGTGACGACCGCAGGCCGGCGACTGGGCGCCGCGACGCGCGAGCGGCTGGCCGACCGCCGCCACCGGCTCGCCCTCGCCAGTGGCACCCTGAACGCCCTGAGCCCGCTCGCCACGCTCGAGCGCGGCTTTGCGGTCGTGCGCCGGGCGGACGACGGCCGCATCGTGCGCGACTGCGCGAGCGCCCCGCCCGGCACACGCGTGAACGCGCTGGTCGCGGACGGCGTGCTCGACTGCCGGGTGGCGGCCTGCACGCCGCGGGAACGCTAGCCCTCGCGCTTCTCCGCGGGCTTGCCCTCGCCGTTCTTTTTCTTGCCCTCGCCCTTGCGGCCGTCCGGCCCCGACTCGTCCTTGGGGGGAGGCGGATCGCTGGTGACGACCTCGAGGCGGCCGGCCTCGCGGTTGAGCTTGAGCAGGTAGGTCGTGCCCGCGCGCGACGCCGGCAGCGTGATCTTGAAGCCGGGCCAGGCCTCGATCTCGGCGCTGCCTTCGCCCTCGCCCAGCCAGACCACGCGAACGACTGCCTGCTCGGCGAGCCGCAACCCGGACCACATCGGCGCCGCTTCCTGCACTGGCGGCAGAGCAAAGCCGATGGGCTCGCCCTGCTCGAGGAAGTCACGGTACTTGAGCAACTCGTCGTAGACCGTCGCCGCGTCCTGCACCTCCGCGAGCACGGCCGCGAGTCGGCCGGGCCGCTGCCCGTTGAAAACCTCCATCGCATCGACGCCCCGCAGCCAAAGGTGGCGCAGGGCCTCGCGGTAGGCCGCTCGGCTCATGGGCGGCGCCTTGCGCTCGGCCTGCTGCTGCACGTCACGGGCAACCCAGACCACGCTGTCGAGGTGGGGGGCAATCCGCTGACGGTTCTGGCCGTCCTGCGAGGCCTGGCGGAGCAAGAGCGCGATGTAGGCCCGGTCGAGCGCCGCCGGATCGGTCGGCACCTGTTCCTTCTCCCAGAGCGAGACCACGGCCGAATCCATCCCGTAGGCCACCGGATTCGTGGCGCTGAACAGCGTGAGCCCGCTCGGCGGCAGGGGGCGGTTGTCCCACCCGGTGACGGGGTTCTCGGGGGTCGAGAGCATGACCATCCAGTTGGTGACCGAGGCGGCGGGGTAGACCTCGCGCACGGGGGCCGCGACATAGGTCGAGAGGATCTGCAGCCAGAGCTGCCAGCGGTAGCGGTGGAACGCCTCGCTGCTCGACAAGGCGCGGGCTGGAATCTCCTTGCCCGCCTCCTTCGACGCCCGCACAGCCTCGAAGGGCACGTTGACCGGCGCGGTCTCGTAGTCGAGCCACACGGCATCCACACGCACCCCCGCCTCCTGAAACTGGCGCAGCACCTCGCGCATCTTCTGCGCGGCCAGTGCCCAGCCCTCCAGTCGTCCTGGCACCGGCAGGCGGCGCCAGGCCTCCTGGACCTGCACGTTGGAGCCGAAGCTCAGCGCCCACTTCGCCGGATCGCCGATGAGGTCGTAGGGCCAACTGCCGGATCGGGCGTCGAGCAGGACGACCGGGGCCCCCGCTTTCTGCAGTTGCAGCGCGACGGGAATCATCGCCGGGTCGAGACGCACTGCCGGGACGAGCCCACGCTCGAGCAGCATCTTCGCCGTCCGTTCGCTGAAGGTGCTGGCCTCCCCGCCCTCCCACAGGACGAGAGGCCGGCGCTTGCCGCGGTCGTGCTGCAGCGTCGGCACGCAGGCCTCGATCGTGCGCGGCCAGTCCAGGGACAGCCATTGCGGCTCGGCCGGCGCCTCCGTCTTCGGATCCTCGGGGAACTGCGGGCAACGCGCATCGAGCGCGACGGCCGGCGCCGCGAGGCTGGCCAGGGCGGCGCAGAGCAGGAACTGTCGGGCGGTCATCCGTGGATCTCCTCGAAGGGGCGGCGGGCGTCAGTGTTTGCGCTTCGTGAAACTCACCAGGCGCTTGCGCTTGCGGATCTGGCGGGGGGTCAGGGGGTTCTTCCGGCCGGCGAAGGGGTTCTCGCCGGTTCGGAACTCGACGCGCACGGGCGTGCCGCGCAGGCGCAGCGCCTCCCGAAAGCGCTGCTCGAGAAAGCGCCGGTAGGCAGCGGGCACGTGCTCGGTCTGGTTGCCGTGGATCACGATCAGCGGCGGGTTGCGGCCGCCCTGGTGAGCATAGCGCAGCTTGATGCGGCGGCCGTGCACCAGCGGCGGCTGGTGCTCCTGCACCGCCTCCTCCAGGATGCGCGACAGCTCCGGCGTCTTGAGGTCCCGCACCGCGCTCTCGTGCGCCCGGTCGACGGCGGCGAGCAGGTTGCCGACGCCGGAGCCGTGCAGCGCCGAGATGAAGCGCCGTTCCGCGAAGGCGAGGAAGGGCAGCCGGCGGTCCAGCTCCGCCTTGACCCGATCGCGCGCATCGGCATCGAGGCCGTCCCACTTGTTCACCGCCAGCACCAGCGCGCGGCCGCTGTCGACGATGTGGCCCGCGAGGCTCGCGTCCTGCTCGCTCACGCCCTGCCGGGCGTCGACCACGAACAGCACGACGTGCGCGGCCTCGATCGCCTGCAGCGTCTTGATGACGCTGAACTTCTCGATCGCCTCCTCGATGCGCGCCCGGCGCCGCACGCCCGCCGTGTCGATCAGCGTGTAGCGAACGCCGTCGCGCTCGAAGGGGATGTGCACGCTGTCGCGGGTGGTGCCCGGCTCGTCGTAGACGACGACGCGCTCCTCGCCGAGCAGCCGGTTGACCAGCGTGGACTTGCCCACGTTCGGGCGGCCGACGACGGCGATCAGCACGCCGCGCTCGTCGACTGCGCCCTCGTCCTCGCCCGCCGGCGGGAAGTCCGCCAGCACCGCGTCCATCAGCGGCTTCACGCCGCGGCCCTGCGTCGCCGACACCGCCACCGGCTCGCCGAGGCCGAGGGCGTAGAACTCGGCCCCGGCCGTCGCGCGGTCGAGGTGCTCGCTCTTGTTGACGACGAGGGTCACGGGCCGGCCGGCGCGGCGCAGTTGGCCGGCGATCTCCTCGTCGGCGGCGGTCCGCCCGTCCTTCGCATCGACGAGGAAGATCACGCGGTCGGCCTCGGCGATGGCGCGCTGGACCTGCCGCTCCATCAGCGCCTCGACCCCGTCGGTGACGCCGACGATGCCGCCCGTGTCGACCACGACATAGGGCCGCGGGCCGACCCGGCCCACGCCGTACTGGCGGTCGCGGGTGAGCCCGGGCAGATCGGCGACCAGCGCGTCCCGGCTGCGCGTCAGCCGGTTGAAGAGAGTCGACTTGCCGACGTTCGGCCGGCCAACGAGGACGACGACCGGCAGCATGGAAGGCTCAGTTGGCCGCTCCCGCGGCAGGCCGCAGCGCGGCCAGGTCGCCCTTGTCGCCGAGCACGTACACCGTGCTTCCCACGACCTGCGGCTGGGCCGCGATCGGCGCGCTGCCCACCCGCGAGCGGGCGACGAAGCTGCCGTCCTGCGCCGAGAGCCAGTGCACGTAGCCTTCGAAGTCGCCGACCACGACGTAGTCGCCGACGGCCGCCGGCCCGGACAGCCGCCGCGCGCGCAGGGCATCCTGCTTCCACAGCGCGGCGCCGTTGCGCGCATCGAGCGCCCAGACCGTGCCGCTGTCGTCGCTCGCGTAGACCGCGCGCCCGTCGGTCGCGAGCGGCGCGTACGAGCTCAGCTTGCGCCGCCACCCGACCTGCCCGCTGCCCTCATCGACGCTTGCCACGTCCGCGTTGTAGGTGGCCACGTAGATGCTGCCCTGGTGGACGAGCGGATCGCCCGCGATGTCGACCACGCGGGCCAGCTCGGAGCGACCGGTCGGCACGGTGACCGTCGTTTCCCAGACCGGCGCGCCGCTGGCGATGTCGAGCATCACGAGCTTGCCGCCGGCCATGCCGCTGACGGCACGGGTACCCGCGACGACCGGCGAGCTGCTCGCCCGCAGGCCGAGGCCCGATGCCACACGGTCGTACTGCCAGCGCGGCTTGCCGTCTGCCGCATCGTGGCCGACCAGTCGCCCGTCGATCGCGTGGATGATCACCTTGCCCTCGGCCGCGGCCGGCACGGACAGGACCTCGCTGGTCACGCGCGTGGTCCAGCGCAGGGCGCCGGTTGCCGCGTCGAGCGCCGCCACCTCGGCATTGCCGGTACCGACGAGCACGAGTCCCTCACCCACGCCGGGGCCGCCGGTGATGTCGAGCTTTGTCTCCGCCTGCCAGAGGGTGCGCCCGCTGGCGGCCTCGACCGCGACGACGCGACCGTCCGCGTCGGCGGTGAACACGCGATCCCCATCGACGCGTGCCACCAGACCGAGGCGCTGGCCGTCGGCGCCGTCGCCCGTATCGGTGGACCACAGAGTCGTGACGGGGAGCCGGTTCGGCGCAGCGGCGAGCTCCGCCGGCTTCTCGGTGGTGTAACTGCCGAGCCAGCGGGTGGGGTCAGCGACGCTGCCGCACCCGGTGAGGACGATGGCCGTCAGCAGCCATATCGCGTGGCGCAGTTGCATGAGGGGCCTCCGGTTAGCCGTTGGGCGCGGCAAGATCCTGCAGCTTGAAGCGCAGCAGGTTGCTTCCGGTATGGCGCCCGGCCAGCGCCTCCTCGTAGGCCGTGCGGGCTGCTGCGACGTCGCCGGCGGCCCGCGCCAGGTCACCCCGCAGCTCGGCGAGCTGGGAAGCAAAGCCGCCCTTGGGCGTGGCGTCCACCAGGCGGCGCGCCGCGTCGAGCTCGCCCGCGTCGAGATGCAGGCGAGCGAGGCGCAGGGCCGCGATCTCCTGGATCGCCGGATCCGTCGCCTCGCGCCGCACCGTCTCGAGCAGCTCGCGCGCCGCACGCGCGTCTCCTGACTCCAGCTTGAGCTTCGCCGCATGCAGTCCGGCCAGCGCGGTGTAGCCGGTATCGCCGTACTGTCCGCGAATCTGATCGTGCCGCTGTAGCGCCGCGTCGGGCTGCCGGGCCTCGACGGCCATCAGCACCTGGTCGTACAGACCGCCCGCCTGCGCGCTGCGCTCGAGCTGGTGGTGCTGCCAAGCCCGCCAGCCGAACACCGCGGCGAGGCCGATGACGACCCCCCCCACGATGGACAGGCCATTCTCCTTCCACCACTGTTTGAGCTGCTCTACCTGTTCTTCTTCCGTCAGATGCTCGGCCATCGTTTCTTCCCCGTCAGAATCCCTCGGGCCGCGGCGGGCCCAGGCGCGCCGTCAGCACTGCCGCGAGCTCGCCCGTTGCCACGTCTTCCTGCTCGCCAGTCTCGCGCAGCGGCTTGAGCCCCGCCGCCCCACGCGCGACCTCGCCCTCGCCCAGCACCAGCGCGTAGCGCGCGCCAGCGCGATCGGCGCGCTTGAACTGCGCCTTCATGCCGCCGCCGCCGCAGTTCACGACCAGGCGCAGCCACGGCAGCGCGTCGCGCAGGCGCTCGGCGAGCAGCAGGCCAGCGCGCTCGGCCTCGGCCCCCAGGGCGACGAGATAGACGTGCGGATCGCCCAGCCCGGGCGCCACTCCGGCCTCTTCCAGCAGCGCCACGAGGCGCTCGAGCCCGATCGCGAAGCCTGCCGCCGGCGCCGGCCGGCCGCCCAGCTGCTCGACCAGGCCGTCGTAGCGGCCCCCGGCGCACACCGTGCCCTGGGCCCCGAGGCGGGTGGTCACCCACTCGAACACGGTCCGCGAATAGTAGTCGAGCCCGCGCACCAGCCGCGGGTTGATGGTGAACGCCACGCCGGCCGCGGCCAGCGCATCGCAAACCGCGGTGAAGTGCCCGCGCGACTCCTCCGTGAGGAAATCGAGCAGGCTGGGCGCCCCGGCCACCACGTCCGCCATGTCCGGGTTCTTGGTGTCGAGCACGCGCAACGGGTTGGTCCCGAGCCGCCGCCGGCCGTCCTCATCGAGCCGCCCCTCGTGCGCCCGCAGGTAATCGACGAGCACCTCGCGATAGCGCGCGCGCTCGGCCGGCGTGCCGAGCGAATTGAGCTGCAGCTCGAGGCCTTCGATCCCGAGCGAGCGCCACAAGCGCGCGCTGATGAGGATCAGCTCGCTGTCCACGTCCGGGCCGGCGAGGCCGAAGGCCTCGACGCCGATCTGGTGAAACTGGCGATACCGCCCTTTCTGCGGGCGCTCGTGCCGGAACATCGGCCCCTGGTACCAGAGGCGCTGCACCTGGTTGTAGAACAGGCCGTGCTCGATCCCTGCGCGGACGCAGCCGGCGGTCCCCTCCGGCCGCAGCGTCAGGCTGTCGCCGTTGCGGTCGGCGAAGGTGTACATCTCCTTCTCGACGATGTCCGTGACCTCGCCGATCGAGCGCTCGAAGAGCTCGGTCATCTCGAGCAGGGGCAGGCGCACCTCGCGATAGCCGTAGCCGGCCAGCACCGCGCGCGCGCGCGCCTCCAGCCACTGCCAGAGCGGGGTCTGCTCCGGCAGGATGTCGCGCATGCCGCGCACGGCCTGGAGGTTCTTGGTCATCGGGATTTCATGCTCGCCGGCGCACCACGAGACGGCGCGCCTGCCGCGGCTGTCCGTTCACTGGGGTTTCGGTGCCTGCGCCGGCTGACGGGGGTCGAGCGTCAGACGGACCAGCCGACCGTTGAAGTGCGCCGCGAGATCAACCGGCTCGCCGTTCACGGTCACCCGCGCCCCGTTCACGTTGCCGATCGTGATCCGGTAGGGCGGCTCGCCGCCGAGCACCTTGCTGAAGCCCTTTTCGTAGGTACCGCTCAGCTTGAAGCGGCCCGTCGCATCGACGACCTCGGCCCAGGTCCTTGCAGTCACCTGAAAGGTCACGGCGGGAAGCGCTGCGGGCGCCGCGGGCGCGGCCACGGCCGCTTCGCTGACCGGCGCCGGCTTGGCCGGCGCGGTCCCGGTGAGCGGTGAAACGCCGCCCTCCCCGCGCGGCGGGGCCTCGCCGAGCTCGGCGACGACGTCGCGCTGCATCACCGGCGACGGCGCATCCGGCACCGTCGCGGCGGGCGCTTCGGTCGACGACGCCGGCTCGGTCTGCGAGAGCCCGGGCAAAGTGAGATATCCCTGCCACCAGATCAGCAGCAGTCCGATCAGGCCGATCACGATCGCCCAGGTCACGATGCGGACGACGCCGTGGCCGCTGTCGACATCAGAACGGAGCTGCCGGCCCGTCACGACGCGACGCAATCCCTGTTCCGTCGCCTCCTCCGGCGCCGGAAAGAGAGCGTCGTAGGCGGCGAGGATCTGCTCCGGGTCGAGCTCCACGAGCCGGGCGTAGTTGCGCAGGTAGCCGCGCGCGAACACCCGCCCGGGGATCTGCGCGTAGATGTCGTGCTCGAGCGCCTCGAGCAGGTCCTCGCGCAGGTGCAGCTGGTTTGCGACGCGGCCGATCGGCATGCCCGCGGCGACCCGCGCTGCCCGCAGACGCTCGCCGGGCCCCTTGCGCAGCGGCAGCTCCGCGACGACCCCCGTCTGCTCGTTCTGCACGGCGTGCTCCATCACATCACCTCGCGCGTGCCGGTTCCGGCGTATCTGGATAACGTTCCCGCAACAGCCTGTCGTAGGCCGCAGCCTTGTTGCGGTCGCCTGCGCGCCGCTCGATCTCGAGGGCAATCGCGAGGCTTTCGGCGTTGTGCTGGTTGGCGTTCTGATAGCGCTGCAGGTATCCACGCGCCGTGGCGTAGTCGCCCGCATCGAGGCTCAGGCGAGCCATCCGCAGCAGCGCCGGCGCGAAATTCGGGTTCCGCTGCAGCGCCTCGCGGAACTGACGCTCGGCGCCGGCCCGGTCGTTCTGGTCCTGCGAGCAGATCGCCGCGTTCGTGATCGCGACCCACGGGCTTTCGTTTAGCGGATTGCGCATCGCCGCCCCGAACTGCGCATCCGCTTCGCCGAAGCGCCGCTGGCCGCAGAGAAACACGCCGTAGGCGTTCTGCACGTAGAAGTCGTTCGGTGCGAGGCGCAGCGCCTCCTGGAAATCCGCTTCGGCACGCGCCGCCTCGCCCATGCGCTGGTGGACCATGCCGAGCACGGTGTGCGCCTGCGGGTTCTTCGGATCCTTCTCGACGGCCTGCTGCGCCTTGGCCAGCGAGATGGCGAGCTGACCGTCCTGCAGGTAGGCAGCGGCGAGCTCGACGTAGACGTCCCCCGGCCCGGGCGACCGCGCGCCGGGAATCGCACTGTCCGCGCCGGAGCCGCGCGACCCGCCGCCCCCCTGGCAGCCCGAGAGCGCCAACCCAAGCGCCGCAAGCTTTATCAGTGGATGGCTAAGCCGCATGGCTGGAACTGCTCCTCAGGGTGAAGGGGACCTCGCGGGACCGGTCGGGCCGGCGGCGATCGCGCACGCGACCGACCAGTTGCCCGCAGGCTGCGTCGATGTCGCCGCCCCGCGTCTTGCGCGTGATCGACATGAGCCCCGCGCGCAACAGCCGCTGCCGGAAGGCCTCGATCCGCTCCGGCGGCGAGGCCCGGTAGGCGGTGCCGGGAAAGGGATTGAAGGGAATCAGGTTCATCTTCGCCGGCACGCCCTCGAGCAGACGGATCAGCGCCTTGGCGTGCGCATCGCTGTCGTTGACGCCGTCGAGCATGACGTACTCGAAGGTGACCTTGCGGCGCCGGTCGTCGCGCACGTAGTCGGCGCAGGCAGGCAGCAGCTCCTCGAGCGGGTACTTGCGGTTGATCGGCACGAGGAGATCGCGCAGGGCATTTTCCGGGGCGTGCAGCGAGACGGCGAGCGACACGTCGCTCACCTCGCGCAGGCGCCGCAGGGCCGGGACGATGCCCGAGGTGCTCAGGGTGACGCGATATTTCGACAGCCCGTAGGCGAGGTCGTCCTGGATCAGGTCCATCGCGCTCACCACCGCGTCGAAGTTGGCGAGCGGCTCGCCCATGCCCATGAGCACGACGTTGGTCAGCGGCCGCTCGAGCTCGCGCCAGGCGACCCACACCTGGCCGACGATCTCGCCCACGCTGAGGTTGCGGTTGAAGCCCTGCTGGGCGGTGGAGCAGAAGCGGCAGTCGAGCGCGCAGCCGACCTGCGAGGAGATGCACAGGGTGCTGCGGTCGCCGTCGGGGATGTAGACGGTCTCGATGCGCTGGCCGTCGTCGAGCTCGAGCACCCACTTGCGCGTGCCGTCGAGCGAGGGCTGCTCGAAGGCGAGCGTTGGCACGCGCACCTCGGCAATCGCCTCGAGCTGCCCGCGCAGGGCCTTGGGCACGTCGGTCATCGCGCCGAAATCGGTCACCCCGTGCTTGTGGATCCACTTGAGCACGTTGCGGCCGTGGAAGGGCTTGTGGCCGAGCGCCAGGAAAAAGGCCTCCATGGCCTTGCGGTCCAAATCCAGCAGGTTGGTGCGCGCCGCCTCTCCCACGATGCCGCTCAGCGGGTGCGCTCGCACACGCCCTCGGGGAAGAAGAAGGCGATCTCCGCCTTCGCCGTGTCCGGGCCGTCGGAGCCGTGCACCGCGTTCTCGTCGACCGTGGTCGCGAAGTCGGCACGGATCGTCCCGGGGGCGGCCTTCTTCGGGTCGGTGGCCCCCATGACCTCGCGGTTCCTGGCGATCGCGCCCTCCCCCTCGAGCACCTGCACCATCACCGGCCCGGAGGTCATGAAGGCGACGAGGTCGTTGTAGAAGGGGCGTTCCTTGTGCACCGCATAGAACGCGCCGGCCTGCTCCTTCGTGAGGTGCAGCATGCGCGCCGCAACCACCCGCAGGCCGGCCTGCTCGAAGCGGGAGTAGATCTGCCCGATCACGTTCTTGGCGACGGCATCCGGCTTGATGATGGACAGGGTGCGTTCTGTGGTCATGATAAACTCCATTTATATCAATCTATTACTAGATAAATCGAAAATAGGCGCGAGCTTTCGGCCCGTCCCGGACACCGCGAAATCTGCTGCGAAATCGGCGGGTTAATGTACAGGCCGGCCCCCGCGCAGGCAAACCGGCAACCGCCTCAGGCCCCGCGGCGCACCTCAAGCACGTCGGGCAGTTGCCGCAACTTGGTCAGGATTCGCTGCAGTTGCGCGAGGTCGGCGATCTCCGCGGTGAAGCGCATGGTGGCCTGGTCGGTCCGGCGATCCGACTGTGTCTGGACGGCCACCACGTCCACCTCCTCGTTGGTGAACACCGAGGACACGTCGCGCAGCAGACCCTTGCGGTCGGCCGCCACCACCAAGATGTCGGCGGCGAAGGCCCCCGCGGCCTGCACGGCCTGATCGTTCCAGGCCACCTCCACCAGCCGGCCCTCCTGGTCGGGCGGCATCTCGCGGATCACCGGGCAATCGCGGCGATGCACCGTCACGCCCCGGCCGCGGGTGATGTAGCCGACGATGGGATCCGCCGGCAGCGGCTTGCAGCACTTCGCCATGTGCGTCATGAGGTCGCCCACGCCCTGGACGATCACCAGGCCGTGGGCGTGGGTCTCGACCGGCTTCACCGGCCGGCGTGCGCGCTCTGCGAGCAGCGCCTCGGCGGTCGGACGGTGCCGGTCCTCCGCGGTGTGGGCGACCTGCTGGGCCGACACCTCGCCGCGGCCGATCGCGGCCAGCAGGTCGTCCGGCCCCCGGAAGCTGAACTGCGCCGCGGCCTTGTCGAGGTCCGGGCGCGGCCCGCCCTGCCGCGTCACCTCGCGCTCCAGGCTCGCCCGGCCCACGGTCAGGTGGTGCTGGTAGTCCTGCTGCTTGAACCAGGCGCGCACCCGGTTCAGCGCCTTCGCGGTCTTGAGGTAGCCGTGGTGCGGGCTCAGCCAGTCGCGGCTCGGCCCGCCTTCCTTCGTCGTCAGGATCTCGACCGTCTGGCCGCTGGCGAGCGACTGCGTCAGCGTCACGATGCGCCCGTCGACCTTGGCCCCGCGGCAGCGGTGGCCGATGTCCGTGTGCACCGCGTAGGCGAAGTCCAGCGGGGTCGCGCCGCGCGGCAGCTCGATCACGCGCCCCTGCGGCGTGAGGACGTAGACGCGCTCGGGCTGGAACTCGCTCTTGAAGCGCTCGAGGAAGGCCGGGTCGTCCGCGTCTTCCTTGAGGTCCAGCCAATGGCGCATCCACTGCACGCGGCGCTCGAGCTCGCTGTCCTCGCGCCCGGCCTCCTTGTAGCGCCAGTGCGCCGCCACGCCGCGCTCCGCGTGGTCGTGCATCTCGTAGGTGCGGATCTGCACCTCGAGCGGCCGCTCGTCGGGGCCGATCACGGCCGTGTGCAGCGACTGGTACATGTTGGTCTTCGGCGTCGCGATGTAGTCGTCGAACTCGCCGGGGATGTGCTTCCACAGGCCGTGCACGATGCCGAGGACCGCGTAGCAGTCGGCAACGCTGTCGACCAGCACGCGCACCGCGCGCACGTCGAAGATGCGGTCGAAATCGACCGCCTTGCGTTGCATCTTTCGCCAGATGCTGTAGATGTGCTTCGGCCGGCCCGAGATGCTGCCCTCGATGCCGTGCCGCGCGAACTCGTCCTGCAGCGCGCCCATGACCTCGGCGATGAAGCCCTCGCGCTCGCGCCGTCGTCCCTCGAGCAGGCCGGCGATGTGCTTGTACTCCTCCGGTTGGAGGTAGCGCAGGCACAGGTCCTCGAGCTCCCACTTGACTTGCCAGATGCCCAGCCGGTTGGCGAGCGGCGCATAGATGTCGCGCGTTTCGCGGGCGATGCGCAGCTGCGCGTCGCGCGCCAGGCGCTTGAGCGTGCGCATCGCCTGCAGCCGCTCGGCGAGCACGACGAGCACGACGCGCACGTCCTCGGCGATGCTGAGCAGCATGCGCCGCAGGTTCTCGGTGTGCTCGGACTCGGCCTGGTCGGGCTGCGGCCCGCCCACCGTCGCAACGGCGCCGATGCGCTCGAGGTCCCGCAGCATGCCGGCCACGGCCTCCCCGAGCCGGGTCCGGACCCGCTCGGCGACGTAGCCGGGGAATCCCGCCGCGCCGTGGAGGATGGCGACGGCGAGCGTCGCGCGGTCGAGCGCGAGCGCGTTCAGGATGTCGGCCACGTGCAGCCGGTACAGCAGCTTGTCCTGTCCGGAGGGTTCGACCGCGCTGCCGAACAGCGCGCGCGCCTCGGCGCAGGCCGCGCGCAGGAAGGCGATGTCGTCCGGTCCGCGCGGTCCGCTCAGCGACGCGAGCCAACCCTCGACCGCCGGCTCGTCGGCCATGCCCTCGGCGGGCAGGACGGAGCTGACGCTGACCATGGCGCGCGCTCAGTCGAGGACGTGGCTGACGAGACCGTCTGCGAGCTTGGGCTCGAACCAGGTCGACTTGGGCGGCATGACCTCGCCGGCGTCGGCCACCGCCATGAGGCTCTGCATCGTCGTCGGATGGAGCGCGAAGGCGACGCGCCACTCGCCTCCATCGACCCGCCGCTCCAGCTCCGCGAGGCCGCGGATGCCGCCGACGAAATCGATGCGCTCGTCGCGGCGCGGGTCGCCGATGCCGAGGATGGGCCCGAGCAGGTGATCCTGGAGCAGGCTGACGTCGAGGCGCGCCACCGGGTCATGCGCGGGGATGCGCTCCGCGTGGATGGCGAGGCGGTGCCAGCGGCCGCCGAGGTACATGCCGAACTCGCCCGCGCGCGCCAGCCGATACGCCTGCGCAGCGGGGGCGACGTCGAAGGCCTCGGCCACCGCGGCGAGGAAGCCCCGCTCGTCGCGCCCGTTGAGGTCGCGCACCAGGCGGTTGTAGTCGAGGATCTGCATCTGGTCGTGCGGGAAGATCACCGCCAGGAAGTGATCGTGCGAGCGCTCGCCGTCCCTTCCCCCTGCCGCGCGCCGCGCCGCGCAGACGCGCGAGGCCGCGGCCGAACGGTGATGGCCATC
>Ga0114939_10001714_pt1 | contig 17058 bp, 18 predicted proteins | sample AshMeaCrysSpring_FD_87196 | JGI IMG/M metagenome (GOLD analysis project Ga0114939, IMG submission 87196) | Groundwater microbial communities from Big Spring, Nevada to study Microbial Dark Matter (Phase II) - Ash Meadows Crystal Spring | ecosystem: Environmental > Aquatic > Deep subsurface >... | reverse complement strand
GCGTACCGCCTGGACTCAGCCCGCCTTGACGATCGCGTCGCGCAGGTAGTCGCGCACCGCCTCCTCGGGGATGCGCATCGACCGACCAACCTGCACCGCCGGAAGCTTGCCGTCGTGGACCAGCCGGTACACGGTCATCCGGGAGACCCGCATGATCCGTGCGACCTCGGCCACCGTCAGGAACGACAACGACGACAACTCTCCGGCCACGGGCGCAGCCTAGGGCCGTTCACCAGTGAGGGTCGAGCCCGTAGAGCGGGAAGATCGCCCGACGGGTGGCCAGCACCGCCCTGTCCAACCAGTCGGCGGGGTCGTAACCGGCCTCCCAAGGGGAGAACGCGGGAGTGGCCCCGTCGGTCATCCGGTAGGGGGCCGCTCGACCCAGCCGCTCGCTGACGTAGGCACGCCACGACTCCGGCACCGGGGCACCCGGGTCGATGGGCGCGTCGGCAACGATGGACAGCAGATGGGTCCAGGCTCGCGGAACCACATCGACGATGGCGTATCCCCCGCCGCCGGTCACCACCCATCTGCCCTCACACAGCTCGTGGGCCAGCCGGTGCAGCTCGGCGTAGGCCTGGCGCTGTCCGTCCACGGTGAGGGCGAGGTGGGCCAGCGGGTCCTCGGCGTGGCTGTCGCAGCCGTGCTGCGTCACCAGGATCTGCGGGGCGAACTCTCGTAGCAGCTGGGGAACCACGGCATGGAACGCGCGCAGCCACCCGGCGTCGTTCGTGCCCGGTGGCAACGCGACGTTGACCGCACTGCCCTGCGCGCGCGGCCCGCCGATCTCCTCCGGATACCCGGTGCCCGGGAACAGGGTCCGCGGGGTTTCGTGCAACGACACCGTGAGCACCCGAGGGTCGTCGTAGAAGATGTGCTGGACGCCGTCACCGTGATGGACGTCCACGTCGACGTAGGCGATGCGTTCCACACCGTGGTCGAGCAGCCAGCGGATGGCCAGCGCCACGTCGTTGTAGATGCAGAACCCGCTTGCCGTGTTCGGCATCGCGTGGTGCAGACCGCCGGTGATGTTGACCCCGTGGTCGACGCGGCCGGAGTGAACCGCGCGAGCCATGTCAACCGTGCCGGCGGCGACGCGGGCGCTCGCGTCGTGCATCCCGGGGAAGCAGGGGTTGTCGTCGGTCCCGAGCCCGAAGTCGAACTCGACTCGGTCCGGGTCAGCGGCACACCGGCGCACCGCGGCCAGCAGCGCGGGGGTGTGGACCGTCTGCAGCAGGTCGTCCTCGGCGTAGCCGGGGGCCACGACCTCGACGTTGGCGTGTGCCAAGGCCCCGAAGGCCCGGGCCAGCCGCACGGTGAGCTCCACCCGAACCGGAGCCATCGGGTGGCCGCGACCGAAGTTGTACCGGACGAGGTCGTCCTCCCAGACGACCTCGACCCGTCGGCTCATGGCCCGACCCTACCGAGATCGCGGCGGTTCGTGGTTCGCGGGACCTTGGACCCCGGCACCACCGCGGCGGCGGCCCCTACCGTCGGAGCCGGCAAGGAGGGGTCATGGACGCCGAGCGCACCGACAAGGCCATCCACTATGTGAGCGTGCCCGTCGATCAGCCGGTCTGGGAGCGCACCCCCATGCTGGCGCCCCTCGTCCTGGTCGCCACGATCGAGCCGGACGGGTCGCCCGATGTGGCACCCAAGCACATGGCCATCCCGTTGAGCTGGCAGAACTGGTTCGGGTTCGTCTGCCACCCCGACCACGGCACCTACCGCAATCTGGTCGCGACCGGTGTGTTCACCGTCGGCTACCCGACCCCGCAGATGGTGCTGCAGACCAGCCTCGCTGCCGCACCACGAGCCTCCGACGGTTCCAAGCCCACCGTGGAGTTCTTGCCGTTGACCGCTGCGCGGGTCGTGGAAGGCGTCCTCGTCGAGGGATGTCATCTCCACCTGGAATGCGAGCTGCACCGGGTGATCGACGACCTCGGCGGCAACGTCCTGGTCATCGGCACGGTGGTGGCGGCCCACGTGGCCGAGCATGCTCTGCGCAGCTTCGATGTCGATGACAGCGACCTGGTGCACGCCTCGCCCCTGCTCGCGTACATCCATCCAGGACGGATCGCCACGGTGGCCGACACGGTGTCCTTCCCCTACCACCTCGGCTTCAGCCGGTAGGAGTCGCCGATGTCGCTCGCCCCCACCGTCCTGGACAGCGAGCTCGTCGCCGCGTTGCTGGCGCAGGCCACGGCGCGAGAGCAGGCCATGGTCGAGGCACTGCTGGAGCTGGCCTGCCTGGAGTCGCCCTCCACCGACCCGACGGCGCAGCAACCGGTGTTCGACCTGCTCGCGGAGGCGATGGCGCAGCGCGGCCTGCGCACAGCGCGACTTGCGGGCTCCCGCAGCGGCGGCGTGCTGGTGGGCGCCCCCTACGTCCCGACTCCCCCGCCGGGCCCCGCGCCGTTCCAGCTGCTCATCGGGCATGCCGACACCGTCTGGCCGCACAGCACGACCACCCGTCGGCCCCCCAAGCGCGACGGTGACGTCATCAGCGGCCCCGGTACCTACGACATGAAGGCCGGGCTCGTCCAGGCACTCACCGCCCTGGACATCCTGGCCGCGCTCGACCAGCGTCCGAGTGTCGGTCCGGTTCTGCTGGTCAACAGCGACGAGGAGATCGGCAGCCGCGAGTCCACACCGGCCATCCGCGCCCTGGCCACCGAGGCCGACCGAGCGATGGTGCTCGAGCCGTCCCTCGGTCCGCGCGGGGCGCTCAAGACGGCTCGCAAGGGCCTCGGTCGCTACACCGTCACCGTGCACGGACGCGCCGCCCACGCCGGACTCGACCCCACCGCCGGTGCCAGCGCGATCCTCGAGCTCTCCTCGGTCATTCAGCAGCTGTTCGCGCTCAACGACGCCGAACGCGGCGTGACCGTCAACGTGGGCATGGTGTCCGGCGGCATCCAACCCAACGTGATCGCCCCGGAGAGCAGCGCTGTGGTCGACGTCCGAGTGCTCACCGCGCAGGACGCCGAGGCGATCGATGCCGCCATCCGAGCCCTGCAGCCCAGCACCCCCGGCACGTCGCTGAGCATCGACGGGGGGATGGGACGCCCGCCGCTGGAACGCACCGAGCGCAACCGGGAGCTCTACGGGCGGGCTGCGGCGCTGGCCGACTCGATGGGGCTCGAGCTCGCCGAGGCCACGGCCGGCGGAGGGTCCGACGGCAACACGACGAGCCTGCTCACCCCGACCCTCGATGGCCTTGGGGCGGTCGGTGACGGGGCGCACGCGGAATCCGAGCACGTCCTCGTCCGGCCCTGGATCGAACGCACAGCTCTGCTCGCCGGGCTGCTGCTGCTGCCACCGGTGCGTGCCGAGACCGCCGCAGGTGTGCTCGACCCGTTCGCATTGCTGGCCGGACTGTGAGCGCGCCGACAGCCTCGCGACTCATCGCGACGACGGTGACGCGCATCGCCGACCTCGGGTCGGAGGCGACGTCAGTGGTCCCGCTGAGTCGGGACCACTGGGGAACCGGTGACTACGTCGTGGTCCGGGTGCGGGACTTCTCGCGGGCGCTGCGCCAGGTCGAGCTGCCCAATGGGCGAATGGCCGACGTGGGACGCGGCGAGCTGCTCATCGGGGCGCTCGGGCGGCGGGCTGCGACCTTGGAGGCCGTCGGTGACTGGCGCGACGTCACCGACGACGGCCACATGCACCTGCTCACCTCCGCCGGGCTGCTGGGTCGGGCGACCTCGACGTCGCCGTTCCTGCCACGCCTGATGTCGCTGGACTACGTGGGCCATCTGCACCTGCACGGCCAGCCGTCTCGGATGGCCGACTGGGTGGCGCGGCCGCCCGAGGCAGCACGGTTCGACCTGCCTGTGGTGCTGGTCATCGGCACGTCGATGTCGGCCGGCAAGACCGAGTCGGCGAAGGTGGTCGTCTCGCTGCTGCGGGACCTGGGGCACGTCGTGGTGGGAGCCAAGCTCACCGGGGCGGCGCGCTACCGGGACCCGCTGGCCATGTGGGACGCCGGGGCCACCGCGATCTTCGACTTCGTCGACGCGGGCCTGCCGTCCAGTGCCGTCCCGACGCAGGAGTACCTCGCAGCGATTCGCATCGTGCTGGGGCGGATGGCGACCTGCGGTGCTGACGTGGCTGTCATCGAAGCCGGCGCCTCGCCGCTGGAGGAGTACAACGGGGCTGCCCTGGCCTCGCTCATCGGGGACCGCGTCTGCTTCACGCTGCTCTGCGCGTCCGACCCGTATGCGGTCGCCGGGCTCGTGTCGGCCTTCGGCACCAGACCCGACCTCGTGGCCGGCGGCGCGGCGAACACGACCAGCGGAGTCTTGCTGGTCGACACGCTCAGCGGGCTGCCCGCCGTCAACCTGCAGGACCCGGCCAATCACATCGTCCTCAAGCAGATGCTGGAGCATCATCTCCCCCGGTGATCGCACCGACGCGACCACCGCAGGCGAAGGAGGGCAGGGTGGCGCTGCGACTTCCCGCGACGCTGCGCCATCCGGCGCGACTGCTGCCGGCGGCCTTCATGCTGGTGATCAGCCTGGGCACGCTGCTGCTCATGCTCCCGCTGTCTACCCCGGGGCCGGGTGGGGCGGACCCGATGACGGCCCTGTTCACCGCGACCTCGGCGGTCTGCGTGACGGGGCTGACGGTGGTGGACACCGGGACCTACTGGTCGTTCAGCGGGCAGGCGATCATCCTGCTGCTCATCCTGGTAGGCGGGTTCGGCATCACGGCGCTCGCAACGCTCATCGTGCTCAGCGTTGCCGGCAGGCTGGGGCTGCAGACCCGGCTGGCCGCCGCGCGGGAGACCAAGACCCTGGCACTGGCCGACGTCGGGCGCGTCCTGGTCCGAGTGGCCGCCACCATGATCGGGGTGCAGGTCGTCGTGGCCGTGATCCTCAGCGCCCGGGTCGTGCTGGCCTACGACGAACCGTTGGGGCGGGGACTGTGGGACGGGGTCTTCCATGCCGTCTCGGCCACCAACAACGCCGGATTCTCGCTGTACTCCGACAACCTCACGCGCTACGTGGGGGACCCGGTGGTGGTACTCGTGGTCTGTGCGGCCATCGTGATCGGCGGGATCGGGTTCCCGGTGCTCATCGAGATCGCTCGGTCGTGGCGGACCCCCCGGCTGTGGAGCGTGCACACCCGGTTGACCGTGGTGATGACGGCCCTGCTGCTGCTGGCGGGTCTAGCGATGATGCTGGCGTTCGAATGGACCAACGAGGACACCCTCGGCAGCCTGACCACCGGCGAGCGGATCCTCGCCTCGGTGTTCCACGCCGTCCAGCCGAGGACCGCAGGCTTCAACACCGTCGACGTCTCGCAGATGCGGCAGGAGACGCTGTTCTCCACGGTGGGCCTGATGGTCATCGGCGGTGGGAGTGCGGGCACGGCCGGGGGCATCAAGGTCACCACCGCTGCCGTCCTGGTGCTGGTCGTCGTCGCCGAGGTGCGCGGAGACAAGGATGTGACGGTCTCCCGGCGCCGCATCGCGGTCGACACGCAACGACAGGCCGTCGGGATCACCATGCTGGGCATCCTGGGCATCGGCATCGGCGCGCTGCTGATCATGTCCACGTCACGCATCCCCTTCGGTCCCGCGGTTTTCGAGGCCGCGTCCGCGTTCGGCACCGTCGGACTCTCGCTGGGGTTCGACGCCGAGCTGCCGACGGCAGCAAAGGTGTCCCTGGTGGCGCTCATGTTCATCGGAAGGGTCGGACCCATCGCCGCGTTCTCCTTCTTCGCGCTACGGACCACGACCGTCCGCTTCCGCTACGCCGAGGCCCGTCCGCTGGTCGGCTGAGCAGCCGTACCGACCGAACGAGGGAGAGACCATGCCGCGCAGACAGACCACCGAGAAGACACGGCAGAACGTGGTGGTGCTGGGCCTGGGGGTGTTCGGCCGCTCCGTGGCCGAGACGCTCATCTCGCTGGGTCACGACGTGCTCGGTGTCGACGAGGACCCCGAGGTGGTGGCCGAGGTCGCGCCGCTGCTGACCGCTGTCGTCGAGGCGGACGTAGCCAGCGAGGACGCGCTGCGCCAGCTCGGGGTCGCCGAGTTCGACCGGGGGCTGGTCGCGGTGGGCGACCTGGAGGCCAGCGTGCTCGCCGCGTCCAACCTCATCGACCTCGGGCTGCGCCAGGTCTGGGCCAAGGCGCTCTCGGACCGTCACGCGCGCATCCTGGAACGGCTCGGGGTGCACCACGTGGTACGCCCGGAGCAGGAGCAGGGACGCCGCGTCGGGCACCTCATCGGCGGGACGATGCTGGACTTCATCGAGGTTGACGAGGGATGGGCACTGGTCAAGGTGCAGCCGCTGCCGGAGTCGATCGGGCGCTCACTGGCCGAGAGCCGGTTGCGCGAGCTCTACGGCATCACCGTCGTCGGGACCAAGCGCGTGGGCAGGCCGTTCCAGTACGCCCGACCGGAGACCGTGGTGCACGCGGAGGACGCCCTGATCATCGCCGGGGAGACCGCCACGTGCGAGCGGTTCTCGGCGATCGTGGACTCGGCACGCACCAATCAGGCCAAGTCCGCCAGCTGACCGGCACGCCGCAGCGCCGCCTGCACCGCCTCGCCGAAGGCCGCCCGGACGCCGGCCCGCTCCAGCTCGTGCAGGGCGGCCGCGGTGGTTCCCCCGGGGGAGGTGACCCGCTCACGCAGCACTGCCGGGTGCTCCGCGGTCTCGCCGAGCATGAGCGCCGAGCCGCGAAGTGTCTGCACGACCAGCTCGCTGGCCAGCGGACGGGGCAGCCCCGCCCGCACGCCCGCCTCGACCAACGCCTCCACCACGAGGAACACGTAGGCGGGTCCGGACCCCGACACCGCCGTCACCGCGTCCATCTGCTCCTCAGCGACCCTGACCACCGTCCCCACCCCAGCGAGCAGCCGCTCGGCCCGCTCGAGATGCTCAGCGCCGGCGTGGGTGCCCGGCGCGATCGCCGTCACCCCGGCACGCACCAGCGCCGGCGTGTTGGGCATGGCACGCACCACCGGGGCTCCGGCCGGCAGGTGACGTTCCAGCTGCGCCGTGCTCACCCCGGCCGCCACACAGACGAGGACCGCGTCGGAGCCCAGCTGCGGGGCGATCTGGTCGAGCGTGCCGGCCACGTCGGCCGGTTTCACCGCGAGCAGCAGCATCCCGGCCCTCGCGGCGCCCGTGGGCAGGTCTACCAGTCGCACGCCGAACCGCGCCGCGACCTCGGCGGCCCGATCCGCACGGCGCTCGACGACGAGCACCTCGCTCGCTGCGCTACCCGAGTCCAGCACCCCCGCAAGGATGCTCTCCCCCATCACGCCGGCACCGACGAGGACGGTCGTCATGTGCACCACGCTAGGGCACCTCGTCAGAGCTCACGGAAGTCGTGCGGGCTGTAGCGCGGACCGAAGCGCGGTGCCCGCACCCCGCTCAGCTCGACCAGGCGCTGCACGCGGTAGCGCTGCCCGCGGTAGGGCTCCAGGGCGTCCAGCATGTCCTGGTCGGAGTCGCTGACCCGGCCGGTGAGCGCGAAGACGATGAGCCGGGGCAGGTGGGTGTCGCCGACCGACACGGCGTCCACCGCCCCGCAGGCACGCTGGCGCACCTCGGCCGACGTCCACGCGCCGATGCCCGGTACGGACCGCAGCCGGGTGTCCGCCGCGCTGTCGTCGAGCCCAGTCACCTCCTCGAGGCGGTGCGCGACCCGAGCAGCGCGAACGATCGTGGCCGAGCGTTGCGGGCCAACCCCGGCGCGGTGCCAGTCCCAGGACGGGATGCGGGACCACCGATCCGCGGCGGGCACCACCCGCATCCGGTCAGGTGCCGGCCCCGGAGCGAGCTCACCGTGCCGGGTGAGCAGCCACCACCATGCGCGGCGGGATTCTGCGCCAGTCACCTTCTGCTCCAGGACTGCCGGGACCAGCGCCTCCATGACCAGTCCGGTGCGTCCGACTCGAGGCCCATGCACGCGACGGGCGACCTCGGCGAGCAACGGGTGCGCGGGGGTGAAGCCGGCAAGGTCGTCGGCTGCGCCGAGCCAGTCCGGAACCTTCGCGCACAGCCACCGCGCGCCCGGACCCCAGGCGCGTGCGTGCACGAGATCGTCCTCGAACCGCAGATGCACGGTTCCCGGCCCGTCCGGGGTGCGCGCGGTGCGCCAGACGCTGCCGTCCGGACCTGACCGGAACGTCGGGTCGGACGGGCCGCGCCGATGGACTCCCAGCTGCAGCGCGAACGACATCGGAGCGGGCGGACGCCAGGCGAGCGCGCAGTCCGACATCGACGCGGTCGAGGGCTCAGAAGCGCAGCGCACCCGGCGGCAGATGGAGGTCGACCGACACCCGGGCCCCATGGCGCAACTCGTTGCGGGCACCGATACGGGCGCCCTCACCGACCACCGAGTGCTCCAGAACCACGTCGTCCTCCAGGGTGGCCCCTGCACCCACCGCCGAGGACCGCACCCGACACCCGGCCCCCAGCCGCACCTCGCCCATGATGACCGATCCCTCCACCACGCAGTCCGGCCCGACCACCGCCCCCGGCAGCACAGAGGTCCCGCCGTAGACGCGGGCGGTCGGGTGTATGTCGGCGCCGTCGAGCACCAGGGCCTCACCGGGCGGACCTGGCCGCGCCGAGGGGACGATGACGCCGCGTACCAGGTCAGCCGATCCCTGGACGTAGAGGTCCGGTGTGCCCAGGTCGGTCCAGTACGCCCGGTCCACGTGCCCCAGCACCAGTCGCTTGTCCTCCAAGAGCGCGGGGAACGTCTCCCGCTCCACCGAGACCGGCCGGCCGGTCGGGATGGTCTCGATCACCGACCGGCGGAACACGTAGCAGCCGGCGTTGACCCGGTTGGTGACCGGGTCGGGAGTCTTCTCGAGGAACTCGCTCACCCGGCCTCCGGCATCGACCATCACGCTGCCGAACGCTCGCGGGTCGTCCACCTCGGTCAGGTAGAGGGTGACGTCGGCGTCCCACTCCCGATGCCGCGCCAGCTGCGCGGACAGGTCGTGCCCGTCGAGGACGTCTCCGTTGAACACCACCACGGGGTCGTCCGGACCGCCGGCCAGCCGGCCGGCGGCGTTGCGGATGGCGCCGGCGGTCCCCAGCGGCGTCTGCTCGAGCATGAGCTCGACCTCGGCCCCGTACGAGGAGAGCTCGGGAACGTAGTCGGTGAACACGTCCGCCCGGAAGGCGGTCGCCAGGATCACCCGGTCCACACCGGCCGCGGCGGCCCGCGCGACCTGATGGGCCACGAACGGCACGCCGGCCACCGGGAGCATGGGCTTGGGCGTGCGCTCCGTCAGCGGACGCAGCCGGGTGCCCAGCCCACCCACGAGCAGGATCGCTTCGGTCACGCGGTCAGCCTACGGTGATGGCCGTGACCCCATCTGGGATGGGCGGTAGCCCGACCGCCCTGCTGGCCGAACTGCGGCGCCGCGCACCGTCCCGACCGTTCGTCACCTACTACGACCTGGCCGGCGAGGGGCGCACCGAGCTGTCGGTGGCCACCTTCGCCAACTGGGTGGCCAAGACCGTCGCGCTGCTGAGCGAGGAGGGGGACGTCGGTCCCGGCGACCGGGTGAGCCTGGTCCTCCCGACGCACTGGCTGGGGCTGGTGTGGCCGATGGCGGTCTGGAGCGTGGGTGGCGTCGTCGTCCTGGAACCCGAGCCCACCGCAACGCTGCGGGTCCGCAGCGTGGACGAGGTCGACGCGGCGCAGGCGACCGAGGGTCTGGTCGTGGTGAGCACACTGCCGTGGGGCGGGCCGGCCGGGGCCGGCACCCCGCCAGGCGCCCTGGACTACGGGCGCGAGGTTCTCCGGCAGCCGGACGAGCTCGGTCCGACTCCGGACGCGGCGCCACGCGACCGGGACGACCCGCTGGTGAGGCTGCTCGAGCAGGCCGCCGCACGGCTGCACAGCCGCGCTGGCTCCCGCCTCATGGTCGTGTCGGAGCGAACGACGGCACGGGTGCTACGCGACGCGCTGCTCGTGCCGCTTCTCGGCGACGGCTCGACGGTGCTCGTCGCCGCAGCCGAGGACGAGGACGCCGAGCGCCTGGGCCAGGTGGCCTCGGTCGAGCGCGCGGTCGTGGCGGCCGGCGGCGCAGGGTCGGTGCCCCCGGCGTGATCAAGCCCCGACGCAACCCTCACCACGGATCGGCGGACAGCGCGGCCGCCATGTGCAGTCGCGTATAGGCCAGCGCCTCGGCCAGGTCGTTCTCCCGCTCCTCGCGGCTCTTCGCCCGCCGCGTGGCGACCTCGAGAACGATGGTGCCCTCCCACGCGTCTCGGGCCAGGCGCTCCAGCAGCACGTCGCACGGCTGCGTGCCTCGGCCGGGCACCAGGTGCTCGTCGCGCGCGGACCCGGTGCCGTCGGCCAGGTGCACGTGCGCGAGCCGGTCGCCGAGGTCGGCGGCCATCACCAGCGCGTCGGACGCGGACACCGCGGTGTGCGAAAGGTCCAGGGTGCAGTGCCGGTAGTCCTCGTCGGTGGGGTCCCAGTCGGGCAGGTAGGCCGCCAGCTCCCGTCCGCCGGCCCGCCACGGGTACATGTTCTCCACCGCCACGATGATGCCGCTGCGCTCGGTGAGCGCCGTGACCTTCGCCGGGAAGTCACGCGCGTACTCCCGCTGCCACCGGAACGGTGGATGCACCACCACCACGCCCGCTCCGAGCCGCTGCGCCGCCGCGACCGAGCGGGTCAGCCGCTCCCACGGGTCGGGCGACCACACCCGCTGCGTGATGAGCAGACAGGGCGAGTGCACCGCCAATACCGGGACCCCGTAGGCGTCGGCCAGCGAGGCGACCGCCTCGGGGTCTTGGCTCACCGGGTCGGTCCACACCATGAGCTCGATGCCGTCGTAGCCCAGCGTCGCGGCGATCTCGAATGCGGCGGCGGTGGGCTCGGGGTACACCGAGGCGGTCGACAGCGCCACCCCGGCCTTGGCCAGTCGCAGCGGGACCCCGTGCTCGGTGGCCATGCCCTCAGTCTAGAAGCGCGCGAACGCGGGCAGACCCGGCTCGGCGAGCACGTCCAGCTGGCGCAGGATGATGCCCTCGCGAAGCGCCCATGGGCAGATCTGCACCTGCTCGACCTCGAGCAGGTCCATGGCCGCGTCGGCCACGACAGCACCGGCCAGCATCTGCGCGGCCCGTCCCGCTGACACCCCCGGCAGGCCCGCCCGCTCGGCCGCCGTCATCTCCGCCAGCCGCGGCACCATCGCGCCGACGTCGGACAGGCGCAACGTGCGCGTCACATAGGGTCCTTCCGAGGACGGGGGTGCGCCGGCGATCCGGGCCAGCGACCGGAACGTCTTGGAGGTGCCCACCGCCAGGTCGGGAGCGCCGTGTCGCAGCACCAGGCCGGCGACCTCGGCGATACGGGCCCGCACGTGCCGGCGCAGGGCGCGCACGTCCTGCGCCGACGGCGGGTCGTGGGGCAGCATGGCGCGGGTGAGACGGCCCGCGCCCACCGGCAGGCTCAGCGCAGCGTCCGGGTCCTCGTCGATGCCGGTGGAGATCTCCAGCGACCCGCCGCCGATGTCCAGCACGAGCAGCCGTCGGGCCGACCAGCCGTACCAGCGACGCACCGCCAGGAACGTCAGCCGCGACTCCTCCTCGCCGCTGAGCACCTGCAGGTCGACACCGGCCTCGTCGCGCACCCGGGCGATCACCTTCTCCCCGTTAGCGGCCTCACGCAGCGCCGACGTGGCGAAGGCGAGGATCGACTCGGCGCCCTTGTCCTCGGCGAGTGCCACCGCCTCCTGGCAGAAGGCCACCAGGCGGTCCGCCCCCTCGTCGCCGATGCGCCCGTCGCCGTCCATCATCTCGCTGAGCCGCAACTGCGTCTTGTGCTTGTGCGCCGGCAGGGGTCGGGCGCCCGGATGCGCGTCCACCAGCAGCAGGTGGACGGTGTTCGAACCGACGTCGAGCACTCCCATACGCACAGCACCGACGGTAGCGGCCTAGGGTGCCGGGTGTGGGCGAGGTACCCCTCGACGGCCCGAGAACCTGGGTGGAGTTCGCCCATCCCAGTCAGCCCGACACCCGGGTCAGGGCCGACCTGACCTGGCTGCGGTCGCGCTGGACCTGCGTGTTCGCCCGCGGCTGCCGCGGCATCGACGCCACCCGTCCGGACGACGGATGCTGCACCCATGGCGCGCACTTCGCCGACCCGGGCGACGAACGGCGGGTGGTGGCGGCGGCGAGGCGGCTGACCTCAGCCCAGTGGCAGCTACGAGGCGTCGGACGCCGCGCCGGGGTCGTCGAGGTCGACGACTCCGGGGAGCGGCGCACCCGCGTCGCCGACGGCGCCTGTGTGTTCCTCAACCGCGCCGGCTTCGCCGGCCCGGTCGGCTGCGCCCTGCACGCGCTGGCCGACGAGGCCGGCGAGCACCCGCTGACCACCAAGCCGGACGTGTGCTGGCAGCTCCCGCTGCGCCGGGAGTACCGGCAGGTGCATCGTCCGGACGACACCACCTACACCGAGGTGAGCATCGCGGAGTTCGACCGGCGGGGGTGGGGCCCGGGCGGGCACGACCTGGACTGGTTCTGCACCGGAGACCCGATCGCCCACGTCGGCGGCGAGCCGGTCGTGCGCAGCTACCGGGCCGAGCTGGTGGCGCTGCTCGGGGAGCACGCGTACCAGGTTCTGCTTCGGCTCTGCGAGGACCCACCGGTCGTGCACCCCGCCTCGGCCTGAGGCCGTGCCGGCGTCGGTGACGAGCGTGGCCGGTGTGGCGCCGACGCCCAGCCCGAACATCTGGCGGCACCCCGAGGTCTACGAGCGCCTGAACCGGGCCAGCGATCCGGACGGCATGATGCTGGCCGCCCTTGACCGGCTGCTGGCAGGACGGCGACCCGGAGGCGTCGTCGACGTGGGCTGCGGAACGGGCTACCACCTGCCGGCGCTGGCCGCGCGCGCCGACCGCGTGGTGGGCGTGGAGCCACATCCGGGCCTGCTCGGCCACGCCCGCACTCGGGTGCGACGCACCCGGCTCTGCGACCGGGTGGAGGTGGTACCCGGCACCGCGCAGCGCCTCCCGCTGGAGGACCGGTCGGTGGATGTGGTGTTCTCCCACTGGGCCTACTTCTTTGGTCCCGGCTGCGAGCCCGGGCTCGCCGAGGCCGACCGGGTGCTCCGCCCGGGCGGTTGGCAGGTTGTGGTCGATCTCGACACCACGTCCGAGCACGGCTACGCCTCGTGGTTCGCTGAGAGCTCGCCGGCGGTGCGAGCGGACCGGGTCGCGGCGTTCTTCGATGGCCACGGCTTCACGCAGCGGCAGCTACCGGTCGTGTGGCGCTTCGCCAGCCGCGCTGACCTCGCGGCGGTGCTGCGCATCGAGTTCCCGGCCCCGGTTGCCGACCGGGCACTCGCACAGACCGCGGGCACCACGATCGCGGTGCCGACGGTGCTGCGCGCCCGACGCCGAGTCGTCTCACGGAGTTGTGTCGTAGCGTCCGCCTAGCGTCGCGCCCATGAGACGAGCCGCCTTCCGGTGCGCCGACTGTGGCTGGACGAGCCCCCGATGGGTCGGTCGGTGCGGGCAGTGCCAGTCCTGGGGGACTGTGGTCGAGCAGGTCGGGTCGGGTCCGTCCGCACTGCGCGAACCGGCGCGGCCGCTCACCGAGATCCCGGCCGAGGGTGGCCGGGCCGTCCCCAGCGGCGTCGCCGAGCTCGACCGGGTGCTCGGCGGTGGGCTGATGCCCGGGGGCGTCGTGCTGCTGGCCGGCGAGCCCGGGGTGGGCAAGTCCACCCTCGCTCTCGAGGTCGCCGCTGCGGCCCCGGGGCGTGCCCTGTACCTGACCGGCGAGGAGACCGGCGCGCACGTCCGGCGACGCGCCGAGCGCACCGGCGCGGTGCACGAGCGGCTGTTCCTGGCGCAGGTGCGCACCCTCGACGAGGTGCTCGCCCACATCGACCAGGTGCGGCCGTCGCTGGTCGTGCTGGACTCCTTGCAGACGGTGACCACGTCCGCCGCCGAGGGCGGCGCCGGTAGCGCGAGTCAGGTCCGCGCCATCGCCGCGGGACTGGTCGGCCTGGCCAAGCAGGAGCGGCCGGCCGTGCTGCTGGTCGGTCACGTCACCAAGGACGGCGCTGTCGCCGGACCCCGGGTCCTGGAGCACCTGGTCGACGTGGTCGTCATGTTCGAGGGCGACCGGCACTCCCGGCTGCGGCTGCTGCGCGGGGTCAAGAACCGATTCGGTCCCAGCGACGAGGTCGGCTGCCTCGACCTGGTCGAGGGTGGCATCAGGTCGGTCGCTGACCCCTCTCGGCTGTTCCTGAGCACCAACCCCGATCCGGTGCCCGGCCGCTGCTGGACGGCCAGCCTGGAGGGTCGGCGAGCCCTGCCCGTCGAGGTGCAGGCGCTGGTGGCCCCCGCGGCGGGCGCTCCTGCCCTCCCCCCGCGCCGGGTCAGCACCGGCGTGCCCGCTGCCCGGGTGGCCCTGGTGCTCGCCGTGCTCGAGCGTCGTTGCGGCATCGCAGTCGGCGGTCGAGACGTCTACACCGCCACGGTGGGCGGGCTGAGCCTGCACGAGCCCTCCGGCGACCTGGCCACGGCGCTCGCGCTGGCCTCGGCTGCCGCCGACGTGGCGCTCCCGGCCGGGATCGCCGCTCTCGGTGAGGTGGGGCTCGACGGCGAGATCCGCCTGGTCGGCGGACTGCGCCACCGGATCGCGGAGGTGGCACGGGTCGGGGCCTCCCGCGTCCTGCTGCCGGCGCTGACAGCCCAGGAGCGCCGTGACCTGGTCGCGCCGGACGGCTGCCGGCTGGTCGAGGTCGCCTCGCTCGGCGACGCGCTCGCCCGGGCTGCGGTGCCCCCAGCGCTGCGCCTGGTCGGGGGGTGAGCGCTCGTACACTGAGCACATCGACACCTCCCTTCGTCGCACGTTGGCCTTGGTGGCCCCCGGCACCGCCCTGCGTGAGGGGCTGGAGCGCATCCTGCGGGGACGCACCGGCGCGCTGGTGGTGCTGGGCTACGACCGGCAGGTGGAGGCGCTGTGCACCGGGGGGTTCGTCCTGGACGTGGAGTTCTCCGCGACCCGGCTACGGGAGCTGGCCAAGATGGACGGTGCGATCATCATCGACACCAAGGCACATCGGATCGTCCGGGCCGCCACCCAGCTGGTCCCCGACCCATCCATCTCCACCTCGGAGTACGGCACCCGGCATCGCACCGCCGAGCGGACGGCTCGGCAGACCGGGCATCCGGTCATCTCGGTCAGCCAGTCGATGAACCTCGTCGCCCTCTACCTCGAGGGTCAGCGCCACGTCCTGGAGGACTCGGCCCAGATCCTGTCGCGGGCCAACCAGGCGCTCGCCACGCTCGAGCGGTACAAGTCCAGGCTGGACGAGGTGACCGGCACGCTGTCCGGCCTCGAGATCGAGGGGCTCGCGACGCTGCGCGACGTCGTCACTGTGGCGCAGCGCCAGGAGATGGTCCGGCGGATCGCCCAGGAGATCGAGGGATACGTCGTCGAGCTCGGCACGGATGGGCGGCTGCTCGGCCTTCAGCTGACCGAGCTGGTGGCCGGCCTGGACAGCGAGCGGGTGCTGCTGGTGCGCGACTACGGGTACGACGGCGAGCCGCCGGTCGATGCCATCCTCGCTGCGCTGTCCACGCTGAGCTCGGAGGACCTGCTGGACATGGCGTGCGTGGCGTCCGCGCTGGGCCACACGGTCGGCGAGGCCGAGCTCGACCAGCCGCTGAACCCCCGCGGCTACCGCCTCCTGGCCAAGGTGCCCCGGCTTCCCGGCAGCGTCGTCGCCCGACTGGTAACGCACTTCGACGGACTGCAGCGGCTGCTGGGCGCCACCGTCGAGGACCTGCTGGCAATCGAGGGGGTCGGGGACGCCCGCGCCCGCACCATCCGCGAGGCCCTCGCCCGACTCGCCGAATCGAGCATCCTGGACCGGTACGTCTGAGCGGGCCGCCGACCCCCGGGGCCACGCTCGACCGCGCCTGGCTGCACCGCGCGCTGCTGTCCTGGTACTCCGCCCACGCCCGCACGCTGCCCTGGCGGGAGCGCGGCGCCTCGGCGTGGGCGGTGCTGGTCAGCGAGGTCATGCTGCAGCAGACTCCGGTGCACCGGGTGCTGCCGGTGTACCTGTCATGGATGGGCCGCTGGCCCACGCCGGACCGCCTGGCCGCCGAGCCGGCCGCCGAGGCCATCCGCGCGTGGGGACGACTGGGCTACCCGCGGCGGGCCCTGCGCCTGCACGCAGCGGCTCGGCTGATCACGCAGCGGCACGCCGGCGAGGTCCCGCGCACCGCCGAGGAGCTGCATGCGCTGCCCGGTGTCGGGCACTACACCGCTGCCGCCGTCCTCGCCTTCGCCTACGGACAGCGGGTCGCGGTGCTCGACACGAACGTGCGACGGGTGCTCTCCCGGCTGGTCACCGGGCAGGCCGTCCCGGGTGCGCAGCCGACCCGGGCCGAGCGGGACACCGCCACGGCGTTGCTGCCCGACTCGCCCGCGGTGGCTGCCCGCTGGTCGGTGGCCGTCATGGAGCTCGGCGCCCTGGTGTGCCGCTCGCGGACACCGGATTGCCCACGCTGCCCCGTCGCGGCCGACTGCCGCTGGCTCGACGCCGGATGCCCACCTGCGGCCCGTGCCAGGCGCACCCAGCCCTTCGCCGGCACCGACCGCCAGGTCCGTGGTCTGATGCTCGACCTGCTGCGAGCAGAACCTACCCAGGTGCCGCGCGATCGGCTCCTGGCCTGCTGGTCGCAGCCACAGCAGGCGGCGCGCGCCCTGGATTCGCTCGTGGCGGACGGGCTGGTGGAGACCGACGACGCCGGAGCCGTCCGACTGCCGGCCTAGGCTCGCAGGTCGCCGGCGGGGGTCGACGAGGGACGGCCCCGCAGGGTTCAGGAGGACGCGAGGCGACGTTCGAGCCGATCCAGCCCCTCGCGGTACTCGCTTCGCGGATGCAGCGCGACGGCGACGCGGTAGTGCCGCACCGCCTCGACGATCCGCGACTGGCGCTCGCACACCCGGCCCAGGGCGAACCGCGCGTAGGCGTCGGTGGGGTCGAGCTCGACCAGTCGCGCGAAGGAGCGCTCGGCACGGGCGAGCTGGGCGC
>Ga0114939_10001713_pt1 | contig 17067 bp, 17 predicted proteins | sample AshMeaCrysSpring_FD_87196 | JGI IMG/M metagenome (GOLD analysis project Ga0114939, IMG submission 87196) | Groundwater microbial communities from Big Spring, Nevada to study Microbial Dark Matter (Phase II) - Ash Meadows Crystal Spring | ecosystem: Environmental > Aquatic > Deep subsurface >... | reverse complement strand
CGTCGCCGGGGCCGCCGCCCTCCACGGAGAAGGCGAAGCGCCCGCCCGGCAGGAGCGCGCGCGCCACGGCGGCGAAGACCGGGGCCAGGTCGCCGAGGTAGACGAAGACGTCGGCCGCCACGATGAGGCAGGCTTCCGCGGCAGGCCGCGCGGCGAGCCAGGCGATCAGGTCGGCCGCCTCCACGGAATCGTAGAGCCGGCGCGCCTTCGCGCGCGCGACCATCTTCGGGGCGAGGTCCACGCCTTGGATGGTCTCGAAGCGCCCGCGCAGCGCATCAGCGACGAGCCCGGTGCCGCAGCCCAGATCGAGGACGATGCGCGGACGCGGCCGGGCGCCGAGCCAGTCGCCCGCCACCTCCGAGATGCGCGGGGGGATCCGGTATCCGAGCTTCTCGACGAGGTGCTCGTCGAAGGTGTCCGCCATGCCGTCGAAGAGGTGGGTGACGAAGGCGGCGGGCGGGCGGGGCGGGCACGCGCCCTTGACCGCGTCGCGCAGGAAGCGAAGCTCCGCGTCGTCGGGACGCGCGGCAAGGGCCAGCTCCAGGTGCGGCAGGGCCTGCGCCGGGCGCTCGAGCGTCTGCAGCGCGCGCCCCAGGTTGATGCGCGCCTCGACGAAGGCCGGGTCGCAGTCGAGGGCCTTCTGGAAGCGCTCGCGCGCCTCCTCCGTGCGGCCCATGGCGAGGAGGGCGTTGCCGAGGCCGTTCCAGGGCGGCGCGAACGCGGGCGCCGCCTTCGTCGCGCGCATCAGGAGGGCCAGCGCCTCCGCGACACGGTTGTGCGCGAGGTAGAGGTTGGCGAGGTTCGTGAGCGCCTGCACGAGGTCGGGCTTGAGCGCGAGGGCCTTCTTGTAGGCCGACTCGGCGTCGAGGTCGCGCCCCTGCTGCTGCAGGGCGAAGGCGAGGTTGAAGCGTGCCGCGAGGTGCGACGGGTCCGCCTCGCAGGCGCGCGCGTAGGCCGCGCCCGCCTCCGCGACGCGGCCCTGCCGGTGGTGCGCGACGCCCTCGGCGAAATGCTGCTCGGCGGCCGGGCTGGACAAGCGGCTACTTGGGCTGGATGTACTCGAAGACCTTCACGACGCGCGTGACGCCCGAGGTGGAGCGCGCCACCTCGACCGCGGCGTCACCCTCCGCCGGCGTGACGAGCCCCATCAGGTAGACGACCCCGGCCTCGGTGATGACCTTCACGTGGTTGGGCGAGAACTTGCCGTTGCCCACCATGCGCGCCTTCACGTTGGAGGTGATGAGCGAGTCGTTGCCGCGCGAGGTGAGCGACGAGTTGCCGCCGACGGAGACCTCGTTGGCGACCTCCAGCACGTTCTGGATGGACTTCGCCGCCTCCCCCGCCTTCTGCTTCGCCGCTTCGGTCGGCACTTCGCCGGTGATCAGCAGCTTGCGGTTGAAGCTCGTCACGTTGACGTGCGCGTCGGGGAAGTCGCTGTTGAAGCGGGCCACGGCCTTCCACTCGATGTTCTCGTCCTCGACGTAGATGCCGGCGGTGCGGCGGTCGTCGGCCATCAGGAAGGTGGCGCCGGCGCCGGCGACGAAGACGCCCGCGCAGCCCGAGACGAGCGGGACCGCGGCGGCGAGGATGAGGAGGGGGACGAGTTTTCGCATCATTTCGCTCCGTGGAGGATGGTGTCGGTGAGGTCGCAGAGGGCGTGCAGCGCGAGGATGTGCACTTCCTGGATGCGGGCGGTGCGCTCGTGGGCGACGTGGAGGTGGTGGTCGCCGGGGCGCAGCCGCTTCGCCATGGCGCCGCCGTCGCGGCCGGTGAGGGCGATGACGGACATGCCGCGCGCCTGCGCGGCCGCCATGGCCGCGAGGACGTTCCTCGAGCTGCCGGAGGTCGAGATCGCCACCAGCACGTCGCCCTTCGCGCCGAGCGCCTCCACCTGCCGGGCGAAGATCGCATCGAAGGCGTAGTCGTTGCCGATGGCGGTGAGGGCCGAGGTGTCGACCGTGAGGGCGATGGCCGGCAGCCCGGGGCGCTCGCGCTCGAAGCGGCCCACGAGTTCCGCCGCGAAGTGCTGGCAATCCGCCGCCGATCCGCCGTTGCCGCAGGCGAGCACCTTGTTTCCCGCCGCGAGGGCAGCGGCCAGCGCCTCGCCGGCGCCGGCGATGGCCGGCGCCAGGGTCTCGGCTGCGCGCTGCTTGAGCGCGATGGCCTCGAGGAAGTGGGCGCGGACGTCGTCGGTGTGGCTCATGGCGGAAGGGTTTCCGGCTTTCGGGACATGCGCATTCTAGGCCTCCGCCGCATCGAACGCGCCGCGGATCCAGGCCGGCTCCCCCCGCGGGCCCTGCAACGTGAGGACATCGAAACGGCAGGCGGGTTCCTGGCCGAGGCGCAGCAGGAAGTGCCGCGCGGCCGCGGCGATGCGGCGCTGCTTGCGTGCGTCGACGCTGCCGGCCGCCCCCCCGAAGGCGCTCCACGACCGCGCCCGCACCTCCACGAAGACCAGCGTGGCGCCGTCGCGGGCGACGAGGTCGACCTCGCCCTGGCGCGTCCGGTAGTTGCGGGCGAGGACCACGAGGCCGCGGTCGGCGAGGAAGCGGGCCGCCTGCTCCTCGGCCTCGGCGCCGCGCTGGCGCGCGGCGCCGCTCACCGCGCGGGCGCCAGCGGGATGGCGCGTCCGGCGTCGAGCTCGGCGGGCACGAGCGTGCGCGCGAAATGCCGCCCGGCGTCGAGCGTGATGCGCCCCGTCACGCCGTCGAGCGTGAATTCCCGGGCATCGGCCTGCAGGAGCACGGCGCAGATCCGGTAGGCGTCGATGCCGAAGGCGTAGAGGCGCTCCTGCTCGATGGCCATGGGGTTGCGCGGGGCGGGGTAGACCATGACGGCGGGGTGGTCGGGCTGGACGAACCAGGGCATGTCCGCATAACGCACACCCTCCAGGTCCACGTTGACAGCGGTCTCCGCGCGCGGGTCGATGCCGAGGGAGGTCGCGTAGACGGGCAGGCTGCCCGAGATGTAGGGCCGCACCGCGCGCGTGGCCCCCTGGTCGAGGGCGAGGAACACCATGTCGCCCTTCAGGGCCGAGATCCGCTCCTTGAGGGCGGGAGCGTCGTCGGGATTCCCGGAGAACGCCAGGCGCCGCAGCTCGCCGGCCGCACGCCCCCACTCGCGCTCGAAGGCCTCCTGGGCCCGCCGGGCGAGTGGCGAGGGCGAGGCGATCACGATCGCGGCCAGCCAGCCGTCGGCAACGGCCATGAGCGCGGCCTGCCGGGCCTCCTGCTCGATGGCGAGCGAGATCGCGTACATGCGCAGCGGCAGGTCGGGATCCTGCGGCTCGTTGAGCGCGAGCGTGGGCTGGCGCGGGCAGTCGCTGCGCGACAGGGCCGTCGCGCCGTCGCGGGTGAGCCCGGCGACCACCATGACCGCGCCTTCCTTCTGGGCCTTCTGGCAGGCGGCCAGCGCGGCAGGGCCGTCGTCGGTCGTGGCATAGACGCGCACGGGGAGCGCGCCCTTTCCGGCGACCTCCGCGGCAGCCAGGACGCCCTGGCGGACGGCATCGGCCACGCTGCCGAGGGCGGGCGAGGCGAGCGGCAGGATGAGTGCCAGGTGCGGCGCAGGCCCCACGGGGATCGGCTCGCGGGATTTTGCCTCGCCGGCCGGCTTCGCAGCCGGCGCGACCTTTCCGTCGGGTGTCGCGGTCGGTGGCGTCGACGCGTCGCGCAGCGGCGTCACGACGGTCGTCGGCGCGAGGCCCGTGCCGGAGGTTGTCTCGGTCTTCTGGCCGGCCGACAATGCCGGGTGGGCCGCGAGGACCGCGGCGAGGAGGATCGCGTTGAGGCGCGCGAGGGGCGAGGGCAAAAGCGGCGACTCCGGTTCGCCGGCGGAAGGTCGCACGGCGTCGTTGCCGTCGGGATTATATGTGGTGGCCACGCCCATCGGGAATCTCGGGGACGTCACCGCCCGGGCCCTCGAGACGCTGGCCGCCGCGGATGTCGTCGCGGCCGAGGACACGCGCGTCACGAAGTCCCTGCTCACGCACTTCGGCATCGCCGCGCGGGTGGTCGCCGTCCATGCGCACAATGAGCGCGCCGCCGCGGAGGGCATCCTCGCCCTGCTGCGCCAGGGCAAGTCCGTCGCGCTGGCGAGCGATGCGGGAACGCCCGCCGTGAGCGATCCCGGTGCGCTGCTGGTGGAAAGGGTCCGCGAGGCGGGATTTCCCGTCGTGCCGATTCCCGGCGCCAGCGCCCTCACGGCGGCGCTGTCGGCGAGCGGCATCGTGGCCGATGGCGTGGTGTTCGCAGGATTCCTTCCCGCGAAGGGGGCGGAGCGCAAGCGGCGGCTCGCGCAGCTGGCGGCCGGGCCCTGGGCCATCGCGCTCTTCGAGTCGCCGCACCGCATCGCGGCCACGCTCGCCGACCTGCACGCCGCGCTGGGCGACCGCGACGTCGTGGTCTGCCGGGAGCTCACCAAGAAGTTCGAGACGCTCACGCGCGTGGCGCTCTCGCAGGCCGTGGCATGGCTCGGCGCGGACGAGGACCGCTCGCGCGGCGAATTCGTCCTGGTGGTCGAGGGCCGGCCTGTCGAGACGGCGCCGGGTGCCGATCCCGCCACGGTGCTGGCGGTGCTTCTGGCGGAACTGTCCGTCAAGCAGGCCGCGGGCCTGGCCGCGAAGATCACCGGCGCCAACCGCAGCGAGCTCTACCGCATGGCGCTCGCCCTGAAAAAGGGGTCAGATCCCTTTTCCAAGGTTTCCGGAAAAGGGATCTGACCCCTTTTTCATCGCCTTTTCCGTCACCTGACTCCGTCATACTTCCCGCATGGCCGACACCATCACATTGCTGCGCCCCGACGACTGGCACGTCCACTTCCGCGACGGCGACCTGATGCGCTCCGTGGTGGGCGCCACGGCGCGGCAGTTCGGGCGCGCCATCGTCATGCCGAACCTGAAGCCCCCGGTCGTGACCGTGGCGCAGGCCGGGGCCTATCGCGAGCGGATCCTGGCGGCGCTGCCCTCGGGCGCTGCGTTCGAGCCGCTCATGACGCTGTATCTCACCGACAACACGTCCCCGGACCAAATCCCGAAGGCGAAAGCCGCGGGCTTCGTGAAGGCGGTGAAGTACTACCCGGCGGGCGCGACCACGAATTCCGACTCGGGCGTGACCGACATCCGCAAGTGCGACGCCGTCTTCGACGCGATGGCCGCGCACGGAGTGCCGTTGCTGCTGCACGGCGAGGTCACCGATCCGGCCGTCGACATCTTCGATCGCGAGAGAGTCTTCATCGACACGATCCTCGAACCCCTCGCGCGGCGGTTCCCGAGGCTGCGCATCGTCCTCGAGCACATCACGACCCGCGAGGCGGCGGCGTTCGTCGAGCGCGCGCCGGAGAACGTGGCCGCCACCATCACGGCGCACCACCTCCTGATGAACCGCAACGCGATCTTCGCGGGCTGCATCCGGCCGCACCTCTACTGCCTGCCGGTGCTCAAGCGCGAGCCGCATCGCCTGGCGCTGGTGAAGGCAGCCGTCTCGGGCAATCCCAAGTTCTTCCTCGGCACCGACACGGCACCGCACGCCAAGGGCACGAAGGAGTCGTGCTGCGGGTCGGCCGGCATGTACACGGCGCACGCGGCGATGGAACTCTACGCCGAGGTCTTCGAGCGCGAGGAGGCGCTCGACCGGATGGAGGGTTTCGCCAGCCGTTTCGGCCCGGACTTCTACGGCTTGCCGCGCAACGCCGCGACGGTGACCCTCGCGAAGGAGCCCTGGGAGGTGCCGGCGAGCTATCCCTTCGGTGGCGAGACCGTGGTGCCGCTGCGCGCCGGCGAGCGGCTCGCCTGGCGGTTCCGCGGCTGACATTGCCGGCGTCGCTCCCGGACTGGCCGGCGGCACAGGCGCGGCTGCGCGGACCGGCCTTCGAGCCATTGCGCCATTCATTGCGCGTCTCGATGGCACGCGCTGGCCCACGCACGAAGCGCTCAATGCGCTGGCGGCGGGGATCGCCACCGCGCGTGGCATTCCCTTGGGGAAGGGGACGCAACCCTTTGGCAAGGGGTCAACTTGACCCCTTGCCAAAGGGTTGCGTCCCCTTTCCCCGTAGAATGGGGGGGTGAAGGAAGCCGGACGGTCGCCGTGTCGCAGTTTCGGCGCGGAGGAAAGTCGGGACTCCACAGGGCAGCGTAGCGGGTAACGCCCGTCCGCCGTGAGGCGCGGATCAGAGGAACAGAGACGCAGCCGGTTAAGTCCGGGTGAAACGGCCAATCTCTACGCGGAGCAACACCAAATAGGCAGACGACGACGCGGCCCGCCGAGTCTGCGGGTAGGTGGCTAGAGCGTCGCGGCAACGCGGCGCCCAGAGGAATGACCGTCATACCCCGCAAGGGGCGTAACAGAATCCCGCTTACAGGCTTGCTTCACTTTCTTTTCCTGCTGCTGCTGTTGCCGCTCGCGGCCCTTGCCCAGGCCGCGCCCGCCGCCGGGGCAGGGGAGCGCATCCCCATCGTCGAGGAAGTGCCGTACATCACGACGCCCGACAGCGTGACGGCGGCGATGCTCGACCTCGCCGGGGTGAAGGCGGGCGACCACGTGATCGACCTCGGTTCCGGCGACGGCCGCATCGTGATCGCGGCGGCCCGGCGCGGCGCCACGGGCCTGGGCGTGGAGATCGACGCGCGCCTCGTCGAGGAGAGCGTCGCCAATGCCCGAAGGGCCGGCGTCGCGGAGCGCGTGCGATTCCTCGAGCAGGACCTCTTCCAGACCGACCTTTCGCCCGCCACGGTGGTGACGATGTACCTGCTGCCGGAGGTGAACCTGAAGCTGCGGCCCGCGCTCCTCGCGCTCAAGGCCGGCACGCGCGTCGTGTCGCACGACTGGGACATGGGCGACTGGCAGCCCGACCGCTCGCTGGAGCTGGCCGTGCCCGACAAGAAGATCGGCCTCGACAAGTCGAGCCGGGTTCACCTCTGGATCGTTCCCGCCCGCGTCGAGGGACTGTGGTGCGGCAATGGAGGGCCGCACCACGCTGTGCTGCGCCTTCGCCAGTCCTTCCAGAAGGTCGCCGGGGACATCGCGATCGGCGCCCAGGCGGAGCCGGTGCCGGTCACGGGCACCATCAACGGCAGCGTCGTGGAAATGTCGGCGGCGGCGGCGGACGGGCGTCTCCGCGTGGAGACGAGGGACGGGACGATGCGGGTCGTCGCGGCCGAGGGCGCATTGGCCCGGGCTGGCGGGGTTGCGTGGAAGTCGGCGACGGCCTGCAACGCCCGCTGAGCCGATCGCCGGCGGCGGCGTTCAGTCGCGCCCCGTCGCGACGAGCGTCGGCCAGTCCTCGCGCCGCAGGCGCGCCACCACGACGAATCTCCCCCCGTCCGGCTTGAGCACGGCCGCCTCGCCCTCTGCGAGGTGGGGCGGCCCCGCGATCGCGCGGAACGGGTTGCCGTGGCTGGTGATCATGCGCAGCGTCCCCGCCGGCGGCGGCGAGGCGAGCAGCGCCACCAGCCTGGTGTAATCCGCGTTCGCCGAGGCGGGGCCTTCGTAGCCCCGCACCACGGTCGAGGGCTCCGCGCGGCCGAACATCAGCCGCCCGGTCTCCATCGTGCGGCAGAAGGGGCTCGCGATGACCTCGCCGACCGGCAGCTTCAGGGCGCGGATCGCGGCGCCGATCTCGCGCGCCTGCGCGCGTCCCTCGTCCGAAAGATTGCGTTGCCCCGCGCAGGCGTCGTAGGTCGTCATCCGCGCATCGCTCTGCGAGAAGTCCGTCGCCGTGTGGCGGAAGTAGAGGGTGAATCCGCCGCCGCGCAACGCGGACACCAGCGCGGCGCCTGCGAGGGCGTGGCCGGGCGCGGGTGCGGAGGTGGGCTCGGCGGCCGCCGACGCCAGCGCGAACGCCGCGATTGCGGCAGCGCAGCGTCGCCGGATGTTGTGGTGCAGCATTTTCGGTGTCCTCGCTTCAAGTCGCCGCGCCAGGTGCGATGGGCTTTTCCGCCGGCGGCGTGCGGATGTTATCAAACTACCTTCAGAGTGCCGTGTATCCCATTGAAAATATTGAACATCACTTGTTGATCTGCGGCCGCCGAAAGCACTCCTAAGTCCCTGTCACACAAGAAAAAATTCCCGAAACTCCCCTTGACGCCCCCTTTTTCACTCAATAGAGTGTGCGGAAGTGGGAAAAACTGGGAAAACCTAGGATTCCGGCGTTCCGGATGATCGGGTCTACCCTGAATCGGGAGGACGCGTGTTTCAGGGTGCATCGCAAATCAACCTCGACGCGAAGGGCCGGCTGGCGGTGCCCACGCGCGTGCGCGATCCCCTGACGCAGGGCGGAACCGTGCCGGTGGTGCTCACCGCGCACCCGGACAAGTGCCTGCTCCTCTATCCGGCTCCCGCCTGGGAGCCAGTGCGGGCGAAGGTGATGGCCTTTCCCAGCCTCGACGCCGCGTTCAACCCGTGGAAGCGCCTGCTGGTCGGCTTTGCGGAAGAGACGCAGCTCGACGGCGCGGGCCGCCTCCTCATCTCGCCCGAGCTGCGCGCGTTCGCCGGCATCGACAAGCGCGTGATGTTCATCGGGCAGGGCAGCTACTACGAGATCTGGGACCTCGAGCGCTGGCAGCAGCAGCTCGACCGGCTGACCGCCGGCGGCACGCCGGTCCTGCCGCCCGGGATGGAGAACTTTTCGCTGTGACGCGGCCGGCTCCCCCGGGAATCCTGCCGCCCGTCCCCGCGAGCGGTCTCCCGGTCCGAGGCGCCATCGTCCTTTTCCCCCGTGAGTGAGGTTGCCCATGTCCCGGTCCTTCTCGAAGAAGCCGTCGCTGCCCTCCGAGTCCGCCCCGACGGAGTCTACGTCGATGGCACCTTTGGCCGCGGCGGGCACAGCGCGGCCATCCTCGCCCTGCTCGGTGTTCGCGGAAGACTTCTCGCTTTTGATCAGGACCCCGCGGCGGCTGCGGCTGGTGCGGTCGCGGATAGACGTCTTGAGCTGATCCATGGCCGGTTCTCGACGATGACCGAAGCGCTGGCCGCGCGGGGCGTCTCCCGCGTCGCCGGCGTGCTGCTCGACCTGGGCGTCTCCTCGCCGCAGCTGGACGAAGCCGACCGCGGCTTCAGCTTCGCGAAGGAGGGCCCGCTGGACATGCGCATGGACCCCACCCGGGGGGAAACGGCCGCCGACTGGCTGAACCGGGCGACAGAGCAGGAAATCAGGGAGGTCATCGCCGGCTATGGGGAAGAACGGTTTGCTAAGCAGGTTGCAGGAGCGATTGTTGCGGCAAGGGGCCGCGAGCCTTTCCGGACCACTGGGCAGCTTGCCCAGGTCGTGGGTGACGCGGTCCGTACACGCGAGCCGGGGCGGCACCCGGCGACCCGCACCTTTCAGGCTCTTCGGATTCACGTCAATCAAGAGCTTGAGGAACTCGAAGTGACGCTCCCGCAGGCCCTGCGCCTCCTCGAGCCCGGCGGACGCCTGGCCGTGATCAGCTTCCACTCGCTGGAGGACCGGCGCGTGAAGCGGTTCATGCGCGACGCCGCCACCGGCGACCGGCTGCCGCGCGGCGTGCCCGTGCGCGCGCGCGAGATTCCCGAGCCGCCGCTGCGCGTCGTCGGGCGCGCCATCCGGCCCTCCGCGGCGGAGTTCGCCGCCAACCCGCGCGCCCGCAGCGCCACCCTGCGCGTGGCCGAGCGCACCGCCGCCGCCGCGCCGCGATGATCCGCGTGAACGTCCTCCTCCTCCTCGCCGCCATCGGCTGTGCGCTGGGCGCGATCACGCTGCAGCACAAGGCGAGGAAGCTCTTCATCGACCTCGAGGCCGGCCAGGCCCAGGCGAAGCGCCTCGAGGAGGAGTTCACGCAGCTGCAGCTGGAGCAGGGCACCTGGGCCACCCACAAGCGCGTCGAGGCGCTGGCCTCGCGCTCGCTCGACATGCGCCTGCCGGCGCCGGGCGCCACGCGCATCCTCACGATGGACGAGGGGAAGGGCGCGGCGAAGCCATGAGATTCGAGAAGCGCACCCCGGAACTTCGCCTTCGCCTCGAGGGCTGGCGTTCGCGCCTCGTCCTCGCGCTGGCGACGGCCGGCTTCGTCGTGCTGGCGGGGCGCGCCTTCTACCTGCAGGGCCTCAACAACGACTTCCTGCGGCAGAAGGGCGAGGCCCGCTACGGGCGCGTGGTCGAGATGCCCGCCTCGCGCGGCCCGGTGAAGGACCGCCACGGCCACCCGCTCGCGATCTCCACGCCGGTGGAGTCCATCTGGGCGAGCCCGGAGGACTTCGAGGCGGACGAGGCGAAGCTGCGCGCGCTCGCCAAGGCCCTGGCCATGAGCCCCGACGAGATCCGCCAGAAAGTTGCCCAAAAGGACAAGCAGTTTGCCTGGCTCAAGCGCCAGATTTCGCCCGAACAGGCGGTGAAAGTGATGGCGCTGGGCCTTCCCGGGGTGTTCCAGCAGCGCGAGTACCGGCGCTACTACCCGGCGGGCGAGGTGATGGCGCACGTGGTGGGTTTCACCGGCATCGACGACAGCGGCCAGGAGGGCATCGAGCTCGCGCGGCAGCAGTGGCTCGCGGGCGTGCCCGGCAGCCGCAAGGTGATCAAGGACCGCAAGGGCCGCATCGTCGAGGACGTGGCGAGCCTCAAGGTGCCGCGCGACGGGCGCGAGCTGCGCCTCGCCATCGACCAGCGCCTGCAGTTCCTCGCGCACCGCGAGCTCAAGGCGGCGGTCGAGGGCAACCGGGCCAAGGGCGGCTCGATCGTGATGCTCGACGCGCGCACCGGCGAGGTCCTGGCCCTCGTGAACCAGCCGGACTACAACCCGAACAACCGCGCCAACGTCACCGGAAGGCAGACGCGCAACCGCTCGGTCACCGACATCTTCGAGCCGGGCTCGACGATGAAGCCCTTCACCATCGCCGCCGCCCTCGAGGCCGGCATCGTGAAGCCCGACACCGTCATCCAGTCCGGCGGACCCATGACCATCGGCGGCTGGGCGATCAGCGACGCGCACCCGCACGGCGCGCTCACCGTCGCGCAGGTCATCCAGAAGTCCTCCAACATCGGCACCGCGCGCATCCAGCTGCAGATGTCCGCGGAGACCGTCGGCGGCTTCTACCGCGAGCTGGGCTTCGGCGCGCCGCCGGAGACCGGCTTCCCCGGCGAGGCGAAGGGCCTGATGCGCCCGCCCGCGAAGTGGAAGCCGATCGAGCAGGCCACCATGGCCTACGGCCACGGCCTGTCGGTGTCGCTGCTGCAGCTCGCGCGCGCCTACACGGTCTTCACCGGCGACGGGCACCTGCTGCCGATCTCGCTCGTGAAGCGCGACGACCAGCCCATCGGCAAGCCGCTCGTCTCGCGCGAGACGGCGCGCGAGGTGGCGCGGATGCTCGAGATGGCGGTGGGTCCCGGCGGCACGGCGCCGCGCGCCGCCGTGCCCGGCTACCGCGTCGCCGGCAAGACGGGCACCGCCCACAAGCCCGAGTCGGGCGGCTACGCGGCCCACAAGTACGTGTCGTCCTTCGTGGGCTTCGGGCCGGTCTCCGACCCGCGCTTCGTCGTCGCGGTGATGATCGACGAGCCCTCGGGCGGCAAGTACTACGGCGGCGAGGTGAGCGCCCCGGTGTTCGCCTCGGTGATGGGGTCGGCGCTGCGCATGATGTCGGTGCCGCCGGACGCGCCGCAGACCCTCAACGTGCAGGCCCCGGCGCGGCCGGGCGCCGCGCAGGTTCGCGCAGCCACCCCGGAGAGCGAGGGATGATCGCCTTGGCCTCGCGCATCCCCGCCACCGGCTCTCCCCTCGCCGGCCGCCTCGCGCAGCTCGGCGTGCCCCTGGCCGACCTCACCACGGACTCGCGGCAGGTGAAGCGCGGCTCCGTGTTCGTGGCCTATCCCGGCAGCGCCCGCGACGGCCGCGACTTCATCGCCGACGCGGTCGCGAAAGGCGCCGCCGCCGTCATCTGGGAAAGCCGCGGCTTCCGCTGGGACGCGGGCTGGGCCGTGCCCAACCTCGCGGTCGACGACCTGCGCGCCCGCGCGAGCGAGATCGCCGGGCTCGTCTACGGCGACCCCTCGGCGCACCTGTGGATGGTCGGCGTCACCGGCACCAACGGCAAGACCTCGGTGAGCCAGTGGGTGGCGCAGGCCCTCGACGGCCTCGGCCGCCGGGCGGCCGCGCTGGGCACGATCGGCAACGGCCTCGTGGGCGAGCGCGCCGAGGCGAAGAACACGACCCCCGACGCGGTGGTGCTGCAGCGCGAGCTCGCCGACTACCTGCGGCGCGGCGCGAGGGCCGCCGCCATGGAAGTCTCCAGCCACGGCCTCGACCAGGGTCGCGTGGCCGGCGTGAAGTTCGACGTCGCGGTGTTCACCAACCTCACCCGCGACCATCTCGATTACCACCAGACGATGGAGGCCTACGCCGAGGCCAAGTACCGGTTGTTCACCACGCGCGGGGTAGGCCGCGCCGTGATCAACGTCGACGACTCCTGGGGAAGGCGATTCGCGGACCGGCTCCGCGGATCGCCTGTCGACGTCATCGGCTACGGGCTCGCCTCGGGCCGGCTCACCGCATCCGGGGTGAGCCAGTCCGAGGCGGGCCTGCGCTTCCGCGTCGGCGGCGAGTGGGGCGAGGGCGAAGTGGCGGTGCCCGTGCTCGGCGCCTTCAACGTGTCCAACCTGCTGGCCGTCATCGGCACGCTGCTCGCGAGCGGCGTGGGCTTGCCCGATGCGCTCGCCGCCGTGGCGAAGCTCCTGCCCGTGCCGGGCCGCCTGGAGCGGCTCGGGGGCGGCGGCGCGCCGCTGGTGGTGGTGGACTACGCGCACACGCCCGACGCGCTGGAAAAGGCGCTCGCGGCCCTGCGCCCGGCGGTGGCCGCCGGCCACCGCCTGACCTGCGTGTTCGGCTGCGGCGGCGACCGCGATGCCGGCAAGCGGGCGCTCATGGGACAGGTGGCGGCCCGGCTCGCCGACCGCGTCATCGTCACCAGCGACAACCCGCGCGGCGAGGATCCGCAGGCAATCATCGAGCAGGTGCTGGCCGGCACCGGCCGCGCGCGCGCCGAGGCGATCGCCGACCGGCAGGTCGCCATCTTCGAGGCGGTCCACCCGGCGGGCCCCGGCGACATCGTCCTGCTCGCGGGCAAGGGCCATGAGACCTACCAGGAGATCGCGGGCGTGCGGCACCCGTTCCGCGATGCCGAGGTGGCGCTCGCCGCCCTGGAGGCGCAGCCGCGATGAACGGACCCGGACCCGTGGCCGCGCCCATGATGGACCTCGCGGAGGCCGCACGCGCGGTGGACGGCCGCGCCTCGGGCGCGAACCCGGCGTTCAGCGGCGTCTCGACGGACAGCCGGGCCGTGGCGCCGGGCGACCTCTTCGTCGCGCTGGCGGGCGAGCGCTTCGACGGGCACGACTATGTGGCCGAGGCCCTGCGCCGCGGCGCGGCAGCCGCGCTCGTGTCGCGGCCCGTCGGCGCCGCGGGCGATTTCCCGCAGGTCCTCGTCGCCGACACGAAGGCGGGGCTCGGCCGGCTCGCGGCCGCCTGGCGCGCCCGCTTCTCGCTGCCGGTCGCCGCGCTCACCGGCAGCAACGGCAAGACCACGGTGAAGGAGATGGTCGCCGCGATCCTGGCCGCGCACTGCGGCGGCCGCGGCGACGTGCTCGCCACCGAGGGCAACCTCAACAACGACATCGGCCTGCCGCTGATGCTGCTGCGACTGCGCGACCACCACCGCTTCGGCGTCTTCGAGATGGGCATGAACCACGCGGGCGAGATCGACTACCTGGCGCGCCTCGCCGCGCCCGGCGTGGCGCTGGTCAACAACGCGCAGCGCGCCCACGTGGGCCTGCTCGGCAGCGTCGAGGCCATCGCGCGCGCCAAGGGCGAGATCTACGGCGGCCTGGCCCCCGGCGGCATCGCGCTCGTGAACGCGGACGACGCCTACGCCGGCTACTGGCGCGGCCTGGCGGACGGGCGGCGCGTGGTCACGTTCGGCATGACGGCGTCGTCGGACGTGCGCGGGACGCCTGGCGAGGGGGCGCAGCTGCGCCTCGTCACGCCCGTGGAGGCCTTCGCCGTCACGCTGCAGGTGCCCGGCGAGCACAACGCGCGCAACGCGATCGCCGCGTGCGCCCTGGCGTTCGCGCTGGACATTCCCTGGCAGGCCATCCAGACGGGACTCGAGGCGTTCACGGGCGCCCGCGGCCGGCTGGAGCGCAAGCGGGCGGCGGGCGGCGCGACCCTCTTCGACGACACCTACAACGCCAATCCGGACTCGATGCGCGCCGCAATCCGCGTGCTCGCGGCCGAGCCCGGCCGCCGCGTCTTCGTGATGGGCGACATGGGCGAGCTGGGCGGCGGCGAGGGCGCCCTGCACGCGGAGATCGGCGAGTTCGCGCGCGGCGCCGGCATCGACCGGCTGCTCGCCCTCGGCCCGCAGAGCCGGCGCGCCGTCGAGGCCTTCGGCGCCGGCGCGGCGCATTTCGAGGACCTCGAGTCCCTGGTCGCGGCCGCGCAGGCCGAGGCGCTTGCGGGCGTCGCGGTCCTCGTGAAGGGGTCGCGGTTCATGCGCATGGAGCGCGTGGTCGAGCGGCTTGCCGCGGAGGTGAGCCGTGCTGCTTGAGCTGGCCCAGTGGCTTTCGGGCGACATCCGGACGTTCAACGTCCTCACCTACATCACGCTGCGCGCCGTGCTGGCGGCGATGACGGCGCTCGCCATCTCGTTCGTCATCGGGCCGGCCATGATCCGGCGGCTCACCGCCTACAAGATCGGCCAGGCGGTGCGCGACGACGGGCCGCAGACCCACCTGGTGAAGACCGGCACCCCCACCATGGGCGGCGCGCTCATCCTCGTCTCGGTGGCCGTGACCACGCTCCTGTGGGCGGACCTCGAGAACCGCTACGTCTGGATCTGCCTGCTCACCACGCTCGGCTTCGGCGCCGTCGGCTGGGTGGACGACTGGCGAAAGGTCGTGCACCGCAACCCCAAGGGCCTGTCGGCGCGCGCGAAGTTCTCCTGGCAGTCGGTGATCGCGGCCGTGGCCGTCGCGGCCCTCGCGTGGAGCGCGAAGCTGCCGCAGCAGACGGAGCTCATCGTGCCCTTCTTCAAGACGGTCGCGATCCCGCTCGGGGTGATCGGCTTCGTGATCCTCGGCTACTTCGTGGTGGTCGGCACGTCGAACGCGGTGAACCTCACCGACGGCCTCGACGGCCTGGCCATCATGCCCACGGTGATGATCGCCGCCGCGCTCGCCATCTTCGCCTACGTGACCGGCCACGCCGTGTTCTCGCGCTACCTGGGCTTCCCGTTCATCTCCGGGGCCGGGGAGCTCGCCGTGTTCTGCGCCGCCATCGCCGGGGCCGGCCTCGCCTTCCTGTGGTTCAACGCCTACCCGGCGGAAGTCTTCATGGGCGACGTGGGCGCGCTCGCGCTCGGGGCGGCGCTCGGCATGGTGGCCATCGTCGTGCGGCAGGAGATCGTGCTCTTCATCATGGGCGGCGTCTTCGTGGTCGAGACCCTCTCCGTGATGATCCAGGTGGCGTCGTTCAAGCTGACGGGCAGGCGCGTCTTCCGCATGGCGCCGCTGCACCACCACTACGAATTGAAGGGCTGGAAGGAGAACCAGGTGGTGGTCCGCTTCTGGATCATCACGATGATGCTGGTGCTCTTCGGCCTGTCGACCCTGAAGCTGCGGTAGGCGGGAGGCGATGCGACATGGCGAGTGGGAGGGCAGGACCGTTCTCGTTCTGGGGCTCGGCGACACGGGGCTGTCGTGCGTTCGCTGGCTCGCGGCGCGGGGCGCGCGCGTGCGCGGCGCCGACACGCGCGCGGCGCCTCCGGCCCTGGGAGCGGTCCGCGCGGCCGTCCCCGGCATCCGCGTCGATCTCGGCCCCTTCGATGCGGCGCTCCTGGCGGGCGTGGACGCGGTCGCTGCGAGTCCGGGCATCGCGCTGGCGGAGCCCGTCCTGCGCGACGCCGCCGCGCGCGGCATCGAGATCGTGGGCGATGTCGAGATCTTCGGGCGCGAAATCGCCCGCTCGGCGCCGGGGGCGCGCGTGATCGGCATCACCGGCACCAACGGCAAGAGCACCGTGACGGCGCTCGCGGGCGCCATGGCGAGCGCCGCCGGCCTGCGCACGGTGGTCGCCGGCAACATCGGCCTGCCGGTGCTCGACGCGCTCGCGGACGCGCAGGCGCGGGGCCACCCCGACTGCTACGTGATCGAGCTCTCCAGCTACCAGCTGGAGACGACGGAGAGCCTGGCGCTCGCGTCGGCGGCGATGCTCAACCTCACGCAGGACCACCTCGACCGCCACGGCTCGATGGCGGGGTACGCGCGCGCCAAGGCGCGCATCTTCCGGCAATGCGGCACGCGCGTTCTCAACCGCGACGACCCGTGGAGCCTCGGGATGGCGGGCGGCCGGACGGTGACCTTCGGCCTCGGCGCGCCGCGCGCGCCCGGCGAGTGGGGCCTCGCGGATGGCGAGCTCCGGGAAGGCGGCGAGCGCATCGTCGCGCTGGACGAGGTGCCGGTCGCGGGCCTGCACAACGCCGCCAATGCGCTGGCGGCGCATGCCCTGTGCCGCAGCGCCGGCATGGCCGCCGAGCCGCTCGCGCGCGCCATCCGCGCGTTCAAGGGGCTTCCGCACCGCGTGGCGCTTGTCGCGCAGGCGCGCGGCGTCGCCTTCTACGACGACTCCAAGGGCACGAACGTCGGCGCCACGGTCGCGGCGCTCGCGGGGCTGAAGGAGACGGTGGTCCTGATCGCCGGCGGCGACGGCAAGGGGCAGGATTTCGCCGCGCTCGCGCCGGCCGTGAAGGCGAAGGCGCGCGCGGCCGTCCTCATCGGGCGCGACGGCCCCGCGATCGAGGCGGTGCTCTCGGGATCGGGCGTGGACTGCGTGCGGGCCGCGACGATGGACGCCGCCGTCGAGGCCGCCTTTGCGCGGGCGAGGCCGGGCGACGCCGTGCTGCTGTCGCCCGCCTGCGCGAGCCTCGACATGTTCGCCAACTACCGCCAGCGCGGCGAGGCGTTCACGGCCGCCGCGCGCGCGCTCGCGAAGCGGGTGGAGGGCTGATGCTCTACAACCCCGGCCGCCGCAGCACCGCCATCGACCAGGGCCTGCTCTGGAGCGCGCTG
>Ga0114939_10001712_pt1 | contig 17069 bp, 13 predicted proteins | sample AshMeaCrysSpring_FD_87196 | JGI IMG/M metagenome (GOLD analysis project Ga0114939, IMG submission 87196) | Groundwater microbial communities from Big Spring, Nevada to study Microbial Dark Matter (Phase II) - Ash Meadows Crystal Spring | ecosystem: Environmental > Aquatic > Deep subsurface >... | reverse complement strand
TGGCATTCCTCTTGGCGATGAAAATGCCTGTTGCCGCAAGCCCGGCCAGCAGGAGCAGTGCGGGCAGGGTCGTGGCCGGGTCGAGAAGAGAGAATGAATACGGAAAATGATGGTCCAGGTTCAAACGCGAGGGGGCGGGCCAGATCATCAGGCTGATGTAAAAGCACACGACCCGCGCCTGGGTGAGCAAGCGCTGCCCGGCGGAGAAGCCGCCGTCGGAATAGGGCGCCAGAACGCGCGCGAGCGGGTCCAGACCGCCGATAAAGACGAGGCCGATGGCTGCGGAGATCGCCGCCACGCCGGCCAGGACGGGCAGGCTGCGCCGGATCCACTCACCCTGGAGCTTTCGGAAAAAGTACCACTCGTAAAGATAAAGAAAAGCCGGCAGGGTGGCCGCGATTTCTTTGGAGCCGAGCGCCAAAAGGCCGGCCAGCGCGCAGCCGGCGAAATACATGACCCGCCGCCGGCCGCCGCCGGGCAGAAGCCGCGCATGGGCGAAACACAAAAGGGAAAGAAGATAGAAAAGGACCGCCAAGCTGGTCATGCGCTGGACGACGTAGCCGACCGACTGGGTGTGCAGGGGGTGCACCATCCAGACGAGGGCCGCGAACGCGGCCACAAGACGGGAGGTATTTTCAGAGATGGTTAGCGCCGGGGTCCTGAAAGTGGCCCGGGCCAGCCCGTACAGGAGAAATCCGTTGACGATGTGAATCAGGATGTTGACGAATCGGTATCCGACCACATTGGCGCCGTTGAAGTAGTAATTCAGGGCAAAGCTCAGATTGGCAACCGGCCGGTTGGGCAGCGGGCTCTTGAACGCGGCCGCGTAGAGCTGGTCCGGGCTGAGGCGGGAAATGCGGATGAAGCGGTTGGCCTTGATATTGTGTTCGTCGTCGAAAACGAACGGTCCTCCGAGGGCGCTCATGTAGCAGAAGATCACCATCAGCGCGCCGGCGGCGACGAGCACAAATCCGGGGAAAGAGTCATCTGCCTTTAAGTCCATCGAGCCTTTCCTCTCCTGGATCGACACGAAATTTGAAATCCTACCATGAAACCCCACGGAAAGCTTTCATTTTCGCCAGACCTCCCCGGAACAATAAATTGACTCTTAAAGAGCTCCATATAATAATATGAAAATAATCGGTGGTCGCTTGTTTGCCGGACGAACCGCACTTGGAACTCCGGCCCCATCCACTCCCCCAGCGCGGAAGCTCATGAAAAGCAGGAATCCGCACGACCGTATCCTGAACTCCATTCTGATCAGCGGCATCACCCTTTCCTGCTTCTACTGGGTGTGCGAGTCCTTCATGTTCTTTTTTATGGCGCCGGAGGCCAATTTCATCCAGCATCTTCTGGGGCCCGATAATTTCAACACATGGACCCGTATCCTCGTATTGTGCCTGTTCGCCATCTTCGGCTCGCACATTCATTACACCATCAACAAGGAGCGCGAGGCCGACGAAGCCCTGCGTTCCAGCGAGGAAAAATACCGCAGCATCCTGGAAAGCGTCGAAGAAGGCTACTTCGAAACCGACCTGAAAGGGGAAATCGGGTTTTTCAACGGGTCGCTTTGCCGTATCCTGGGATACGAGGCCGATGAGCTCCGAGGGATGACGACGCAGGACTTTGCGACCGCCGAAACGGCGGTCGCGGCGGAAAGCATCCTCGATCAGGTGCGGCGGACCGGTGAAGCGACCTCGATCTCCAACTACGTCGTTCGCCAAAAGGACGGGAGCCGGCGGGACCTGGAGCTATCCGTTTCTCTCATGCCGGATGCCGCCGGTCGACCGGCGGGGTTTCGCTGGGTGGTGCGCGACGTGACCGAGCGCAAAAAGGCCGAGCAGGAAAGAAAGAAACTGGAAGCCCAGCTGCAGGCGGCGCAAAAGATGGAAGCCATCGGCACGCTGGCGGGCGGCATAGCGCACGACTTCAACAACATCCTCATGGGCATTCAGGGAAACATCTCCCTGCTCGACATTCGGCTCGAAGACAGCCACCCCGGGCGCGAAAAGGTCAGAAACATCGAAAAGTACGTGGAGAGCGGCACCCAGCTCTCCCGGCAGCTGCTGGGCTTTGCGCGTCGGGGGAAATACAACGTCAAAACCTCCGACATCAACGATCTCATCGACAAAACCGCCTCCATGTTCGCCCGCACCCGCAAGGAACTGCGCGTGCACCCGAAGCTGGCCCCGGACATTTGGACCGTGGAAGTCGACCGGGGGCAAATCGAGCAGGTATTGCTCAATCTCTACATCAACGCCTGGCAGGCCATGCCCAACGGAGGAGACCTCTATATCAGCACCGAAAACATAACGTTGGATGAACACTACCTTCGACCTTACAAGGTCAAGCCGGGGCGTTTCGTGAAGGTATCCGTGTCCGACACCGGCATCGGCATCGAGCCAAAATACCTCGACCGGGTGTTCGAGCCCTTTTTTACGACCAAGGAAATGGGCCGCGGCACCGGCCTGGGCCTGGCATCGGCCTATGGCATCGTTAAGAGCCACGGCGGCCATATCAACGTTTACAGCGAAAAGGACCATGGAACCACGTTTAACTTCTATCTGCCGGCCTCGTTGCGGAAAGTGGCGGCTGAAGCGGCGCCGGCGGCTCCGGTGGTCCGAAGGGGCCGGGAGACGGTCCTGCTGATAGACGACGAGGAGATGATCATCGATGTGGGCCGCGGGTTATTGGAAGAGCTGGGGTATTCGGTGATTGCCACCCGCAGCGGTCAAGAAGCGCTCGACATCTACCGCGAACGCTGCGCCGACATCGACCTCATCGTGATGGACCTGATCATGCCGGGCCTGAGCGGCGGGGAAACCTTCGACCGCCTGAAACAGATCAACCCCCAAGCCAAGGTGTTGCTTTCCAGCGGCTACAGCATCAACGGCCAGGCGAGCCAGATCATGGAGCGCGGTTGCGACGGGTTCATCCAGAAGCCGTTCAACCTCCAGCAGCTGTCGACCAAGCTGAGAAAGATTCTGGATGGGAAATGAGCGGATAGCGGATAGCGGATAGCTCGTAGCTCATATTCGAAATAAGGATTAGGTCTGATTTGGGATGATGGAAGAAGATGGCTTTTGCGTTCGAAGAATTGCAGGTTTAAAAGAAGTCGCTGGATTTTGCTGCCAATGTCGTAAAGACTGCTGAAGGAATCAGCTCGCCACGCGAGCACTACCGGGTTATAGAGCAGCTGGAAGCTGGCTATAAGCCATGAGCTGCCGGCTATCAGCTGCATTATTCCACCACCGGCTCTCGCAGCAGCCGTTCCACCGCCCGGGTTGCCGCAGCGGCGGCTTCCGGGAAAAAATCGGCCAATCCGGCGATGTGCCGCAGATTGTCGGCCGTGCGCAGGATCAGCATGGCCAGATCCCCTTCCTCCATCTCCGCCGCCGCTAATGCATGCTCCCACGAACTTCCCTTGGCCCAGGCATACAGGGCGGCGGCCGGGCGCAGGTAAAACGTTCGCCCTTCGAAACCGCTGTCGACCAGGTTCTCCAGAAAAGGCGAAAGCTCGCTTGCCACGCGCTGGTAGGCGCGCACCAAGTTCTTGGTCAGGAAGCGTGCGTCAATGTGGTCGTTTGCCTCGCGCTCGTTGACGAACACGGCGATGATTGCAGCCAACAGCGCAGGATCGCGGGGGAACGCGTCTCGTCGAAACCCTTCCGCGATCAATAGGGGCTGGTCCACTCTCAGGCGGGATGCCCAGCGTCCGTCTTCCGTCAGTTCGTCGTGTTCGTCCACAAATCCGGTAGCTCGCAGAAAGGCCAGCCGGCGCTTGAATTCCGCCCACAAGGGTGTGTGAGGCCCCTCCGCTTGCGCCCGCTTTCGGCGAGCCGCCCCGATCTGGTGCGCAGCGAACGATCGCCGCAGGAGATCTTCGATCTGTTCGGGCGGATGAGACAATAGGAGATTCAGCACCATCGAGAAATTAGTCCGAATCTGGCTGACCACATCCGACGGCGGAGCCTTGAGCAGCCGTATGATGTGGGACAGATCCATGAAACGCCCCGGAACGGCCAGGGCGAAGCCGATATTGTCCATGCCGCGGCGGCCGGCCCGGCCGGTCATTTGATGGAACTCGGTGGGGTCGAGCGGCAGGAAGTGGGTTCCGTTGAACCGGTCGGAGTTGAGCAGAACGATGGTACGCGCCGGAAAGTTGACCCCGGCGGCCACGGTGGTGGTGGCAAAAACGGCATCCAGCAGGCCTTCGGTCATCAGACTCTCCAGCATCAGCTTCCAAGACGGCAGCTGGCCGGCATGGTGAGCGCCGACGGCCCGCTCCTGAAGAACGGAGAGCTGACGGTGCCCCGCGTGGCGGGGGTATTGGCGGATGAACTCGGCAATGCGGGTCCTTAGCTGATGTCGGCGACTGTCATCGTCGGGCATCGGGCCGCAGCATATTTCCAGCGCCTGGTCGCAGTCGGCGCGCGATTTCAAAAAGAAGATCGCCGGGAGCAGGTCATAACGGCGGATCACGTCCAGTACGCGGCCGAAAGGGGGCAATCTGCCGCCGCGCGAAAACCGGCGGGAGCTGCGGCCCAAGAAGTCCGCCACCAGCGGATGGGGCAGGCTGCCGTTGCCCTTGCGGGTTTGCCCGGTCAACGGCAGCAGCGCCCCCCCGGGGTGAAGGAACAGCGGAAACAGGGGCACGGGGCGGTGCCTCTCCTCTACGACCACGCACGGCCGGCCGCGGATGGCGGAAAGCCAGTCCGCGATTTTGCGGGCGTTGCCGATGGTGGCCGAGAGCAGCAACAGCGGGATGCGCGCCGGGAGGTAGATCATGACTTCCTCCCATACCACTCCGCGCTCGGCGTCTCCCAGGAAATGGGCCTCGTCGATGACCACGAAATCCGAGTCCAGGAATTCGCCTCGGTGCATCGCATCGTAGAGCTGGTTGCGCAGGATTTCGGTGGTTCCGACCGTGATGGGTGCGTCCGGGTTTTCCTTGCGGTCTCCGGTCAGAATGCCGACCGTATCGGCGCCGAAGATCCGGGCGAAGTCGCGGTATTTGGCATTGCTGAGGGCCTTGAGGGGGCAGGCATACCAGGCGCGGCCCTGGCGCTCGAGGACGTGGGCGATCGCCTGCTCGGCGATCCAGGTCTTCCCGGAGCCGGTGGGCGCCGTAACCAGGCAATCCGAATGCCGGATCGCCTCCAGCGCTTCAATCTGGAAGGGATCCGGAGCAAACGGCCGGCGTTCCGGCACTCCGATTTCCCCGAAGATTTTTTTTAAACTCGAATCGGCGGAAGGGGTGAATGGCTTCGCCTGCGCGGGTTCAACCCGCCTGCGGCGGGGGTAGTTGCGGGAGCGGTACATTGGGTTGCGAGAGCCGCGTTTATCGCGTTGCCGCGTTCATCGCGTTATCGATTTTTCAGAATTAATAAGGCTACCGTGTTAGTGGTGGGGCTGCTTTAAGATACTTGAGGAAATTAAAGATCATTCGGGAAACTTTCTCCGCTTTGTCGTAAATCTCTTCAAACTGATCCAATCCAATATAGTTCAAATCAAGAGCGACATACAAATGGCTTTGGATTTCAGCTGCTGATCCTTTTGAGATGTATAGAAATTGAATGAATTCCTTTCGGCTTTGCCTCGAGAATCCTTCGGCAATATTCGCCATAGTTGATACAGCCGATGCCTGGATCTGATTAGCCAGTCGAAAATCTTTTATGAAATCTTTGTTCGCAGTAATGGCATTATTAACCAATTTCACTAATTCCCGCGCTTCCTGCCACGCTTTGATATCCTCAAAGCGCACAATCTTCAAATGATCCCTCTCTGGATTCTATCTCAATACACGCGGTTACGCAAAAACGCGATCAACGCTTAAAGCCTTTCCGCCATCTCCCTGACCCTCTCGCGGGCGGGGCTGTCCACGTCATAGGGGGAAATGCCTTTGAGGTCGGCTTCAATCAGGCGGTCGTCCTGGGGCAGGAAACCCAGGAATTCGAAGTCGGGCAGATGGGCCTTGAGGAATTCCTCGTCGGCGGAGTTGCGGATCTTGTTGCCAACCACGGCAATGCGGTTCAGCGCGATCTCGGTCGCCAGCCGCCGGATGTGTTCGGCCGTATCGATGCTGCGCCGGCCGGGTTCAACGACCACGATGAGCTTGTCGACCGCCTTGGCCGTGGCGCGTCCGAGATGTTCGATGCCGGCTTCCATGTCCATCACCACGACCTCGTCGCGGCGCAGCACAATGTGCATAACCAACGCCCGCAACAGCGCACTTTCCGGGCAGATGCATCCCGACCCGCCCTTTTTCACTCCACCGAGGCGCATGAGCTTGATGTTGTCCAGCTTGGCGGACAGAGCGTCGGGAAGGTCGTCCACTTGGGGATTGAGCTTGAAATATCCGCCGATGCTCCCGGGTTGGGCGCCGGTGCGCTCGAAGATAAGTTCCTTCATCTCGGCGATGGGGACAATGTCGTCTGCGCCGGCGATTCCGAGGCCGGAGGCCAGATTGGCGTCGGGATCCGCATCGATCGCAAGGACTTTTCGGCCTTGATCGCTCAGGGTCCGAATCAACAGGGAAGCAAACGTCGTCTTGCCGACGCCGCCTTTTCCGCTTACGGCCAGCTTCATGCAAAACCTCCTAATATATGATTTCAGGACGTTAACCTAATACCTTGAGATTCCGAAGGCAAGAGATCGAGGCGGGAAATACAGGCAAAAAGGGCAGCAGATTTGCCTGCTGCCCTGTGCAAGCGCAACGGCGCGTCGATTACCTGCGCCATCTGCCTGGAGTCTCCCTGGCGGAGGCCGCTCTGGTCAGGGAGGCGGAAACGTCTTGTTTGAATCGCAGGGTGCCTCCGCTGATGGTCGCGGGAACGAGCCAGTCATAATCCGCACCCAGGCCGGTGCCGGGATCAACCCGCAAGTGATCCCAGACCTGTTGGTCGTTTAAATATCCGGAGTCCGAAAGCTTGACCAGCGCCCATGTGAGCGTCTCGCGGCCGTTCATCTCGGAGATGCCCATATCGATCGCCCGGTTCTTGGAGGCCGTCTCTGCATCAATGTATCGGGGAATAAGGATCGCCGCTAATACGCTGAAGATAACCAGAGAAGCGATCAATTCGATCAGTGTGAACCCTTTACAGTTGTTCATCGAAGCAAGTCCGGGTCCTGCGCAGCGGTTAGGGTAGCTTAATCATCGGCTTTCACCCAAGGTTGAAGCCTAAAATTAAACGGCGGTTGATGGGCTCTATCGGCGCCAGGAACCAGGCTGACTCAATGTGGCCTGGTTCCGGGTTAGAGGAATTCCTGCCCCGCTTTTGAAAGCCAGGGTTCCACTCGTTGCGCCCGGTCCTGCTGTCCATGTATAATCTGGGGTGGAGGCGCCGGTAGGGTTCAGGTCGTAGCTCATCCTGGCGCGCACAGACGTGTCGATTGCGGAATCATCAGCGAAAATAGAAGTCGAAATCTTCGCATCCGCCCATACCAGGCTCTCACGACCGTTCAATTCCGAAATGCCGGCATCAATGGCCCTGTTTCTTGCGTTTTGCTCCAGATCAATGTATCGCGGCACCGCGACGGCGGCGAGGATGCCCAGAATGATAAGAACCGCGATGATTTCGACGAGCGTAAAACCTTCTTGCGATTTGAGAATTTCCCGGGTTTTCATCTTATTAGCCTCCTGCTGTGAAATGCGTTTGGAATCCATGGCTTTTCATTCACCGCGGATTATTCGTTAGCATAAAAAATGCCAAAAACATCATTCCGGCCATTGCGCAATTATATTTAGTATTATCATTTACTTAAATAATTTTTGCATAAAAAAGGCCGCTAATGATTCCAGGAAATATCTACATATTATGTTGTAAAACCAGGGCGAAAATCTTCAGGAATCGTAGTTTTTTATACTTTTGACGTCGATGTTCAGCTTCTTGATTCGATGCCAGAGGCTGCGCTGATTAATCCCCAACAGCTCGGTCGCCCTGGACTGGACTCCACCGGTCTTGGTCAAAGCCTCGATGATCATGCTGCGCTCAATCTGATTCAATTTTTCGTCCAGGGATATGCTGGCGGGCAGTTTGAAATCGAGGCTTTCGTGAGAGGATCGGGCGAAAAGCCTGGTGATCTTGCCGGGCAACTGGGGAGGTTCGATGAAACCTCCCTCCGTGATGACCGCCGCGCTCTCGATGACGTTCTTGAGTTCGCGTATGTTGCCGGGCCACGAGTAGGCCATCAGCATCTGGAGGGCGACGGAGGAAATCTGCACCGGTTTGGGAAGCGCCTTCAGGAAATAATCCGCCAGAGCCGGGATGTCTTCCTTGCGTTCTCGCAGGGGCGGAAGATGGAGGGTGAAGACGTTTAGGCGATAGTACAGGTCTTCCCGGAAAGTGCCCTCCTGTACCATTTTTTCGAGGTTTTTGTTGGTCGAAGCCAAAAAACGCACATCCACTTTGATGGTAATGCTGCCGCCGACCCTATAGAATTCCTTTTCCTGGAGGACTCTCAGGATCTTGGCCTGCAGGTTGAGCGGCATGTCGCCGATCTCGTCCAAGAAAATGGTTCCGCCATTGGCCATATCGAATTTGCCGGGCTTGAACGAGGTGGCTCCGGTGAAAGCCCCTTTTTCGTGGCCGAACAGCTCGCTTTCAAGAAGCTCCTCTGGAATTGCGGCGCAATTCAGCTTGACGAAGGGTTTATGCTTGCGATGGCTGTGTTCGAAGATGCTGGTCGCCACCATTTCCTTGCCGGTCCCGCTTTCGCCTAATACCAGCACGGTGGAATCCGTCGGGGCCACCTTCATTATGAGGCTGAACAGCCCGCGCATGCTTGCACTCTCACCGATGATTTCAGGAAAAAAGTGACGCGCTTCGATGCGGCTGAGCACCGAGGTCACCCGGTCGAAAACGCTGGTGAACTGTTCGATCTTGTCGACCGACCAGTTCTTCTTGGATTTGCGCTGCGGGGCCTCCCCGAACGCCGGCAGCAAGCTCGCTTTCTCGACGAATAATTCAACCGGCCGCAGGAGAAAACGGACCAAGGAGAACCCTGCGGCAAAGGACAGGATGCCGATGGCGACCACCAGCCAGAATACCCAGGTGGCAGGCTCGGCTTTCTGCTCAATGCTGTATTTGGTGACCCGGAAGGTCAGAAGGGCGGAAAAGATGCTGAACCCGGCGAAGATGAACGGGATTATGATGTAAAGACTGACGTGGAAGCGCAGGTGTTTCAATATGTCAAAGCCTATGATGCCCGAAAATCGCGGTTGTGTTTATTTGGCTTTAAGAGTCAGGTCCCACATCGGCAAGAAAATGGCCAGCGCGAAGAAACCCACCACGGCAGCCAGGCTGATGGTCAGAATCGGAGCCAATGCATCCGCCAGCTTTTTGGTGGCATATTCGACCTCGGTGTCATAGTGCCCGGCGACATCCCGCAGCAGGGTGTCCAGGTTGCCGGACTCTTCGCCGACGGCCACCATGTTGACCACCATGGGCGTGAAATACTTGGTCTGGCGCAGCGGGCCGGAAATGCCGCGGCCCTCTTTCAAACGGTCCTTGATTCCATCCAACTGGCGGGAGATGGCGCGGTTGCCGATGGTTCCGGATAGAATGTCCATTGCGTCCAGAATATCTACCCCGCTCGCTTGGAGGATCGAAAAGATGCTGGCAAAGCGTGAAAGTGCCGATTTCTGAAGCAATTTTCCGGCAAGGGGCAGCTGCAGCAACAGAGTGTCGCGGGCGAGGCGACCTTGATCGGTGCGGCCGTACAGAAGCAGCGCGATGCCGCCGATGACCACCACCGCCGCAACCACGTACCAATACTGGGTTAGAATCTCATAGAGCCCGATGCAAATGCGCGTCGGCAAGGGGAGTGTCAAGCCGGCGCCCTTGAAGATGTTGACAAAGCGGGGGATGACCCCGACCAGCAGGATGAAAAAGGCCACCGTGAGAAACGAGAGCACGATGATCGGGTAGGTCATGGCCGACTTGATATCCGATTTGACCTTGTGCTCGTGCTCGATGACGTACACCAGCCGATCGAGGATCTCGGGCAGGGCTCCGGAGGACTCGCCGGCCCGCAGCATGCTGCAGTAAAGAGGCGAGAAGACGCTCGGGTGGCGCCGGAAGGCGTCGTAGAGGCTTGAGCCGTCGCGGATGTCCTGGTGAATGCGGCCGAGAATGGATTTAAGCCGTTTGTGTTCGGTCTGGTCCTCCAGCACCTGCAGAATGGTCAGCATCGGGACGCCGGAGCGGATGAGGGTCTTGAACTGTTTGGTGAACAGGATCAGCTCGGGCGTCTTGACCGCCGCAAACAGGCCCGGCGCTCCGGCTGCGGCTGCGGCCGGCGCGGCTCCGCGGGCCGAGACCACCTGGGTCGGAATGAGGCCGCGCGCGGCAAGAATGCTCGAGGCGGTTTCTACGGAATCGGCATCGATGTCGCCTTTGGTGGCAGCGCCGGTTTCGGTGATCGCTCGGTAGTTGAATTTGGGCATGGCCTCTCCTGGCTACATGAGCACGGCGGACGCGGCTTCCTCCAGGCTGGTGACCCCCTGGATGACCTTCTCCAAAGCGTTGTCCCGCAGGGTCGCGAACTTTCCGGCTTCGATGGCGGCGCGGCTGATCTCGTGCGCCGAATTGCGTTTGAGGATCATGTCTTGGATCATCTCGTCGATGAGCAGCACCTCGTAGATGCCCGTGCGGCCCTTGTAGCCGGAGTTCATGCAGTTGAAACAGCCCTGGCCGATGATAAACCCGCTGGTATCCACCTCTGAAAGCCGCCAGTATTTCAATGCCTCGGGAGACGGTTGGTGGGGCGTGCGGCAATTGGGGCATACCTTGCGCACAAGCCGCTGCGCAAAGGAAACCAGCATCACCGATGCGACCAGGAAGGGTTCGATGCCCATGTCCACCAACCGGGTCATGGCCCCAGCGGCGTCGTTGGTGTGCAGGGTGCTCAGCACGCGATGCCCGGTCAGCGCGGCCTGGACGGCAATGCCGGCGGTCTCGGAGGCGCGGATCTCGCCGACCATGATCACATCCGGGTCCTGGCGCAGAATGGAACGCAAGCCGCTGGCGAAGGTCATGCCGGCCTTGCGGTTGAGCTGCACCTGGCGGATCTTGTCGATCCGGTACTCGACCGGGTCCTCCACGGTGATGATGTTGATGTCCGGCTGATTGATTTTCTTGAGGATCGAATAAAGCGCGGTGCTCTTGCCGCTGCCGGTCGGGCCCGTGCTCAAGATCATTCCGTAGGGTTTGGTGATGATGCTCTCCAGGCGCTCGCGGTCGCGCTCGTTCATCCCCAGCAGTTCCAGCGAATAGATGCTGCTGCTGGTATCCAGCAGGCGCAGAACGAGGTTCTCGCCGTAAATGGAGGGAATGGTCGAAGCGCGGATGTTGATGTCCTTGTTCTTCATCTTGACCGTGAACCGCCCGTCCTGGGGCACCCGCGACAGGGCGATATCCATGTTCGCCAGGATCTTCAGGCGCGAGATGATCGGCAGGAACATGGACTTGGGCGGCGCCGGAACCTCATGCAGCTTGCCGTCGACCCGGAACCGGATCTGGACGTAGTCCTTTTCCGGGCTGATGTGGATATCGCTGGCGCCTTCGCGAACCCCCTGCGAGAGAATCGAGTTGACCAGACGCACCACCGGAGCTTCCTCGGCCATGCCTTGCAGCGAACTGACCTCGACGTCCTCCAGCGCGGCGGCCTTCTCCGGCCCCTTGTCGATCTGGACATCTTCCAGCTCCTCCAGCACGCCGCCGATACCGGCGTACGTTCCGAAAAGCGTGGTGTGCAGAAGGTTCAGCTGCTGCTCGGTGCAGATCACCGCCTCGACCTCGCAGTTGGTGAAGACCTCGATCGCATCCAGGGCGTTGATGTCCAGCGGGTCGGTCATGGCCACCGTAATCAGCATTCCGTTTTTTTGAAGCGGCGCCACTCCGTACTTATGCGAGATGTCCGCCGGAATCAGGCGCGCCACCTCCATGTCCAGGATGTGCTTGTCCGGCCGGTACTTCTCGAGCTTCAGCTGATTCGATACCAGATCGACGATCTGGACCTCGCTGACAATGCCCTCGCGCACCAGGAACTGGCCGAGCTTCAAGTTGCTTTTCTTCTGGAACGGCAGGGCCTGCTCGAGTTGCTTCTGGGTCAGAAGCCCGCCTTCGACCAGGATTTCACCAAGTTTCTTGCGTGCGATCACGGGAGATTCCTCTCGACTAAGGGCGCTTCATTTGGTGACATAATAGGGATCCGCGAAGAACACATTTTTCTCGCCCCAGGACGACAGCACCTGGCCGGTCGCGGCCATGCCGCCGGGGAGCAGCCGCAGCTGGAGATGGGCCGCCTCCCGGGTTGGGAACAGCTGCTTCAGAACCAGCGCGAACCGCATTCCGGTCGTTGGGTTCCAGCGGGGAATCAGACGGGCGGGCGGCGCCGACTCGGGATAGGTTCGCAGGAGCTCCAGCGCCTCATTCAATGTGTCATTTTCCGTGATCTTAACCCACCACACCTCTCGGTTCAACGGGACCACGCTGGCCGGGATGGCAGGAAAGCGGATGAGGTGGCCTGCCTCCACACGGTCGGGGTCTTCTATCTGGGGGTTGGCCAGAATGATCGATCGGAAGTTCTTGTTCGAGTAGCTGCCGTAGATTTTGTGAATCAGTCCCGAGATCGTCTCATTGCGGCGAAGGCTGAGCGTTCCCAGCAGATCCGGCGGCGGGGGGAGGGCTGCGGGCGGCGGGGCCGGGGCGGCCGGGTCCGGCTTCGAGGCGTCGGCGGGCGGCGGGGGCGGCGCGGGCTCCGCCGGAGACAGCGCCGGTTCGCGTGCCGGGAGTTCGGGCTCGGGAGGACGGATGTTCACGGCGGCTCCCTCCGGTGGCGGGGGCAGGCGAGAGGTCGCCACGGCCGGGATCGCATGCGACTCCGTGGCCTCCGCTTTCCGGTCGAAGACCTGCGCCCGGAGATATCCCGTCTTTATGGCGCTGGCCGGCCAGCGATCGGTTCGCCACATCCAGAGCGACAGCCCCGCCAGGAGCCCGGCCGCCAGAACGGCCGCCGGTATCGACCACCGACGGCGGCGTTCGGCGGCGAACACCCTCCCGGCGCAGCGTTGGACGATGCCGTAGCGCACCTTGGGCTTGTTCTGGATGATCATGGTGAGGATGCATTGATGGCAGAGATTGATGACCTTGCGGGGGAAGCCTCCGGTGGTTCGATAAACCGCCCATACCGCCGGTAGGGTGAACAGGTCCAGTTTCTTCGGCGAGCTGCCGGATTTCTCCAGCCGGAAGCGAATCATCCTGCGGGTGTCCCGGAGGTCGAGCGGCTTCAGACGATGGAAGAGATTGATCCGGTCCGCGAAATTGGGGTGCTTGCGAACGAGCTCCTCGAATTCCTTCTGGGCGAAGATGACGATCTGCAGCAGCTTGTACTCGTTGGTTTCGAAGTTGAGAAACTCGCGCAGCAGCTCCAGGCAGAACACCGGCAGCTTCTGCCCCTCATCGATGATCAGAATGGTGGTTTTTTTCTGGTCGACCCCCTTGCGGAACAAGTGGTGCTTGATGAGCTCTTTGATCTGCCCGTCGGCGGTCCCTTCAGCCGGCTTCTGGCCGCTGAGCAACTTGGCCACCGTCGCCAGAAAATCGCTGCTGTCCTTAAAAAGGGGGTCGAGGACGAGGTGGGTCTCCATCTCTTTGCGCTGGGCAAAGCGCCGGATGATCTGCCGGCAGAGCGTGGTCTTGCCCGTGCCGACCTCGCCGATGATGACGTTCAGGCCTCGGCGCAGGTGCAGCGAGAGCTCTAGCTTCTGCAGGCAGTCCAGGTGCTGCCGCGAGTGGTAGAAATAATCAGGATCCGGCGAGTTGGAGAACGGTTCGCGGTTCAGGTTCAGGATGGTGAAGTAGTCCATGCGGCAACACTCTTTATCAACCTCCCGCGGGAGCGGAGGCCTGCGGCGGCCTCAGAATGGTCGGGGTAATGAAGATCAAAAGGTCTTCCTTGGCGGAGCTCTTGCCTTCGGTCCTGAACAGCCAGCCCAGGACCGGGACGTCCAGCAGTCCGGGGGTTCCCGTGCGGCTGTCGGAGTTGGTTTCCTTGTTCAATCCGCCGATGACCAGGGTCTGGCCGTCGAGTTGAATCACATTGGTTTCGGCCTTCTTGGTGATGATGGTGGGGTTGCCTAAAACGGTCTGGGAAAAGTCCACCTCGTCCTTGTTGACCTTCACGGCCAGCCTGAGCGTCTGCTCGTCGATCACATGCGGGGTGACGTTCAGGCTCAGCACCGCCTTTTTGTATTCGATGTTCACCTCTCCGTCTTCTACCGTCTGAAAGGGCACGTCGCGGCCGCTTTCGATCATGGCGGCCTGGTTGTCGAGCGTGGTGATGGAGGGGCTGGAGATAATGGTGAGCTTGCCCTCGTCCTGCAGCGCGGTCAGTTGAACCGACAAGAGGGCCTTGCCCACATTCTGGTACAACAGCCCGAAGCTCGTGGCCGCCAAATCCGTCAGCGGATTGTTGACGACCGTGCCGGTATTGGGGTCCTCCCTGCCGTCGATGTCCGCGTTGCGGTCGGGGGCAGTGGTTCGCCCGTCTCGCCCGGAAACGAATCCCCGCTTGTCCCCCCCGCTGAGCTGGTAGACACCGCCCCATTGCACGCCCAGCGCGCGAGCGACATCCTTGTTGGCCTCGACGATGAAGGCTTCGATGAGCACCTGAGGGGTCGGCCTGTCGAGCTTATCGAAGACCGAAAGGATCGAGTTCATGTCCCGGGGCAGGGCATTGATGATCAGCGAGTTGGTGTGCTGATCGACCAGGACCGAGCCGATCGCCTTGTTGGATTTGTCCGGCGTCAGGAAGGCCTTCATATTCTCCTGAAGCTTGGCGGCTTCAGAGAATTTGACCGGCACGATGCGGGTGACCGGTGCTTCGGACAGCTGCAGTTCCCGGCGGCGGGATTCCTTGCGAAGTTCCTCCTCCAGGTCGTCGGCGGTCATAATCCGGATGATGTCGCCCTGCCAGGCATAGGTCAGGTTGTGGGTGCGCAGGATGCCGAGGAAGACCTGGTCCCATGGCGCCTGGGTGATGTTGATGTTGGACCGGCCGGTGACCTTGTCGTTCAGGATGATGTTGACGTCCGCGGCCCTGGCCAGGGCGCGCAGGAGCACCGAGACATCGACATTGCTCATCTTGAGGCTGACGCGTTTGACGGGCAGCGGCCGATCGGCTTCGACGTTGCTGACCATCGGGGGCCCCGCCGCCTCCTTCACAAGCTCCCGCGGGGTCTGGGAGGCACCGGGTGAAAATCCTTTGGACTCCTGAGCCTTGGCCTTCCACTTGTCCATGAGAGGGTCCGCCGGTTCGGACTTCTTCAGTGCGGCGCAGCCCGCTGCGAGCGTTGCGCCGAGAATCCCGACGATGGCCATCTGTCGCAAATCGTGCAGTCTGATCATAGCCAGCCCATCCTATTCGCTTTCCTGGAGTGGAAGCACGACCTCCCCTTGCGCGGACGTCATGATCACCTTGTTGGGAAGAATGCTCTTGATGCTGAAAGCGCCGGGGTCCACGCGGTCTCCGGCCTCGTACTCCATGCCGTTGATGATTGCCAGACGCTTGGGGCCGATTTCGAGAAACCCGCTGTAGGATAGATTCGGCGTTGCACGGGCCGTCTCCTTCGGGGTGCGGGCCTCCGCCGCCGGCGGGGGCGTGCGGATGACCAGAAAGGGGTCCTCGTTCCAGCCCGCCTCCGCCTTCTTGATGACCAGGGCGCTGGACTCCGAGGCGCTCCCTTTGGAGGCATCCGCCACCCGGGCGATGAAGGCGTTCAGACTCTCCGCGTTTGGCACCGCGGGCGCGGCGGCACCGGTTTTGGACCGTGGCAGCAGAAGTTCGATCGCACCGTACCCGAGCGTGAGCACCATGATCCCTACGATGATTTTTTCCCGCTTGGTCATAGAAGGCACTGCCTATTCTCTGGACATCCAAATTTTCAGCCCGAATTCTCGGGCCTCTTCCACGGCTCGAATCTCTATCTCCTCGATGCTGTCGAAATAGGGCAGGGCTCCCACATCGATCAGAAAACCGCGCAGATCCATGAATTGGCCGCTTGCTGCCAACCGTATCAGGAACCGGCCCGACGCGTCGGTCAGCGTACCGACCTCGGGGACGATTTCCCGAACCTTCAGCCGATGCGCCGCCGCCAATTGCTGCAATCGCTTCGGCACGCCCGTGATTTCGTCGCGGGTCAGCTTCGTCCGGGCCGGTGCGGGCAGCGCCTGAGGTTCCGTGGTCTTGGTTTTGGCAAAAAGGGTTTTAAAGACCGGGGCGAGGATCTTTTGTTCCTCAATGCGGGTTTGCAGGTTTTCGATGTCCCGGTCGAGTTGGGCGGAAAGCTGTTGGGCCGGCAGGATGAGCCACAGCAGGAAGACCAGAACTCCGGCGCCGCACAGAAGCATCAGCATCATGCTCTGGGCCGGAGGAATGAAACCGATTTTGCCTGTCTTCATGATCTATGCTAGGTCCATTTGGGCGGTAAACCGGATGATCGGCTGATTGTCCATGGTTTCGAGAGATTTCTTGCTGATGGTGGGCTGCTTGAAAAGAGCCGAGTTTCTCAGGGCCATCAGGTAGGCCGCCAGGTCGGCTTCAAGGACGGCACGCTCGCCGAAGATGACGCCCTCCAGAATCAGCGTCTTCTTTGCAGGTTCGCTCTTGGCGGCCGCCTTGCCTGCCGGGGGGGAGGCTGCGGGCGCGCTGAGCCGGGTCGTGATTTTGAGCAGCCGAACGTTGGCGGGAGTGGTGTTGGCGACCTCGCCCAGCACCGCGACGCCGAGAAAGTTGTTGCCGATCCCCTGCAGGTTCCGATTTTGTGCACGGATTCGGTCGACCAGCTTGAGGATCAGGTTTTTGTCCACGCGCAGATCGAAGCCGTTCAACTGGCTTTGAAGGCTGGCTTTCCGGAAATCCTTGTCCTTGATTTGCTGCTCCTGCCAGAAGGCATAACCGGCGCAGGCTATCATGACGGCCACAAAACAGGCAAGCATGCCACGGTTGATGGAGCGGGCGACCGAGGCTTGGTGTTTGTCCTTGTGCGTGTGCAGGAAATTCGGAGT
>Ga0114939_10001711_pt1 | contig 17071 bp, 19 predicted proteins | sample AshMeaCrysSpring_FD_87196 | JGI IMG/M metagenome (GOLD analysis project Ga0114939, IMG submission 87196) | Groundwater microbial communities from Big Spring, Nevada to study Microbial Dark Matter (Phase II) - Ash Meadows Crystal Spring | ecosystem: Environmental > Aquatic > Deep subsurface >... | reverse complement strand
CGTCCAAAACTACAAGTGCGAGTGGCGGGAGGCGGTGGAAAACCCGGAGATCCGCAAGCGCTTCGTCCACTTCGTCAACGCACCGGACCAGAAAGACCCCACCATTTCCTTCGTGCCCATGCGTGACCAGATCAAAGCCGCCGATTGGAAATCCTGATCCGTGGCGGCGGTTTTCAACCGCCATGCCAATCAGCCATTCTCCCAAGAAAACATGTCATCAACAATGCTCGCCGAATCCACCACCTGGCACCGCGCCTGCCGCGTCGAAGACGTGCCCGACGACGGTGGTTCCTGCGTCCTGCTCGAAGGCAGACAAATCGCCGTGTTCCACTTCTCCCGCAGGGGCGAGTGGTATGCCACCGACAATCTCTGTCCGCATCGGCAGCAGATGGCGCTGTCCCGCGGTATGATCGGCACCCAGGGCGACGAGCCGAAAGTCGCCTGCCCCTTCCACAAGAAGACGTTCTCGCTTGAGAATGGACGCTGCCTCAGCGGCGATGACTATTGCATCCGCACGTATCCCGTCCGGGTCGAGAACGGCATCGTCCACATCGGCATCGCAGCGGGCATCCCCTGAGCCCCACCGATGAAAACCCAGCTCGCGCGCCGTCCGAAGGATTCCCACCACAGTGATCCGGTCAAGACTCTGATCGACGACCTGCTCGACGAGCAGGCGCGCTTGCAGACTCCCGTCGCCAGGTTTTCCGGGCATCATGACCGCGCACCAGACCTCGCGCCGCACTATCGCACGCTCATCCCGCTCACCAAACCCGGTCCCGGCGAACAATACGCCTTCGAGGTTTCCCTCGACCGCTGCACCGGCTGCAAGGCTTGTGTCTCCGCCTGCCACTCGCTCAACGGCCTCGACGACCACGAGGCCTGGCGCGATACGGGAGTTTTGTTAGGCGGCGATGACTCTCCCGGCTGGCAGCAAACCATCACCACCGCCTGCCACCACTGCGAAGACCCTGGCTGCCTCAACGGCTGTCCGGTGGGAGCCTACGAAAAGGATCATGATACCGGCATCGTCCGCCACCTCGACGATCAATGCATCGGTTGCTCCTACTGCATCCTCAAATGCCCCTACGACGTCCCGAAGTATTCCAAAAAGCGCGGCATCGTTAGAAAATGCGACATGTGCCACCAACGCCTCGCCGAAGGCGAAGCGCCCGCCTGCGTGCAAGCCTGTCCCACCGAGGCCATCCGGATCGTCAAGATCACCAGAAACCAGAAACCAGAAACCAGACAAGAGAAGATCCATCTCTTCCCATCTACGATCCACGATCTGCGATCCACGGTCCCCTCTTCCAACATCACCCTCCCCACCACCCGCTACATCGGTCGCGCTGTTCCCGCCACCGCCTTCGCCGCCGACCGCGCCGCGCTCATTCCACAACACGCCCACTGGCCGCTGGTCTTCATGCTCGTCCTCACCCAAGGGAGCGTGGGCATCCTGCCCGCATCTTCCTCTTCATCCCAAACCATCTTGGCCGCCATTCTCTTCTACCTCGGCATGGCCGCCTCCGTCTTCCACCTCGGCCAACCCCTCAAAGCCTGGCGCTTCTTCCTCGGCCTCAAAACCTCATGGCTCTCCCGCGAAATCCTCGCCTTCTCCCTCTTCGCTCCCATCCCGTTCCTCCTCTGCATTCTCCCCCAGCTCCCCGACTTCCCTCTCAAAAACCTCTGCTCACTGATCACTGCTCACTCGGCACTTCCGTTAGGAATCATTGCCGTCTTCACCAGCGTGATGATCTATCACGACACCCACCGCGCCCTCTGGCATTTCCCGCGCACCGCCATCCGCTTTTTCGGAACCGTCGCCGCCTTCGCCGCACTCGCCCACCCTATCGTATTTGCATCGGTGGTCATGGCGAAACTGCTCCCGGAACTCCTCTTCCTCCGCCACGCCAAGTCCAGCGATTGGTCGCCCGACGCCCACAGCGCCCGCCTCCAACTCGGCCCGCTGCGGAAGATCCTGTTAGCCCGCGGCATCCTCGCCCTGCTCGCCATCCCCGCCGCCTTTGCCAGCCCATGGCTTCCCCTGCCGCTGCTTCTCGCCGCCGAGATCCTCGAACGCCAACTCTTTTTCCAATCCGTCCAAGCCCCGAAGATGCCGGGAGGGTTCGCTCACTGAGCCAGCGGGTTCACAACCTCCAGAAATTCGAATTTCCTGAAATCCGAATCCGCAGTGTAAATGAGTCTGACGCCGTGCTGGCGCAGGATTGTTGCAAGATGGGCGTCTGGCACCAGGTTGCCCCGCGCATGGAGGCCCCGTGTGGCGTCGATATAAGCATCGAGGAAGCCCGCATCTTCAACAATCACCCGGGCGCGCGGCAGGGCGAGCAGGCTCTGGATATTGGAGAGAGCCTCATCGGTTGAAAGCGGGCTCGCGAAGATGGACGGGTGGGTGGCGATGCGTTGGTAGGCCAGCAGACTCCCCCAGGTCATACAGAGCAAGTCCGGGTCGGCAACGCGCGCGACCAGAAAGTCGCGGGCTTTGGAGTGCTGCGGACTTGCGGTATCGCTCGCATAGAGCAGGAGATTGGCATCAATCGAGTAACTCATGGGCCGTCGAGTGCGCGGTAAAGGGCATCCTTGTCGGAGAGATCAACCTTCGCGTTCATGGCCGTGCTGATCCAACGAAAAGGCGGGGACGATGGCTTGTCAGATTCCTCCCGCGCCATCGCTTCCGCCAATAGGCGGGAAGCCAGTTTGCCAAGCGAGGTGCCCTCTTTTTCACCACGCGCCTTCAAGGCGTCCAAAACCGGCTTTTCCAGATCCAGGGTGGTCCGCATGGTCGTGATGCTAAGCCAGAGCGCATCTGATGTCAAGTTTGTGGCGCGCGCCACACGCGCCCCGGATGATTCGCCTTCATGTCGGACATGATGTGGGCAAGTGCCTTGCAAGCTGCTTTTCAAAGGCTTCGGCATTCCGCCTGCCGTGGTTATGCCCGTAGTCATGCTTGCCAGCCTTCTCAAACAACACAACGGCCCGCTCACCCGCGATCTGGTGCTCGCGCCGGGAAACTTCGGACTTGGGCGCGTGCCGGAGCGAATGCGGCCCGCATCCACCCTGACCTCGATCTGCGGCTATTGCGCCACCGGCTGCCAACTGAAAATCCACCTCGATGAACAGGGCCAGGCCATCAACCTCACCCCGCAGGCGGCCTATTCCGTGAACCTCGGCATGGCCTGCCCGAAAGGCTGGCAGGCGCTGGACCCACTCGACGCGCCGGACCGCGCAACCACGCCCTTGCTGCGCGATGGGACCGGCAACCTTTCTCCAGTCGATTGGAGCAAGGCGCTGGACGTATTTGTTTCGCGTTTCAAATCCATCCAAGCGGAGCATGGCCGCGAGTCCGCCGCGTTTCTCTCCACCGGACAGATCCCGTTCGAGGAAATGGCCTTTCTCGGCTGTCTCTGGAAATTCGGCATGGGGTTCCTGCACGGTGACGCCAACACCCGCCAGTGCATGGCCACCGCGGTGACCGCCTACAAGCAGTCCTTCGGCTTCGACGCACCACCCGGATGTTATGCCGACTTCGAGGAAAGCGACGTCATCGTGCTGGTGGGGGCGAATCTCTGCATCGCCCACCCGATTCTCTGGCAGCGGGTGATGCGCAACCGCCGTAACCCACAAATCATCGTCATCGATCCCCGCACCACGGAGACCGCCCAGGTGGCCACGCAACACGTTGCCCTCAAACCCAAGGGCGACCTCGCCCTATTCTACGCCCTTGCCCACTGCATCATCCGCGATGGGCGCATCGATCCATCATCCATCGCCAACACCACGGGCTATGAGGAATTCGCGGAGTTCGTGAAAGCGTATGATCCCGCTTCGGTGGTGGAACGCACCGGGCTCTCGACGGAAACAATCGAACAACTCGCCCACACCGTTTCCGAGCCCGGCAAGCGCGTTTCCTGGTGGTGGACGATGGGAATCAACCAATCCCACGAAGGCGTACGCGCGGCCCAGGCAATGATCAATCTAGCGCTCATCACCGGCAACATCGGCAAGCCCGGCACCGGGGCGAATTCCATCACCGGCCAGTGCAACGCGATGGGCTCCCGGCTGTTCTCCAACACCACCTCGCTCGTCGGCAGCCATGATTTCGCCAATGCCAGCCACCGTGAAAAAGTCGCCGGCTCGCTCGGCATCCCGGTGGAAAATATTCCCCCGGAGCCCACCCTCGCCTACGACCAGATCTTCGACGCAGTGGAAGCAGGCAGAATCAAGGCGCTGTGGATCGTGGCCACCAACCCGTTGCACTCATGGATCGATCACGGCCGACTGGAGCGACTGCGCTCGAAGCTGGAGTTCCTCGTTGTGCAGGACATGTATCATTCCACGGAAAGCGCACGGGCCGCCGACCTCGTCCTTCCCGCCGCCGGCTGGGGGGAAAAAGACGGCTGCTTCATCAACTCCGAGCGCCGGATCGCCGTAACCAGGACTGTTAGAAAAGCGCCCGGCCTCGCGCTGTCCGACTTCCGCATCTTCCGCCTCATCGCCAACGCATGGGGCTGCGGCCGGATGTTTGAGAAATGGACCGATCCGGAATCCGTTTTCAAACTATTGCGCGATCTCACCGCCAACCGTCCCTGCGACATCACCGGCATCCGCGATTATGCCCACCTCGATGAAACCGGCGGCATCCAGTGGCCTCTTGCGAAATCTCAAATTTCAAATTTCAAATTTCAAATCCCCCAAGAGCGCCGGCTCTTCGAAGACGGACGTTTCTATCATCCCGATGGCAAGGCTCGATTTATGTTTTCCCCGCCCACGGAACTCCCCGAGCCGGCAGACCGCGAGTATCCCTTCACCCTGCTGACCGGGCGCGGGACCAGCAGCCAGTGGCACACGCTCACACGCACGGGCAAGTCGCCGGTGCTCCAAAAACTCGCACCGTCATCCGCCTACTTGGAAATCAACCCGACGGACGCCGCCTCGTTGTCGATCCGCGACGGTGACAGATTGATCGTCCGATCCCGCCGCAGCCAGATCGAAGCAACCGCCTATCTCGCCCCCACCGTAGCGGCAGGCCAGGTGTTTGTTCCCATGCACTATCCGGAGGTGAACCGACTCACATTCCCCGCCTTCGACCCCCATTCGCGCCAACCGGGATACAAGGCCTGCGCGGTGGTCATCGCGAAACACCCATAGACGGCCCGGGAATCGTTCCGCTCCGCAAGGTCACTCCCTCAAGCTGAAATCCGGATGTCTTGTTCTTCTATTGGCATCCGAGGGAGAAGCACCTCATCGACACCATGAGCCACACCGCTACCGTATTCACACCCGCCGACACGCCGTTGCCGGACCGCACCGTCGGCGAAATCGTCGCCGACAACCCGTCGCAAGCCCGGGTTTTCCAGGCTTTCGGCATCGACTTCTGCTGCCAGGGAGGCCGCACGCTGCGTGAGACCTGCGCGCTCAAAGGCCTTGGCCTGAAAACCGTGGTCGAGCAGCTTGAAGCCTCTGCCGCCGCGAAAACTCCACCGGAAAACAACCCGGCGCTGCTTCCTCCGGTCGAGCTGATCCAACATATCTTGGACAAGAACCATGCTTATCTGCGCGCCGAACTGCCGCGCATCCACGCCATGTCGGAGCGCGTTGCCGAAGTCCACGGCGGCCACACTCCATCGCTGGTCGAGGTGTTCCAGGTATTTTGCGCGATGGCCGAGGAACTCGAAAGCCACATGATGAAGAAGGAGCAGATTCTCTTTCCCGCGATCCAGGCTCTCTGCGCGGGTTCGAGGGTGATGCCGCTCGATGGCCCCGTCGCTTGCATGCTGCAGGAGCACGACGACGCAGGGGCCGCCCTCGCACGGATGCGGGAGCTCACGAACGGTTTCACGCCGCCGCCGGAAGCCTGCAACACCTACCGCGCGCTGTTCGCCGGTCTCGGCGAATTGGAGGAGGACCTCCACCGCCACATCCATCTCGAAAACACCGTTCTCTTCCCGCAGGCAATGGATATGGCCAAGGCGGGTTGATGCTTCCACCACTCATTCCACACACGGCGGGCGTCTCTCTGGAGATGCCCGCCTTTTCATTTCGGATCTCACCGCTTTTTCTTCGCGAAGACCGCCAGCGTCGTTTCCTCAAGGAATTTCCGCCCGTTGGCTTCCAGTCGCAGGAAATCGTTGTGCAACGGACAGGGGTTGCCGGTGCCACAATAACCGGCTCCAAATGGGCAAGGGTATTCCTCCAACTCCCGTTCGAACAAGCCCACGATGTCCGCCAACCGGATCTCACCCGGTGGCCGCGCAAGGCGGTAACCCCCACCTGGTCCGGTCGTGCCACGGGCCAAACCCGCCGAGGCCGCCTCGCTCAGCAACTTCGCCGCCAGCGTCTGCGGAATCTTCCGCACCCGCCCAACCTCCGCCGACGAAATCGCGGGCGCGTCCGGACCATACTTCTCCGCCAGGTAACTCATCGCTGAAACCGCCTGCCTCGCCAGCTTTCCGTACCGGAACATGCGCGTATTTTGCCCATTTCCGGGTTTCATTCCAGAATAAAGAGTTAACGAACTTTTTTTCTTGATTCGTGGCGGAGCCAGCCGTCCAATGAAACCGACGGTGAGCAACTTGCCGTCACCGGCCTGGCCACCCATCCGATTCCGCTACCCACTCAAAACTCCATGCCATGAGCATAAAACTCCTCATCATCCCCGTTTCAATCATCGCGCTGCTTTCCCTAAGCTGCGGATCGAAAGAAGAGGCCGACAAGGCTGCGGAATCCTCGCCCACGCCGGAGGAAATTCTCAAGAACACGCCTGAAGTTCACGGTTCCGAGATCAAGGACGTCAAGGTCACAAATCCGCTCAATCAGGAATGGGTGACCAAGGGCAAGGCGACTTATGACATGAAGTGCCTGGCCTGCCACAAACTGGATGAAACGCGGGTGGTCGGCCCCGGCTGGTCCGGCGTGACCAAGCGCCGCAAACCGGTGTGGATCATGAACATGATCACCAACGTGGACATGATGCTCGAGAAGGACGAGGAGGCCCAGAAACTCCTAGAGCAATGTCTCGTGCGCATGCCCAACCAGAACATTACCGAACCCGAAGCCCGCGAAGTGCTCGAATTCATGCGCTCCAACGACGGCGAGAAATGATTTTGCCAACATCAACCCGAACCCCGATTCCCACCATGAAACCAAACATCCGCCAAGCCGCCGCCGGCGCGCTCGCCCTGACGGGAGCCCTGCTGGCCACCAGTTGCAAACCGCCCAAGGGAGCGATCCAGAAAGTCGAAAGCGGCACTGCCGAAAAAGTGTATGTGCCGCCCGGCAAGAAAGACGAGTTCTACAACATAGTTTCTGGTGGCTTCAGCGGTCAGGTGGCCGTGTATGGGCTGCCGTCCGGTCGCATGTTCCGCGAGATTCCGGTGTTCTCCGCCGATCCGGAAACCGGCTGGGGCTACAGCGAGGAAACCAAGCCGATGCTCGAAACCTCGCATGGTTTCCAAACCTGGGACGATCAGCACCACGTCGCTCTTTCGCAGACCAAGGGCGAGCACGACGGCCGCTGGATCTTCGCCAACGCCAACAACACACCGCGAATCGCCCGCATCAGCTTCGACACGTTCCGTACCGAGGAAATCATTGAAATCCCTAACAGCGCGGGCAACCACTCGTCGCCGTTCATCACAGAAAACTCCGAATACGTCGTGGCCGGCACGCGCTTCGCCTATCCGCTCGATGACGAGGGCTCCAATCCGGACGTGCCGATCAGCAGCTTCAAGGAAAACTTCCGCAGCGTGCTGAGCATGGTTTCGGTGGCTCCCGACTCCGGCCGCATGAAGGTTGCGTTCCAAATCGTCATGCCCGGCATCGACATGGACCTCGCCCGCGCCGGCAAGGGCAAGTCCCACGGCTGGATGTTCTTCTCCTGCTACAACAGCGAGCTGGCCCACACGCTTCTCGAAGTGAACGCCTCACAGAAGGACAAGGATTTCATCGGAGCCCTCAACTGGAAAAAAGCCGAGGAATACGTCAAGGCCGGAAAAGGACGGAAATCGCGCAACAAGTATCTCCACAACACCTGGGATCACCACACCCACAGCGCCAGCTCGAAGGTCGAGGAAGAGGTCGTCGTACTCGATCCCACCGAACTGCCGGATCTGTTGTATTTCATGCCCTGCCCGAAATCGCCGCACGGCTGCGACACGGACCCGACCGGCAGCTACATCGTCGGCAGCGGCAAACTCGCCGCGCTCATTCCGGTGTTCTCCTTTGACAAGGTGCAAAAAGCGATCGCCGCGAAGGACTACGAAGGTGAATTCGGCGGCATCCCGGTGCTGAAGTATGATTCAGTCCTCCATGGCGAGGTCAAGAAACCCGGCCTTGGGCCGCTGCACACGGAGTTCGACGGCAAGGGCAACGCCTATACCTCGTTTTTCGTCACGTCCGAGATCGTGAAATGGAACATCGAAAGTCTCCAGGTAGTGGACCGTAGCCCGACCTTCTACTCGGTGGGCCACATGATGGTTCCCGGCGGCTGCACCGCGAAACCCCACGGCAAATACGCCGTCGGCTATAACAAGATCACCAAGGACCGCTACCTGCCAACTGGCCCGGAACTCACCCAGTCTGCCCAATTGTATGACATTTCCGGCGACAAGATGAAACTGCTGCTCGACTTCCCGACGGTCGGCGAGCCGCACTACGCCGAGGCCATCCCTGCCGATCTGGTGGCGCCGAGGTCGGTCAAGATCTTCAAACTCGAGGACAACAAACACCCCTATGCCTCGAAGAGTGAGAAGGATGCGAAAGTCGTCCGCGAAGGCAACATCGTCCACGTTTACATGACCGCCATCCGCTCGCACCTCGCGCCAGACAACATCGAGGGCATCAAGGTGGGTGACGAGGTGTATTTCCACGTCACCAACCTCGAACAGGACTGGGACGTGCCGCACGGCTTTGCCGTCAAGGGTGCCACCAACGCCGAGTTGCTCATCATGCCCGGCGAGACTTGCACGTTGAAGTGGACGCCCAGCCGTGTCGGCATCGCACCGTTCTACTGCACGGACTTCTGCTCGGCACTGCACCAGGAAATGCAGGGTTACGCCCGTGTTTCACCCGCCGGATCGGACGTGCCAGTCCGCTTTGGTATCGGTGACACCGCCCCGAAGTAGGCCGTTAATTGTTCCACATCATCCATTCCCAAGGCCGCGCCGGGATCTGGCGCGGCCCTACGGGGGTGAAACGCCTCGAACTCACCGCCATGAAACGCCTCCATCCCGCCACGCGGATCCTGCTATTACTCGGACTGATTGCCATGGCCTTCGCTTGGTCCCAGCCCGCATGGGAAATCCGACTGTGGGCACCGCAGTATCCCGAGGGCTTGGCGATGCAGATCTGGCTGGATAACATCACCGGTGATGTGGACGTGATCAACGGCCTCAACCACTACATCGGCATGCGGGAAATCGAGGTGGAGACATTTCCCGAGTTCAAGCTCATGAAAGGCCTGCTGATCGGCCTGATTGCCATCGGTCTGCTGCCCGTCATCACCGGCAGGCGTCCGTTCCTATGGATCTTTGTGACCATCTTGTTCCTAGCGGCCTTTGCCGGTCTGGCCGACTACTGGTATTGGTCGCGCGAGTTTGGTCACAACCTCAATCCCAAGGCTGCGATCTCAGTGCCTGGCATGACCTACGACCCGCCACTTATCGGCTACAAAGCGATCCTCAACTTCGTTGCCTTGTCCACCCCGGCCATCGGCGGCTACCTGCTGATCGGTGCCGGTGCCTTGTCCACCGTGCTGCTGCTGTGGGAAATCTGGCGCAATCGCAAGTCGAAGGGCAATCTCGCCAGCCTCGTCGCCTTTACTCCGCTTTTCCTCCTCGCCGGTTGCGACACCAGCCCGCAGCCGATCGACTACGGCAAGGACGAATGCGCCGAGTGCAACATGACGCTCGTGGATCAGAAATACGGCGACGAATACATCACCGGCAAGGGCAAGGTCTTCAAGTTCGATGATGTCAACTGCATGATCGAATACATCCGCCGCGAACCGGCGAAGAGCGACACCAAGGGGAAACTCCTGGTGATCGATTTCAACACGCCCAAGCAGTTCCTTGAGGTGGAGCGCGCGGTTTATCTTCACCACAAGAAACTCCGCTCCCCGATGCGCGGCGACGTAGCTGCGTTCCAGAACCGCTCCGCCGCCGAGGCCGTGATGGCCAAACTGGGCGAGGGCGGCCGCATCCTCACTTGGGAGGAAGTCCAAAAGCTCTTCTGAGACATTCATTCCACCATGCGCCCCGTCATTCCATGGCTGGCACTGCTCGCCCCTCTTGCTGCGGCGGAGCTGAAGGTTGGCTATGGCATGCCGTTCACCACGCTGCGCGCCGCGCTGGCCGCCGCCTCTGCGGGCGACACGATCACGGTGAAGCCCGGAACTTATGCCGAGGGCAATCTGGTCATCGACAAACCGCTCACCCTCAGCGGCATCGGCCGGCCGGTGCTGGACGGCGCGGAACAGCACGAGGTGTTGACCATCACCGCCTCGAACGTCGTGGTGTGCGGTTTCGAAATCCGCCGCAGCGGCCACGGCAGTCTGGATGATCCCGCGGGCATCAAGGTGCGGGAGGCCTCACAGGTGAGCATCGAGCACAACCGGTTCGACCGCTGCCACTTCGCGGTGTTCCTCGCCAATGCGAAGGACTGTCGCATCAGTAATAACGAGATTTCCAGCGTTCTCGGGAACGAAAACGACACCGGCAACGGCATCCATCTCTGGTCCTGCAAGAACATCACCGTCACCGACAACACCATCCGCGGCCACCGCGACGGCATCTATCTGGAATTCGCCAACGAGTCGGTGATCGAACGCAATCTCGTCGAAGACTGCCTGCGCTACGGCCTTCACTACATGTTTTCCCACGAGAGCGTTTATCGCCGGAACACCTTCCGCCACAGCGGAGCGGGCGTGGCCGTGATGTATTCCCGCAAGGTCGAGATGAGCGCCAACCGCTTCGAGCGGAATTGGGGGGGCTCCGCCTACGGACTGCTGCTCAAGGACATGACCGACGGCGCGGTCAGAGGCAATGATTTCGAATCAAACACCACCGCCATCGCCATGCACGGCTCCAATCGCATGAAGGTCGAGGGCAACCGCTTCGCCAACAACGGCCGTGCCATCCAAGTGCAGGGCAGCAGCTCAGACAACGTCTATCAGAAAAACAATTTCAGCGGCAACTCGTTCGACGTCGCCGCGGACGGCGATCTGGACAACAACCGCTTCGAAAACAACTACTGGCAGAAATACGAGGGCTACGATCTGAAACGCGACGGAGCCGGCGACGTGCCGCATCGCCCGGTAAGCCTCTATTCCGTGGTCGTCGGCCGCGTGCCGCCGGCCATGCTGCTGATGCGCAGCCCCATCGTCCACCTGCTGGACCAGGCGGAGAAGGCGTTTCCCACCCTCACTCCCGAGCGTGTGCTCGATGAGAGTCCATCCATGAGACCGCATCCGTTTTACCTGACTGAATTTACCCTACAACAAAAACCATGAAAACCACCGCCATCCTGCTCAGCATACTCAGCACCGCCGCCATTCTGATCACCGGCTGCGACAAGACCGAAACCACCAACGAATCCACCGAAGCGGAGACCGACAGCGCACCGGTCCCCGGACAATCCGCCGTGGCCGACGACGAATCCCAGAAGGACATCGTCAAGGTCGCCGCCGGAAGCAAGGACCACAGCACCCTCGTCACCGCCGTCAAAGCGGCGGAGCTGGTGGACGTCCTGTCCAATGCCGGCCCCTTCACCGTCTTCGCGCCGGTCAATGCCGCATTCGATAAACTGCCCAAAGGTACTGTCGAGGACCTGCTCAAGCCGGAAAACAAGGACAAGCTAGCCGACATCCTGCAATACCACGTCGCGGTGGCCGTGTACAAGGAAGACATGCTCACCGATGGCCGGGTTATCAGCATGGCCAACGGCGGCAACATCAAGATCTCCAACCAGAACGGAAAGATCACCATCAACGGCTCCGCCACTGTCGCCGGCAGCGTTCCCGCCTCCAACGGATTGGTTTACGTCATCGACGGCGTGCTGCTGCCTCAGTGAATTTGAAATTTCAAATCATTCGAGATGATCACCGCCCGCAACCTCACCAAGACCTTCGGCCGCCTCAAGGCGCTTGATTCGGTGAACGTCGTGCTCAAAGGCGGGCGGTCGATCATGCTCATCGGCCCCAACGGCTCGGGCAAGACGACCTTCATCAAATGCCTGTTGGGCCTGGTGATTCCTGATGAAGGCTGGCTCACGCTGGACGGCGAGGATCTGCTTGGCGACCACACCCTGCGCCGACGGATCGGCTACATGCCGCAGATCGGGCGGTTTCCGGACCACCTCAAGGTTGGCCAGGTCATCGACATGATGCGCGAAATCCGCCGCGGCACATTCACCCGCACGGATGAGGATCTGATCGAGGCCTTTGACATGGCGAAAATCTCCCACAAGACCACCCGCACGCTGTCTGGCGGCATGCGGCAGAAACTCAGCGCTTGTCTCGCTTTCCTGTTCAATCCCGACGTGCTGGTGCTCGACGAGCCAACCGCCGGTCTCGACCCGGTGGCGGCCGAAATCCTCAAGGAAAAGGTCCGCGCCGAACGCGACAGGGGCAAGCTGGTGTTGCTCACCTCCCACATCCTCAGCGATCTCGAAGACATCACCAGCGAGGTGCTCTATCTCATCGAGGGCCGCGTCCAATTCCACCGGCCGATGGCCGAACTGGCCGAGGAGCACGGCGAACAACGGCTCGGTCCGCTCATCGCCCGCATCATGAAAGCCGCGAAACCATGACCAGGATCGTCAAATACGTCCTGCGGGACATCCTGCGCAGCCGCATTGTCCTTGCCTACACCGGCTTCCTGCTGGCGGCCTCCTTCGGCCTGTTCCACCTCGGCGGGGAGATTTCGAAAGGCCTCGTCGGCTTGCTCAGCCTGGTGCTCATCGTCGTGCCACTGGTCTGCCTGGTCTTCGGCACCATCCATTTCTATAACTCCTACGAGTTCATTGAACTTCTCGCCGCTCAACCCGTCAAACGCCGCAGCATCCTCATCGGCGAGTTCCTCGGCGTGGCCGGCGCTCTCACCGCCGCCATGATCGTTGGCATCGCTCCGCCGGTAGTGCTCTATGCCGCATCCACCACCGGATTTACCCTGCTGGCCGTCGGCTTGGCGCTCACCGTGCTGTTCACCGCCATCGCCTTCCTCGGCGCGGTGGCCACACGCGACAAGGCGCGCGGCGTGGGTCTCGCGCTGCTCGTCTGGTTTTACTTCGCCCTGCTGCACGACGGTCTGATGCTGCTCGTCATGTTCTTCTTCGAGGACTACCCGCTGGAAAAGCCGGCGATGGCGATGATTGCGCTCAACCCCATCGATCTCGGCCGGGTGATCGTCCTGCTGCAAATGGACGTCTCCGCGATGATGGGCTACACCGGCGCGCTGATGAAGGACTTGCTGGGCAGCACGCTGGGCATTTCCGCAGGCGTGGCCGCGCTGCTATTGTGGGCCGCTCTGCCAGTCTTCGCCTCGAACTGGATCTTCCGCCGCAAGGATCTTTGACCGGTTCTCACCCGGTGAGCGATGGATTCCAGCGGACGAGGTTGCATGTTGGATCGATGGTTTGCTCGACCGCGAATGTCTCGACATTGTACTCCACGAAGAGGTGGTTGGAATTGTCATCGTGAATCCGGTAATTGAGTGATCTCGAGTCCGCGCGGAAACAGGTCGTTGTCTGGCCTGACGAAAATCCGGTCGGCGGCGTTCCAAGTCCCTACACACCCGCATAGCAGGCTGCGTTGCTTGAATCCAGTCCGTTCGCGTCTTCGCTCAAAAGCTTCCACAAAGCGTGCATGCAGACCTCCTTTCTTCCTGCGGAGGACCAATTCGAAACCGTCATGGAAATTACCCGGAGGCAATTTGCGGGTAAAATCGCCGCATAGATGGCCCGCCACGCTCTGAGATCGCCCACACTGACCTGTGGAAGCCGCTTGCGCGCAATTGGAGCCGGGAGCGTGTCGATGATGCTCTTGGCGAGCTGTCGGTAGTAATGCCGGCTGGCGGGCTTCAGAACCGGATCATCACGGTCGGCTTCCGCCTGGATGTCAACGGCGAGGGTATCGGCGTTACGGGCCTCGCTGGCACCCTTCAACTCCCTGAGGATTTCGGCCAGCAGGGTGGCGGCCAGGTTGCAGTCGGCAGTGCGGAGGCTTCGCTCCACCGACTTCCCATTGACCTTGGCGCAAACCCAATATACGCCATTCGCATGACGAAACAGATTCTCCAACTTCGACCGCTTCAGACGAGTGGTGGTCTTCTTGGTGGTTTTTCGAGGAGTAGTCATTTGTTCTGTAGTGATGTGTTTTGTTCTTTGCGCGGTGTGGCAAATAGGGGTCACAAACAACACAAAAACACGCGGAATCCCTGATAGGGCCTGTAGCTCAGCGGTTAGAGCAGGGGACTCATAATCCCTTGGTCCAGGGTTCAAATCCCTGCGGGCCCACCAAGTAAATGCTCATTATGAGCAAGTTACGAAAATACGGCATGTACGGATAGGAACGGATATGCACCGAAATGCACGGTTATGCAGAAAAAACTTGCACCAAACTTGCACCGGAATTCTCGGCCAAGTCTTGGTTTCCGTTCGGTGCCCCAGATTGAATCCGCCAGCAAATAAGGGTTCTTCACGGGTTTTAGTGGGCCGGTTTTTGGTCGCATGACCAGGCGGCGGTCGTTAGGGGTAGTGCATGACACAAAGCTTGGCGGATCATTACGGGATGTTGTAGGGGCTCTGAGCAGGTCTTGGGGGCGGTTGAGGAGGCGGCTCACTCCTTCTGGTTGAAATCACGGGTGTCCGGTTGGATTGAGTTTTGACTCTCGGAATTAACTCTAAATGAAACGATTGCGGACAGAAGAAGGTGTGACGGATTTGGAATCCGGCGCGTCACACAACTGGACAATGGCTGCGGACTGGAAGACGCGGCGTTTCTCGAACTGCAAATCCAGGAGGATTCGGGCGGAACGTCCGTTGCCACCGGAATGGTGGTTTTCCAGCAACCGGAGATCGAGCTTTACCAACGGCTGGTGGAGGCATCGGGGAACCGCTTGGCGGAACTGGAACTGGAATACGGGATCGAGAAGTCGAAGGTGGATTCCGTGCGTTCCAAACTCTTCGCGGCGCTGCGGGCGACGTATCAGGAACGCGACCGCCTGCGGCTTTTGCTGCAATTTCGCGGGGGGAGCACACGCGCCCCGCGTGTGGTTTTCAGTGCCCTCGATGAAAACATTCGTCTGCTGTGTGAGACGGGCTCACTTGTGATGCAGGCCGACCATGCCGCGGGGGCGTGACATGGAACACGCGGGGGCGCGTGTGCTCCCTGCCGAGATGGAAATCTTCCGGGAATTGGAGCAGGACGAACAAGTCATCGACCGGATCGCGGCCGCGCAGCGGGAGGAGCTGGAGCAGGAAATCCCCATCTTTCAGGCCGCGACCGAGCGGGTGGCGGAGGAAGCGCGGGAACTGGCGGGCGAGGTGCCGTTTTGAAATTTCAGAACGTATCGCCCTGCCTCCGTTCTTGAAATCCACGGTTTTCATGGCTAGTCTGCGGCCATGAGCACGATCACGGTATCTCTGGCGGATGAAGACCTTGCATTTCTGCAACGGTTCTCAGAAGCGCAGGGAACGTCGGCAGGCGAGTTTCTGGCGCGGCAGGCCAGGAATCTCAGACGGCAATTGGAAAGGCCGTTGCCGCCCGAAATCGTCGCCGCCAGCGGGATCATCGCGGGTGAGGTGGATGCGGAAGCCGGGCATCTGGATCATTTGCAGCGCAAACACCGGTGAAGGTCACGGTGGACATCAATGTGCTTTTGGACGTTTTCCAGAAACGCGAACCGCATTATGCCGCTTCGGCCCGGGTGTTGGCGATGGTCCAGCAAAGTGAAGTAACCGGCGTCTTTCCGGCTCATGGTTTCACGACACTCTACTATCTGGTTCGCAAGCACGCGACGCGGCCCGATGCGGAGGCGGCGATGGATGACGTGCCAAGGAATTTTGAGGTCGGGAATCTGGAGGCCGTTGGCTGGGCTCGCGCCCGGTCGCTTCCGATGACGGATTTTGAGGATGCTGTGGAGGCAGTCGTGGCGGACGAGACACATTCGGAATTCATCATCACCCGAAACACCGGCGACTTCGCCCACTCACCGGTGCCGGCCGTCACTCCCGTTGAATTTCTGAGTCAGTTTGCCCCGTCCTGATGTAATTGCGGACACTCTCACGGGAGCAACTTCGCAAAGCGTTAATCGGGTTGGCTTGGCCCGATCTCCCACTTGCGCAATGTGGCAATGGCGGCGATTCGGCGCCGGAGAATCCTTAAGTGGCAGGTTTTGAGTCGCTTCCGGCTTTGAAAAAGTCTTCCCGGAAGAGAAATCCGCGTGTTTTTCAGAGAAAAAGGCCGGTTTCCCGGAGAAACAAGTCCGCCGGGCAGACAAAAAGGTCCGGTCGGAAGACAAAGAAGTCTGCCGGAGGGATTTTTTTCTCCCTGCGAAGAGAAAAAGGTCTGCCGGAGGGACTTTTTTCCGTGCGCGGCGGACAAAGAAGTCCGGCGGGAAGAGAAAGAAGTCTTGGGAAAGCCGACTTTCTCTTAAAAAGGTCCGGTGAAGTCTGCGGCGGAGACTTCTGCGGGGCCGGGAGCGGCGGGCAATCAGGTTTCCGCGACTACTTGTGCGGAGGTCGATGGGATCTTTGCGCGGGGCGGCCATGCGGATGCGCTGGCCGGTGCTCCGGGAGGACACAACCCCGTTGGGGTTGGCGGCGGGTATCAAGTCATGAAACCACCCGAAATTAGGAGGTCAGCCACGGTAAGATTTGAATCTTCATTGGTTTGAACCGCAAGGTCACCCTCGGAGGCAACCCCGGGGGAATCTTTTTCGGCTCTCCGTCAATTTTGCTGGAGGGATTGGGCTCTCATTTTGAGGAAGAGGTAGTCGAGGTTGGAGACTCCGCAGGAGCGGTGGATGAGGCGGGCGATCTGGTTGTTGAACGCTTCAATGGG
>Ga0114939_10001710_pt1 | contig 17076 bp, 18 predicted proteins | sample AshMeaCrysSpring_FD_87196 | JGI IMG/M metagenome (GOLD analysis project Ga0114939, IMG submission 87196) | Groundwater microbial communities from Big Spring, Nevada to study Microbial Dark Matter (Phase II) - Ash Meadows Crystal Spring | ecosystem: Environmental > Aquatic > Deep subsurface >... | reverse complement strand
CTGAAGCTGCCCTTCGAAGCCCAGCAGCCGCCGGCGGCCTGAGCGGCCGCCGGGAGGCCGGACGTCGCGGAGCCGCGGCGCCTGGCGGGGCCCGCGCGGCGCCGGCTACGGCAGGCGCTCGAGTGCGTGCTGATAGGCCGGCTGGTGCATCAGCTCGTCCCAGGTCAGCGGCGGCATCTGCGGCAGCAGAGCCAGCCGGCGCTGCTCGCTGTCGGGGTCGGGCTGCCAATGGCCGGCGTCGGCCTGCTGCTGCAGACCGGCGAACAGCTGGTCGACCGCGTCGCCCTCACCCAGGCTCTGGTTGCACAGCAGCACCAGGTCGCAGCCCGCGTCCAGCGCCAGCGCCGCGGCTTCGGCATAGCCGAGCTGGCCGCCGTCCAGGTGGCGCGCGCCTTCCATGCTCAGGTCGTCGCTGAAGATCGCCCCCTGGAAACCGAGCTGCCCGCGCAGCACCTCCTTCAGCCAGCGCGGCGAGAAGCCGGCCGGCCGGTGGTCGACCTTCGGGTAGACCACGTGCGCCGGCATCACGCCGGTCAGGCTGGTGCTGAGCGCTCCGTAGGGCAGCGCGTCGTCGCTCAGGATGGCTTTCAGCGCGCGCCGGTCGACCGGCACCGCGACATGGCTGTCTGCCTTGACGAAGCCGTGGCCGGGGAAGTGCTTGCCGCAGTTGCCCATGCCGGCCTGCAGCAGGCCGTGCATCAGGCTCTTGGCCAGCAGCGTGACGACGCGCGCGTCGCGGTGGAAGGCGCGGTCGCCGATGACGCCGCTGTGCCCGTGGTCCAGGTCGAGCACCGGCGTGAAGCTGACGTCGACGCCGCAGGCGCGCAGCTCCGAGGCCAGCACGTAGCCGCAGGCGGTGGCGGCATCGGTGGCGGCCAGCGGGTCCTTCATCCACAGTTCGCCCAGCGCGCGCATCGGCGGCAGGTGGGTGAAGCCGTCGCTGCGGAAGCGCTGCACGCGCCCGCCCTCGTGGTCGACGCAGATCAGGATGTCGGGCCGCTCGCGCTTGATGGCCGTGGTCAGCTCGAGCAGCTGCCGCCGGTCGATCCAGTGCCGCGCGAACAGGATCAGCCCGCCGGCCAGCGGGTGGCGCAGCCGGCGCCGGTCGGCTGCGCTCAGCGTCGGCCCGGCGATGTCGAGCACGACCGGGGCATGGGTGGTCATGTAACGGACTCCTCGGTTTCCACGACCACGAAGGCCGCGGCGTAGTCGCTCTCGTCGCTGACGCTGACGTGCGCACGCAGCCGGCGCTGCGCAAACCACTCGGCCAGCGCGCCGTGCAGCCGGATCGTGGGCTGGCCGCTGGCGACGTTGACGATCTCGCAGGCGCGCCAGGTCATGGGCATGCGCAGCCCTAAGCCGATGGCCTTGGAGAAGGCCTCCTTGGCCGAGAAGCGGGTGGCCAGGAAGCTCAGGCCGCGCTGCGCCACGCGCGCGCGCCGCGCGCGGTAGACCGCGAGTTCGGTTTCGCCCAGCACCTTCTCGGCAAAGCGCTCGCCGCGACGCTCGACCGTCGCGCGCAGGCGGCGGATGTCGATGATGTCGGTGCCGATGCCGTAGATCATGCCGGCGCGCCGCCTTCGGGCCGTGCCCGGCGGATGCAGGCCTGGTAGGCGCGCACCGTCTCGGCGATGCCGAACTCGATGGCGTCGCCGATGAGCGCGTGGCCGATCGAGACCTCGCGCACGCCGGGCACGGCACGCAGGAAGTCGGCGAGGTTGGCGCGGTTGAGGTCGTGGCCGGCATTCACGCCCAGCCCGGCGCGCAGCGCCGCCTCGGCCGCACGCGCATAGACCGCCAGCCGGTCCGCCTGCCGCGCCGTGCCGTGGGCGCGCGCATAGCTTTCGGTGTAGAGCTCGACGCGGTCGGCGCCCAGTTCGCGCGCCTTGGGCATCGCATCGGGCAGCGGATCCATGAACAGGCTGACGCGCACGCCCAGCGAGCGCAGTTCGGCGATCAGCGGCAGCAGCCGGGCGGCGTCGGCGTCCAGGTCCCAGCCGTGGTCCGAAGTGGCCTGCTCGGTGCTGTCGGGCACCAGGGTGCATTGCTGCGGCCGCACGGCCCGCACCAGCGGCATCAGGTTGTGGAAGGGGTTGCCCTCGATGTTGTACTCGGCCTGCGGCCAGCGTCGCAGCAGGGCCTGCAGGTCGTGCACGTCCTGCGTGCGGATGTGGCGCTGGTCGGGCCGCGGGTGCACGGTGATGCCGTCGGCGCCGGCCTCGAGCGCCAGCGCGGCGACGTGCACCAGGTTCGGAATGTCCAGCGGCCGTGAATTGCGCAGCAGGGCCACCCGGTTGACGTTGACCGACAACGCCGTCCGCGCGCCGTGGCGCGCCGAGCCGGAGCCGGATTCGGGGGCGACGAGGGGGTTCATCGTGGGAGCGGTCGCGTGTCGAGGAGCCTGCGCACATCGGCCATCACCTGCCGCGTGCGCAACTGCGGCGAGCCGACATGATATTGAAGAAGCGCGCGCAGCCCGGCCCGCAACGGCGACAGGGCCTGCGCACAGGCCGCGCGCAAGGCCTCGGCGCTGCCGTGCTCCAGCGCCGCCTGCAGCGCCACCAGCTGTGCGCCGCCCAGCGACGCCTCGCCCTGGCCGGCCGGCACGACGCCGGACTCGGGCTGCAGCAGGTAGGCCGCGTCGTCGCGCACCGGCTGCAGCGTCAGCGTCACGCAGTGCAGCTCGGGCAGCAGGCCGATCTCGCGCAGCAGAACCAGCTCGAAGGCGCGCAGCGCGGCCTGCGCCGGCGCGACGTCGCCGGCGGCCAGCAGCGGCAGCAGCTGCGCATAGGCGTCGAACAGCGCCGGGTGCGGGTCCTGCCGTGCCAGCAGGCGCATCAGCAGCTCGTTGACATAGAAGCCCGGGAACAGCGCGCCGCCGCTGGGCATGGCCGCACCGCCGGCCCATTCGGCGCTGCGCAGCGTGTGCACCTCGGCCCGGGCCTCGTCACCGCCGCGCCCGAGCCCGACGCTCAGCCGCTGGAAGGGCAGCAGCACGCCGCGCAACTGCGAGTAGGGACGCTTCGCGCCCCTGGCGGCCACGGCCAGGCGCCCGCGCTCGCGCGTGAAGAGCTCGAGGACAAGGCTCGATTCGCTCCAGTCGTACTGGTGCAGCACATAGGCCGTCAGCGCCCGGCTCGAAGCCGCCCGGCCAGCCGCGACGCCGGCCGCCGCAGCGGGAGCTTGGCCTCCGTCCGCGGACCGGCCCGGCGCGCGGCCCGTGCCGAGCGCGCGCTTCATTCGTAGCCGAAGCTGCGCAGATGCGCTTCGTCGTCGGCCCAGCCCGAACGGACCTTGACCCACAGCTCGAGAAACACCTTGGCGCCGAGCAGTTGCTCCAGCTCGCGCCGCGCCTCGCTGCCGATGCGCTTCAGCCGCTCGCCGCCGGCGCCCACGACCATGCCCTTGTGCGCGTCGCGCTCGACGATGATCGTGGCGGCAATGCGGCGCAGCGGCCGCGGCCGGCCGCTCGCGGCGGCAAGGTTCGCCTCGGGGGATGGCGGAGGCGGGTCGGCCCCCGGCGGGACGTCGGCGTCGCCTTCTTCCTCGAAGCGGTCGATCTGCACGGTGCAGCTGTACGGCAGTTCGTCGCCGGTCAGCCGGAACAGCTTCTCGCGCACGATCTCGCCGGCCAGGAAACGTTCGCTGCGATCGGTCAGCGCGTCCTCGTCGTGCAGCCACGGCCCTTCAGGCAGGTAGGGCGCGAGGATCTGGAACAGGCGCTGCACGTCGGCCTCCTTCTGCGCCGACATGGGCACGAACTCGGCGAACGCATGGCGCTCGTGCATGCTCTTCAGCCAGGGCAGGAGCTCGTTGCGGCGCCTGACGGCGTCGAGCTTGTTGGCGATCAGCAGCACCGGCTTGCCCGGCGGCAGCAGCGCCAGCACCTTGGCGTCGTCGAGCCCGAATCGTCCAGCCTCGACCACGAACAGCACCACGTCCACCTCAGACAGCGACGACAGCACGGTGCGGTTCATCGTGCGGTGCAGCGCCGAGCCGTGCTTCATCTGGAAGCCCGGGGTGTCGACGAAGACGAACTGCGCCGCCCCGACCGTGCGGATGCCGGTGATGCGGTGGCGCGTGGTCTGCGCCTTGTTCGAGGTGATGCTGATCTTCTGGCCGACCAGCGCATTCAGCAGCGTCGACTTGCCGACGTTGGGCCGGCCGATGATGGCCACCAGGCCGCAGCGTCGCGCCACGGCCGGGTCGGCATCGGGCGGTCGCCGCGGATCCGGCTCTGCGGGCCCGTCCGCGGCGCCCGCCTGGGAGAGTGCGCCGGAGTCGCTGCGCCGGTGGGTCACGATCGCAACGGGCTGCCGGGACGGTCGCTGGCCTTCAGGCCTTCGAGCATGCGGCGCGCCGCCTGCTGCTCCGCGGCACGGCGCGAACGGCCCTCGCCGCGCTCGGACAGGCCCAGCGGCGCGACCTGGCATTCGACCTCGAAGGTCTGCGCATGGGCCTGGCCCCGGGTGGCGACGATGCGATAGGAAGGCACCGCCAGGCGCCGCGCCTGCAGCCATTCCTGCAGCTCGGTCTTGGCGTCCTTGCTCCAGTTGTCGATCTCGGTGCTGTCGATCACCTCGCCGAACAGGCGACGCACCACCTGCTGTGCGGCGTCGAAGCCGCCGTCCAGGAATGCCGCGCCGATCAGCGCCTCGAGCGCATCGGCCAGGATCGATGCGCGCTGGGCGCCGCCCCCGCGGCTTTCGCCGTCGGACAGCCGCAGCGCCTGCGGCAGGCCCAGAGACAGCGCGGCGCGGTGCAGGCTCTCCTCGCGCACCAGGTGGGCGCGCACCCGCGTCAGGTCGCCTTCGTCCGAACCCGAGAAGCGCTGGTACAGCAGCGCCGACACGGCCATGTTGAGCACCGCATCGCCGAGGAATTCGAGGCGCTCGTTGTGCGCGACGCCGTAGCTGCGATGCGTGAGGGCGCGCGTCAGCAGACCCGGCTGAGAGAAGACATGGCCCAGGCGCTGCTGCAGGTCATCGAGCGAGGGATCGGACATCTACGCCAATCTACACCATCCTATTTGGAGCGCCCCTTGTACTTCAACAGCAGATAGACCGGCTCCATGAGCGGGATCTCCTTGTCGTAGGCGAAGCGGATCACCAGCTTCTCGTTCTCCTTGGTGATCTCCAGGTCGGAGCCGGAGATGCTGGAGATCGAGTACTCGATCTGCTTCTGCTTCTCGAAGGCCCTGCGCACTTCGGCGACGGTGGCCGGAGACTCCGCGGCGACGCGATCGACGGCACGCTGGATGGTCAGGTATTCGTTGATCGTCGGCAGCACCCGCACCGCCAGGTAGCCGATGAAGCCGATGATGATGGCCCAGGCCAGCAGGCCGATCAGGCTCAGGCCGCGCTGCGCGCGGGCTCGAAGCGGCATCTTGGATCGAATCATCCCTACTCCTCGCCGGCCGCCCGGCAGCCGCATCAGTGGAAGGCGCCGATGCGGCCCAGGTTGCCGAAGTTCATCCACACGAAGAAGGCCTTGCCGACGATGTTCTCGTCCGGCACGAAGCCCCAGAAGCGCGAATCCTGCGAGTTGTCGCGGTTGTCACCCATCATGAAGTAGTGCCCGGGCGGCACCTTGCAGACCACGCCTTCGGGGAGATATCGGCAGTTCTGGTGAAAGGGAAAGGCCTTCTGGTCGCCTCCGAAGAACGCGGGGCGCCTGGGATCGACCAGGATGCGATGTTCTACCGCTCCCAGCCGCTCGCTGAACATCGGCACGTAGCGCAGGCTGTCCTCGTCGTAGAACTCGCCCAGCGGCTGGACCGGGACCTGCTGGCCGTTGATCGCGAGGCGCTGGTTCAGGTAGGCCACCTCGTCTCCGGGAACGCCGACCACGCGCTTGATGTAGTCCACCCGCGGGTCCACCGGGTAACGGAACACCATGACGTCGCCACGCTGAGGGTCGTTGTTGGCGATGATCTTCTTGTTGATGACCGGCAGGCGCACGCCGTAGTGGAATTTATTCACGAGGATCAGGTCGCCGACCAGCAGCGTCGGCACCATCGAACCCGACGGGATCTTGAAGGGCTCGAACAGGAACGAGCGCAGCAGGAAGACGATCAGGATCACCGGGAACAGCCCAGCCGTCCAGTCCAGCCACCACGGCTGGGCCAGCAGCTTGCGCTTGGCCAGATCGACATCGCCGTCGACCTTGTCGATGCCCATCTTGGCGAGCCCGGCGCGCCGTGCGGCGTCCTGCCGCTGCAGTTCCGCCGCCGCCGCCTCGCGCGCCGGCTTGAAGCGGAAGCGCTCGGCCAGCCAGTAGAAGAGCGTGACCACCGTCAGCGTGAACAGCAGCAGCGCGAAATTGCCCGTCCAGAAGCCGAAGAACCAGCCGCCCAGGTAGAACACCAGGACGCCGTACAACGCAGCGGTAAGGGTACTCATCAGTCGTCCACGCGGAGAATCGCCAGGAAGGCTTCCTGCGGCACTTCGACGGTGCCGATCTGCTTCATCCGCTTCTTGCCGGCCTTCTGCTTCTCGAGCAGCTTGCGCTTGCGCGTGATGTCGCCCCCGTAACATTTTGCCAGCACGTTCTTGCGCATGGCCTTGATGTTCTCGCGCGCGATGATGTTGGCACCGATGGCCGCCTGGATCGCCACGTCGTACATCTGGCGCGGGATGATTTCACGCATCTTGGACACCACGGCGCGCGCCCGGTACTGGCTCTGGCTGCGGTGCACGATGATCGACAGCGCATCGACCTTGTCGCCGTTGATCAGCATGTCGACCTTGACGACGTCGGCGGCGCGGTACTCCTTGAATTCGTAGTCCATCGACGCGTAGCCGCGCGACACGCTCTTCAGCTTGTCGAAGAAGTCCAGCACGATCTCGGCCAGAGGCATCTCGTAGGTCAGCAGCACCTGGCGGCCGTGGTAGGCCATGTTCAGCTGCACGCCGCGCTTCAGGTTGGCCAGCGTCATCACCGGGCCGACGTAGTCCTGCGGCATGTACAGGTGCACGGTGACGATCGGCTCGCGGATCTCCTTGATGCGGCCCGGGTCGGGCATTTTCGACGGGTTCTCGATCTCGATGACCTCGCCGTCGCCCAGCTCCACCTGGTAGATGACGCTGGGCGCGGTGGTGATCAGGTCCTGGTCGAACTCGCGCTCCAGCCGCTCCTGCACGATCTCCATGTGCAGCAGGCCGAGGAAGCCGCAGCGGAAGCCGAAGCCCAGCGCCTGGCTGACCTCGGGCTCGTAGCGCAGACTGCTGTCGTTGAGCTGCAGCTTCTCGAGCGCGTCGCGCAGCGACTCGTACTCGCTGGCCTCGGTCGGGTACAGGCCGGCGAAGACCTGCGGCTTGATCTCCTTGAAGCCGGGCAGCGGCTCGGACGCCGGTCCGGCGTTGTTGGGCAGCTTCTTTTCCAGCGTGATGGTGTCGCCGACCTTGGCCGACTTCAGCTCGCGGATGCCGGCGATGACGAAGCCCACCTCGCCGGCCTTCAATGCGTCGCGCTGCACCGACTTCGGCGTGAACACGCCCAGCTGTTCGATGCCGTAGACCGCGTGGGTGGCCATCAGGCGCAGCCGGTCGCCCTTCTGCAACCGCCCGTCGACCACGCGCACCAGCATGACGACGCCGACGTAGTTGTCGAACCAGCTGTCGATGATCATCGCCCGCGGCGGACCATCGGGGTTGCCGCGCGGCGGCGGCATGCGCGCGACGATCGCCTCCAGGATCTCGTCCAGCCCCATGCCGGTCTTGGCCGAGCACGGGATCGCGCGGCTGGCGTCGATGCCGATGACGTCCTCGATCTCCTCCTTGGCGCGCTCCGGGTCGGACTGCGGCAGGTCCATCTTGTTCAGCACCGGCACCACCTCGACGCCGAGGTCCAGCGCGGTGTAGCAGTTGGCCACGGTCTGCGCCTCGACGCCCTGGCTGGCGTCGACGACGAGCAGCGCGCCCTCGCAGGCCGAGAGCGAGCGGCTGACCTCGTAGCTGAAGTCGACGTGCCCCGGCGTGTCGATGAGGTTGAGGTTGTAGACCCTGCCGTCGCGCGCGGTGTACTGCAGCGCCGCGGTCTGCGCCTTGATGGTGATGCCGCGCTCGCGCTCGATGTCCATCGAGTCGAGCACCTGCGCTTCCATCTCGCGGTCGCTCAGGCCGCCACAGCGCTGGATGATGCGATCGGCCAGCGTGCTCTTGCCGTGGTCGATGTGGGCAATGATGGAGAAGTTGCGGATGTGATCCATGAAGCAGATGCGGGTGCTTGTGCCGCAGACGAAACGGCGAGGCCGTTTCAGCGCAAGCTCACGTCGCGCAGCGATGTGAAGGCGCGGAGTGCCCTGCTGAAGCTAAAAAAAAGGCACGTCGAAGTGGTGACGCGCCTTCCAACAGAACGTTTGGCAACTGCTTGTTGGGCTTTCATTGTAGTCAAAAGGACCGGGCTGGAACCCGCGCCAATGCTTGTTTTTCGCCCGTTGCTGCTTGCCAACATGGAAAAATATCAACAGGATATCAACAGGATGCTCCGGCATGCGTCCGCATCGCTGAAATGCTGCCAAGCCGAACCGGGGCAGCCGGTAAATGCAAGCCGAACCGGGCAGATTCTAGCCCCGGGGGGACGCAATCCTCGGAACGCCCGGATCGAAGTGAAAGGTCACTAACCCGCGCACCGGTCCGCCCCCTCCCATCCAGGAGGCGGCGCCGACAGTCCGGCTCCACGATGTGGAAACACCCCGGGCGGCAGTCGGCCAATTGGCCGGCCCCGGAACCGAACGCCTCGCCGCAGGGCGGGACGGCTCAGCGCGAGGGCTTGATGACGAGGTAGTTCACGGCCTCGCCGCGGCGCACGAGGACGCTCACCGCCTTGGCCTTCTCGGCCTTCTGCGCCAGCTGGTTGAACTGCTTGGCGTCGGTGATCTCGGTGTTGTCCATCGACAGGATCACGTCGCCCTCGCGCAGGCCGGCGCGTGCCGCGGCACCATCGACCGCGTCCACGCGCACCCCGCCGCGCAGCCGCATCTCGCGCTTCTGCGCCTCGCCGAGATCGGAGACGGCCAGGCCGAGCGCGCCCTTCGGCGCGGCGGGCACGCCCGGGTCGCTGGCACGACGCATCGGCCGATCGGCCTCGAACTCCGCCACCGTGACGGTGACGTCCTTGGTGCTGCCACGGCGGTAGACCTGCAACGTCGTCTTCGTGCCGGGCTTGGTGTTGCCGATCATGCGCGGCAGGTCCGCCGACTTCTCGACCGTCTTGCCGTCGACCCTTGTGATGATGTCTCCGGCCTCGATGCCCGCCTTGTCGGCGGGCCCGCCGGCCTCGGCGTTCTGCACCAGGGCGCCGGTGGGCTTGCCCAGCCCGATGGATTCGGCGACCTCCTTGGTCACCGGCGCGATCTGCACGCCGATGCGCCCGCGAATGACCCGCCCGCTGGCGCGCAACTGGTCGGACACCCGCATGGCGTCGGCGATCGGGATCGCGAAGGCGATGCCCATGTAGCCGCCCGAGCGGCTGAAGATCTGCGAGTTGATGCCCACCACCTCGCCCTTCAGGTTGAGCAGCGGGCCGCCGGAGTTGCCGGGGTTGATGGCGACATCGGTCTGGATGAAGGGCAGGTAGTCGCCGGTGTCGCGCTGCTTGGCGCTGACGATGCCGGCGGTGACGCTGTTCTCCAGACCGAAGGGCGAGCCGATGGCCACCACCCACTCGCCTACCTTGAGCTTGTCGCTGTCGCCGATCTTCACGAAGGGCAGACCCGTGGCCTCCAGCTTGACCAGCGCGATGTCCGTGCGCCGGTCGCTGCCCACGATGCGCGCCTTGAACTCCCGCTTGTCCGACAAGGTCACCAGCACCTCGTCGGCGCCGTCGACGACATGGGCGTTGGTCATGACGTAGCCATCCGCACTGAGGATGAACCCGGAGCCCACGCCGCGCTGCTGCGGCTCGTCGTCGCCGCCGCGCGGCCCGCGGCGCGGATCGGGCCGGCCCGGCAAGGGAATGCCGAAGCGGCGGAAGAACTCCTCGACATTCGGGTCGATCTCGGCGTTGCCGCCGTTCATGGCCTGGCGCCCGCGCTCCAGGGTGCGGATGTTGACGACGGCGGGGCCGACGCGCTCGACGAGTTCGGTGAAGTCGGGCAGCGTCTGCGCTCGCAGCCATGCCGGCCAGACGGCGAGCAAACTCAGGAGCATCAGGGCGGCGATCAGCGCGCGCGCCCGGGCGGCGTCTCGGAAGTGAAGGATGCTGGAACGCATGCGGACTCCTGGAAATGCCGGAGGGCGCCATGGGCCCTGTCGGAAGGGGGTTATGGGGGCTCAGCGCCGCCGTTCAAGGGCCTGGTGGAACTGCTTGAGCGTCTGCGCCGGCACGTTGCCCACCAGCGTCACCCACCAGTCGTTGCCGTGGGGCTGCATCAGCGTGTGCGTGGCACCCATCTGGGTCAGCAGCGGCCGCGTGTGGCGCGCGCGGTCGATCGGCTCGACGAACAGCGACACGTTGGTCAGGCCGTCCGAGAACACCGCCTGGAGCACCGACGCCGAGGCGGCACCGCCCTCCACCGGATCGAGCGTGCGCCGATTGCAGCTGCTCAACATGAAACCCGGCACGAGAGAGCTCAACACCCAGCCTTCGCTGTCCAGGCGGGTGGGCTGCTGGGTCGGGCGGACGACACGATAGCCGTCCAGCTGCTTCATCGGCTGCAGCACGCTCTGGGGCCGGGGCTTGACGTCGACTTCCACCTGCGAAAAGGCGCTGGACTCCAGCACCTGCTGGCGCGGCCCGAGCACGTCGGCGCGCAGCATCAGGCCGCTGCGGCTGTCGACCCACAGCCGCTGCGCGAAACGGTTCTGGTCGCGCGGGCTGAGCAGCAGGATCTGCGCCTCGCGGCCGGCGACATGTTCGGTGCCTTGCTCGCGCAGTTCGTACTGCTCGTCGGCGCGGGGTTCGATCACCGGCCGCAGCGATGCCTGCCGGGGGTCGCGCTCCTCTGCCACGGCGACGCGGGAGTGCGGCCAGAGCGTGAGCATGCGGTCGTTGTGGCGGTAGATCTGCTGCATGCGGCCGTCCAGCACCTCGACCCGCTCGAAGGACTGCGCGCCTTCGCAGAAATGCGCCACGCGCGCGCTGGACAACGCCCCGTCGGCGCTGAAGACGAGCGTGCCCTGGTAGTTGCGCTCGTGCGCTGCGGCGTGGATGCGCGACAGCCACTTGCGCGCCTCCGACGGCGACAGCGCCTTCGCGCCCTCCGCCTCGCCGGCGCGGGCGGGGCCCAGGCTTGCGAGGGCCGCCCAGACGACGAGCAGCCCCAGCCAGGGGTATCGGCAGGCCGGCGCGCGCATCCGGCTTCAGCGATCCAGGGACACGGTGCTGATGCTGCGCCCGGCCCCGCCCGGGAGCGATCCCGGCGACGTCGCGGCGTAGTCGCGGTGCGCACGCAGGTAGCGGTCGAGCTGCGCATCGCGCAGCACCCTGCCGCCCGCAGGAACGGCCTCGGCCACGCTCGAATCGGCGGCAGCAGGCGGTTGGGCGATGGCGACCGTCGCCGGCACCGAAGCCGCCGGGGCGCGGGCCAGTGCCGGGGCCCCGCCCTGCCCGCCGGGCCCGAGCGACGCCACCAGCACGGTGGCCAACCCCATCACGCCGGCGGCCAGCGCCGCCGGCATGGCCCAGGACGGGAGGCGTGCCGGCACGCGGGACGCCGGCAAGGGCTCGGGCGCCAGCACCGCGGGTTCGTCGTCCAGGCGTTTGCGCAGGCGTTCGAGGAACTGCCGGTCGCGCGCCGGCGACGCGGCCAGATCCTCGCTGCGCAGCACATCGCCGATCAGGTGATAGGCATGCCAGCGCTGCTCGGCCTGCGCGTCGGCCGCACTCCAGGCGTCCAGGCCGCGGCCCAGTTCGGCGGCACCGGCCTCGCCGTCGACCATGGCCGACAGCACCCAGCGGGGGTCTGCAGGATCCACGGGGGGTTCGTTCTTCATGTTCGGCTCCATGGGGCGACCTCTACCAGCGCTTTCCGTCCTTGGCCTCGATGTGCGGACGCAAACGCTCCGCGATGGCTTCCCGCGCGCGGAAAATGCGCGAGCGCACGGTCCCGATCGGGCAGTTCATGGCTTCGGCGATCTCTTCATAGCTAAGACCCTCGATCTCCCTCAGCGTGATCGCCTGCCGCAGATCCTCCGACAAGGACTCGATGGCGAAGTTCACGGTGCGGGCGATCTCCTTGCTGGCGAGCAGGGACTCGGGCGTCTCGCCATCGCTTAGTTCGGCGCCGGCACTGGAAGTTTCGTCGTCCTCGTCGCGCTGCGCAAAGGCCGACTCGGTGATGACCGGGTCGCGCTTCAGGTCACTGAGCGCCTTCTTGGCCGAGTTGACGGCAATCCGGTACAGCCAGGTGTAGAACGCGCTCTCGCCGCGGAACTGCGGCAGCGCCCGGTACGCGCGGATGAAGGTCTCCTGGGCGATGTCCTCGACCAGGTCGGTGTCGCGCACCATGCGGGCGATCAGACGCTCGATCCTGCGCTGGTACTTGACCACCAGCATCTCGAAGGCCCGGCGGTCGCCGCGTTTGAAGCGCTCGATCAGCTGGGCATCGTCGTCCGCGGCATTCATGCGGCGCTTGCTGACGGCTGCGCAGCGTACAGCGCCACCCGCAACGCCGGCCACGCGGCAGCCGCGTCGCGGCGGCGCAGCGGCAGCCACAGCCTGCCTCGCCACGCCGCGCCCGTCGAACCGTCCGCAGAAAAACGCACCAGCATCCAGTGTCCGAGGTCGAGCATCAGCTCGGCCCGCCCGGACAGCCGGCCGCCGCCCGGGTCGGCGACATGCCAGGCGCCGCCATCCCAGGCCAGCTGCCGCGGCGCAGCCTCCAGCACGCGGCGCGCGGCCCAGGCCGCGGCGGCGCCGAAGGCCACGCTCCCCGCCGCCAGCAGCGGGTCCGGCTCGCGCAGCCATGCGCCCAGCCACCACGCGCCGACAGCCGCGCTCAGGGCGGTCAGGGCCGATTGCACCGAATTCCATGGCCCGGCACCGCAGGACAGGGCCTGAACTGGGGGGGCAACGCGCATGCGCGGCGTTCGGGCTCTCAAACCCGTCGAAAGACCAGCGTGCCGTTGGTACCGCCGAAGCCGAAGTTGTTCTTCACCGCCAGGTCGATCTTCATGTCCCGCGCCGTATTGGCGCAGTAGTCCAGGTCGCACTCCGGGTCCTGGTTGAAGATGTTGATCGTCGGCGGCGACACCTGGTGGTGGACCGCGAGCACGGTGAACAGCGATTCGATGCCTCCGGCTCCGCCGAGCAGGTGCCCGGTCATCGACTTGGTGGAGTTCACGACCATGCGGCGCGCGTGGTCGCCGAAGGCGAGCTTGACGGCGTTGGTCTCGTTGACGTCACCCAGCGGCGTGGAGGTGCCGTGCGCGTTCAGGTACTGCACCTGGTCGGCATTGATGCCGGCATTGCGCAGGGCCGCCTTCATCGCGCGCTTCGGGCCGTCGACATTGGGTGCGGTCATGTGGAAGGCATCGGCGCCCAGGCCGAAGCCGGCCAGTTCGGCGTAGATCTTCGCGCCGCGGCGCCTGGCGTGTTCGTACTCCTCGAGCACCAGCACCCCGGCGCCCTCGCCGAGCACGAAGCCGTCGCGATCCGCGTCCCAGGGCCGCGAGGCGGTCTTGGGGTCGTCGTTGCGGGTGGACAGCGCGCGCGCCGCGGCAAAGCCGCCCACGCCCAGCGGCGAGACGGTGGACTCCGCGCCGCCGGCGATCATCACGTCGGCGTCGCCGTACTCGATCAGCCGGCCCGCTTCGCCGATGCAGTGCAGGCCGGTGGTGCAGGCGGTGACGATCGCCAGGTTCGGGCCGGTGAAGCCGTACTTGATCGACAGGTGGCCGGAGATCATGTTGATGATCGAGGCCGGCACGAAAAACGGCGAGATGCGCCGCGGGCCGCGGGTGCGGTACTCGCCGTCGGTGGCCTCGATCATCGGCAGCCCGCCGATGCCCGAGCCGACCAGGCAGCCGATGCGTTCGGCCGTCTCCTCGTTCAGCGCGTCGCCGAAGGGCAACCCCGCATCGCGCACCGCCTGGATCGAAGCCGCCAGGCCAAAGTGGATGAAGGTGTCCATGTGGCGCGCTTCCTTGCCGGGGATGTATTCCTCGACATTGAAGCCCTTGACCTCGCCGGCAAACTGGCAGGCGAAGGCCGAAGCGTCGAAACGCGTGATGTGGCCGATGCCGCTGCGCCCGGCCAGCAGGTTGGCCCAGCCTTCGGCCACGGTGTTGCCGACGGGGCAGACCAGCCCGAGCCCGGTGACGACGACGCGGCGACGGCTCATGGCGGGACCTTCGGCCTCAGGCCTTCTGGTGGCTGGTGGCGTAGTCGATCGCCAGCTGCACCGTGGTGATCTTCTCGGCCTCTTCGTCGGGGATCTCGATGCCGAATTCGTCTTCCAGCGCCATCACCAGTTCCACGGTGTCGAGCGAGTCGGCGCCCAGGTCGGCCACGAAGGCCTTGTTGTTGGTGACGTCGGACTCGGGCACGCCGAGCTGTTCGGCAATGATCTTCTTGACACGCGCTTCGATATCGCTCATGACTCCTCCGGGAGTGGATTCAGTTAAACCGGGCGATTCTACCGGGGCATGTTCCCGGCGCCGTGGGCCCGCGCCGCGGCCTTCAGTTCATGAACATGCCGCCGTTGACGTGCAGTTCGGCACCGGTGATGTAGCCCGCCAGCGGCGACGCCAGGAAGGCCACCGCATGCGCGATCTCCTCGGGCGTGCCCAGCCGGCCGAGCGGGATCTGCGCCTGCAGCGCCGCCTTCTGCGCCTCGGGCAGCGCCTCGGTCATGTCGGTGGCGATGAAGCCCGGGGCCACGCAATTGACGGTGATGTTGCGGCTGCCGAGCTCGCGCGCCAGTGCGCGCGTCATGCCGGCCACGCCGGCCTTGGCCGCCGCGTAGTTGGCCTGGCCGGCGTTGCCGCTGGCGCCGACCACCGAGGTGATGTTGATGATGCGGCCGTAGCGCTGCTTCATCATGCCGCGCATCACCGCCCGGCTGAGGCGGAAGACGGCACCGAGGTTGGTGTCGAGCACCGCGGCCCAGTCCTCGTCCTTCATGCGCAGGGCCAGCTGGTCGCGCGTGATGCCAGCGTTGTTGACGAGCACGTGCAGAGCGCCGTGCTCCCTGGCGATGGCCTCGACCAGCGCATCGGACGCGCCGGCATCGTTGACGTTCAGCACCGCGCCGCGGCAACCCGGATGGGGCGCCAGCGCTTCGGAGATGGCCTGCGCGCCGGCCTGGCTGGTGGCGGTGCCGACGACCTGAAACCCCTGCCCGGCCAGCGTGCGGGCAATGGCCCGGCCGATGCCGCGCGAAGCCCCGGTGACCAGCGCGACCTGTGCCGGCGCCGTCATGCCAGGACCTCCTTGCATTCGGCCAGCGTGGCCGGGTCGTGCAGCGCCAGCGCCTGGGCCTCGGGGTCGATGCGCTTGACCATGCCGGCCAGCACCTTGCCCGGCCCGCATTCGACGATGCTTCCAAGCCCGCGAGCGCGCAGCGCCTGCACCACCTCGACCCAGCGCACCGGGCCGAAGGCCTGGCGGAAAAGCGCGTCGCGGATCGCCTGCGGGTCGGACTGCACCGCCACGTCGACGTTGTTCACCAAGGCGATGCGCGGCGCGGCGAAGTCCACGTCCGTCATGCGCTCGCGCAGCGCTTCGGCCGCCGGCTTCATCAGCGAGCAGTGGAAGGGCGCCGACACCGGCAGCTGCACCACGCGCTTGGCGCCCATCGCCTTGAGCACCTCGCGCGCCTTCTCCACGCCGGCCGCCGAACCCGATATGACGGTCTGCCGCGGGTCGTTGAAGTTGGCGGCCTCGACGACCTCGCCGCTTTCCGCCGCAGCCCGGGCACAGCCGGCTGCCACCTGCGCCGGCTCCAGCGCCAGCACGGCCGCCATCGCGCCGGCCCCCACCGGCACCGCCTGCTGCATGGCCTGCGCGCGAAAGCGCACCAGCCGCAGCGCGTCGGCCAGCGTCAGCACGCCGGCCGCGACCAGCGCGCTGTACTCGCCCAACGAGTGCCCGGCCACCGCCGCCGGCTCGGGCCCGCCCTCGGCCCGCCACGCGCGGTAGCAGGCGATGCCGGCGCACAGCATCACCGGCTGGGTGTTGGTGGTCAGGTCGAGTTCGTCCTGGGGACCGTCGCGCATCAGCGCGCCGAGGTCCTGGCCCAGCGCATCGGAGGCCTCGGCGAGCGTCTGGCGCACCGCCGGATGGTCGCCCCAGCCGTTGAGCATGCCCACCGACTGCGAGCCCTGGCCGGGAAAGACGAAAGCAAACGAAGCCATGCGGTGGTTTCCCGGATGTCAGAAATCGAGCAGCACCGAGCCCCAGGTGAAGCCGCCGCCCACCCCCTGCAGCAGCACGGTGTGGCCCGGCAGGATGCGGCCGTCGCGCACCGCCACGTCGAGCGCCAGCGGGATCGAGGCCGCCGAGGTATTGCCGTGCGCATCGACCGTGACCACCAGCCGCTCCAAGGGCAGCTTCAGCTTGCGCGCTGTGGCCTGCATGATGCGGATGTTGGCCTGGTGCGGAATCAGCCAGTCGACCTGTTCGGTGCCGCGGCCGGCCCGCTCGAGCACGTTGCGGGCGGTGCTTTCCAGCACGCCCACCGCAAGCTTGAACACGGCCTGCCCGTCCATCTTCAGCAACGGGTCGCCCAGGACCTTGCCGCCGGACACCGTGCCCGGCACGCAGAGGATGTCGACATGCCGGCCGTCGGCATGCAGGTCGGTCGCCAGGATGCCGGGCCGGTCGCCGGCACGCAGCAGCACGGCCCCGGCCCCGTCGCCGAAGAGCACGCAGGTGCCCCGGTCGTTGAAATCGAGGATGCGCGAGAACACCTCGGCCCCGATCACCAGCGCCGTGTCAGCCGCGCCGGTGCGCATCATCGCGTCGGCGACGGTCAGCGCGTAGACGAAGCCCGAGCACACCGCCTGCAGGTCGAAAGCCGCACAGCCGTGAACGCCCAGCTTGCGCTGGACGATGGTCGCCGTGGACGGGAACACCATGTCGGGCGTCGAAGTCGCGACGATGATCAGGTCCAGATCCTCGGCAGGACAACCG
>Ga0114939_10001709_pt1 | contig 17084 bp, 17 predicted proteins | sample AshMeaCrysSpring_FD_87196 | JGI IMG/M metagenome (GOLD analysis project Ga0114939, IMG submission 87196) | Groundwater microbial communities from Big Spring, Nevada to study Microbial Dark Matter (Phase II) - Ash Meadows Crystal Spring | ecosystem: Environmental > Aquatic > Deep subsurface >... | reverse complement strand
GGTTGCGGCAATGGTTCAATACTATCAAAGTCAAATAACTCCAACAATTCCTGCACCGACTGGGGACGTTCTTCGGCTGCAAAAGCCATCCCCTGAAGAATTGCCTGATTTACCCTATCGCTAATGCTGGGGTTAATTTCCTGGGGTGGAGTCAGGGTAACTCTTGCAGCCCTTGCATAAGCTGGTGTTGGTAATTTGGCAGTAAGTAAATAATACAGCGTTGCTGCCAAAGCATAAACATCTGTATATTCCCCCCGTCTGGCTTGTTCAGCATACTGTTCTATGGGTGCAAAACCGTTGGAAACTGCTAAAGTATGTCTTTGGGTAATATCAGGGATAAATTCCCGTGCAATGCCAAAATCAATCAGCACAGCCTCAGACTTGCCATAACGCACCATAATATTTTGTGGCTTGACATCCCGATGCAACAAGCCTTTCTCATGAATTACCGTTAGTGCATCAGCAATTTGCTGGATGTAGTGTAAAGCCTCCGCAAGTGACAATGCACCCCGCAAGCGTACCCGTTGCCAAAGATTTTCTCCCTCGACGTACTCCATCGCAATACAGGGGAGTTCACCTTCATGAAAAGCATTTTCAATCTGGACAATATGGGGATGACGACAGAGTGCTAAACGTAACGCCTCATCTCGGAAATCTTGCTGATATTTATCTCGTAAAACCGCCAAGTCAGTGTTGGTCAAAACCTCATCCTTCAGGGTTTTGATCACCACAAACCGACCCCTTCTATCCCTAGCGAGATAGGTGATACCAAACCCACCCCCTCCGAGTTGGGTTTCAATGACGTAGCGTCCTCCATACAACCGTTGTCCAGTTGCCCAAACCATTGTTTATAACTGCGACACCTCGAACTTTATTTTGGCACAGGGATGGAAGGGGGAAGGGTAAAGGTTAAAATTTGTTTCAGTTGGCTGATGCAGGATATGAATACACCTGTGTCAAAAGTGGATTTTATCTGCGGTTAATAATTTAATTCTTTAAACTTTGACCAGAATTATCAGGTCTCACGCAAAGACGCAAAGGCGCAAAAAGTAATTTTTTTAATTTTAAGATTATTTAAATAATCTTAGCTATTTTATTATTATAAATCTAATAATACCTGGTTGTCAAAAGACAATATGTCATAGTTAATTGGCTTTTTTGTTAAAAAAATATTAATTAAAAATAGAAAAGCAACTACCACAGGACGAGCTTAAAAATTTCCAAAAAAATAATTGTAAATATTTATTTATTCGTTATAGTATGAATAGTTCATCCATACATGAATATTCGTTAACTGATAGAGTGCTGGCATGGAATTTTTATCCAATACTGTAGTGCTATCGCGGATGCAATTTGCACTGACTGCCATCTTTCATATGCTCTGGCCTGTCCTGACAACGGGGATGGGTATTTATCTAGTGATTGTTGAGGGTATGTGGCTGAAAACTCGCAATCCTGATTATTACCACCATGCCCGCTTTTGGTCAAAGCTTTATGTTCTGAATTTTGGCATTGGTGTAGCATCGGGTTTACCGATGGAATTTCAATTTGGCACCAATTGGGCACCTTTTTCGGAGGCTGTAGGTGACTTTTTTGGTAGTATTTTGGGATTTGAAGGGTCGATGGCATTTATGCTAGAAGCGGGATTTCTCGGCATTATGCTATTCGGCTGGGGTCGCGTTCATCCGTTAATTCATTACCTAGCAACAATTATGGTTGCCTTTGGTGCTAATCTTTCAACTTTTTGGATTTTGTCAGCAAATTCCTGGTTACAAACACCAGCGGGTGCCGAATTGGTGAATGGTAAGTTTGTGGTTAGCGATTATTTCCAAGCAATTCTCAATCCATTCATGGCGAAGAGTTTTCTGCACATGTTTTTTGCAACTTTGGAAACTTCGCTATTTGTTATCGGTGGAATTAGTGCTTGGTACATTCTCAACAAACGCCACGCAGCTTTTTTTGCTAAGTCTTTGAAAATTGTCTTAGCGGCTGCTATTGCTGTTGCACCATTGCAAATATACATTGGACATTTAAGCGCGGAACAGGTTTATCATTATCAACCATCGAAACTTGCAGCGATGGAAGCTAAATGGGAAACTACTCCAAAGGGAGAGTCTGCGGATTGGAGTTTGCTGGCTTTACCTAACGTCAAAGCCCAAAAAAATGACTGGGAAATTACCATTCCTAACGGCTTAGGATACGTTTTAGAATTTAAAAAGCAACTCACAGAACCCGTCCTAGGGTTAAAGGAATGGAAAAGTGAAGATAGACCTCACATGGTGGGTTTAGTTTACTATTCCTTCCGGATTATGAGTGGAATTGGTTTCTTCTTCGCTGGGTTAATGCTGTGGAGTGGTGTGCAATGGTTGCGTGGTAAACTCTCAGCAGAGAACATCCCTCAGCAGCGGTGGTTGTTGCGGGGTTGGATTTTAGCGGCTCCATTAGGATATATTGCCGTAGAATGTGGTTGGATTGTCCGCTGTGTGGGAAGACAACCCTGGGTGGTATACGGACAAATTCGCACCGCTGATGCTGCTTCCGCGTTACCACCGGGTGAAGTTTTAGGTTCTCTGAGTGTGTTTGCAGTCGTTTACACGATACTGTTGATTTCCGCTCTCTATTTTGGTAGTCGGATTATCCGTCATGGACCGAATCTTAACCTCCCTGTCCCTGGTTTAGAAAATCAACCAGCGGTGGATGTGACACCTGTGGAACACATTCCCGACCAGCGTCCTCTAGAGGTGCAATAAATATTTTTTTCTCCCGCAAAGAAAGACGGAATTTTAGTATGGAGACGCAATATTCGCGTCTCTACAAACATCCAAAATCCACCCATCCAAAATCTAAAATTGCATCTGGAGGTTTGATGGCTGCTTTAGAACATTTTTTGCCGCAAGTATGGTTTGTAATTTTGGCTTTGTTCCTCTTCCTCTACGTCATGCTGGATGGTTTTGATTTAGGGGTTGGTATTCTCTCTGTCACCTCTTCTTCGGAAGAAAGACGAGGTATTTTAATGACCAGCTTGGGTAATGTTTGGGATGCGAATGAAACTTGGTTGGTGCTGATGGGAGGTGCTTTATTCGGTGCTTTTCCCCTAGCTTATAGCACCATTTTGCAAGCCCTTTATATCCCTATATTCGTGATGATTTTTGGGCTAATATTTCGGGCTGTCGCTTTTGAATTTCGCGAACACGCGAGACGTAAATTATTTTGGAATTATGCCTTTGGTGTCGGTAGTTTTATCGCTGCTCTTGGTCAAGGTTTTGCTCTTGGTAGTGTGTTAGCTGGTATTTCTGTAGATAGTGGGGGACACTTTGTTGGGACAATGTGGGATTGGTTGAATTGGAAGACTTTGTTGGTGGCTTTAACATTAATCCAGGGTTATGTTTTGATTGGTTCTACCTATTTAATTTGGAAGACTTCTGATGAATTACAAACAACCCATTATCGCACTGCTAAAATTGCCGCTTGGACAACACTTTTAGGCGCAATTTTCATTACAATTACCACACCTGTATTTTATGAAAATGCCAGAGCAAAATTGTTTCATCAGCCAGAAGTATATATATTCGCATTAATTCCCATGCTGGGAGTTATGTTAATTTGGCTGCTGTTAAAAAGTTTAGAAAAACAGGAAGAAAGGGCACCGTTTATCTGGACAATTCTTCTGTTCCTACTCACATTCATCGGGCTGGGTTTAATAATTTTTCCCTACGTTATCCCACCCCAAATTACTATTTACCAAGCAGCAGCTTCACCCAGCGCGCTAGTGTTCATGATTATCTTCATTGGCTTTTTGATTCCCATTATGTTGTTCTACAACATCTACCAATACGTTGTCTTTCGGGGTAAAGTCGTTGGTACTCATTACGGGGAATAACCAATACGGATAGACACAGATGCACGGATAGATAAGAATTATTTTGTGTTATTCTTTGCGTTCTTTGCGTATGCAGCGCGAAACAATAATTCCGTGTATCTGTGGTTCACTTACTTCTTATAAATCAAAAACACCGAACCAATTGGGTTAATATTTTGCACATGGATTTGCCCATCATAATACAAAGCAGTGGAATTTCCCCCATCAAATAACATCCCCTCTTGAATACTTCCTAAACAGTAATTTTTGGCAATTCCCTCCAACACATTATCAAATTCATCGGGATAAAGTGCTAAATCACCATAGGCATTATTCACCAACAAAATTACAAAACCTTTAGAAGTAATAGCTACCATTGAACGGCTGGTTTCATGTCTGCAAGCCTCTTCCCCTAATTGTCTACAAATATTTTTAAATTGTCCGTTTTCATAAAATCTCCCATTGCCACCAACAACATTATAATTTAAATTTGAATTCGCTCTTCTCCCTTTGCCAATTGTCGCTCTTCTTCTTCCTGGACTACCTCCAGAAATTCCAAAGGAAGAACGTTTATTTTTAAATGCTCCAGAGTATTCTATTCCCCGTGAAATATTTAATCCTTGGGGTTTGTTTTCTGGGTCTATATAATCACCATTAATTGCCGCAAAAGGACTTTTACCATTTAATTTAGAGTTTTCATCTGAAATAATCTCATTAAACTGTTTGGGTACATATTCTTTTCTATATTTGCCACCAGCACCCTTAGCATATAATTTATGAGCTAACCCCATACTGACTTTAAAGTCTAATTCTGGTGATTTCGGGTCAAAAATAATCACATGATTCTGTCCTTGGCCTTGAGTCTGACCTTTATTGTTAGTCTTGAAAAACTTAATACTATTATTTAGGCAGTTGTTCGCTTTTTTATTAGTTAATTTATTTGTTTTTGGGGTCTCTATTTTTTGTGATTCATTTATAGATATTGGTGTTTCTGCTAGGAAATTTTCATTATCCCGACAACCATAAACACCAAAAAATGTAATCATCAAGATTACCGATAAATCGAGGAATTTATTGAAAATAGACATACTAATACACTCACACGACGTGAATGAGGAAATATTAGCACAGAAAAAACTCTCTACGCCTTTGCGTGAGACTTATATCATAGCAGTTAAATTAAATATATCCCCGCAACACCATCACCAGTTGTTCAAAATCTTGCAAGCAAATTGGTTGACGATGCTCTATACATACCACCTTTGGTAGTTGTTCAAGGGATTCTAGCCATGATTTAACTGGCATATTAACATTAGGTGGTGTTGAAAGCGCACCTTTAAGTTGCAATTCTGCAATGGGATAATTCCAGTTATCAAAGAATGTATCTAAGTCATAACCGCTATCAATTAAATGTCCCGTATCTAACACCAGAGAAAAAACTTCCGGTTCGTCAAGCATTTCTATTAAGCTTACAATGTCTCTGGGATTGGTTAATACTCCCACTCTCCGAGGACTTAGTGGTTCAATCATAATTTGCACACCTGCTGCTTTCGCGGGAACTACTAAAGAAGCAAAAAAATCGAGCGATCGCTCCCAGGGATTATCAATCAAATCAAAGCCAAATCCACAGACAGTAACTATGCGAGGTACATCTAACTGTGCTGCTATTTGCAGTGTTTCTCGGACGTGATACCATGCTTGTTGACGGTGGTAACTATCGGGGTGCAGGGGATGAAATTCATGCATTGCATAGGCTTGTACGCTAACTATATGTATCCCCGATTGCCGATATATTCCTATGTCTAAATTTCCTTTATTAGCTATTTCTAACGCCAAGTTTTCTTTGACAATCAAATTAAATTTATCTGCCCAATTATTGGCAGGTAGGGAGTTTTCATCATATGCCAGGATAGGAGTAAGCAAGTATTTTTAGCAAAGAGATAAGTTGCATATTCTATTTTAGATGATTGCCCAACACATGACTACAGGAATTGCTTGATGCAATGCAAATTCCCGTTCAAAGATAAACTCACTGTAATCAGCTAAATTATCTAATCCAGTAGCGTTCAGGAGGATTTCACCAGCTATCCAAATCATGGTTTTAACAAAGAAATTTTTCCAATGTACTTGCATAGCTGTCACCCCCGGAAATTAGTAGTTGCTTTCGTTGTATGCTAGTACTTCAAACGCAACTATCAGAATTCCGGAAACCTATGGCAACGGATAGCCTCCGGCATAACGGATGTAACGGATAGATGGTTGATAAGATACTGATAACCTATCCGCTACATCCGTTACATCATCCGTTGCTACTGATTAACTTCTTGCAGTTTCTTAGTAAAATACGCCTCCTGATACCTCAACTGTTGCGCTACTGCTAAACCTTTTTGAAAGGCTTCCCGTGCTTGGGGGTAATTTTTGCGTTCCTGGTAAATCTGTCCCAGTTCGTCGTAAGCTTTCATTAAACCATAAAAGTTATTAGCAAATTTCTCTTCAATATCTATCAAAGTTTGCGTTGTTTTTAATGCATTATCTATCTGTCCGGAGCGTCGGTAGAGGGGTATTAATTTCCGCAAAGCATCCCCAGCACGAGCATACTGTTGCAAACCCCAGGCTGATTGATAAGCTTGTTGATAGGCTTTAAAAGCTGCGTCTGTTTGTAAGAGCGTTTCGTAATCTTCACCAATGGATAGTTGCAGTGCAGAGAATTGCAACAGATTCTCAGGATTATTCTGACTCTGATATAGTTCTGCTAGCTTGGTTTTTGCTGTCAAGGCTGGCTGGGTTTGCTTGGACTGGTCATAAATATAGGCTAGCTGTTGCAGATATCTGACTTCACTTAGGCGATCGCTCTTGGAACTAGCTAGGAGCAATAATTCTTCATAGGTAGCCGCTGCATTGGTATAATCTAGCCAACTTAGATGCACCTCTGCAATAGTTTTCAGGGTTTCGACTTCAGCGGTGACATCTTGCTTTTCCCTTACCGCTATCAAGACTTGGTTATACGCATCTAGGGAATTTTTGGGCGATCGCACTTGCTGGAAAGCTTGTCCTAAAGAGCGCAAAAGTTCTATATCTGGGGGGGTTTGCAGTTGGGTTTGCTTTTGGATGGTTTGCAGTCGTTGGGTAATATATTGCACTTCTTGACGCTCGTTTTGACTCCAAGCGATCGCACCTACCCTAGATAGCGCTTCTACTTCTGCTTGAGAACCTAATGCACGTCGCAGTCGCAGTTCCCGATTCCATATCTCAAATGCTCCCGGTTTATCCCCTGCTTGCAGTTTAGCAGCAGCTTCAGCGTTTAACTCTGCGAGTGCGATTTCTAATTGTTGCTTGTCCTGGGAAGTCAGAGGTTGATTATCCGGCTTTTGCGGTAACAAAGGGTCAGGTAGGATAATCTCTAGGGGGTTGGGAGCAAATTGATCTCGTGGTGTTGGCTGTCTGATTTCAGCCAAAGTCAAGGAAGGAGCCATCAACCAGAATAAAGTAGCCGTAATAGTAACACTTAAGCGCCGCAACATGGGGATTTTACCTTCTCCACTTTTCAGGAGGATGCCAAAAATACACTACCTGTCTTTGACGAAACTATCGCCAAAATTCTCCAGCAAAACAGACAGCTACAAGCTTTAGAATACTTGAGAGATTGTTTAAAAGCACTGTCAAATGACTCATTCTACTGATATTGTTACTTTAGCTCGCTGGATGGCTGCAGATTTTAGCAACCAAGAACAAGCCTTTGAAAACCCACCTTTGTTTGCTCACATTCGTGTCTGTATCCGTCCTCTCCCCCTGGAATTCCTATCAGGAGTGAGTTTATTTCTGGAACAGGCTTATGACTTTATGCTCAATCAACCTTACCGGATGCGCGTTATGAAGTTGATTGACGCCGGAAATCACATTACTATTGAACACTATACCATCAAAGAAGAACAAAAGTATTACGGTGCATCCCGTCAACCGGAACGCCTACAAACCTTAACCGTTGACGAACTCCAGAAAATGCCTGGTTGTAACATGATTGTAGAATGGACTGGTCACAGCTTCAAAGGTAGAGTCGAACCAGGTAAAGGTTGCGTAGTGGTTCGCAACGGCAAAAACAGCTATCTTGATAATGAATTCGAGATTGACCCTGATAAATTCTTCAGCCTCGATCGAGGACGGGATATGTCAACTGACGAGCTTCTTTGGGGTTCCATCGCAGGTCATTTTCACTTTGTCCGCTGGAAAAGCTTCGCGGAGGAAGTAATTACTCCTGAGTCGTGAGGTTGTCCAGACTGCTAGTAACCCTGCGCTGCTAAGTCTAGCTCATGAGCGTATGCTACTCTCTCAATCCGGGTTTCCCAAGTACCATCGGGATAGAGGTTCAAAAGACGAAACCCTGGATATTCTCTATCCAAGCTAAAGTCCTGACTGTCTGGCTCAAATTGAATCGAAGTCGAAGGAGTACCTAAGTAGTGTACGCCGTTACGTTGGCGATAAAATTCTTGGTGGATGTGACCGAATAGAACTAACTTGACTTGTGGGTGGTGGTCGAGAATAGCAAAAAGTTGTTCAGAATTCTGCAAACTGCTACTATCCAACCACTCAGAGTTTACCACAAAAGGTGGATGGTGCAAGGCTACCACAGTCGGAGCATCGCCCATAATTGTTAGCTGTAAGTCTAGGGAATGCAAAGTGGGGACTGATAGACGACCATAGACACGCTGGGGTACAGCAGAGTTTAATAATACAAAATTCCAACCACCACACTCAAAAGCCTTATCTGGGTAAAACGGTTTTTGGTGCAATACCTCTTCCATAGCGCTCTTGTTATCATGATTCCCAGGTAGCCAGTAAGTGGGTATTTCCAGGGGACTCAGCAGATTTTGCAGACGACGGTAGGTTTCTGGTTTCCCATCTTGCGATAAGTCTCCCGTCAGCAGTAGTAAATCTAGTGGCGATCGCGTCTTTAAACCAGTCCTCCCAAATTGTAGTTGCTTTAATCTGGCAATTACAGCCAGAAAAGAATCTTGGGTTGGTAAACCTAGCAGTTGATGATATTCATTGGCAAATAAATGGATATCTGTTAACTGAGCAATGGACAGCGGAGAAAATTTTTTCATGACTCGCAATCAAGTTTGTGCTTCAAAATATACTTTTAGCTTCATCAAAAATACTGCCTTGCTGGCTGATTTTTTTTAGTCCGCAAGGGTCGTATGAGCAAAATAGAAAGCGTTTAGCACCCAGGTCAAATATTGCAGCAACCGAGTGATTACTTAGACCATCGTCTCTATAACACTCAATTGGGTAGGCATTTTTCTGTAAAATCCGAGGTCAAGTTGGATCTACTAATACATAAATGTAGCGTTTATTTCTGCTGTCATCTACCTAAAGACGGAAATATTGTCAAAATTTTAAGATTTACAAACAATCAGGTGTAATCTTAAACTAAGTTTAAAGCAAAAATGCTCTGTAATTTTTATTACTTTTTATTTTCGCATCTTTGGATGTAAATATCGCATTGAGCTAGAAAATGTTTGCGGAACAAACTTGCAATTACATCTAAAAGTCTGCTATAATTAATTTTGGTGATTAAGGCGACATAGCCAAGTGGTAAGGCAGAGGTCTGCAAAACCTCCATCCCCCGGTTCAAATCCGGGTGTCGCCTTTAAGGAAAATAGCCAAATCCATTTCCCTGTAAGCATTCTCAAAAACTAATGCGGGCGGCTCTTTTCACCGTCCGTCATTTTTTTAGGGCACTTTAGGGCAGTTTGGGACAGTTATTGGGGTAAATTTGGGGTAAAAATGTAAGATAGAGGTCTTTACCCCAAACTTATATATTGGGGTAAATTTGGGGTAAATTGTGTGGCTGTGGTAGTATAAATGTACCGCTGCATACAAAGTCTTATGCAATCGAATAACTTCTAAGGTTTGCTGCCATCAGGCGCTGTACCATCTGTTCGCTACTGAGGATAGCTGCTGCCATCATGATGTCAGGGTATTGGGTTTGCTTGGTTAGCATCAAGATAGCTTCCGTAAGTTGGTCGCCGGGCTGAATACCCACTGAGGAGAGCAATTCCTGCACGGGTGGTACTTCTACAATTGGGGTAGAAGCTAGTTCGGGAATAGCCTGGATTAAATCAGGTAGAGTTTGCCATTTAACAAGTTCTAAATCGTCGAGGCTAAAATTTTCTGATATTGAGGTTTTCCCGAACCCATCACAATCCGGAAGTGATAGTGTTTGCGATCTGCGCTCCGCACACCAGCGTTGCGATCGCGTCCCGTTTCGGTGATGACTGTGAGCTGAGCGCCGTTTGTGGCAGCAGGCATTCCGGGAATTTTGAGTTTGTTAATTTGACGCAGATGAATTAAACCAGCGCCGGGGTTGTCGCAGTCAGAATTACCTAAACCCTCCAGGCAACCATCAACATCAAACACAATCTGGGACGGGTCATCTAACCAAACTTTTTTAATAATTTCTTGGGTAGGGTAAAAAGAAATAGAAACACCATGTCCAGGCCACAAATGCACGGTTTGTAGTTTGGCATTCGTACCTGCTGCTTGACTTATGGAAATTGTCCGCACTGTCTTCCCTTCAGCCCAACTGGGCAGTGGCATAACTAGTGCAAACGCTAAACATAAAGATAATTTTGCTAAATAAACTTTTTTCATCTGTTTTCCTCCCTCAGTACCCGCGCTAGTTTAGTCAGCAGCGACAATGGTTAAAGCTGCAGTGAGCGATTGACCTGGATAACAACTTCTGTATCTTTGCGAACAACCCAAATATTGGGTCGGTTCATAATTTCTTCAGTAGCTTTATCAGTGCGTTCTGATACCTTTTCCGCAATTGCCCCAAACGCTCCTTCTAAAAACGCGCCGCTCCAAGAAGGGCGATTGCGTGCTTGGGAACGAGTGCGCCTGCGGATTCTGCCGTCTGGTAATTCTTCTTCCACATCATCTTGGACTTCTGCTTGATTGATAACTTCACCAACACGGGATAGTCCTGATAACAAGCCCAATGTCGCGTCGGCACTAGCTAATTCGGGTCCTTTGTCATCGTACAAACTGGCTGTCAGGGGGTAGCCGTTAGCACCTGTAACGGTAATTGCACCATCTGGCACTGGGTACTCTGTTCCGTCTTTAATAATGCTGGTTACTTGCGCTTATACAACACTAGATTTATCAACACCAAGCATTTCGATAATCATCAACGTGCCTGCTCCAATTGCTTCTTCCCCCGTATGCGAGATTAGTGTTGGTTTTTTATCTTTGGGTGAAAATTCTGCTTTGGCTGGTGGTGGTTTATTTGTATTGTTGAGGGCTGCTAGTTCCTCTGCTTGACGAGCCAGTGCTAATTTGGCGTAAACATCTCCATCTTGTTTGGCAAACTCGTCAGTTGTTGGTGGTGGAGGAACTTCAGATGTTTTGGGCGTTTCTCGTTTGGCAACCTGACGGTTAAACATGGGATTTAAAAATAGAAATAGTAGTACAAATCCCGTGCCAAAAACTCCAACTACTACTAGAGTACGCGACCAAGGAGAATTAACAAAAGAGTGCTGAGTTTGTACCAGGGCTGGTTCTTCGTTTTCTTCTGCATCGCTGGTTTGGGCATCTGAGGAGCCAGTAGCCGCTTCTGTTGATGGCTCTTCATCGTCTTCTATTTTGAGCAGTGAATTTACTGGATTATGATTTTGAACAGTTAAATTATCATTGCTTTGATTTTGAGGCACAGAGTTAAAATCCTCTGCCTCATTATCATCTACAAATTTAAGTTTATTGTTATCATTCATAATTATGATGACCTAGTTATTAATTTGCTTGTTAGCGTGATTATTTTTTCTGTAAATCCAGGTCTACAATTTCGATAATTTCTAAACCAGAGCGTCTAGCAGCGTAGATTTTATTAGCTAGGTTTGTAGAGTTTGGCAACGGAACTTGAGGAGTGGAAACTGCTCCAACAGTAATTGTTTTATTGAAAGCAATACCTTTACCTGCGTTGTCATCCCGACGAAAAGTAACCAAAGTTGCAACAACATCAACTTCCCATTTACCGTCAGCAATTTTTCGCGGTTGGGATACGTGCCTTGGTACTAATGCAACTTGCACGCTGCCATTAAATACTCCACCGGGAGTGAGTTCGGCAAGTTTTTTGAGAAAACTGGCACGGAAATTTTGATTTTCACTCAAGGCAAAAGCCGCATCCCAAGATGAAGTTGTTACCTTGCCAGTACCTTTCTCTAGTTTGATATTTACGCCAGAATCTTTAATAGTTGTAGTTTCACCATCGATGTTGATTGATTTAATCAACCCATCCCAATTAAAGATTTTTACCAAGGTGTCAGAAACAAACTTTTTAATCACTTCTGGGGAGCGATCGCGCCCATCAACAGCTGTTACAGATATCGTGTCACCTCCGGAAAGCTGTACAAGTGATGGCGGTTCTTTCCGTACTAGCGAAGAAGTCGCACCATAGTTGATAATTTGTAATAAAAAAGATAAGGCACTTATTCCTAAACTTGATACAGCAACAATCGCAATTGGTGTAGAAACAGATTGTCCAGATGTGAGCAGTCGTAGTTGCTCTCTTTGCGGAAAATTAGTTTTAACTTTGCTGAACATAACCTGAATTATTTTTGAATTGCTTTAGAAATCGTGCTTGCTAAAACAAGGCTGCTGGCACTGGTAGCGGTGTTAGTAATCCAAGCCGCACCTTTATTCAGTTGAATCAAAACCGCCATGCCTCCAGAGGCAGCTAATCCTGTTGCTAATAGGGGAGAAACCAAACCAATAAAACACAAGAAAATCATGGGTTGGCTTGCTTTTGCTGAGGCAATTAACAGTCCCGCAAATCCGACGATGATATTAAAACTGAGCTTAGCAATGGCAGCGGCGTACAATCCGCCGTTAAGGGTTTCTTGCCATAGCTGGTTAAAGCTTTCTGCAACTAATTGAGCGCCCGCATTTGCATTTTATAACAAGTCACCAGCGGCAAAGTTATTGGCAGCAATGATGTGTGTAATCATGTTCCCATTACTTTTTTGTATATGCTGGGTCGAGACGGCTCCAACCAATTAGTTCCATTTGTTTGCTGACAGCAGCGTTGTGCATTAACCGTTCTCTGCGGTTGTTGCTCGATGTTTCCCCTGCTATGTGAGATAGCATCAAATTAGCTTGCGCTTGCTCGTGACGTGCTTGTAAGCCATCAACGCGCTGTTGTCCGAGCATGGAAATAATTTGGCTGTTCTGTGCGGCTATGGCTTTAAGGACGTTTTGGGAAGCATCCATGCTTTGGGCAACTTCACCTAATTGTTGTCCCGACTCTACTGTTTGTTGGGTGTTCTCCATCTCTGCGTTAGTACGCTGCTGTCCTTGCTTCCCTAAAACGCTCTTGACAGTAGCGCGGGTGGTTTGGCGTTCAAGTTCCTTTCCTGCTTCTGTTGCACCCACAACACCAGAGCGTTCTGCAGCAGTGCCTTTAGCTTGTAAGCGGTTTTCGAGATTTTGGCTGGCAGTGGTGGGGTCAGCCATTCCCATGTCTCCCAGAGATTGGTCAATAGCCGCTTGTGCGTCTTTTTGCAGGTTGCCCCAAACTTCTGCCACATGATTGGATAAATTTTGTTTTGTCACCTCAAAGTAACTGTTAAACTGCTCGAACACTTTATCTACAAAATTCTGAGCGCTGAAGTTGAGGGCGTAACTTGGTGCAGTAACACCCAAAATTAACCCTGTAATAGAGGTAATTACTATTAATTTTTTCTGGCTAGATTTTGCTAACATTTGCCTTTCCTTGTCTTGCTTGAGACTCGATTGCCTGTTTTTTTATTGGTAAATGCCTGATGTTTTCTTGAGTCTGTTGCAGTAATTGTGCGGCTTCATTTGTGAGTTGTTCACCGCGCAGCATTTTGATATAAGCTTCAGAAAATCTGACTAAACCTCTGAGTTTATCGTCCTGATATTTATTCAGGAATAAAGTTCGGAGTTCTTGTTCTTGAGGGTTGTTGGCAACAGCGGCTAACAAACAGTAAGCAGGGTAATAGCGACAAAACGTAAATTTACCGTTGTCATCTAATAACCACTGCGAATAAATGCCTTCTTTTTTAGGAAAGAAAGATTCTGTACTATTGTAGGAAATAATTTCGTAGGGGTATTTAAAGTATTTAACAAACGGTTCGACAGCACTGGTTTGAATACGTCCAACCAGTCGCGTAGTGATGTTAGCAAATATCTTCGAGGCAGCAGAACTTTGATAGATACTATCTGGTTCTTGCGCTGATAAAATTACACGAATTCCTGCTTTAGCACCGTTGGCGCACAAGCGTCCAATTAATTCAGCAATTGCTGTAAATTGGAATAAAATCGGGGCTTCATCTAAAAAGAAAATAGATACTTGCGAACTAAGGGCGCGGCGCAATGCGGCAGCATAAGCACTCAATGCTAAAATTGCGGCATCCGCTTCGCTACTAAGCGAACGTAGGGCAAAAACCAGCAATTTCGCGCTCGTGTGGAAACTAGAAGGTCGAGAAATGGATTGTCCGACGCGGCTATGGAGCCAAAAGCGTAGTCGTAGTTTAATGTGGTCTAATGCTGCGAGAATATCTTTACTATTGCTGGCAATAGAATCTAATTTGATATACCCTGGAGAACAATAGTTATAAAAATCTTGGAGCGTGGGTGTATCTTCCCATTCTGGCGTGCCTAAACCTTTTTCTAGCGCTAGTTTGTAGCGCATTTTAATATCATCGTCTGCAAAAAAAGTTTCAATAGATAACGTTAAAATACTTTCAATATTAGACACCATTGTTTGGTCTACTCCTAGAGGATTAGTGCCAATAATCATGGTGAGCAGTGTAGATTTGAGAAACTCTTTAAAATCTGTCAATCTTTCTTTTCTAATCTCTGGGTCTAGTCCTCGCAAATCTGGTAATTCAAATAAATTATTCGCTTCTTTAGAAATGTCAAAGTATGCTCCGTCTTGACCCATGAAATTGGTGTAGTCGGTGAAAGTACTCGTACCGTCGGGTTTGGGATAGTCGAGCGCAACAACGGGGATATTTTGTGCTAATGCGGGTGTTAAAAGTCCGGCTACCAGAACAGATTTGCCGGATCTAGTAGTTCCAAATACTGCTAAGTTTTTGTGTTGATTATAAAGGTCGAGATAGATTGACATACCGCCTTCACAGGCAATTAATTCAAACCCAGATTTATCGCCTGTGGCAGTTTTGATAACGGGCATAAGTCCTGGTACTTCACTGCTAAAGTACGGCAGTCGCCTGTTAAAGGGGCGGGTAAGGAGGTTTTCCCAAACGATGGGCAGAGTTTGTAGCCAAATCTTCCAAGCGTAATTGAGCTTAGGGCTACCAAGTGAGTTAGGTCTTCAAATGGTGTTAATCGCTTGGCAACAGCAATCTCTCTTGCCGCAATGCGTTGAGTACCAACTTTTTCGGTGTTTGTGTTTTTTGGTTTAGCAGTCATTTTTGGCTAATTTTCTTGCTTTTGGTCGGTTCACCGGGTATAGCAATCACGGAGAAAAACCGCTTGTAACCACGAGTAATCCGGGGTACACCTACAAACTTTGCCATCCAGGTTTTGTTGCTAGTCAGCGTCCACCACGTCGCCCATCCCCAGGCAATTATCAGTCCTGTTACCAGCCAAGTAGCGCCTAACATGCCTTTGCATATAAAATATGCCGCCAGAGCAATCACCGTCCAAGGAAAAACTTGGTCAGCTAGGAATGGACCAATGCGCGGTTGTTCTCCGAGGATGCGGTTGACACTACGAAATTGTTTGCGATCGCTCATAGAAGTTAGCCTCCTCTTGGAGTACCACCACTTTGGTTGCCTGTAATTAACCCTGTAAGAATGTCCCCCACAACCACAGTCACAACGATAATTAGCGGCGTTCTAGCTAGCTGCTGCCAGTCTTCATCTTGTCTGGCAGCATTAACAATCCGAATCAGTGCAATATTGAAGCATCCGGACTAGAAGATGGCAATGCTTGCAAATCAGCCCGGTTCCGCATAGATTCAACTCTATCGGCTTCTCTGATTGCCAATGGTTTAATTTGCCGCCGTTCTTCTATCAGAGTCTGGGGGGATATATGCAATGGTGGTAGTGCCTCCCTCGGTAAAATTTCTGTGGTCAACAAAGCGTGAAAGGTCGTCGCTGCAGCCCTTTCCACGATGGTTTGCAACTCCGACCCCACGCATCTACCAGTTTCTTTAATTAGCCGTCGCCACTCTTTTTGGCTGTAGGGATTTTCGCCGCGCTGAAAGCGAGTATCGTAGCGTTCAAGGTGCAGTTTGAGGATAGCGTAGCGTTCGCCTTCGTTGGGTAAATCTACTTTGTATATATAGTCAAATCGTCCGGCTCGCGTGAGTTCTGGTGGCAACCACTCCATGCGGTTAACGCTGGCGATTACTACCACATCGCTAGTGCGTTCTTGCATCCAAGTAAGCAGTTGTCCTGCCAGTCGTCTACCTAAATCATCATCGGCAGCAAAAGCTTTATCAAAATCATCAAAGTAGATGACGATTTGATTCAGCCTGTCTGCTAATTTTAATAGTTTTTTCAAGCGCGAGCAGGCTTGATGACCATAGCCTCGGAAATTACCCCAATCTACTATCATCAAGGGAATACCCATAATTTGGGCGCAGACTTTCGCAGCATGAGATTTTCCTGTTCCTGGAGGACCTACGAGCATAATCCCTTTGGGAACCCGGAGATTATATGCTTTGGCTGCAGGAGTCAGGAGTTTTTTGAATTTCCCAAATGCTGCTTGCATCAAATCCAATCCACCTAAACCTACTTGAGGCGGAGGAATAAATTCAATATCGTAGAGTCTGTTGAGCAAGCTGATTTTGTAGTCAAGCAACTGTTTGGCTATTTCTGAGGCAGATAAATCTCCATAGGCTTTTTTAATTAATTTTAGCAGGGCTAAAATGTCGGCAATGTAAAGACCAGCACTACTTTGAGCAATTACGATTCGGTCTGCATCTGTGAATGTTGACAGATATAAGTCAGATTCTGTCTCTAAGGTTTGGATAATTTCTTCTGTATCTGGTAGTTCTTGTACTATTAAAGGAATTTGCGATGCTAATTCACTACTAATCTGAATATTTGCTCCTATTTTCGGGTTGTATCCTTGTTGATATCCCTCTTTAGCTCGATAATCTCCTGTTTCTTCTCTTCTCTTCAGCCATAAGTTTATAGTATTTCGACTAATTTTAAATATTTTACTGACTTCGGTT
>Ga0114939_10001708_pt1 | contig 17086 bp, 10 predicted proteins | sample AshMeaCrysSpring_FD_87196 | JGI IMG/M metagenome (GOLD analysis project Ga0114939, IMG submission 87196) | Groundwater microbial communities from Big Spring, Nevada to study Microbial Dark Matter (Phase II) - Ash Meadows Crystal Spring | ecosystem: Environmental > Aquatic > Deep subsurface >... | reverse complement strand
GGTCTGCTCGATCTGCGAGAAGTCGACGTCGGCCGTGACCTGCGCCCGCACGTTGCCGCGGCCGACGATGGGCTCGAGGATGTCCTCGATGCGCTTGATCGTGTTGGCCTCGATCTGGCTCACGTAGTCGAGCTGCGCGGCGTCGAGCCCGGCGGCCGTGCTGCGGTCGGAGGCAAGCAGGTTGCCCGACTGGTCGACCACCGACACGTTCTTGGTCGCCAGTTCCGGCACGCTGGAGGAGACCAGGTGGACGATGCCGGCCACCTGCGCGCGGTCGAGCGTGCGGCCCGGATGAAGCTGCAGCAGCACCGAAGCGGTGGGCGGCTGCTTCTCGCGCAGGAAGCCGGCGGCCTTGGGCAGCGCCAGGTGCACGCGCGCCTGCGCCACCGGCGCCAGCGCCTGGATCGAGCGCGCCAGCTCGCCTTCGAGGCCGCGCTGGTAGTTGACCTGCTCCTGGAACTGGGTGACGCCGAACTTCTGCGTCTCCATGATCTCGAAGCCGACCAGCGAACCCTTGGGCAGGCCCTGCGAGGCGAGCTTCAGCCGCGCCTCGTGCACCTTCTCGGCCGGCACCAGCAGCACGCCGCCGTCGCCGCTCCGGTAGGGGATGTTCATCTGCGCGAGGCTGGCGATGATCGCCCCGCCGTCGCGGTCGGAAAGATTGGTGAACAGCACGCGGTAGTTCGGCGAGGCGCTCCACAGCCAGGTCGCGCTGACCACCGCCACCAGCGCCGCGGCGCCGAGGGCGAGCATGCCTTTGACACGCGGCGTCATCCGCGCGAACGCGCTGGCCGGGGCCGGCGCCGGGTTGAGCGTGCTGGCGACGACTGCAGAGTTGTCCATCGTTGTCGTGGCGATGTCTTGTTCCGGGTGCGACGGCATCCCGGCGCGAGGTCGAATGGATTATTCGGCCGGCTTGAGGGCCCGAAAGCGCGGATAAGGGCGGGAAAACCGCCGGACTTGCCGTCGGGCGCCGCGGGGCCGAAATGGGCGGCGGCCGGCCGTCTTATCGGGCGATGGCCCGGCGCCGGCGAGGTCTAGCTTCGCGGCCAGAAGGACCTTCGAGCCGACCGCCATGGACATCAAACCGATCAACACGCAGATCGCGCAGGCGGTGGCCGCGCTGAAGGCGCCGGCAGCGGCGGCGACACCCGCGAACCGGACCGACTTCGTCGCCTCGCTCGACTCGGCGCTGAAGTCGGTCAGCAGCGCGCAGCAGAACTCCACCGAACTGCAGCGCCAGTTCCAGCTCGAGAATCCGGCCGTGAGCCTCGAGGAAACGATGATCGCGATGAGCAAGTCGCAGCTGTCGTTCCAGGCCGCGGTGCAGGTGCGCAACCGGCTCGTGCAGGCCTACGAGCAGATCATGAACATGCCGGTCTGACCGGCACCGCAGCCTCTGCGGGCGGGTGCGAAGGTCCCGGCCCGTTCCTTCACCGCGCCGCGCTAAGCTCCGCCCATGGCGATGGCGCTGTGGGTCGGGCGATGACGGCGGGCAACGAAAGCGGACGGAAAGTCGACCTCGACGAGGCGGCGCGCCTCGTCGATGCGCTCGAGCGCGACCTCGCGCAACTGAAAAGCGGCGGCGGCGACCTCGAGCACCTGCGCGCCGACGTCGAGCAGCTGCGCGCGGCGCTGGCCTCGCCGCAGCCGCACGACGAAGTGCATGGCGGCCTCACCGGCCTGCGCGAAAGACTGCATGCCGCCGGCGACGAACTGCTGACCGACGCCGTCAAGACCAGCGACTACCTCGCCCGCATCGGCCGCCTGCTCGGCCTGTAGCGACCGCCCGCGCGCGGCGACAGCGGACCGCGCGCGACCCTCTTCGACAGCATGCCCGGCCGACTCGGCGCATCGGCCGGCGCCTTCTCGCACCGCCCCCGCCGTTCACGCGCCGACGAACGGCGCGTCGTTCAACGCGACTCGACCGGCACCGTGGCGCGCAGGGTGCGCGCTCGCTGCGCTCATCCGTCCGATTGATCGCGCGTCAAGCCGCAAGTAGGCGCTGACGTGCGCGGCGACGTTTTCGATCAATGCGTTGCTTTCGAAAACTTTAGGCCAACGAAAGGATGATCCTCATCCGCGCATCCCGTCTTTACGGTTCGGGTCAACTCATCCGCACGTCGCGAGCCCGCCATGACAAGCGCTCAGTTCCATTCCCGCCGAGGGTTCTTCGACAAGCTGGGTAAGGCCCTGCTGATCGCCCTGCTCGCGGCTCCGAGCCTGTTCTGGGCCGGCCCGGTGCAGGCGCAGACCGCGCAGAGCAAGGTCGCCAAGGACCTGCAGCAGGTGATCGCGGCATCGACCACGCCGAGCCTGTCGTGGGCCAAGGACGTCAACGGCATCCGCTACGTAAAGGTGCTGGTGGTCAGCAGTAGTTCGGACCCCGATCTCGCGTCCTTGCGCAGCGATGTGCTCGCGCGCGGGGGCTCCGTCTATTTCCGCTTCGTCTCGGTGCGGGCGCTCTCTGCACTGCTGCCATCCAATCAGGTCGGCGCGATCGCTGCACGCAGCGACGTGCAGGGAATCTCGCCCAACCGGCTGACGGCACGGACGGGCATCTCGCTCGCCCCGAGCACGCTGGAAGCGACGACCGGCGTGCCTTCCGTGCGCACACGGGTCCAGACGAACAGCAAGTACTACACCGGCCTGGACGGCGCCGGCGTCGGCATTGCGATCCTGGACTCCGGGATCATGTGGAAGCACAGCCTCATGATGGACTTTCAAGGCCAGACACGCGTGCGGCGCACGGCGGACTTTCTCAAGGTCGGCGACGCGACGGCCGTGGGCGTGAAGGACTGGACGCCGGGCATCGACGTCTCGGCGGCGATGTCGCCGGGCAGCCCGACGATGGCGACCTACGAATCGAATATCGAGAACACCAACGCGATGTACAGCGATCCGTTCGGGCACGGCACACACGTCGCGGCCGTCGCTGCGGGCCGCGACTACAACTCGGGCGGCTGGACGGACGCCACAGGCGTCGCCCCGGGAGCGAGCCTGTACGACGTAAAGGTGCTCGACAGCAACGGCTTCGGCCAATTGAGCGACGTGCTCGCCGGCATCGACTGGGTCATCTATCACGCGAGGGAATACAACATCCGCGTGATGAACCTGAGTCTCGCCGCCGACTCGACCGAGAGCTACGAGACGGACCCGCTGTGCCGCGCCGTGCGCAGCGCAGCGGCCGCCGGCATCACCGTCGTCGTTGCGGCAGGCAATTACGGCCGGGGCGCCGATGGCCACGAGCGCTTCGGCACGATCAGCTCACCGGGCCATGAGCCGACGGTGATCACGGTGGGCTCGACCAACATGCGCGGCACGGTCGCGCGTGCGGACGACAGCGTGAACGACTTCAGTTCGCGCGGACCGACGCGCGGCTCCTACGTCGACGCCGGCGGCGCGCGGCGAGTCGACAACATCATCAAGCCCGACCTCGTTGCGCCGGGCAACAAAGTGATCGGTGCGCTGCCGACCGATAACGCCTCGCTGAGCTTCCAGAGCTTCCTGCCGCTGACTTACCTCCAGTTGACGAATGTCGCCGGAGCCAACCAGCAGCAGGCCACGTCGTTGATGATGCTCAGCGGTACGTCGGTGGCGGCCCCCGTGGTCGCGGGCACGGTCGCGTTGCTGCTGCAGGCTAACCCCGGACTGACGCCGCCGCTGATCAAGGCGATCCTGCAATACACCGCGCAACCGCTGCCGAACGCCAGCTTGGCTCAGCAGGGAGCCGGACTGGTGAACATCGAAGGCGCCGTCAGGCTCGCGCGGGCGCTGCGCACCGATATCGCCACGGCGGTGAATAACGGCACGATCACGGCCGGATCGGCGTTGCTCGCCAAAGGCATGGCGATGCCGGCGCCGACCTCGACGGTTAACGGAGAGACCTTCAACTGGTCGCGCCTCATAGTCGCAGGAGGCAGCCACTTGCTCAGCGGTCCCAAGCTGTTCACCAGCTACCAGCCGATCTACGACCCAAGACTGTTCTGGGTGCGCGGCCGTGGGCAGCGCATGACGGTGACTTACTGGCCCTCGAGCAAGACCGTGCCAGCCAACACGTTCGTCAAGTCGATCACGCAGGCACCGGCTGCGAACCAAACGTTCATCACCGGCGGCGTCGTGTCGGCGAGTTCGCTGGCGGGAGCGACCTCGTACCTCGGCAAGACCGGCCTGTTTCTCCCAACGGCGACGATGTCGAACTGGCTTGCCGGCGGCAGTGGCCTCGTACTCTCGGAAGGCATCGTGCTCTCCGAGGGCATCGTGTTGAGCGAAGGCATCGTGCTCAGTGAAGGGCTCGTGCTGAGCGAAGGCATCGTGCTTAGTGAAGGGATCGTGCTGAGCGAGGGCCTCGTGCTGAGCGAGGGCCTCGTGCTATCCGAAAGCGGCCAGCCCAATCCCACCAACCCCAACGACGCGCCGCTCCTTGGCGAATAGGGTGCTTGCGTGACCCCGCACGAACCGGCCGCTGCCCCGCGCGTGGCCGGTTCGCGCGTCGAACGGGCACGGAACACGGCACGAACGCGACTGACCGCCTGAACATCAGCGCGAATCCACGCCGCCATGGACGCGTCCCACAAAGCCGTCACCGAGCCGACCCCGCGCGGCCTGCGGCGGCTGCATCTGGCGCTGATGCCGGACTACAACGTCAAGGCGGCGGCCTACTGGTACACGGTGGTGGCGCTCGGCGCGGCGGCGCTCGTCCAAACGCTGTCCAGTGTGTTAACGCTGTCGGCGGCGCAGATCGGGCAGACCGCACTCGGCATTGTGATCACCACGTTCGCCGGCATGTTCCCGGTGCGGATTCCCCGCTCGAAGAACTCGGTCGCCTCGGGCGAGATCTTCATCTTCCTGATGCTGCTGATGCTCGGCCCGGCGGCGGCGACGCTGGCCGCGGCGAGCGAGGCCGGCGTCGCCACCTGGCGCACGTCCAGGCGCTGGAGCAGCCGCATCGCCAGCCCGGCGATGGCCGCCATCGCCCTGACCGCCTGCGGCGCGGCTTTCCAGGCTGTCGCCGAGCACGTGCGCGCCGTGCCGACGCTGAGCGAAGGCCTGCTCGTCGGCGCGGTGATGCTGATGGCGGCCGTCTACTACGTGGTCAACGCGCTGCTGGTGGCGGCGGTGCCGCACCTGAAGCGCAACGAGCCGATGCTGCCTTGGCCGCTGCTGCGCAATCAGGGCTGGATCGGGCTCGCCTATGTGGTCAGCGCCTCGATCGCCGGCCTGTTGTACCTGACCTCGGTGCAGTTCGGCGTCTCTGTGCTGGTGGCGGCGGCGCCGGTCATCGCCCTGTTCCTGCTGACGCTGCACTACTACTTTGGCCGCCAGGAGGCGGATGAAGAGATCCGCCGCGCCCGGCTGGAGGCCGCCGAGCGCGAGGCCGGGCAGGCGGCGCGCCACGTGCGCGAGCTGGAGGAAAGCGAGCGCCGCTTCCACAGCGCGTTCACGCACGCCTCGATCGGCATGGCGCTGGTGGCCTTCGACGGCCGCGTGCTGCAGGTCAACCAGGCGCTGCGCACGCTGCTGGGCGCGGACGAGGCGGCGATCGTCGGCCGGCCCTTCAACGAATACGTCTGCGCTGAGGACGTCGAGGCGCTTGGCCAGCAGCTGGCCAGCGTCGACGAACGGACCATCGATTCGTTCGCGGTCGAGCTGCGCTGCCGCCATCGCGAAGGCCACGAGGTCTGGGTGGCCCTGCACTGCAGCTTCTTCTCCGAGCCAGGCTCGGCGGTGCCGTGCCTGATCCTGCAGGCGCAGGACATCAGCGCCCGCCGCCATGCCGAGCACCGGCTGCAGCACATCGCCTTCCACGACAGCCTGACCAGCCTGCCCAACCGCAGCCGCTTCCACGAGTTCCTGTCGCAGGCGATCGCGCGCGCCAGGCTGAGCGAGCGCTGCCAGTTCGCGGTGATGTTCCTCGACTTCGACCGCTTCAAGCTGATCAACGACAGCATGGGGCACAGCGCCGGCGACGAGTTCCTGGTGCAGGTGACGCGCCGCATCCGCGACAACGTCCGTCCCAGCGACGTCGTGGCCCGGCTCGGCGGCGACGAGTTCGCGATCCTGTGCCATGACATCGCCACCGAGGACGCGGTGGTGCAGCTCGCCGAGCGGCTGCAGCAGGCGCTGCGGGTGCCGCTGCAGATCGCCGGCAACGAGATCAGCACCAGCGCCAGCATCGGCATCACCTTCAGCGCCTTCGGCTACAGCACGCCCGAGGAAGTGCTGCGCGACGCCGATATCGCGATGTACCAGGCCAAGGCGGGCGGCAAGGCGCGCCACGCATTGTTCGACTCCGGACTGCGCCTGCAGGTCTCCGACCGGGTGAAGCTGGAGCGCGACCTGCGCCGCGCGGTGGCCGAAGGGCAGCTCTCCGCCGCCTACCAGCCGTTGTTCGACCTGGCCAGCGGCCGGATCGAGGCGTTCGAGGTTCTCGCGCGCTGGCCGCATCCCGGCCGCGGCCTGGTCAGCCCCGGTGCGTTCATTCCGCTGGCCGAGGAAACCGGCATGATCCTGGCGATCACCGACGCCATGCTCGAGCGCGCCTGCAGCCAGCTCGCTCATTGGCAGCGGCTGTCGCCGGCCTTCGCCGACCTGCGCATGCAGATCAACATCTCCGGCAACGACCTGGCGAACAACGCGCTGGTCGACCGCGTGCGCCGCGCGCTCGAACGGGCGGGCCTCGAAGGCAGGCACCTGACGCTCGAGCTGACCGAGAACATCCTGATGGAGCGTCTGGAGAGCGGCGTCGAGCAACTGGAGCGGCTGCGCGCGCTCGGGGTCGGCATCAGCATCGACGACTTCGGCACCGGCTACTCGTCGCTCAGTTGCCTGTCGCGGCTGCCGATCGACAGCCTGAAGATCGACCGCTCGTTCGTGCAGAACCTGCGCGTGAAGTCGAAGGAAGCCGAGATCGTGCGCGCCGTCGTCTCGCTGGCCGGCTCGCTCGGCAAGGCGGTGATCGCCGAGGGCATCGAAACCGACGCGCAGCTGCAGATGCTGCGCACGATCGGCTGCGAGGTCGGGCAGGGCTACCACCTGTCGCACCCGCTGGCGCCCGAGCGCGCCGAGGCGCTGCTGGCCGGCCTCGAAGTGCGCGGCGCGCGCACTCCGTCCGCCGCCCGCCAGCCGCAGCTCGCGCTGCTGCACTGAGTTTCCGGGTTCCCGGAGTTTCCTGACCGGGGCGTCACGCCCCCGCTACTGCGCGCGTGCCGTGCGTTGCGTGCGCAGTGCCTCGACTGCCTCGAGCCTCGCGTCCGCAGCGCCCGCCGCTCGTTCTCCGACGAGTGGCGCCGGCCCGAGGAAGCGCGCGCAACGGCCGATCGATGCGCCTGATGCGCGCTCATCCATCCGATCGACACGTGATCTGCGGGCGAGTAGGCGCTGACGCACGCAAGTGCCTCTCGGCGTTAAGCAAAGCCTGCGAAAACTTGAGCCCGCCGAACGGATGATCCTCATCCGCGCATCCCGCGATTACGGTGGCGGCAACTCGTCCGAACGACGTGGAGATGCGATGACTAACCCGACATCAATCCGCCGCCGCACCTGGTTTGCCACGCTGGGCAAGGCGGCCATGCTGACCATGGTCCTCGGTGGCCTGGCGCTGCCACACGCGGCGGCGGCCCCGGTCAAGGCCAGGAAGGACAAGGTCGCGAAAGACCTGAGCAACGCCGTCTCGGCCTCGACCACGCCCAAGGCGCGCTGGGCCAAAGACGTCAATGGCGTGCGCCAGCTGCAGGTGGTGATCACCACCAAGACGGCCGACGTCGACATGAAAGCCGTGCGCGACGCGGTCAAGGCCGCCGGCGGCTCGATCCACGTGCGGATGCCGGGCCTGCGCATGGTCACCGCCACGATGCCGGCGTCGGCGGTGAACACCATCGCGGGGCGCAGCGACGTCGACTACGTGGTGCCCAACCGCGCCGTGCAGCGCACCTCGAGCACGCTGGAGCTGATGTCCGGCGCGCTGGCCTCCAACGTGCGCACCTACAGCAGCAAGAGCAGCTACACGGGGCTGGACGGCACCGGCGTGGGCATCGCGATCGTCGACTCGGGTGTGATGAAGAACCACGAGGTCTTCCTCAACGGCTCGGGCGCGAGCCGCGTGGCCAAGAACGTGCAGTTCCTGAGCACCACCCAGGCCAACTGGGGCGCGGGCACCGACGCCACCACCACCTCACTGCAGCCGGGCACGACCGCGCTGACCAACTACGAGAAGTCGATCGACAACAGCGCCAGCGCCACGATCGACGGCTACGGCCACGGCACGCACGTGGCCTCGATTGCCGCCGGCCGCGCCGGCACCTTCGACTACTCGCCCGACACCTCGGGCATCGCCCCCAACGCCACGCTGTACGACGTCAAGGTGCTCAACGACCAGGGCGTGGGCACCCTGTCCGATGCGCTCGAGGGCATCCAGTGGGTCATGTACCACGCCCGCGAGTACGGCATCAAGGTGATGAACCTGTCCATCGCCGCCGCCTCCACCGACAGCTGGCAGTTCGACCCGCTGTGCCGCGCGGTGCGCAGCGCCAGTGCGATGGGCGTCACCGTCGTCGTGGCGGCCGGCAACTTCGGCCTCAACGCGAATAGCCAGGAGAACTACGGCACCGTCTCAGCGCCGGGCAACGAGCCCAGCGCCATCACCGTGGGCTCGGTCCACGCCAGGGGCACCAGCGGCCGCGGCGACGACACGGTCAACAACTTCAGCTCGCGCGGCCCCACGCGCAGCGGCTACGTCGACACCAGCGGCACGCGCCTGGTCGACAACCTGATCAAGCCCGACCTCGTCGCCCACGGCAACAAGATCATCGGCGGCGCCGCGACCAAGGCCTCGTCCAAGGACCCGGCCTGGAACCGGCTGGCCAGCAGCTACTACAACGAACTGGTTGCCGCCACCGGCGTCAACCAGACCTATCGCGAGACGGTGATGTTCATGAGCGGCACCTCGATCTCGGCGCCCGTGGTGGCCGGCGCGGCGGCGCTGCTGCTGCAGGCCAACCCGGGGCTCACGCCGGCGCTCGTCAAGGCCATCCTGCAGTACACGGCGCAGCCGCTGCCGAACTACAACCTGCTGCAGCAGGGCGCCGGCCTGCTGAACGTCAGCGGTGCGGTGACGCTGGCCAAGGCGCTGCGCACCGACATCGCGCAGGGCATCGTCAACGGCACGATCGTCGCCGGCACCAACCTGCTCGTCTCGTCCATGCCGGCGCAGTCGAGCACGATCAACGGCAGCTCGTTCAACTGGGGCCGCGTCGTGTTCGTCGGCGGCAGCTCGGTGGTGACGGGCAGCAACCTGTTCGCCAAGTACCAGCCGATCTACGACCCGAGCCTGGTGTGGGCCAACGGCGTCGTGCGCAAGCGCGGCATCACCTGGTGGTCGGGCACCGGCATCGCGGCCAACACCTTCCCGCAGTCCTTCACCGACGTGTCCCTCGCGCCGCAGCCGCTGGTCACCGCGGGCGTGGTCAGCGGCAATGCGCTGTTCGCCACCAGTTCGTGGGCCAACAAGACCGGCCTGTTCACGCCCACCGCCACCGTGTCGGGCTGGTTCATCGGCGGTGCCGGGCTGGTGCTCAGCGAGGGCATCGTGCTGTCCGAAGGCGTGGTGCTCAGCGAGGGCCTGGTGCTCAGCGAGGGCATCGTGCTGTCCGAAGGCCTGGTGCTCAGCGAAGGCCTGGTGCTCAGCGAAGGCCTGGTGCTCAGCGAAGGCCTGGTGCTCAGCGAGGGCCTGGTCCTCAGTGAAGGCCTGGTGCTGGGCGAGTGAAGGAGACCGTCATGGACAGAAACCTCAAAACCTCGATGTCGATGAACACGGCCGACGGCGCCATCGACCTGATGGCCAAGCTGGCGGTGCTGATCGTGGCCGCGCTGCTGTTCGCCTGCTACGGCATCCGCGAGGGCCACTCACAAACCCTGGGCGAGCCCTCCGCGCAGTCTTCGCCGAAGGGCAGACCCGATCGCGTGGCCATGCTGCGCCGGGGCGCGGCCGACGGCAGGGCCGCTGCAACCGGCCCGGCACACAGGCGCTCACCGCCACGCGCGCCGCTCTGAACGAAGCGATCTCGAGGCTTCCAACGCAGCCGCGCCCTCGGGCGCGGCTTTTTCATGCCCGCTCCGCTCGCCGCCCCGCTTTCGCTACGATCCCCGCGTCTTCGATCGCACGGAGCGCCCACCATGCAATACGTCCGCCTCGGCCGGTCGGGCCTGAAGGTCTCGCGCTTCTCGCTCGGCATGATGACCTACGGCACGCCCGCGTGGCGGCCCTGGGTGCTCGACGAGGCGGCGGCGCGGCCGCTGGTGCGGGCGGCGGTGGAGGCCGGCATCAACTGCTTCGACACCGCCGACATGTACTCGGCCGGCGTGTCCGAGGAACTGACCGGCAAGTTCGTCCGCGAGTTCTGCCACCGCGACGAGGTGGTGGTCGCCACCAAGGTCTACTTCCCGGTCGACCTCGCCTTCAAGGGCGGCAACGCGCCGGGGCCGAAGCCGCCGGTGCGGCCGAACACCAGCGGCCTGTCGCGCAAGCGGATCTTCGCCGCGATCGACGACAGCCTGCGCCGGCTCGGCCTCGACTACGTCGACCTGTACCAGATCCATCGCTTCGATGCGGCCACGCCGGTCGAGGAGACGATGGAGGCGCTGCACGAGGTCGTGAAGAGCGGCAAGGCGCGCTACCTCGGCGCCTCCAGCATGTACGCGTGGCAGTTCGCCGGCATGCAGCAGGCGGCCGAGCGCAACGGCTGGACCCGCTTCGTGTCGATGCAGAACCACTACAACCTCGTCTACCGCGAGGAAGAGCGCGAGATGATCCCGTACTGCCGCGCCACCGGCGTCGGCCTGCTGCCGTGGAGCCCGCTGGCGCGCGGCTTCCTCGCCGGCAACCGCAAGCCCGGCGCCGGCGGCGCCGCCGACAAGTCCGAAGGCGCGACCTCGCGCGCCGCCACCGACGAGATCGCGCAGAAGTTCTACTACCACGACGCCGACTTCGCGGTGGTCGACGCGGTGGCAGCGCTGGCGCGCGAAAAGGGCGTGAGCAACGCGGCGCTCGCCTACGCGTGGCTGCTGCACCAGCAGGCGGTCAGCAGCCCGCTGATCGGCGTGAGCAAGCCCGGGCAGCTCGAGCAGGCGCTCGAAGCGCTGACGATCGGGCTGAATGCCGACGAGCTGGCGCGCCTGGCCGCGCCGTACCAGCCGCACCCGGTGATCGGCCACGCCTGATCGCTGGCGGGCGCGCGCCGCGCCCGCCTCGCTTGTCCCGCGCTGACCTGGCCACCGGCGCCCGCGCGCGGTCATTCGTAGCCCACCTTCCGTTCGTTCTCCGACGGACGGCGCGAACGGCAACCGACTTCGCGGGCTCGGCGTCAGCACGCGCTCGCTGCTCTCATCCGTCCGATCGAAACGCGCTCGCGCCGCGAGTAGGCGCTGACGCACGGATGCGGCTTTCGCTTCAGTGTGTTGCCTGCAGGACCTTGAGCCCGCCGAACGGATGATCCTCATCCGCGCATCCCGTGTTTACGGTTGACATCGAGTCATCCGAACAACGGACAACGCCATGAACGCCCGCGCGACATCGAATCTGCAACGTCTCGTCAGGTTCGCCAGCAACGTGCTGGCCCTGGCATCGCTCGCCGCTGTGATGGCCTTCGGCTACGTGGGCGCGGCGCAGGCGCAGGGCGCCGGCAAGGTCGCCCGCGACCTGCAGGCCGGCGTCGTCGCGGCCGAGACGCCGCAGGCGAAGTGGGCGCGCGACATCGGCGGCCAGCGATACGTGCAGGCGGTGGTGATCACCGACGGCGTCGACCCCGAGATGGCGAGCCTGCGCGAGTTCATCCTGCGCAGCGGCGGCTCGGTGCACGCGGTGTTCCCGTCGCTGAACGCGGCCACGGTGCAGATCAGGGCCAGCCAGGTCTTCACGCTGGCCAATCGCAAGGACGTGGTCAGCGTCTCGCCGAACCGCGAGACGCAGCGCACGGCCAGCACGCTGGAGTCGATCACCGGCGCGCTCGCCGGCAACGTGCGCACCAGCAGCACCAAGACGTCCTACTCGGGCCCGGACGGCACCGGCATCGGCATCGCCATCCTCGACTCGGGCGTGATGAAGGCGCACGACGCGTTCCTGAACGGCTCGGCCGTCACCCGCGTGAAGCGCAACGTCACGATGCTCGGCTCCACCGCCGCCAACTGGACGCTCGGCGTGGACGCCACCGTCACTTCGCCGATGCCGGGCAGCACCGCGGCGACCAACTACGCCAACGCCGTGGCCAACGACTCGAACGCGTACGCCGATGCCTTCGGCCACGGCACGCACGTCGCCTCGGTGGCGGCCGGCCGCGCCAGGTACTACGCCAGCGGCACGCCGGACACCACCGGCATCGCGCCCAACGCGGATCTCTACGACGTCAAGGTGCTCGGCGACAACGGCATCGGCACGCTGAGCGACGCGCTCGAAGGCATCCAGTGGGTGATCTACCACACCAGGGAATACAACATCCGCGTGATGAACCTGAGCCTTGCCGCGGCCTCCAGCGAGAGCTGGCAGACCGACCCGCTGTGCGTGGCCGCGCGCAGCGCCTCCGCCGCCGGCATCACGGTGATCGTGGCCGCCGGCAACTTCGGCCGGCGCGCGGCCGACGGCAAGGAGGTCTACGGCGCGATCAGCGCGCCCGGCAACGAGCCCTCGGTGATCACCGTCGGCGCCGTGAACTTCCACGGCACGACGGCGCGCGCCGACGACACCGTGAACTTCTTCAGCTCGCGCGGCCCGACGCGCGGCAGCTACGTCGACAGCAGCAACGTGCGCCGTGTCGACAACCTGCTCAAGCCCGATCTCGTGGCCCCGGGCAACCGGATCGTCAGCGCCGCGGCGATGAAGAGCTCGTCGAGCACGAGCTGGAACTTCCTCGCCAGCAGCTACTACGCGGACCTCGTCACCGCCGTCGGCATCACCCAGACCAACCCCGAGCAGCAGATGCTGCTCAGCGGCACCTCGGTGGCCGCGCCCGCCGTGGCCGGCGCCGTGGCGCTGCTGCTGCAGGCGAACTCCGGGCTGACGCCACCGATCATCAAGGCGATCCTGCAGTACACCGCGCAGCCGCTGCCGGACCACAACCTGCTGCAGCAGGGCGCCGGTCTGCTGAACATCGACGGCGCGGTGGCGCTGGCCAAGGCGCTGAAGACCGACCTGACGAGCAAGACCCTCAGCGGCGGCTACAAGGCCGGCGACGCGATCAACGCCAAGACGCTGCCGTCGCCGACCTCGACGGTCAACGGCGCGGCCTTCAACTGGTCGCGGATCATCTTCGCCGGCGGCAACCGCATCCTCAGCGGCGACGCGCTGTTCAAGAAGTACCAGGTGATCTGGGACCCGCGCATCACCTGGGCCGGCGACGTCGTGCGCAGGCGCGAGGCGGTCTACTGGTCGGGCACCGGCATCACGGCGAACACCTATCCGAAGTACTTCACCGATGCGGCCGCGCCGAACCAGAAGCTGATCGCCAACGGCGTCGTGCACGGCACGTCGCTCGCCGGCGCCAGCTCACTCGTCGGCCGCACCGGCGTGTTCATCCCGACCGCGACGCTGTCGGGCTGGCTGATCGGCGGCAGCGGGCTGGTGCTGTCCGAGGGGCTGGTGCTGTCCGAGGGCCTGGTGCTCAACGAAGGGCTGGTGCTGTCCGAAGGGCTGGTGCTGTCCGAAGGCCTGGTCCTCAGCGAAGGCCTGGTGCTGTCCGAGGGCTTCGTGCTCAGCGAAGGGCTGGTGCTCAGCGAGCAGACGACGTCGACCTCGTACCAGTTCAACCCGGCCGGCGAACCCTGAGCCGCGGCACCGCTGAGGCAGGAAGCCAGGAACGGGAGACCCTCATGGAAAACCCAACGACGAGCAGGTCCGTGCAGGCAACGGCTGACGGCGCGATCGACCTGATGGCCAAGCTGGCGGTGCTGATCGTGGCCGCCCTGCTGTTCGCCGGCTACGGCATCCGCGAGGGCCGCAGCCAGACCCTTGGCGCCTCGGTGCAGATGCCCGCGCAGGGCAAGGCCGAGCGCCAGGCCGCGCTGCGAAGCAGCGCCGCCGAGCGCAGGAGCGCGATCTCGACCACATCGCAGCGCGCGCTGCCGCCGTTGATCGAACGACGCTGATCGTTCCTCCGGCGATAGCGGACACCCACGGTCGCGGCAGGATACGGTGCTGCGGGACACGAACGGGGATTCAGAGTGCGCCAACCGATGCCGCAGCGATCGAACCGAAGCTTCGAGCCGGCCATCGCTTCCGCCTAGGCCATCAAGATGAACGACGCCAAGATTGCAGCGCCCGCCGATCAGCCCGCCTTGCTCTTGCGCGCCAAGCGCGCGCTGATGCCCGACTACGGCCCCGCCGCTACCATCTACTGGATCGCGCTGGTGGCCGCCGGCGTGGCGATCCTCGGCTACTCGACCTGGCAGCTGACGTTCCTGCCGCAGGACGTGCTGCTGCAGGTGCTGATCGGTGCCGTCGTCGCCACCGTGGTCGGGCTGTTCCCGGTGCGCGTGCCGGGATCGAGGCACTCGATCGGCGCCGGCGACATCTTCATCTTCCTGCTGCTGCTGCTGCAGGGGCCGAGCGCGGCGGCCATCGCCGCTGCCGGCGAGGCGGTCGTGGCCTCGTGGCGCACCTCGAAGCGCTGGACCAGCCGGCTGGCCAGCCCGGCCTCGGCGGCGGTGGCGATGTTCGTCTGCGGCCAGATGTACGAGGCGAGCCTCGGCGTGCTCGGCGGCGCCGGCTTCGGCGGCGACGGCGCGATCCTCGGCATGGTGATGCTGTTCGCGGTGGCCTACTTCATCGTCAACACGACGCTGATCACCTCGGTCGTCTACCTGAAGCGCAGGGCGCGGCCGGCGCTGGTCGAGTGGCTCGGCAACTTCGGCTGGGTCGGCATCGCCTACGCCGCCTCGGCCTCGATCGCCGGGCTGCTGTACCTGACGTTCCAGAAGTTCGGCGTGCCGACGCTGATCGTCGCCGTGCCGATCATCGCCATGTTCCTGGCGACGATGCACTACTACTTCGGCCAGCAGGAGGCGTCCGAGCGCGCCAACCGCGAGCGCGTCGAGGCGGCCGAGCGCGAGGCCGCGCAGGCGGCGCGCCACGTGCGCGAGCTGGAGGCGAGCGAGAAGCGCTTCCACAGCGCCTTCACGCACGCGTCGATCGGCATGGCGCTGGCCCGGCTCGACGGCGGCGTGCTGCAGGTCAACCGCGCGCTGTGCGTGCTGCTCGGCTTCGACGAGCCGGAGCTGGTCGGCCACGGCTTTGCCGACTTCGTCGACGAGGCCGACCGCGAGCGGCTCGGCGAGCAGCTGGCGCGGATCGCCGAGCAGCAGGTGCGCACGTTCGCGCTGGAGCTGCGCTGCCGGCACCGGCACGGCTCGGAAGTGTGGGTGTCGCTGGCCAGCGGCTTCTTCGCCGATGCGCCTTCGAGCAGCCCGCTGCTCATCTTCCAGGTGCAGGACATCACCGCCCGCCGCCGCGCGGAAAGCCGGCTGCAGCACATCGCCTACCACGACAGCCTGACCAACCTTGCCAACCGCAACCGGTTCAACGAGTGCCTGCAGCAGGCGATCGACGCCAGCCGCGCCGATCCGGATCATCACTTCGCGGTGCTGTTCCTCGACTTCGACCGCTTCAAGATCATCAACGACAGCCTGGGCCACCGCGCCGGCGACGAGTTCCTGTGCAAGGTGGCCGCGCGCATCCAGGAGCACGTGCGGCCGATGGACGTCGTCGCGCGCCTGGGCGGCGACGAGTTCGCGATCCTGACCGAAGGCATGGAGCTGGCGCGCCACGCGGTGGGCCTGGCCGAGCGCCTGCAGCAGGTCCTGGGCGTGCCGGTGATGGTCGGCCGCAACGAGATCGCCACCAGCGCCAGCATCGGCATCACCTTCTCCAGCATCGGCTACACGCGGCCGGACGAGGTGCTGCGCGACGCCGACATCGCGATGTACAAGGCGAAGTCGCTGGGCAAGGCGCAGTACGCGCTGTTCGACGCCAGCCTGCACGCGCAGGTCACCGCGCAGCTGCACCTGGAAAGCGACCTGCGCCGGGCCATCGACCACGGCCAGCTCGCGCTCGAGTACCAGCCGCTGTACGAGCTGCAGAGCGGCCGGCTGATCGCCTTCGAGGCGCTGGCCCGCTGGCACCATCCGGAACGCGGCACGATCTCCCCTGGCGTGTTCATCCCGATCGCCGAGGAATCCGGCCTGATCGGGCCGCTGACGCAGTGGGTGCTCGACCGCGCCTGCGCGCAACTGGCGGCGTGGCATGCGGCGCACCCGTCCAACACCGAGCTGCGCATCCACATCAACATCTCCGGCGCCGACCTGTGCGGCAGCGGCTTCGCCGGCCGCGTCACGCGGGCCATCCTCACCAACGGGTTGCAGCCCAGGCACGTGACGCTGGAGATCACCGAGAGCATGCTGATGGAGCGGCTCGACGCCGCGCTCGGCACGCTCGAGGAGCTGTCGCAGCTCGGCGTGGGCGTCAGCGTCGACGACTTCGGCACCGGCTACTCGTCGCTGTCGTACCTGTCGGCGCTGCCGATCACCAGCCTGAAGATCGACCGCTCGTTCGTCTCCAAGCTGCAGGCGAGCACGCAGAACGCCGAGATCGTGCGCGCGGTCATCATGCTCGGCACCTCGCTCGGCAAGCGCGTGATCGCCGAGGGCATCGAGACGCCGGCGCAGATGAGCCGCCTGCGCGAGCTCGGCTGCGAGCTCGGCCAGGGCTTCCACATGTCGCGCCCGGTCTCGGCCGAACGCGTCGACCTGCTGCTGGCCTCGCAGAAGGAAGCGCAGCGCCGCCACGAAGCCAGCCGCCCGACGCTGGCCTTCAGCTCGGCCGGCTGACCAGCACGCGGCGGAGGCATCAGCCTCCGCGAAGGGCGCCGACCCTCCCGCTCGCCTGCAGGCATCGAAAGGCAGCCTCGGCGTTTCGAGCTGATCCGCATCCCCTGCTCGATCAGCGGTCGTGGGCTTCGATCCCGCGGCCCGAAGGTCGCCGCTGACCGCGCGCTGGCAACGTGTTGCGCCCTCCGCTCGCGCTGACGTGTCGAAGGCAGCCATC
>Ga0114939_10001707_pt1 | contig 17087 bp, 19 predicted proteins | sample AshMeaCrysSpring_FD_87196 | JGI IMG/M metagenome (GOLD analysis project Ga0114939, IMG submission 87196) | Groundwater microbial communities from Big Spring, Nevada to study Microbial Dark Matter (Phase II) - Ash Meadows Crystal Spring | ecosystem: Environmental > Aquatic > Deep subsurface >... | reverse complement strand
TTTGTACCAAAAGACATTTTTGCCTAATGCTCTGGGGATTTCTTCATCTTCGCGAATGGCTTTGAGGACTCTACCCCACGGGGAATTGATTAAGACTTGCAAGCGCCAGAAGACAAATCCTAATACCAGCAGCGACAATAGCATTAACCCAGCTTTCTGGTTATTAGCGTAGTCATATAGCGCTAGAGTACCAGAACCATAAATTACCAAACCCAACAGAGAAACCACAATAGCCACTACAACCCTAGCAGCAGATTTTTTGCGTGCTACCCAAAGCCATAATCGCCACCCAGACAGCCCAAAAAGCAGCGTCAGCAGGGCTATCATCACCATCTGGGTAAAGAAATTAGGTTGAAAATTAGTGAACAAGGGGATGGGATAAGTTTGCACACCAAAAGCCCCAGAAGTCCAGGTACTACCGACAGGTAACTCTTGGTTGTTCACCACCAGCCGGATTAACTCCGCTACACCAATGGTGACAATTGCTAAGTAATCTTCCCGTAAGCGCAGGGTAGAAAACCCAATGATCAAGCCCAGAAGTGCTGCTAAAGCTGCCCCAGCTAATGCTGACACAATTAACGGCACACCCTGTAAGCTTAACAACACGGTCGTGTAGGCTCCCAGTGTCATGAAGGCAACATGACCAAAGTTAATTAGTCCTGTAAACCCCCACTGTAAATTTAGTCCCAGACTAAACAGTGCAAAAATTGCCGTGGAAATTGTCAGAAAAACGAGATAGCCAATCATGGGGTTGGGGGAATGGGTAATGTGGTCGCACTCTTAAATTACACTTGTGGGATGAAATATAGATAGTTACTTTAGAGATTTACTATGGATGCCGTAGAACTTTGGCAACGTTATCAGGATTGGTTATATTACCACGATGGCTTAGGATTGTTCCTCGATGTGAGTCGGATGCGGTTTGATGACGCTTTTTTGGAAGCATTGCAGCCGAAATTTGCCAAAGCTTTTGCAGATATGGACGCTTTGGAGAAGGGAGCGATCGCCAACCCCGACGAACAGCGGATGGTGGGACACTACTGGTTGCGAAACCCGGAACTGGCACCAACACCAGGAATTACCCAAGCATTGCTTAAAGATGTAGAGGACATTGTAAGCTTTGCCCAAAAGGTACACACAGGTGCAATTCATCCCCCCAAAGCCGCTCGGTTCACAGATGTCATTTCCATTGGGATTGGGGGTTCTGCTCTTGGACCTGAATTTGTCGCTGAAGCCCTAGCGCCAGAATTTCCTCCCCTAGGAATACATTTTATCGACAACACCGACCCCGCAGGTATTGACCGCGTTCTCACCCATCTGCGGAACCGTCTTTCTAGCACTCTGGTATTAGTTATTTCCAAGTCTGGGGGGACTCCGGAACCGCGCAACGGCATGATTGAAGTCAGCAAAGCTTATGCTAGGCAGAATTTAAACTTTGCCAACTATGCAGTAGCTATCACAATGGAAGGTAGCAAGCTTGACAACCAAGCCAAATCCGAAAGCTGGCTCGCAAGATTCCCCATGTACGACTGGGTGGGGGGACGTACCTCCCAATTGTCTGCTGTGGGGCTGCTACCAGCCGCTTTGCAAGGTATTGACATCCGCTTAATGCTTTCCGGTGCCAAGGAAATGGACGACGCGACCCGCGCTCCTGACGTGAAGAATAACCCCGCTGCTTTGCTGGCTATGTCCTGGTACCATGCTGGTAACGGACGCGGTGAAAAAGACATGGTTGTCTTACCCTACAAAGACAGCTTGCTGTTATTCAGCCGTTACTTGCAACAATTGGTAATGGAATCCTTGGGTAAGGAACTAGACCTGGATGGCAACAAGGTATACCAAGGTATCGCTGTTTATGGTAACAAAGGTTCCACCGACCAACACGCCTACGTGCAGCAATTACGCGAGGGTGTACCCAATTTCTTTGCTACTTTCATTGAAGTCCTAGAAGACCGGCACGGTGCATCTCCGGAAGTTGAACCCGGTGTGACATCAGGGGACTACCTGGCTGGGTTCCTGCAAGGTTCTAGACAGGCTCTGTATGAAAATCAAAGGGATTCAATTACACTCACCATTCCCCAAGTCAACCCCCGGACGGTGGGAGCATTAATTGCATTGTACGACCGTGCAGTTGGTCTATATGCGTCCCTAGTGAATATCAACGCTTACCATCAACCAGGTGTAGAAGCGGGTAAAAAAGCCGCCGCTGTGATTTTGGAATTGCAACTCAAGGTTGTGCAGATTGTCCAAGCAGCAGGTAAACCCCTATCTCTGCAAGAAGTCGCCGAAAAAGCCGATGCTGCTGACCAAATTGAGGCAATTTACAAAATTCTGCGTCATCTCCATGCCAATAAGCGGAGTGTGGTACTAGAAGGTAACGTCGGTAAACCTAGCGAGTTAACAGTCTCAGCTTTGGTATAGTCAGTTACGCAATAGTCCATGTAGAGATGTTTCTGGAAACGTCTCTACACAAAATGGCAATTTAGACCAGCTTTTATCATCTTTTGTAACATTTATGTGATTTGTGTAACAATCTTTTTGTTTTCAGCCGTTAAGATTGGAGATATAGCTTTATATAACTTTAATTTTTAGGATGCTGGGATGACAAAAGTAAGAGACCTAGAAATCCGTCCACTGGCCTCTATTCAAGGGGGAATGGCTCAATTTTATACTCCCCAATCTAGCAATGAAACCATGCTAGTGCAGATTCCAGCAGGCACAATAGATGATTTATTTGTTCACAAATCACAAACCGACCAATTATTAGTAGTAAAGGGTAGTTTTGTCCTCGTTACTTTAATCAATCGCCAATATCAATATATCCCTTTAAGCGAACATAAACCACAAGTAATTATCATCCCACCAGGGGTGTTGCATGGAGCAATTAATTTAGCTGCAGAACCTTGTGTTATAGTCAATGCTGTCTTGCGTCATCGACCACCACAAGAACGGGATTATATTCCCCAAAAGCGTCCTTTACCTTACGATTTTGGAAAAGTGGCGCAAGTAATTAAAGAATTTCACTGTCTATCTCAGGCTTCATAAATATTAGAAAATAGGTAATGGTAAAAACCTATTATCTATTACCTATAAACACAGATAAGCACAGATATTTATCTGTGTTTATCTGTGTTTATCTGTGGTTAATTTCTCATTTCCACGTTCAACCTGGGAACGATTACCGGGAGGTTATACCTCCTCTAGTGCAAGATATTAGTTAATCCAACAACAAACTGGGAGAAGTTAGGACAAAAACATCTCTAGTACCAGGAGCTTCAACTATCGGTTTAATTGGGGTGGTAAAGTGGAATAATTCATGGTCATTTACCAAAAGCAATTCACCAGTATGAAGAACTTTGTTAAACACTGGCTTTTCTTTCTTTGCCATGTATAGATGAGTTTCACCACCTTGAATATTGTGTCTATCTACTGCGAAAATGCCGATAAAATCAGTCCCATCTTGATGAATTCCTTCAGGTGCAGGATTACCAAAATTATCTGGAGAACAGCTAGTTCTAATCTGATGAACTCCTATTTCCGCTTCCGGATGCAGATTACAGAATCTACTAAACTCCAAAATCAATTTTTGAAATATATCTAGTTCTATGAGAGCATCATCTAGTTCAGCAAATTCTCTTTTAATATCACCAATTAATGGATTGTAAGTTTTACTTTGAAAAAAATAACCGTGGGGTAGCTTGATTAATTTATTCTCAGAAATTGTGAACCGAGATAATCTTCTAAACCTATATTTACCCTTAATATAAGGGTCGATAGGAAGATTATTAAAAAATGGTTTAAACCCTTCTAGATTGATAGAACTTACCTTGGTCAGGGTAAACAAAAAGGTCGATTCCCGTTCCGTATATCCCAATATATTTTGCATAGGATTTTCCCAATTGCAAGTTAAAACTCTCCCGGATTTATCTTCTTGGGAGGTTCATAATATATAATTATAGACAGTTTTTAAAGAAATGTCGTTAATTAAACTACAAAAAATCCCATTTTGTGATATGTAAAGTTTCGGCTGGAATGCCTGTTATCACATCAGTATTGATTGATTAATTTATACTTAATACTGATGGGCGGGGAACCCCCACCCCTACAGGCGTACTGCTTTTACCAAATCACTACAAGCACGGTAGAAAATGCTGACATCCATCCCTAGTCCAATGTACTGAATTCCAGCATCAATCCACTGCTTGGCGGTTTCTGGATTGTCAGTGAAAGTACCGACTGCTTTTCCGGTATTGCGGATAATACTGATACAATTCTGCATCAAATCAATCACCCGTGAGTCGCGCACCTGTCCGGGAATACCCAAAGACTGGGATAGGTCGTAAGGACCGAGAAAAATCACATCTATATGGGGGACGCTGACAATTTCCGCCAGGTTTTCTACCCCTCGGATACCTTCAACGTGAACAACAACCAGAGACTCTGCGTTGAGTTTATCTGTAATTTGCGTTCCGGCGGAGGTATACATCCCCGCACGGGTACCAAAAGAAAGACCCCGCGTACCCAGAGGGCTGTATTTCGCTGCTTTGACGCAAGCTTGGGCGTCTTCTTTGGTTTCAATTTGCGGTACTTGCACCCCCGCGCTACCAATATCCAGCGCTCGTTGAATCTGCGGTGCGTCATTCTTGCGGACACGGACAACCGGCGCTAATCCCACACAGTCAGCAGCGCGACAGAGGTCTTCAGCGACTAATGTATGTAAAGGGCCATGCTCCATGTCAATGACTGCAAAGTCAAATCCAGCATGTCCGCAGATTTCAATAAACGCCGGATAAGCGCAGTTCATAAACGGACCGATGACTACATCGCCACGCTTGAGTTTCTGTTTGAGTTGGTTTTCCCGCATCTCAATAGTATAGCGCTAGGCTTTAAAGTCTAGCGCTATACTACCAGAGCCATATCTGCTCTTGAGAGTATATATTTTTGTTACGAAAGCCGTAACCTTCAGGCATCAAATTGTTCTTAAGTTAGTATTTCATCGAACTATGCTTATGGGGTTCGTAGTCAGGGATTTATCGCGATAATCAGCGCTGAAATACTGTCTACAAACTAAGTAAATTGGGTAAAATAATTGTATTTAATCATACATATAAACCACAGATGTATTGTCAGTAGGAGAATTATGGCAGAAAATTTCATTGGGAATGCTGGGAGGGAATTGTTAGGTGAACTGTGGTGCGATCGCTATCAAATCCAAAGACAATTGGGAGAAAATGGCGGAAGACGCACTCTACTAGCGCTGGATGTGCAAACACAAGAATTAGTAGTCATAAAAGTCCTGACATTTAATGATGAGTTTCGCTGGGATGACTTGAAACTATTTGAAAGGGAAGCGCAAACTCTCAAATCGCTTTCACATCCAGCTATTCCCCGCTATCTAGATTATTTTGAATTAGATAACCCTAATATAAAAGGATTTGCTCTAGTTCAAACTTACATTGCTAGTAAATCTCTGCAAGAACATTTGCAAACAGGGCGGAAATTTCACGAAACAGAGATTAAGCAACTAGCAAAATCCTTGCTGGAAGTGTTGAATTACCTACACTCCCGTCAACCAATGGTAATTCATCGCGATATTAAACCTAGCAATATTTTATTAGCTAATCGCTCTGCTCATCATGTGGGTGATGTGTATTTAATAGATTTTGGTTCAGTGCAAACTACCGTTAAAGAAGGCGGTACAAGAACTGTAGTTGGTACTTATGGATATATGCCACCAGAACAATTTGGTGGACGCGCATTTCCCGCTTCTGATATCTACAGTTTGGGTGCAACGCTGATTTATTTACTAACAGGAAAACATCCCGCTGAATTACTTGATGATGATTTACAGATTCAATTTGAGTCCATAATAAATCTCAGTCCAGAATTTACAGCTTGGCTGAAGTGGATGACACATCCTAGCCTTAACTCTAGATTTAAATCTGTCTCAGCAGCATTGCAGGCTTTAGAAAATCCATCAGTAATTAAGCTGGATTATTACCAAAATAAAACTCAGAAAAATAGCCTAGCCGTGAAATTTGAGAAGCCTGCACACAGTAAAATTAAACTCATGCAAAATGCCGACAACCTAGAAATTATATTTCCGGCAAGAGGATTTTTTAAAGTAAGACAAATCAACTTTTCAACTTTAGAGGGATTAATATTCGGTGCCCTATTGTTATTTGGAATTTTGTTTACGCCGCTCACCTCACTCATTGAAGTCTTATTGCTAATCTTGTCTGTATATATTGATACTATATTATCAGGTCTGGCAACTGGAAATATAATTTGCTATTTGATATGCTTATTAACTCTCTCATTAGTTATATTTTTAATTTCGCATCTTCTCACTTTATACTGTGGAAAAACCCGCATCGTGATAGACAGACATAGGATGATTATAGCTAAAGAATTGTTTGGTATTCAGGGACTATCTTTGGTTGAACCTACGCAAATTACCGTCGAATATATTGGAAAACTAGTTTCTACCATAACATCTTACCAACTAAGAAATTTGAACAATCAGATAGAAGAAAAAAAATTACCTCCAAATTTAATTATTTGTCAAGGAACAATGGAACATGATTTAAATAAATACCTGAATCAAGATTTGACAATAGATGAGCGAGACTGGATAGCGCAAGAAATTAGTGAATGGTTAGGTATCCCAATTACTGAGGAATAAAGGCTAGTTATTCACCAATTGGCTTTCGTAGTCAGCAATTCAGTTATAATCAATCAGCAATTACGACACCTTTTAAAATCCAATCACTTGTATTTCTTAATCGCCAGATAGTAACTATGTCAGAAAATATTTTCCCTATAGCTTCAGCACAACTACTTCACAATCGCTACCAAATTTTCAAAGAATTAGGACGCAATGCAGGACGCCGTACTCTGCTAGCAAAGGATATCCAAACGCAAGAATTAGTTGTCATCAAATTTTTGCTTTTTAACAATGACTTTCGCTGGGAAGATTTAAAATTATTTGAGAGGGAAGCAGAAACCCTGAAATCTCTTTCTTTCCCAAGAATTCCCCGTTATCTTGATTATTTTGAATTAGATACACCTAATTTACAAGGATTTGCCTTAGTGCAAACATACATTGATGCTAAATCTCTCCAGGAATATCTCAAAGCAGGACGAACATTTAGCGAAACGGAAGTGAAGCAACTAGCTAAATCATTACTAGAATTGCTGAATTATTTACACTCACACCAACCACCTGTAATTCACCGCGATATTAAACCAAGTAATATTTTGTTAGCTAATCGCTCTGCTCACAATGTGGGTGATATATATTTAGTAGATTTTGGGTCAGTACAAACTACAAATCGCCAAGATGGAACGATAACAATAGTCGGTACTTATGGCTATATGCCACCAGAACAATTTGGTGGAAAGGCATTTCCAGCTTCTGATATTTATAGTTTAGGAGCAACCTTAATTTACTTAGCAACGGGTACAGAACCAGCGGATTTACCACAAGAAGATTTCCAACTTAAGTTTGAATCAATAGCAAATCTTAGTTCAGAATTTGTAGCTTGTCTACAGTTAATGACGCACCCTAACCTCAAGAAACGGTTTACTTCTGCTCAAGCGGCCTTGGAGGCTTTAGAATCAGAAAATTTATCTCAAATACCAACTCCATCACGAGTGGTAAAACATCCCATTAGTAGCAGATTTGTTGTAACAAAAACTCCAGAAAATTTAGATATTACTATTTCCTATACACCCTCTATTAATACAGATAAATCCAGAGCCAAAACTTCCAATACTACTGTTTATAAAAAAATGTGGTGGAGTCAGATTTTTTTGTGGCTATCGCTTGCTAAATTATGGAAATGGATAATGACAATTACCCGGTTATTATTTTTTATGGCTTTATCGGGAATGTTATATTACTTGATGTTTGTGCTTGTTTACTATTATCCTTGGGTTTCTGTATTATTGATTTTATTGATGATTGTTTTTCTAATTACAGCAATTAATGAGGGACATAAAATTCAGATTGAAAAATTTTTAAATCACATTCGCGCTGATAACATCCCTAGACTAGTGAAAACAATCAAATCTATAGATTCCTTAAATTTAAAAATCACCCAGCAGATAATGTCTTTAAGTTTTACTTATACATCTAAATCTAAAGCTCAGGAGAATTACACAATTTTCCAACAACCTAGAGATAAGATTTCGCAGTTAATTTTTCGCAGGAAAAGCTACCAAATTGTAGAGACACACACTGACCGTGGTAGTAAGAGAACAAAAGAAAAAGAACTACCGCCTCAGCTATTTATTTCTGTGGATGATAAAAGGTACAATCTAAGTTATGAACTTACACCACCAGAGCTTTATTGGTTAGCGGAAGAACTCAGCGAGTTCTTGGATATCCCAATTACTAAGGAATAGCCTAAGATTCATTGTATATTGACTGGGTACGATTCACCGCGCAATTATGGACTTGCTCTATCGCTACCCCACACTTTATCCTGGTACTCTTCTACGTCGCTACAAGCGCTTTTTTGCTGATATTGAACTTTCGACAGGAGAAGTTGTAACAGCCCATTGTCCAAATACCGGACCGATGACAGGGGTGTGTATTCCGGGAAATCCGGTGATGGTTTCTTTTAGCGATAACCCTAATCGGAAACTTGCTTACACGTGGGAAATGATTCAGCTAAACGATACAAAACCGACTTGGGTAGGGGTAAATACGGGTTTACCAAATCGAGTTGTGAAGCTAGCTTTAGAGAAATATTTGTTTCCAGAGTTAGGGGAATACAGCCAAATTCGTGCAGAAGTTCCCTACGGAAAAGATAAAAAAAGTCGGGTAGATTTTGTGTTGATGGGTAGCGAAGGGAATCCCCCGATTTATATTGAAGTCAAAAATACAACTTGGACGCTCTTAAATTTGGCACTATTTCCCGATACCGAAACTACACGGGGACAAAAACATCTGCGGGAATTAATGGCACTTTTACCCCACAGTCGGGCGGTGATGCTATACTTCATCAATCGTGGAGATTGCACCCATTTTGCCCCTGGTGATACTGCCGATCCGATATATGGACAACTATTGCGAGAAGCGATCGCTCTGGGTTTAGAAGTCTTACCCTGTCGCTTTGAAATCACTCCGGAAGGGATTCGTTATTTAGGTTTGGTAGAATGTCAATTTAGTTAGGGATTGCGTCTAGCAATACACATAATCGATTGCGCTGCCGCGATAGTGTCCGGATTAATACCAGATAGCCATTGACTTAATCTAAACTTCCAAGGAGAACGACCAATCTCACCCTTAAGTACCTCAGCACCAAGGTTATGATTGTGAGGAAACAGTTGAACCCTAAACCCTAGGGGTTCCAAAACTTGATAATAAAGGTCTTGTGTGATTCCGTCCCCTGGTCTTTGATTGTGAACCTCGGTTTTCCAGCGAGATTTTCGCTTGTCGGGAGCGATGTAATATTTGCTGCCGAACAGATTATAGAATGGGTATTTGATATCGCGTAACAATATACCTAACCCTTTAAAGTTCCAAGCGCTGCGGTGGGTGTCTTGGTCAGTAAATAACAATCCACCAGGACGAACTATACGTGCAGCTTCTGCTAAAACCCTGCCCATATCATCACAGTGGTGAAGGGTGGCATTAGCAACTACGATATCTGCAAAGCCATCCTTGAACGGTAGGTGATGAGCATCTGCTAAAATGGGTGTGTAGCCAATATCACGAGCCATTTTAAGTCCGCCAGGGGAAACATCAACCCCAATTAACAGTTTGGGTGAACCACCAACCGTGGCATAGACATTTCCCGGACCGCAACCGATATCAACCACAATTTTACCATCCCAGCTACCCATTGCTGCCTGCCAGCGTTCCCGGAAGGGTTGACTGCGATGGTCGTCTTCAAAGTATTCTCTAGCCCATTGCGGATGCCCAAAAAAGTAGCTGTTGGCTTCCATCCCTTTAGTATAAACGGGAATTTGGCAGCTAGGTATATCTCCTTCCCAATTAACCTGAGCATCATCAGCCAGGTAGGATTCCAATACTGAAGTTAGAAGAGTATGCATTTTGACTCCTTTACTACGTTTCGCAATTAGAATATATGTATAAAATCATACATTTACTCTAATTAAGTGTAATTTCTATACCAAGTATAGTTTTATTGAATACTCAGTAGCATGAAAAATATTTAAACCAGAATAAAGATGGCTTAAATTGTAGATAAGTAATGGATAAAAAATAGGGTCAACATCCGAGAAAAAACGTATTTTTCAAAATTAAGGAAAACTTATCCAAAAAATTCCGGAAAGTTCTGCGATTTATAGAATAAGTATATATTTTACAAGGTTATTTAGATATAATTAACTAAGTATTATTCTGTAGGAATAAACTGAAAAGTAGCAAAAATGTTTATCCCCTAATCCCTGGAAAAAAATCAGAATCTACTGAAATTAGCAATGATAATTATCATCATGGGTGTCTCTGGTTCCGGTAAAACCACCATCGGAAAAATGCTGGCGGAGTCATTACACTGGCAATTTACGGATGCTGACGCTTTTCACTCATCAGAGAATGTCGCCAAGATGAGCAGTGGTATTCCTCTGGATGATAGTGACAGGATACTGTGGCTGCAAGATTTGCAAAGAGCGATCGCAACTTGGTTACAAGACAATAAAAATGTCGTGCTGGCTTGTTCAGCCCTCAAAGCCAGCTATCGCGAGTTTTTAGTACTGGATGAGGAACGCATCAAACTGGTGTACCTGCGGGGTAGTTTTGAAATGATTAAAGAACGTCTTCAAAAGCGTCAAAATCACTTTATGCGTGAAAAACTACTCCAAAGCCAGTTTGATTCCCTCCAAGAGCCTGAGAATGCTATCTGCGTCGATGTTTGCGAAGCACCGCAGGTAATTGTCCAGCAGGTTAGAGAAGCCTTGGGGATTTAGTCGAGTTGATGGGAAGCCATAAAAGCTGGAAGATAAATCATGGCAGAGAAGTTTCCTATCATTAAAGTGTCACCAGATGCTCCTTCCGAGGGTGAGGATTTGGGAACCAAAGAAAAGTTTTGGTTCCACCATCAAAGTTTTGGTCGTTGTCTCTACAAGAAAGCCAGACCAAATACAGGAGAAGATTGGGCAGAGAAAATAGCCGCCGAGTTATGTGAGTTACTGGGGTTGCCTCATGCTATTTATGAACTGGCAATCTTCAAGGGTGAGAGGGGAACTGTTTCCCCATCATTTGTACCTGAAGGTGGAAGCCTTACCTTTGGCAATGAAATTTTGGCTCGCATAGTGCCAAAGTACTTACAAGAGTACAAAAACCCATCTCAGCACACAGTCGAAATTATCTTGAATGCCATTGGAGATGCTGCGGTAAACTTACCCATTGACTGGAAACCACCAGAAGGCATCAATACTGTAGCCGAAACCTTTATTGGGTACTTACTTTTGGATGCTTGGATTGGCAACACTGATAGACATCATGAAAACTGGGCGTTCATAATTTTGTCAGATAAGGCTCATCTAGCCCCAACTTACGATCATGCCTCTAGCCTGGGTAGAGAACTGCTGGATGAAAAAAGGCGATTAAAACTTCAACAGAAATCTGTCACAGCATATGTGGAAAAATGTACTTCTGCAATTTATGCTTGTGATACCTATAAAAAACCTCTTAAGACGTTTGATGCTTTTGCTGTTGCCGCTGGGAGGTATCCTAATGCAGCTCGTATATGGTTGGATTATCTGGCAAGGGTGTCAACGACTGATACGTTAAAGCTTTTCCATCGTATTCAGGGCGATCGCATATCGCCAACTGCGATTGAATTTGCCCACAAGATACTGGAGTTAAATCAAAGCAGGCTGCTGAAGCTGCGTGACCCCCTATGATGAAAACATTATTTTTAGCTTGGCAAGATCAACAAAGCCGTTCATGGTTTCCCATTGGTCGCTTAACATTTGATGGGCAACAATACCAATTTGTGTATACACACGGTGCTACAGAAGCTCAAGCTAAGCATGGGTTTCCATTATTGTATTCGTTTCCCGATCTGAATAAAGTATACATATCTAGGGAACTATTTCCCTTGTTTTCTAATAGAGTAATGCGGCGTTCTCGCCCTGATTACAAAAACTATATTGAGTGGCTCAATATCCCTCTGCATCAAGACGATCCTATCGCTATCCTGTCTCGCAGTGGTGGACAAAAGGCTACAGATAATTTGGAAATTTTCCCTTGTCCAGAGTCTGGTGAGAATGGACTGTACCACATTCATTTTTTTGCTCATGGACTGCGATACCTTCCTGCCTGTGCCATTGAACGGATTAATGAATTGGAACCAGATGAATTGTTATATCTGGCTCACGAATTTCAAAATCCCTATGACCCTCGTGCTTTGCTCCTCTGTACGAGAGACCGCCACATTCTAGGTTATTGCCCCCGCTATATCGTGGATGATGTCTTTAAACTTAAGAAAGAAAATCCACAGCTGGTAAAAATCCACGTTCAGCGTGTAAACCCAGTACCAACGCCACTGCAGCTAAGATTGTTGTGCAATCTCACTGCACAATGGCCTCCAGACTTTCAACCATTTTCTAGCTGGGAGTATCAGCCGGTTGTGGCTGATATCTCCACTCCATGTGTCATCAATTAGAGTTGATGGGAAGCGAGAAACTCTTCCACCTCAGCAGCGCTAGGTTGAGAAGCTATTGCTCCTGGTTTAATGGTTGTCAAAGCTCCCACTGCACTGGCATAGGTGACGATTTGTTTAGCAGTCTCCGGATTGCTCAAGCTGTGGATACCCTGTTGGATTAACTGGTGAATCAACCCAGCTAAGAAACTATCCCCGGCACCAGTGGTATCGACTACGGGTATGGAAAAAGCTGGTAATTTACCTTCGTTCTCCCCCAAACAATAGCCACAACCATGTTCCCCATCTGTTACCAGCACACCTTCGACGTTATCGAGGCGGTACGTGATTGCCCCGGCATCGCTGGTATCAAATAGCCATTCTGCTTCTTCTTTGGCAAGTTTGACAAAATCGACTTGCTTAAATAATCCTTTAATAGTGTCACGAGCAGCTTCTGCATCACTCCAAAATACCGGACGCCAGTTGACATCGAGTATTACCTTGACATCGTATTGATCTGCTAATTTTAAGGCGCGACTTACAGCAGCGCCACTTTCGGGATAGGCTAATTCCAGAGTACCCAAGACTAGAAACTCTGCCGCTTCAAATAAATGGTGGGGTAATTTATCAGCTTGTAGGCGAGTATCAGCAAATTCCCTGGTGTCGTACTTGCCAAACCCCGCAAAACTGCGATCGCCCGTTTCGGAACGCACAACATACACTTGTCTGGTTGGTGCTGTGGGGTGGCGCTGCAACCCAGTAATATCCACAGACTCTTGTGTTAATAGTTTTACTAGTTCATTCCCTGGTGCATCTTCACCAACGCAGCCGACAAATCCCGCTGAAGTACCCAACTTCACCAAAGCACAAGCGACGTTAGCTGGGGCACCACCTGGGTAAGGAGTCCAAGATTCTACTGCTTCTAATTTGCGCCCTAATTGGTCGGCTAGACAATCAAATAAAATTTCGCCTAAACAGATAACGCGAGGATTGATCATGGGTTTAGCCATTAGTCATTAGTCATTAGTCATTAGTCATTAGTCATTAGTCATTATCCATTACCTATTGCCCATTACCTATTACCCCATTCCCTCTTTTTTTTGATTAGTCTTGCTAATTTACTAATTTTTAATTGCTGATTGTTTTTCCTACTAATCATCAGCCAAAAGGCAGAGGAAAAAAGGCTGATAAGTGCTAGCTCTTTACCAGTCTCTGGTTTAGAAAAAAGTATTTAAAGATACAAAAAAACTATTTACTTGCTTCTGCTGCTAAGTTCTGCCATAACCGTATAGGTAGGAATACGATAGATCCTGACATCTAAAACTGTGGTACAGCAAAGAATCTTCTAGAATTGAAGAGGTGAAATGAGTACATTTACTAAGGAACTAAGGAACAGAAAAGTGATGGCTGCCGGTGAAACTCAAACTCCTGTTACGCTTTCAGATAGAGAATTGCAAATTATCGACTTGGTGGCTGCTGGCTTGACCAACCAGGAAATTGCCGAAAAGTTGGAAATCAGCAAACGCACGGTGGATAACCACATTAGCAATATTCTCACTAAAACTGCAACTGATAATCGCGTGGCACTTGTCCGCTGGGCATTACAGTGGGGTAAAGTATGCCTAAACGATGTCAACTGCTGTAGGTTGCCCAATATCAGCGATGAAACCGTATCCTGAGTCAGCAGTAGGGACGTTCCTAGCGAACGTCTGTACAACACTCAGCAGTAGAGAGGTTCCGAAGGAACATCTGTACAACAGTCAACAGTAAAAATTTTACTATTGACTCCTGGCTGATGACTAATCACTACTGACTAATAAACAAAAATTTGCAACAATCCACGGGCATAAACGCTACAGTTGAAACAAATCTCTGTTGCTCCATAGGCTGGTGGAGCAGTTCTGCCATGACAACCTCTGCTAATTGTCAGACTAGCGAGTCTTATTTTGACTTCTTTGGCTTGGATTTTACTGCGCCTCAACCTACACAGGATGCCGATTTAATCAGGCACCTGGCGTTTATCCCTGGGTTGAAAGAAATCTTAATGCTGCGGCAGGTTCATGCTTTAGAACATGCTACAGTTTGGATTCTAAGCGAACTAAAGGGTGCTATACCCACAGGGTCGTCAACCAGTTCTCAGGTAGATAATGAATTACTGGGTGGATTGTCTACCGAACAGGGATTTTATCTGTATGGCGATGTGAATATTCATGATTTACGACGTGCAGTCCCAAGAGCCTTAAATCGCCTCACCAACGGACAATGGCACTTAGCTGTCCATCCTCGCTGTGGTACTAACGTATCCGTAGGAATGTTGTTGACCGCAGGTTTAGCAGTGGGTGTCCATTTGTTGCTACCACGAGGACCCATCGAGCAACTGGTAGGTTTGGGTTTAGCGGCTACTACCGCAGCCCAACTTACCCCAGACTTGGGTGTCTTGGCTCAAAAGTATGTCACTACCGCTATTCCCTTTAACTTGGAAATAGAAAGTATTACACCGACGCGCGATATCTGGGGACGACAAGCACATTTTGTCAAGGTCCGATGGCAGGATTAGGGTATGGGGCATTGGGCATTGGGCATTGGGCATTGGGCATTGGGCATTGGGCATTGGGCATTGGGCATTGGGCATTGGGAAGGGAGACAAGCCAGACAAGGAAACAAGGAAGAAATTAAATTCCCTGTTCCCTGTTCCCTGTTCCCTCAATCCGATAAATAACTTAACAAAGCTTTGTGGTGTCGCACTCAGATAGTAGAGTGTAATCAATTAGCCCTAATATCTTGGCAATTGATAACAAAAAGGGAAATAACTCATGGTTCAACGTGGTTCTAAAGTACGTATTCTGCGTCCTGAATCCTACTGGCATCAGGATCTAGGAACCGTTGCTTCTATCGACCAAAGCGGTATCAGATACCCTGTAATCGTGCGTTTTGATAAGGTAAATTACGCAGGTGTCAATACCAATAACTTCTCCTTGGATGAAGTTGTTGAAGTTGAAGCGCCTAAAGCTAAGGCGAAAAAGAAATAGGGTGAGAGTCGCTCTGGCTCTTTCTTAGCCTGTGGCTGGCAATCATTTGTTTTTTACATGCCTGAACTTCCTGAAGTCGAAACAGTCCGACGAGGGTTGAATCAAATCACCCTCCGTCAGGAAATTATGGGTGGGGATGTGTTGCTTGAGCGGACCATCGCCTACCCTTTTTCTGTGGCAGAATTTCTGGTGGGTGTACAGGGGTGCGCGATCGCCCAGTGGCACCGACGCGGTAAGTATTTATTGGCGGAACTCACCACCGAGGACAAGGGAGACAAGGGGGACAAGGAAAATTCCCCATTACCCATTACCCATTACCCATTACCCATTACCCATTCCCAAAATACCGCTGGCTGGCTGGGTGTCCACCTGCGGATGACGGGACAATTATTGTGGGTACATCCCGACGAACCATTACAAAAACACACGCGGGTAAGGTTATTTTTTACAGGTAATCGGGAGTTACGTTTTGTAGACCAGCGCACCTTTGGGCAGATGTGGTGGGTGCCACCAGAGGTACCGTTGGAAACTGCGATGACAGGTTTGGCGAAATTGGGATTAGACCCGTTTGTGCCAGAATTTACCGTTGATTATTTAGTTGAAAAATTCCACAACCGCCGCCGTCCGATTAAAACTGCGCTGCTAGACCAGGCGATAGTGGCGGGTATGGGCAATATTTATGCAGATGAAGCGCTATTTTTGAGTGGAATATTACCAGAAACATTGTGTGCAGATTTAAACAGAGAACAAATTACAAAGTTGCGCGATGCGATTATTCAGGTGTTACAAAATAGCATCGCAGCTGGGGGTACAACTTTTAGTAATTTTTTAAATGTGCATGGTGTGAATGGCAACTATGGGGGAGTTGCTTGGGTATATAACCGCACTGGAGAACCCTGTCGGGTTTGTGACACACCTATTCAACGCATAAGATTGGCGGGACGTTCGAGTCATTATTGTTCCCAATGTCAATTATAAGTAAATTCAAAATACAAAATTAAAATTCGCGCCTAGCCTGGAAAAGAAGTGTCAACGTAGAGGCATATCAACTAAATCCACATTGGGAAACCTAATTGGGAGACCTACAAGTCGGCAATCAAGCGAATCCTAGTCCAAGAGCCGATAACAGCAGGATAAAATGCTCATAAACCCATCTATAGGACTCAAAAGAGCAATTTATGGCAATCAAAAAAGGCGACATGGTGCGTGCTGTGCGGGAAAAATTGGCAAACAGTCTGGAAGCACAAGCTAGCGATTCTCGCTTTCCTGCTTATTTGTTTGAAACTAAAGGCGAAGTCTTGGACATCAAAGGTGATTACGCTTTGGTTGTGTTTGGTAGAGTACCAACTCCCAACATTTGGTTGCGTGTGGATCAGTTGGAACCTTTCCAGTAACTGAAATTTAATCTTTTATAACTGTATGCTATATTCCCCTGACT
>Ga0114939_10001706_pt1 | contig 17088 bp, 17 predicted proteins | sample AshMeaCrysSpring_FD_87196 | JGI IMG/M metagenome (GOLD analysis project Ga0114939, IMG submission 87196) | Groundwater microbial communities from Big Spring, Nevada to study Microbial Dark Matter (Phase II) - Ash Meadows Crystal Spring | ecosystem: Environmental > Aquatic > Deep subsurface >... | reverse complement strand
TAGCGAAAGCGCAAAACAGCATCAGTGTTACCCAGGAAGAAATAATTCCCCGCAAAAGCCATCCCGAAGGGGATATTTAAGCCATTAGCAACCGTCGCAAAATTGGTTTTGATATCAGCGACACCATCGCCATTGGTATCTCGCAACAAGCGAATCCGGTTTTGTCGAGTTTCTGTCACCAATACATCGCCACTGGGGGTTAATGCTAACCAACGGGGAGCTTCTAAATTCTCAGCGAACACGTTAACTATAAAGCCTTTAGGGACGCGCAATGTGGGGTTGGTTGGGATGGGAACTACCTGCGGTGGTTTGTTAGCGCTATTTGTAGCAAAGGGTGCAGGTAAGTCATTGATATTGATGCGTATCGCTTGGGGTGTCAGTGGTTGAGTCCGAACGACATTTCCTGGCTGTAAAGGTTTTTGCGCGACTTGAGTAGGTTCAGCAGTCGCTTGGACGGCTGTAGACCTATTTGTTTCCGAAGAAACACCAGTTAGATCGCAACCACCCACGGTGGTCAGCACTAGTATTAGCAGCCAAGGTTTCATAACAATTATCTACATAATCAACCATAGCCCTTTGAATGTAGAGTTTTGTCGCTTTGAGGCCATCTATCTTAAAACACAGTTCTACGGGTCTAGCAAATTGATTTTGATGGGTTGTACACAAGCAAAACCTGCTAGAATCGATAATCCTTCACTGCTCCTGCGGTATACTAATTCGCACTGTACCTTCAGGAGTTACCTCCACTTCTCCGCCTAATTCTTGAATTTTGCTAATCGCTATTTTCCGAGTTCGTTCATCCACTTGATTATTTAAAACCATCGTCCAAGCTGCAATCTGCGCTGATTTACTCTCTGGATTGCGAGCTAAAAATTCAGCAGTACGCACAGACAGTTCTGCAACTTGTTTGCTCTCTGCATCTGGATAAGTACTAGCCCATTCTGCAGCTTTTTCAAAAGATTGTTTGGCAGCTTGGGGATTACCTAAAAATAATAATTCATCAATGCCTTTATAACGCCAAATATAATAAGACCTGTGGGGAACCTGTGCCGTCACAGATTTTAAACCCTTTTCCATCAAACCCACAGACCTTTCTGGCATTCCCGCATACATAGAAGTGCTAACAGAAAGAGCTAGATAAGCTTGTAAAAAGCGTGGGTCATGTTTGAGAATTACTTCAAAATACTCTGGACTAATAACATAACCCGTTTTTGATCGGGCATCATCATCACCGAAGTATTGCAAAAAATTGAGAAATACCCAATCTGACATTAAATTATCAAAGCCAAAAGCGGGGACTTTCTCTAGAAAATTCAGCCGTAATTTTTCAGTTTGAACTTCTCTTTCTAGCTGGGCTGGTGACACATTTTCTTTACTAGCAATTACTCTTCGCAATTGTGGTACTTGTAGCCAGCCTACACCGGCAATACATAAAATAGCAACAGCAGATGTAGCAATAGTTTGGCGAATAGTCATTGGTGATTGGAGATTGGGGATTAAGGATTAGGGATTAGGTCCCTAGTCCCTAGTCCCGATTACCCAGAAATACTCAACGCTGCTTCTGGAGAGAGTTGTAACAGTAAACCGTATTCCAGACCTTCCACCACGGCGTGATAAGAAGCTTCTAAGATATTAGTTGAAACTCCCACTGTAGTCCAGCGATGCTGGCTGTCTCTTGACTCTACTAATACGCGGGTTTTTGCCGCAGTTCCTGCATGTCCATCGAGAATTCTGACTTTATAATCACTCAATTCAAAAAAGGCAATTTGCGGATAAAAATTCACCAAAGCTTTGCGTAAAGCTGCATCCAATGCAGCCACAGGACCATTACCTTCCGATGCTTCTAAAATATCCTTAGCATTCACATTTACTTTCACGGTTGCTAAGCAATTACTAGATTCTTCTCCATGCACTAAATCACAATGAACTTGAAAGCCTTTGATGGTAAAAAGTTGCTGCCGTTTTCCCAAAGCTTCTCGCATTAATAAATCAAAACTTGCCTCGGCTGCTTCAAATTGATATCCCTCAGTTTCTAAATCTTTTAAGCGTTGGAGAATTTGCCGTGCTGTCGGGTTATTCTTATCTAAGTCAATGCCAAAACTGCGGGCTTTTGCTAATACATTACTCAGTCCTGACTGTTCGGAAATCACAATTCGTCGTTGGTTCCCCACCTGTTCTGGTTGAATGTGTTCGTAGGTAAGGGGGTTTCGTTCGACAGCGGATACATGGATACCACCTTTATGAGCAAAAGCCGAACGTCCTACAAAGGGTGCGTGTTCATCCGGAGCAAGATTCACAACTTCACTAACAAAACGACTGGTTTCTGTCAATAGGGATATACTGTTATCTTCAATACACTGATATCCTAGCTTTAGTTGCAAATTGGGAATTAAGGAACAGAGATTAGCATTGCCGCAGCGTTCGCCGTAGCCATTCATCGTACCCTGTACCATACTAACCCCTGCCATGACGGCAGCGATCGCGTTAGCAACGGCTGTATCTGCATCGTTATGGGTGTGGATACCCAACCGTGGCACCGGATGTGGCACCGGATGATTAAGTGATGTAACGGATGAGTGATTAGTGGGATTTATATATAGCTTATCCGTTTCATCCGCTACATAATTCGCTGCCTCTTGAACGATTTGGGTGATTTCGTGGGGTAGGGTGCCGCCATTGGTATCGCAAAGCACTAGCCACTGGGCACCGGATGCAATCGCTTCCCGTAATGTTTGTAAAGCGTAGTCTGGATTTTGCTTGTAGCCATCGAACCAGTGTTCGGCGTCGTAAATCACACTGCGTCCTTGAGAGCGAAGATACTCAATCGTATCCCGAATCATTGCCAAGTTTTCGTCTAAGCTGGTTTTTAATCCTTCCGTGACATGTAAATCCCAAGATTTGCCAAAAATTGTTACCCATTTCGTACCAGCAGCGAGTATTGCTTGCAACATCGGGTCGTCAGCGGCGGTGATGTTGGGACGACGAGTAGAGCAAAAGGCGACAATTTCTGCCTGGGTGAGAGGTTCTGCTTTTAACTCCCAAAAAAATTGTACGTCCTTGGGATTTGCCCCTGGCCAGCCCCCCTCAATGAATGGAATGCCCATTTTATCTAGCCTGCGAGCAATGCGGAGCTTATCTTCTATGGACAGTGAAAGCCCTTCACGCTGCGTACCATCCCGGAGGGTGGTGTCATAAATCCAGAGTTGATTTACGGGATTTGGACTCATAAAAAAAACTGCAAACTTAAACGACAACAGACATTTTTAAGGCAATCTATGAAATATATATAGGTAAGGTTCCAGTGGGATTTTTAGATGCCAAAGGTACTAGCTCAGGGTAAAACTATAGACTGCCAATCGGATGCCAATTTGCGCTTTGTATTACTGAAGGCTGGCGTTGACCTCTACAATGGTGGCTCGAAGGTAATTAACTGTCGAGGAATTGGCAGTTGTGGAACCTGTGCCGTCATGGTAAAAGGCGAAGTCTCAGAACCAAATTGGCGGGATACAACCAGACGAGCGCTTCCTCCCCATTCTCCTACAAGAAACCTGCGTTTGGCGTGTCAAACTAAGGTTTTAGGCGATGTCAAAGTTACGAAATTTGACGGTTTTTGGGGACAAGGTGCTGAAATAGTATGGACACCGCAAGCATAACTTAGGAGAACTCCAACATGAATCAATTTTTATCACTAACACTTCTGGGGGTAGCCGCTGCTATTTTAATTGGTACCCTCCTGGGCATTAACTTTCCCATTGGTGGACAAGGTGCCAATCAAATCGCCGCTAACCGCAATAACACCACCGCTACCAATAAAACCAATCGCACTATCATTCAGCCAGCTAATACCTCGGCTGTTAAAAATCGCACAGAGGTAGCTGACAATCCACCGACAGCAATAGCCCCACAAACTACTGCTCAAAGTGAAAGCACTACGACGACTACTACAGAAGCATCTCCCACCACCGAAGAAACTTCTCCAGTAACTTCTCCTGGTGGAACTACCGATACCGGGGCTACTGGTGGTAGCAATGAACCCATCCGTGGCATGTGGTAGCAACAATAACGTCAATAGTCAATAGTCAATAGTCAACAGTCCATAGTCTATTGACTGTTGGCTAAGGTCAGACTGGAACAGAAATAATCAGCAGTTAGCTATTGGCTCTCTTTGAATAATGACTAAAGACTAAAGACTCATGACTAATGACTAATGACTAATGACTAATGATGTTTTAATTATTGGTGGCGGTGTCATTGGGTTGGCAACCGCCATAGAATTACAATTGCGGGGCGCAAAAGTTACCGTCCTGGTTCGCGATTTCCAGTCTGCTGCTAGCCATGCTGCTGCTGGGATGTTAGCACCGCAGGCAGAAAATATCCCCCCAGGAGCAATGTTGGACTTGTGCTTGCAATCTCGTGGTTTATATCCCGAATGGATAGGTAAGCTAGAGGAACTGGGCGGCATCAACACCGGGTATTGGTCTTGCGGTATCTTAGCTCCAGTATATGGGGATGCTCCCCTGGGGATGAGGGAAGAATCTTGTTCTCAGTCCCCATTCCCTGCCTACTGGTTAGATAAACAAGCAATTCACCAACATCAGCCGGGATTGGGAGCAGAAGTGGCTGGTGGTTGGTGGTATCCTGAAGACGGACAAGTAGATAATCGCGCCTTGACAAGGGCTTTGTGGGCGGTTTGTCAAGCCCTGGGTGTGGAAATCAAAGACGGGATTAATGTCGAAGCGATCGCTCAACAGCGAGGACAAGTTACTGGTGTACAAACCAGCGCTGGTGTATTTCGGGCTGAAAATTATGTTTTAGCCACTGGTGCTTGGGCGGAAGAATTGTTACCCTTACCCGTGCGTCCGACAAAAGGGCAAATGTTGAGTGTGAGAGTGGCGGATTTTGTCCCGGAATTGCCCTTGAAGCGGGTGTTGTTCGGACGGGGGATTTACATTGTACCGAAGCGTGACCGGCGGATTGTGATTGGAGCAACCAGTGAAGATGTCGGATTTACTCCCCACAACACCCCAGAGGGAATTCAAACTGTACTCCAAGGCGCTATTCGCCTCTATCCTCAACTTAAAGACTACCCCATCCAAGAATTATGGTGGGGATTTCGCCCTGCTACTCCTGATGAATTACCTATTTTGGGCGAAAGTCTCTGTAAAAATTTAATTCTGGCTACTGGGCACTATCGTAACGGCATTCTCCTAGCGCCAGTCACAGCAACTTTGATTGCTGATTTAATTACTAATCACAAAGCTGACCCTTTACTTGCTCATTTCCACTATTCGCGGTTCCTTTCCCCCTCACCCACGGCTGCACCAATGCTGACTCACCCTGCAAATTTCTCTAGTACTCTCAATAAGGGCGAGGAAACCCCACCCCTACAGGATACACCCCTGGTAATTGCCGGTAAATCCTTCACCTCCCGGTTGATGACGGGTACTGGCAAGTATCGCAGTATTGAAGATATGCAGCAAAGTGTCGCCCAGAGCGGTTGTCAAATTGTCACTGTGGCGGTGCGACGAGTACAAACTAATGCCCCTGGACATGAAGGCTTGGCAGAGGCGCTGGATTGGTCGAAAATTTGGATGTTACCCAACACCGCTGGCTGTAGGTCCGCTGAAGAAGCGATTCGCGTGGCGCGTTTGGGGCGAGAAATGGCTAAACTTCTGGGACAGGAGGATAATAATTTTGTCAAGTTAGAAGTCATCCCCGACCCTAAGTATTTACTTCCCGACCCGATTGGGACGTTGCAAGCCGCAGAACAACTGGTAAAAGAAGGCTTTGCTGTCTTACCCTACATCAATGCTGACCCGATGCTAGCGAAGCATCTGGAAGAAGCAGGTTGTGCTACAGTTATGCCCTTAGCATCCCCTATCGGTTCCGGACAAGGTTTGAAGACTACCGCCAACATTCAAATCATTATTGAGAATGCCACCGTACCAGTGGTCGTAGATGCTGGTATTGGCGCCCCCTCCCAAGCCGCTCAAGCAATGGAAATGGGTGCAGATGCTTTATTGATTAATAGCGCGATCGCACTGGCACAAAATGCCCCAGCTATGGCTCACGCGATGAATTTGGCAGCCGTCGCTGGTCGGATGGCATACCTTGCTGGTAGAATGCCCCTCAAAGACTACGCCAGCGCTAGTTCACCACTGACTGGAACTATTACTGCTTAGGGAATGGGTCATGGGTAATGGGTGAAGAAAAACAATAACTTCCTAGTCTTTGGGCTGTCCCTTCTCTTGTCCCATTACCTATTAGCTATTACCTATTCCCCATTGATTAAAAAATGTAACGATTTACCTGCTAAAGTAGAGAGTATATATACCTGGTTCTGTAACATTAATTCAAACAATTAAGAAAAGGAATTGATTCATGCCCTATACCACAGAAGAAGGCGGTCGTTTAAATAATTTTGCCCGTGAACCGAAGGTTTACCAAGCTGAACCTCCTACCGATGTCCAAAAGCGGAACTATATTTTCTTGGGTATTGGGGCTGCGCTTTTGGTTGGTGGTTTGATTGTGGTGGCGGTTTCGGTTTCCAGCGTCGGCTAAGAGAAACAACGGTTAATCAAAATCAGTTTTTATCGCCCCTCCAGGTGTCTGACTGTGCAGACACCTGGTTTTTTACTGGTTTTTTATATTAGGGAATGGGTAATGGGGAAATCAACGGCAGTAAACTATCTGTCCCAAGATAGTTGTCAATAGCTACAGGTGTAATTCATCCTGACCTGAATAGTCATCAAGAGTACAGTGTAACAGTAATCCTAGCCAGAGAACAGACGCCGTTGTGGCTGATGAGCCTCCATGATTGTAAATGATACTGCCCCACCAAATAACCTTGACTGGAATCGGCGAATTTATCAACGCTTGCGAATTGCTGTAAGTTTGGGCTTGCGGCGACAAATCTTTATTGCTGTATGTGATGATTTAAAGTTGCGAAATCAATTAGCGTCTCGTTTGCAGTCTACTTTAGCTGCTTCTCGACGCCACCATTATCCAGCAAATAACACGCCAGCTTATCCCAGGTTAGTCAGCCTACGCTTGAACTTAAGCGACCCCAATCCCATCGCTCAAATTAATAAGTGGTTGACTCGTAATCGACCACCGATGTATCCTGCATCAGCTGAAACACAGGTACGACGCGCTCCCTTACCTGTGTTTCAGATTATTGGTGTAGAAGAATTAACTAAGCAACCAGCCGCAGTACAGCGCTTGTTCCTTAACTATCTGCATTATATAGAGCGCTACTTGCCTAGTTTGGACACAACCCTGGTATTGTGGGTGCCTCGTCCTTGGTTACACGCTATACAACAATCAGCACCGCAGTTTTGGCGTTGTCGTACTGGTGTATTTTCCTTTGTTGGCGAACCAAGACCAACATTACCAGTCCAGGACGACGCTCAAACAGAAGTAGATTTATTCTTCCAGCCAACCCCTGCCTCAGCGGTAGTACTGAAAGTAGCTGTACAAAAAGAAACTGAGGAGGGAGTTGTTAATAGCACAGAAATACCGACCACACCTGCAAGGGAAAATGTCGCTAAGTTACCAGAAATACTAGAATTCAAATACGTCAGTCAGAAATTAACGGCACTGGTACTAGCAACAATTGATACAGAAGACCTACCAGAAGTCAAGCTCCGAGAAGATAGGAATCGGTCTGGATTCCAACCCTGGGAATTATTGCTGTCACTGGAGGAGTTACACGCCCAAAGCAAGAGTGAATCGGAACTAGCAGATGCTTATCATCAGTTAGGGAATTTATACCGCGATCGCGTCGAACAAGGGGAGTCAACCCCAGAACACTTGATGGTGGCAATTCTAGCCTATGAAGAGGCAATTTCTTATTTTGAGGACTATTCACCCCAACTGCCGGATATTTTAAATGACCTGGGTACGCTCTACTGGTTGTTGTATCGCCGTTCTCCTCATTCTGAGGGGTCATTACCGTTTTTGCAACAGGCAATTCAAGTTTACCAGCTAGATTTAAATCTTATTCAAGCGGAACATAATCCCCAAACCTATGCGCGTGTACAGAATAATTTAGGCGCTGCTTATGGCGATTTAGCCCTAGTTTCTGACCCTGCACAAAACTGGGATAATGCTGTTAAGGCTTACAGCGAAGCACTCCGCTACCGTACTGCTGAGGTAGATCCGCTGAGACATGCTTCTTTGCAGAATAATTTAGGTACAGCTTACTGGCACTTAGCACAACACAATCAACCTGTTTTGCATCTCAAGCTGGCGATCGCAGCCTACACAGAGGCACTAGTTTATTATAATCCCCAAGAGCAACCCCTAAACTATGGCATGATTCACAATAACATTGGCACTGCTTACTGGAATCTTGCCCAACATGAACAGACTGAATCACACTTACAGTTTGCTGTAGATGCCTATCGGGAAGCTTTAAAATATCGTACACCAGCAGTGGTTCCTGCAGCCTGTGCCGCGACACAGAATAATTTAGGGACGGCTTATTGGCACCTAGCAAATCAACCCCAAACCACTAAGGAAGCGAAGTCAGAGTATTTGCTGCTTAGCATTGAGGCTTATGAAGAAGCCTTAGCGTTGGCGCATTCTCTTGGTAATTCGGCAATGAATTTTAATGTATTTGCTACTCATAATAACCTGGGAATAGCTCATTACCAGCTAGTGACAGATAAATATTTTTCTGGTGACAAATCTACTCTAACAAAACACCTAGAAGCAGCCCTGCAAAACCATTTACAAGCTTTACAGGGGTATGAACAGGGAGCGGAGGGTTATGAAACAACTGTCGCTTACATAGCCAAAACAGTTCGCACTTTCCACGACCAGTTAGGTTTGCAAGGTCAAAATCTTGCCTTGTCTAAGATTCCCGGTACTTTGTTACCGGAGTTGTTACCGAAGTTGTAAATAAGGGTTATCAACTGCGTAGATTAAAAACTCTCCCGCCACAGTAAAACTAGTAGACTTGCTTGTACAATGCTGTTAATTGCTAGTAAATATGGAACTGAAGAATAAGTAGAAGCAAACCCTAATTCTGGCAAAGGTTTAATTATAGCAGCACCCAAGGCAAAGCCTAAAGAATTCAATACCACCCAGAGTCCTTGAGGAATTTTTCTTCGCAAGACTAAACCTTGAAAAATCGCAATTACAGCGCCATAAAATATCGTTGCTAGTAGATATCTATCTATCATAAACACGACATATAATGGTAAGCTGTCGCGTAAAAATCGATAGACAAAATAACCAAATAGCATACCTATTATTGATGCTGCTATCCACCTTTGGGGTCTAGGAATTATCTTGCGGATGAGGAAAAATTGACCAATACCAGCTATCGTCCCACTCAGACCAACTATTACCAGGTCAGGAACCCAATTTCTAGCCCAATAAACTACAGGAACATTAAAATTCTTAGCGGTAACAACTGAATCTGTCCAGCGAGTGACAGCAGTTTCCACAGCGAGACTTAATGGCTGTTTAAAGCCAGCAAATAGCACCATACTAACAGCCGTAATAATTATCCATTTAAGCCAAAACACTAATCTACTACTTGACATTTAAACCACCAGATTTAGAGTTATTAAACTGTCATAACCTCAAGGGTGGGAAATGCCTATAATACTGTTAATGTTGGTCAACTGTCATATCTTCCAAGCTGGTAAATGCTGTTCCTAGAATCTGGTAGGGTGGACAGTTCTGACTGTGACTTTAAAGATGCATATTTAAGTGTCTAATAACTACCCACCCTAATTGACCCTGATGGAGAATGCTGCAAGTAAATGCTTTTCTTAATCAGATTTTATGGCAGAAAATAACGCCGAATAATCCGCGTCAGCTAAACCTTTAGCCACAGCAATTTCCAAAATCTCCCTGATACCCGCAATACTACTGATATTCAGCCCAGATTCTTGTGCTGCAGTGATAAACAAATCTGTATCTTTCAATAAATGCTTGGTGGGAAAGTTGGGATTAGCATAATTATCATTCAACATTCGCTGTAATTTCTTATCAAATGTCGGTGCATAAAGGGCACTTTTGCGAAGAATTTCCATAAATAAATCAACATTAATTCCGTGACTATGCACAAAACCAAGACTCATAGCAAAACCAGTAGTCAGGGATGAAATTAATTGATTTAAAGCTAACTTTAACCCAGATGCTTTACCGACTTCCCCAATATATAATGGGTCAGGACTAAAGATTTTCAATAAATCTAAATGCTGTTGAAATTGTTCGGGAGATGCACCTACCATAACAATCAATGTACCTGTTTTAGCTTCAGGAATACTACCTAAAACAGGTGCTTCTAAATATTCACTCCCCGCAGCAATAACTTGTTCACAAATTGCTTTACTTTCGGTTGGGGTAATTGTCCCCATTTGAATGACCGTCTTCCCTGCTAAGTGCTGTCGTGCTGTATCTGAAAGCAAGACACTGGTAATAGCAGCAGCGTTCGTCAGCATTAGAAATACACAGTCAGCAGCATTAATTGCTGCTTCTGGTTGGGTGGTAATTGTCGCACCTGCTGCTTGTAATGGTGCTAATTTTTCTGCGGTACGATTGTAAGCGATTAGTTGATGATTTGCTGCTAATAATCGTTGAGACATAGGTAGTCCCATTAGTCCTGTACCGAGAAATGCTATTTTCATGTTTTACCGTCCTGCACTCGTTTATTTGTCAATATTGGACATCATAAACGGTTGAAGCACAGATAAACACAAATACACACCAATAATTTATCAGTGTGCATCTGTTAGTAGAAGATAAAAAATGTATTTTTGCAAGCAGTTTAATCGGGAAACCAGGATGGTCAATCTAATTTTTTGTCAAGATTCTATCGATTCTAAAGCTATCTGCTTGTCTTGCTTTTCCTGCAAGAGTAATCCGGTAAAATGAATAATTGCCAGCACCATTGCTCCACCGGCTAGAATATAACTATGGACTGTGTACAGGTGTTGTACTGTCAAAGTATTAATTGCGTCTCCACCTATGATAATGTTGCGGAGTGTGGAACCAACGAAGGGAATGGCTTCAATTGTCCCTAACTCGATGCGGAACCGCCAGTATCCTAGTTGTGTCCAATCTAAAATTATCGCCGTCCAACTAAGTCCAATGGTGGTTAATGTTAATAATATACCGCTAATCCAAGCTGTTAACCAGTTGCGATTAAATCTCTCTCCCAAAAACATCACAACAATTTGAATCAAAGAGACAGCGATAATTGCATTGCCGGTAATATCATGAATTCGCTTAATCAGCCAACCGCTGGGAATTTCTGTGGCAATGGTCTTGAGAGAATTATATGCTCCACCGGCTGTGGGTTCATAGTAAAAAGCTAGTAAGATTCCCGTCAAACCAGCAGTCGCACATAAGGTCAGCGTCACCATAGCTAATATTGTAGCCAGTCGCCGTAGCAAGAAAGCGTAGCGTAACTCTTGCATAGGTGTCTCCTACTTGTGTGAAGTAATGTTTACTTTTTCTTAATTATATGTAGATTTTTGCTAAAATTGTCAACGAATCATGACATGTGTATTATTCAACTATAACCAGCCTTGTAGAAGTTGTAAAAGAACCCTCACCCCTAACCCCTCTCCCGCTTGGGAGAGGGGAATAAGACATTTTCTCTTTTCCAAGTTGAACCTGGGAAAAATCTCCGCTTTTGTTATACCTCCCGTGCTGCAAGATATCAGTTAATTTCTACAGTTAATTTCTAATTGTTGGAACGTGATATGAGATGGGAATTAACCTCAAAAATTACGTCAAAATAAGCCCTTGGCATTAACCTTCGCAACGCTACAGCATGACCATCAGCATCGCTACGGCTACGGAAGCGACCAACCACTGTCCTATCTGTGGGGGAGAGCCAGCGCACAACTGCCCAAGGTGCTAAAATGGTACGATAATTTGTAGATTTCCGCTTTAAGCGGCGGGAAGTTACACTTTGCACACAAATCTCCTTGCATTTGCGAAAAAACACCAGTCGGTACGGTGGCACCCGACTGACTGGTGTCAGTTTTTAATGGCATCATAGTTTTTGGATAGTTAACGAATTTATTGCTCCATAGGCATTTTTCCTGAACAAACGGCAACACTACGCTGTTGGAAGCGTTTAGAATGAGACACTGAGGAAAGCTCAGTCAGCTATACTGCATCTTGCTTTTCTGGAGGCAGTTAAACTGTCTGCTGTTTTTGCGTGTCTATCTAATATAAGCAGCTTATAGTAAGTCTTGTCAAGCGACTTATATAAGTTGCTTGAATATATGAAAAAATGTCAGAAAATCAAGACTTACAGCAAGAGTCTCCTTTAAAGAGACGGAGAGAAGAGTTGGGGTTATCTCAAAGAGAGGTAGCGTCAGCAATAAATGTCTCTGTGCAAACGATTAGCAATTGGGAAACGGGACGTTACAAAGAAGCAAAACTGACGCTTTCCCAAGTCAAGGCATTGTGTAAAATCATGCGGTGGGCTGCAGAGGAACTCCCCGATGATTTTGCACCACCCTCATCAGGGGATTCTCGATAATCTTACTGTTGCGATCGCACTAGCTCGTGAGTTGGGAGTGTCTCTGAAAATTCTTGCTCAGGCTTTTCGATTAGATACGGAAGGCGTTCCCGATGACGAACCAAGGTAAGGGAAATCGTAGGTTGGTTTTACCGTGTGAAAACTCAACAAAGTCTTGCGGATGCGGCACCGGATTCTGTAACTGATGAAGCGGATAAGTTATCTGTACTAACTAATCACCCATCCGTTACATCCGCGCTTGCCTTTATGCTATCCGTTGCTAGTCTTGAAGATATTGGGTTTCGTTTCTCAAACGCCAGTACGGGTCGGGCTAACCCTCCTGCAGCGCTGGCTCCCCAACCTACCCTCTACGCAAATCTCTGTTACATTTCATCTAAAATTGCCTGCACTGAAGGGGGAAATTTTATCATCTCTGATTTAGTTTGGTAACTTAAGGCTGACTGCTTCAAAAAGCTGGCATAATTTCCACGTACCTTTATCGTATCAGGATGACCTACCCCTAAAGTATGTTCACAAATTCTCAAAGCTAGCTGATACATTTGTTCCGCCTCTTCATAGCGTCCCATTGATTCGTAAAGTCCCGCCAAGTTGTTGTAGCTGGTGGCGGTAGAGGGATGATTTTCCCCCAAACGCAGCTTGACTACTTCCACACACTGCTTATACCAAGTTTCCGCTAGCGCATACAAACCCTGTCCTTCGTAAAATCTCCCTAACCCGAAGAAAACCCAACCTACATCTTCATCCGCCACGGTATTGATATGCTTTTGTGCGACTTCCGTTAAATGGGGGATGATGTGTTGATAGGCGTTGATGTGTTCTAGGGTGGGTGTGTGAGGAAATTCCTTCGCCTTCTTCACCATCACCCCAGCAAAAGCACGTTTCATCCCCTCCGCATCTTCTCTATTCCCCAACTTATCCCGGAAAAACTCCCGCACTAGAGGATGCAACTCGCACGTCTCGCTACTCACCTGCAACAAATGCAAACGCCCTAATTTATCCCTCGCTAGTTCTAACTCCTCAACATCATCCTCTAGCGCTATAGTTACCACCAATTCCCAGGGAATAGGTGCATTAGCAAACACACTCAGGAAACATCCCAACGCTTGTGCATTCTCATCCAAGCGTTCCCAACTCAACTCGAACGCTGCTGCTACACCTCTTTCGGCTGTCATCGTCTCGTCAGCTTCCCGCAAGGCTGGCTGTTTGAGGCGTTTTGCTTCCAGCCGGGATAACATCTGCTCTAGCGACAAATTAAGGTAGCCATCCTGTACCAAATAGTGCCCGACTAACTCTAATCCCAACGGTAAATAACCCAGCCATTTACAAAGTGCTTGAGCAGCTTCTAATTCCCTCTCTACCCTTTCGGCACCCACCAGCACCTTTAATAACTCCAGCGCTGCTTCTGGTGTCAGCACCCGCAAATCTAACCGCACTAACCTAGCGAACTTCTCCCGCGTGGTAATTACCACTTTAAACCGGGGTGCTTCTGGTAAATATGGCTTGACTTCCTGCTTGTAGTCGGTGACATTATCCACCACCAGCAACACATCCCCCGCTACCCAGTGACTCCAACAATATTGCAACTGCTCTGGTACGGTATTCAATCCATCGGGAATCTGGAAATTGGGGAGATGGGTTCTAGCAAAGTTGACGATATCTAGCGCTATACTTCGCGCTGATAACCAACACACTCCACCGGGATAATCTTTCAAATGGTGCCGCGCATACTGTAGCGCTAGTTCTGTTTTCCCCACTCCTCCCATACCACTCACAGCAGCGGCGATCGCGACTTGGGTGTTTGTTTGTAATAGCTGGTGTAGTTTTTCTAGGTCTTTTTCCCGTCCGATGAATTCCTTGGGGTTGAGGATACCCCGTCGTCCTAGGTTTTCGTAGGGTTTGGTGGGATTTAACTTTGTCCGTTCCCGTTCGGACGACTGTAGTCAGACAGTGAAATTGTTAGTTTGATTTGTAACAGTTTGGTTTTGGATTACTTGAGCGATTTTTTGAATGCTGTCTGCTACTTTATTGGTAATAGCTGGATGATTTTGAGGTTGATTTTTCAAAGCCTCCGTCAATTCCTTTATCGCCTTCTCCAATTCTGGATGAGTCTTCGCAGCTTGGTTAACATCATTTCCCAAAGCTTCCACCGCAGCTTTAACTTCCGGATGCTTCTGAGCGACTTGTTTTACCTCTTCTATCAATACCGCCTCACCAATATCTTTGCGTTTCTCTGGTGGTAGCGCTAGTTTTTCTGCAGTTTCTCTTGATGCGGCTGCCATTTTTGCCATAATATCGTCATAGGCTGCATCCCAACCCTTTTCCATAGCCCATTCCCCAAACTTACCACCAATAAAAATCAGAAAAGCAGCACCAAGGGTTAACGGTTCCATAAAGCTCTCTGTCAAGCGAGATTTTACTTGTAATTTCTTCCCGCTCGACGGTGAATATTCCGGAAAAATTGATACATTAGCCATCGATTATGGAAATCCTGGTCTTGGATGACAATATGGGGAATTTGTTAGACCAGATTAAGCTAGGAGAATTTTAGCTGTTCTTTTAAGAACCGCCAAACTCTTGCTTCTCTATCTGAGCGATATCTTGCATCGAGTTGTGCAACCACTCGGTCTGTTCGCACCCTTGCGTAAATTCCGTAGCTAACCAAGTATCTACAATCTCCTTAGCTACTTCGGGAGTGGTGATAAATTCTCCTAAAGTTAAAACATTGGAGTTGTTTATGGAGCGAGACTTTTCAGCAGCATAGGAATTTTCACACACAGCAGCATAGACACCGGAGTGCTTGTTGGCGATAATAGCCATTCCCATACCAGTACCACAGACCAAAATACCACGCTCAGCTTGGTGACTTCCCACTTGTTTAGCTACTTCCGACGCCACTTGATAGTAAGGTGTTTCTTTGGCGGTGTCAGACACTCCCATATCTTCCACTTCCACACCCTTGTCTTGGAGATGCTTCTTCAGCACTTCCTTGAGGTTAAAGCCATAGGGGTCGGCTCCGAGTACAACTTTCATATTCTTCCTCCATTTAGCTGATAATATCTTCGTTTTTTAGTAACGCTCAAGTAAAAGCTTAACCTCCTGTTGGAATGACATATCCTTCATCGCTTCCCATTCGGCATTACGTACCGCAAGATAAGCTTTCGCCAGTTTGGCACCCAAAGCATTGATCAGAATTTGGTTATTCTTCAGGTGAGCGATCGCTTCCCCTAAGTTCATTGGTAGCGCATCTATAGCTAATTCCTGGCGTTCTATTTCCGACAAATTCCCCGGATCTACCGCCACAGGTTCTCCCAAGTCTAAACTCCGTCTTACCCCATCCACTCCCGCAGCGATAACCGCACCTAAAGCAATATAAGGGTTAGCGGAAGCATCGACAGTTTTCAACTCAAAATGGGTCGGACTGGGAGGTTTGGGGTTAGTTGGTATCCGCACGGCTGCTTCGCGGTTGTCGAACCCCCAAGCACGGAAAGCACCACTCCAAAAATGCGGACGAATGCGACGATAAGAGTTTACACTTGGTGTCGTCAATGCCATCAGGGACGGTAAGTGGTGCAGAATACCAGCTATAAAACTCCGCGCTGTATTTGATAAACCATAAATGCTTGTACTATCAGCAATAATATTCTCCCCATGACTCCAGAGACTCAAGTGCAAATGACAGCCGCTACCAGCACTTTCTTCAAAAATCTTGGGTAAAAACGAAGCCTTCAACCCATGACGTAACGCCACACCACGCACCGTTTCCCGGAAAGCAATTTGTCTATCTGCGGCTGCTAAAGCATCGGTATATAGCACAGATATCTCCTGCTGTCCGGGACCTGATTCTGGGTAATACTGTTCTACGGGGATACCTTGAGCTACCAATGCATCGGCTATCTCGTCAATTACTGTTTGGTGAATATCCATCGCCTGGGTGGAAGCAAAGACGGTATTATCAGCAGGTGTAATTGCTTCTGGGTGAGGTTTAAGTAGGTAAAACTCATTTTCAAACGCCGCCATCACCTCCAACCCCTCCGTCGCAGCTTCCCTTATCATCCGCTTGGTGAAATCACGGGGACACAAGGCCCAAGGTTGACCATCTTTTATCATATCCCCAATGACACGAGCATGATTGGGGTAATAGGGTAATAAATTCAATGTTGACCAATCTGGTACTAAGCGAACTTCCCCCACCGGAGTTAAGCCACTATCCGCAACTACGGCGTCATACATCACCGGAATTGCTTGCTGTGCAGCACAGATACCGACGCCGTGTTCATGGTGAGGTAAAGCACCAATGTGGATGGCTTTACTGCGAATAATGTTAGCGTTATCACACCAGAGAACGCGGATGAATTTTACATTTGCAGTTTCTAGGGATTTGTATAGTGCGTTTTCCATAGTTGGTTTGTTTAACGAACCGCCAAGCGCGCCAAGCGCGCCAAGGAGGAAGAGAGAAGAATGTGGAGGAATTGTGCTTAGTATCTTTGCGTATGCAGCGCCTTTGGGTGAGATTTTTATCCTATTTTATTAATGCGAGAGAGTGCAGGAAGGTTAAGAAAAATAAACCACCT
>Ga0114939_10001705_pt1 | contig 17100 bp, 11 predicted proteins | sample AshMeaCrysSpring_FD_87196 | JGI IMG/M metagenome (GOLD analysis project Ga0114939, IMG submission 87196) | Groundwater microbial communities from Big Spring, Nevada to study Microbial Dark Matter (Phase II) - Ash Meadows Crystal Spring | ecosystem: Environmental > Aquatic > Deep subsurface >... | reverse complement strand
CGTAGCGCTCGAGGATGACGTGGCCGGTGCGCGAGCGCCACTCGTCGAAGGTCTCGACCTGCAAGGGCGCCGAGCCGCTGATGAACACGCGCATGTGCCGGCACGCCTCGCGCGTCAGCGCCGTCTCGGCCAGCATCCGCGTATACAGCGTGGGCACGCCCATGAACACGGTGGCCTCGGGCAGCCGCTCGACGACCGCGCGTGCGTCGAAGCGGGCGAACCAGATCATGCGGCTGCCGTTGAGCAGCGCACCGTGCGAAGCCACGAACAGTCCGTGCACATGGAAGATGGGCAGGGCGTGGATCAACACGTCGCCGCCGTCCTGCGGTGTGCGCCAGCCCCAGGTGGTCTTGAGCACCCGCGCGTTGGACAGCAGGTTGCCGTGGGTCAGCATCGCGCCCTTGCTGCGCCCGGTGGTGCCGCTGGTGTAGAGGATGGCCGCCAGCTCGTCGGCCTGGCGCTGGGCCACGGCATGGCGGTCGCTCATCATCGCGGCGCGGTCGAGCAGGCTGCCGCGCCGGTCGTCGCCGAGCGTGAACACATGGCGCACGCCGGCCTTGAACGCGAGCTTGGACAGCCCGGCGAAGCTGCGCGGCGCGCACACCAGCACCGCCGGCTCGGCGTTGCCGAGGAAGTACTGCATCTCGCCGGCCTGGTAGGCCGTGTTGAGCGGCAGGTAGACGAAGCCCGCACGCAGCACGGCGAGGTACAGCATCAGGGCCTCGGCGCTCTTGTCCGTCTGCGCCGCGATGCGCGAGCCGGCCGGCAGATCGAGCGACTCGAGCAGATTGGCCAGCATGGCCGTGCCGCGCTCGAGGTCGTCCCAGGTGTAGCGCAGCGGCGTCGGCGTGTCCGCCGTCTCGATGGCCACGCCGTGGGCATCGGCCGGGAAGGCCGCGCGCAAGGCCGCGAACAGGTTGTCGTTTCTCGTCATGCGGATACGGCCGCTGCGGCCAGGCTGCGCATCAGTCGAGTTTGGCGCCGGAGGACTTGACCACCTCGGCCCAGCGCTGGATCTCGCCCGACACGAAGCGGCCGAAATCGGCCCCCCACAGGTTGGGCGTCTCGGTGCCCAGTCCGGTCCAGGTGGCCTTGAGTTCGTCGCTGCCCAGCGCCTTGCGCAGCTCGGCGGCCATCGCGTCGACGGCCTCCTTGGGCGTGCCCTTGGGCGCCCACAGGCCGTACCACGTGGACACCTGGTATTGAGGCGCGCCGCCGTCCTTGGCCAGCGGCACGTTGGGGAAGCCGGGGGCGGGCTTGTCAGCCGCCACCGCGATGGCCTTGATGCGCCCGGCCCTGATGTGCGCCGCCGACGACCCCAGGCCGTCGAACATCAGGTCCACCTGCCCGGCGATCAGGTCCTGCAGCGCCGGACCTGCGCCGCGGTACGGGATGTGGGTGATGAAGGTGCGCGTCTGCAGCTTGAACAGTTCACCGGCCAGGTGGTGCGACGTGCCATTGCCGGCCGATCCGTAGTTCAGCCGCCCGGGGTTCTTGCGCAGCGCGTCCAGCAGCTGCGGCAGGGTATCGGCCTGCACCTTCTGCGGATTGACGACGATGACCTGCGGCACGCTGGATATCAGACCGACGGGGATGAAGTCGGTCTCCAGGTTGTAGTCGAGCCTGGGGTACATGCTGGGTGCGATGGCGTGGTGCACGGCACCCATGAAAAAGGTGTAGCCGTCGGGCGCGGCCTTGGCGGCCACCGAGGCGCCGACGGTTCCGCCGGCACCCCCCTTGTTGTCGATGACGAACTGCCTGCCGGTGTTCTTCGTGACGGCGGCGAACAGCGGCCGCGCGAAGGCGTCGGTACCGCCTCCGGCCGGGAAGGGCACGACGATGGTGACCGGCCGTGTCGGCCAGCTGTGGGCCCGGCCCAGCCCGGACGCGGCCAGCATGCAGGCGGCAAGGGCTAACGCGCCCAAGACGCGCCGGCTGAGGGTAATGGGTGGCATCGGTGTCTCCGTGTTCGTGTCAGCCGTCGAGCGAGCGCCAGGGCTCGCGGCGCCGGCAATGTAGCACCGCCGTGCCTGTGCGCTTCGAAGAGGCGGTACGGCGCCAGGCGTGGACTCCCTGCGACTGCAAGCCACTCTTTGACCGATCCGCTGCGCGATACAGTCCGCCCCATGCAGGTCCCCACTTCGCCCGTGCTGCCGCTGGAGGCCGATGGCGTGCTTCGCCTGGCGGCGCAGTCGATGTTCGATCTGTTCGCCAACACGGCGATGGGCATGATGGTGGTCGACCGTGACCATCGCATCGTGTGGATCAGCGAGGGCTACAAGCAGTTCCTGCCGGCCCTGGGTTTTTCAGGTGCCGAGCAGTTCGTCGGCAAGCGCGTCGAGGAAGTGGTGCCTGGAACGTTGATGGCGCAGGTGATCGATACCGGGCAGCCGATCCTGGTGGATCTGCTGAGTAACAAGGCCGGCACCTTTCTGGTCAGCCGCCTGCCGCTGCGTGATCCGTCCGGAAGGGTCATCGGTGCACTGGGGCTGGTCCTGCTCGACCACCCCGAGACGACGATGCAGCCGCTCATGCGCAAGTTCGCCCAGCTGCAGCGCGAACTTCAGGACGCGCAGCGCCAGCTTGCGGCCGAACAGGTGCGCAACCGCCGATCCAAGTACACGATTGCGAGCTTCGTTGGCAGCGGGAGGGTCGCGCTCGAGGTCAAGCGTCAGGCCCGGCGCGTGGCGGCCACCGACGCGACCGTGTTGTTGCTCGGCGAGACGGGCACCGGCAAGGAGCTCCTGGCGCAGGGCATCCACGCGGCGTCGGCGCGTGCGGCGCGGCCGTTTGTCGGCATCAACATCGCTGCCATCCCCGAGTCGCTGCTTGAGGCAGAGTTCTTCGGGGTCGCGCCCGGGGCCTATACCGGCGCTGACCGCAAGGGCCGTGAGGGCAAGTTCGCGCTGGCTGACGGCGGCACCCTGTTCCTCGACGAGATCGGCGACATGCCGCTGGCCTTGCAGCCCAAGCTGCTGCGCGTTCTTCAGGAGCAGGAGGTCGAGCCGCTGGGCAGCAACCAGGTGCGCTGCCTCGACGTGCGGGTCATCGCCGCGACCAGCCGCGACTTGGGCGCGATGGTTGCCGAAGGGCGGTTCCGTGCCGACCTGTACTACCGGCTGAACGTGCTGCCCATCCGTCTGCCTCGTCTAGCCGAACGTCTGGACGATCTCGAAGCGCTGGCCGAGGCCTTGCTCGACGACATCGCCCGGCGCAGCGCATTGCCCCACAAGATGCTGGATTCAGGCGCCCTCGAGGTGCTGTCGCGCCAGCCGTGGCCCGGCAACATCCGCCAGTTGCGCAACGTGCTTGAACAAGCGGCATTGATGACCGACGACGTCGTCCTCGACGCATCACGAATTGCGCTGTCGCTTGCCGAGATCGGGGCCCCTGACGTGGCCGGACGGTCGGATCGGCCGCCGCAAGGAGCGGCGGCGACGTCCGGGGTGTTGGCGAACGCCGCACCTGCTGAGGGTGCGACCCCAACAGCCGACACTGTCGTCCCGCTCGCCCAGGCTATCGCCGACTTGGAAACACGATCGATCCGTGCGGCACTCGTCGCCACCAGCGGCAACAAGGTTGCCGCAGCCCGGTTGCTGGGCATTTCGCGCGCCAAGCTATACGAAAGACTTAAGGGATGGGCCCTTCGGGCGCCTTAATATGAGACACCGTCTTTTTCTTGTACATGGCCAGAGATCGATCGTCTTTTTTCAAGACACGCCAAGTTAGCGAAGAGATGCTTGTGGTGGCATTTGATATGTAACTGCCTTGTACGACGGCACCCCGGTTGGCCTGTCGGGCCGACCTGATCAGAGGTGACGTTTGAGCGGGCGTAGGGGTATCCACTCGGATGGCCTTTAGCTGGCACTGCGCTTGCGTCAACTGAAGATACTGCGGCCGTGCCGCACGCATCGACTACAACCCGCGATGAAGGAGACTCCATGTCCGTTCGTTCCTCGATGCCACGAAGGGTGGTTGCCCTGACCATGCTGGCTGCCGCGGCAGCGGTCGCAGCACCGACGACCATGGCGCAGGCGCAGGCCCGCGGCGAAGTGAAGATCGCACTGATCGCCAGCAAGACGGGACCGCTGGAGGCCTATGCCAAGCAGACCATTGTCGGCTTCAACATGGGACTTGAGTACGCCACGGGCGGCACGATGTCCGTGGCCGGGCGCAAGCTGGTGGTGGTCGAGAAGGACGATCAGGGCAAGCCCGACGTGGGCAAGGCGGCCCTGGCAGCTGCCTACGCTGACGACAAGGTCGACATCGCCGTGGGCCCGACAGCCAGCCCGGTGGCTTTGGCGATGCTGCCGGTGGCCGAGGAATACAAGAAGATCCTGCTCGTCGAACCGGCCGTGGCGGACAGCATCACCGGCGACAAGTGGAACAAGTACATCTTCCGTACGGGACGCAACAGCAGCCAGGATGCGGCCGCCAATGCCGCCGCTTTGGATCAACCGGGCAACGTGATCGCCGTGCTGGCCAACGACAACGCGTTCGGGCGCGACGGCGTGAAGGCCACGAAGGAGTTCACCAGGAAGGCCAAGATCGTCCACGAGGAGTACCTCCCCGCGGGCACGACTGACTTCACGGCCGGCCTGCAGCGCATCATCGACAGGCTCAAGGACCAGCCGGGCAACAAGTACCTGTCCGTTGGGTGGGCAGGCAGCCCCACCCCATTCCCCAAGATCGCCGATCTCGAACTCGACAAGCGCTACGGCATCAAACTGGCCACCGGCGGCAACATCCTGCCAGCCATGGTGGCGTACAAGAACTTCCCCGGCATGGAAGGCGCGCTGTACTACTACTTCGGCATCCCGAAGAACCCGGTCAACGAATGGCTGGTGGCCAATCACTACACCAAGTTCAAGTCCCCGCCGGATTTCTTCACCGCAGGCGGTATGAGCGCGGCCATCGCGGTGGTCGAGGCGCTCAAAAAGACCGGCGGCGACACCACCACCAATAAGCTCATCAGCGCGATGGAAGGCATGAGCTTTGAAACGCCGAAGGGCAAGATGACCTTCCGCAAGGAAGACCATCAGGCGATGCAGGACATGTACCACTTCCGCATCAAGAACGACCCGGCCTTCGCCTGGGGTGTGCCCGAACTGGTGCGTGTCATTCCAGCATCGGAACTGCAGATTCCCATCCGCAACAAGCGCTGAATCGCGGCGTGGATTGGCGCTCCACTCTTTCTGAAAGGCCGGTGCATAAGCTCTCAAGAGGGCTGCAGCCGTGGAACGATCAGTCGCCCGGCAGCGCCGCGCTTTGCCATGCTCGAGACACGCGATCTAACCATCCGCTTCGGCGGCCACGTGGCGGTAGATCACGTGTCGTGCCGCTTTGAGCCCGGGACGCTGACGGCCATCGTGGGGCCCAACGGTGCCGGCAAGACCACGTACTTCAACCTGATCTCGGGCCAACTGCCGGCCAGCGAGGGCACGGTCACTCTGGCAGGCGTTGACATCACGGGGTTGCCGCCCTCGCGGCGTACGCATCGAGGGCTGGGGCGCGCCTTTCAGCTCACTCAGCTGTTTCCCAACCTCAGTGTCCACGAGAATGTGCGCCTCGCGGTTCAGGCGCGGCATGCTGCCCGCGGGCGAGGCGCACTGGACATGATGCGCGTATGGCTGGACCACCAGGGGTGGATCGACGAGGCTTCGCGCGTCCTCGACCAGGTTCGCCTGGCCGACAAGGCGCACGTGCACGCCAGCGCATTGCCGCATGGCGACCAGCGCAAGCTGGAGGTGGCGCTGCTGATGGCCCTGGACCCCAAGGTCTACATGTTCGACGAGCCCACGGCGGGCATGAGCGTCGACGAGGTGCCGGTCGTGCTCGATCTGATCCATGCTCTCAAGGCGCGCCGTGATGTCGTGATCCTGCTGGTCGAGCACAAGATGGACGTGGTGCGCCAGCTGGCCGACCGCATCGTCGTGCTGCACAACGGCCAGTGCGTGGCCGACGGTGAGCCGGCCGCGGTGATCGCGTCACCCGTGGTCCAGCAGGCCTACCTCGGACTGGCAGCGCAAGAGGCATGAGCGCCGTGCGGCGATCCACCGTGCCCGACCTGCATCGCATGGTGAGCGGGGTGGCCCCGTGAGCGCGCCGCTTCTGGAGCTGAAGGACGTGCACACGCGCATCGGGGCGTACCACATCCTCCACGGCGTGGACCTCGTCGTGCCCGAGGGGCAGGTGACGATGCTGCTGGGCCGCAACGGCGCCGGCAAGTCGACCACGCTGCGCTCGATCATGGGACTGTGGTCGGCGTCGCAGGGTACGATCCGGTTCCGCGGCCAGAACCTTCGCGGGAGCGCCACACCCGACATCGCCGAACGCGGCATTGCATACGTGCCCGAGAGCATGGGGATCTTCTCCGACCTTACCGTCAAGGAGAATATCGTGCTCGCCGCGCGCGGCGCTCGCCACGAAGGCGATCTCGACCGCTCTCGGCTGAGCTGGATCTTCGGGCTCTTCCCGGCGTTGCAGACGTTCTGGTCGTACCCGGCCGGCAAGCTGTCAGGCGGCCAGAAGCAGATGCTTGCGGTGGCGCGTGCGATCTGTGAACCCAGGACGCTCATCCTCATCGACGAGCCCAGCAAGGGGCTGGCGCCGTCGATCATCCGCAACCTCATGGCCGCGCTGGGCGAACTCAAGCAGCAACGCACGACGATCCTGCTCGTCGAGCAAAATTTCCTGGTGGCGCGGGCGCTTGGCGACACCGTCGCCGTGATGGACGACGGTCGCGTGGTGCACACCGGATCGATGGCCGACCTGGCCGCGGACGAGGGGTTGCAGCAGCGCCTGCTGGGCCTGTCGCTCGCCGCACACCAATGAACGCGAACGCGGGTCCTGCCACCGCCACCACGATGGCCTCGATCCCGAGGTCGTCATTCGACGGCAAGCCGCTGTGGCTGCTGCTGGCCGTGATGGCGCTGGCCGTGCCGGCCATCGGCAACCCCAGCAGCTGGTTGACGTTAACCGTGGCCGGAATAGCGATGGGGTTCATCATCTTCATCATCGCTTCCGGCCTGACGCTGGTGTTCGGGCTGATGGACGTGCTGAACTTCGGGCATGGACTGTTCATTGCCTTGGGGGCCTTCGTGGCGACCTCGGTGATGGGCGGCATGGCGGGTCTTGCCGACCACGGCCTGCTGCAGACCCTGATGGCCATTTTCACCGCCATGCTGGTGGCCATGGCCGTGGCCGGCGCCATCGGCTGGGCGTTCGAGCGTGCCATCGTGCGGCCGGTCTACGGCCTGCATCTCAAGCAGATCCTCATCACGATGGGCGGGATGATCGTGGGCGAGGAGATCATCAAGGTCGTCTGGGGCCCGCTGCAGCTCGCGCTGCCCATGCCGCAGCCCTTGCGCGGCGCGTTCTACGTCGGTGACGCGGCGATCGAGAAGTACCGCCTGCTCGCCACCGTGATCGGGTTGTTGGTTTTTGCCCTGCTCACCTGGACCCTGGCGCGCACCAAGATCGGGCTGCTCATCCGTGCCGGGGTACAGGACCGCGAGATGGTCGAGTCGCTGGGCTACCGCATCCGGCGGCTCTTCGTCGGCGTGTTTGTCGCCGGTTCGGCACTGGCCGGTCTGGGTGGCGTGATGTGGGGCTTGTATCAGCAGGCGGTGTCGCCGCAGATCGGCGCGCAGGTGAACGTGCTGATCTTCATCGTCATCATCATCGGCGGCCTGGGCAGTACGCTGGGTTGCTTCATCGGCGCCTTACTGGTGGGACTGATAGCCAACTACACCGGCTTCCTGGCGCCCAAGGTGGCCCTGTTCTCGAACATCGCGCTGATGGTGGCCATCCTGCTGTGGCGGCCGCAGGGGCTGTACCCCGTCACCAACCGTTGAAGGACAGGTAATGCTCGACCGCCTGCTGTCCCATGATCGCCCGCGCAGCCGCTGGCTGGCACTGGCGCTGGTCGTCGTGCTCGTTGCGTTGGCTGTGGCCCCCTTCGTCTTCCCGGGTGCCAAGACCCTGAGCGTGGCGGCCAAGACGCTGATCTTCATTCTGCTGGTTGCCAGCTTCGATCTGCTGCTGGGATACACCGGCATCGTCAGCTTCGCCCATACCATGTTCTTCGGCATTGGCGCGTATGGCATTGCCTTGGCCAGCACGCACATGGGTGAGGGCCTGGGGGCCGTGCTCGCGGGTACGGCCCTGTCGCTCGTGGTGTCGCTGGCGCTGTCGCTGGTGATCGGGCTGTTCTCGCTGCGGGTCAAGGCCATCTTCTACGCCATGATCACGCTGGCCGTTGCCAGTGGGTTCCAGACGCTGGCCTCGCAGTTGTCGGAAGTCACCGGCGGCGAGGATGGCCTGACCTTTCGCAATCCCGCATGGCTCAGCCCCAGTTTCGAGCCGTTCGACAACCCCGTCTTCGGCGTGGTCGTCGACGGCAAGGTGTTCACCTACTACCTGCTGTTCGTGGCCGTGGTGGCGATGTTCCTGGCCCTGCTGCGCATCGTCAATTCGCCGTTCGGTCGGGTCCTCCAGGCGATCCGCGAGAACGACTTTCGCGCAGAGGCGATCGGCTTTCACACGGTGGTCTACCGCACGCTGTCCAACGTCATCTCTGCGATATTCGCGACCTTCGCGGGAGCTTTGCTGGCTTTGTGGCTGCGCTATGTCGGCCCGGACACCACGCTGAGCTTCGAGATCATGCTCGACATTCTGCTCATCGTTGTCATCGGTGGTATGGGCACGATGTATGGAGCGGTGATTGGTGCAGCGCTGTTTGTGATGGCGCAGAACTACCTGCAGGATCTCCTGCGCATTGGCCAGGGCACGCTCGAGGGCGTGCCGCTGCTCGGGCAGTTCATCACGCCCGACCGCTGGCTGCTGTGGCTGGGCGTGCTGTTCGTGCTGTCTGTCTACTACTTCCCCGCAGGGATCGTTGGGCGGTTGCGGGCGTCTGCCTCGACGCGGGGGTCCCGTCACCCAAGGAGTCTTTCATGATTTCGACCCGCCCCCGCGCGTGTGCCCTCCTTTTCGCGGCCAGCGTGGCCCTGCTGGCCGGCCCGGCTGCAGCAGACCCGCCCTGGGGACATGGACGGCTGAACGTCAAGCCTGCGTTCCTCTCGGGTGACGTTCGTGCGGTCGAATACGACGGCGTGAACGACGACCTGTTGACTGCTGGACTGGGCAGTGCGGGCCTGGCGAGCCCGATCGCGCCGGGCTATGCGAACCCGCTCGCGCCCACCGCAGCGGAGCTGCGACGCAATGCGATCTGGAACAACTACCGCGCGCTGGTGGACACCACCGCTGCCGGAGGGTACGGCGTCTTCTTTGGTCCCAACGTCATCGCGGAGGGTGTACCGGGCAGCGGCGACGGGAAGGTCGCAGGCGCCGAGTACCTGGCGATAAGCGACGACGGCAGTGGCCGTAACGTCACGTTGATGGTGCAGGTGCCGGCGCAATTTGATCCGGGCAAGCCCTGCGTCGTCGCCGCGACATCGTCGGGTTCTCGTGGCGTCTACGGCGCCATCTCGACTGGCGAATGGGGGTTGAAAAAGGGCTGTGCGGTGGCCTACAGCGACAAGGGCACCGGTGCTGCTCCGCACGACTTGATGGCCGACACCGTCGCGCTGATCGACGGTACGCGCCAGGCGGCAGCAGTGGCGGGCCGAACGGCGCATTTCCGTGCGGAGGTTAGCGATGCAGAACGCAACGCGTTCAATGCGCTGACTCCCCACCGATTCGCCTTCAAACACGCCCACTCGCAGCGCAATCCCGAAAAGGAATGGGGCCGCTCGACGTTGCAGGCCATCGAGTTCGCGTTCTATGTGCTCAACGAACGCTATGGCCCGCGCACACGCGGTGGCCACACGCGGGCGCTGATCCTAAAGCACAACACGCGCGTCATCGCTTCGTCGATCTCCAATGGCGGTGGCGCGGCGTTGGCCGCTGCCGAACAGGATTGGCTGGGCCTGATCGACGGCGTCGCCGTGACCGAGCCAGCCGTGCAGTTGCCGCAAGTCCCCGGGCTGATCCGTATTGAACGCGGTGGCGTGCCGGTCGCTGCGGCCGGACGACCCCTGTATGACTACATGACCTGGGCCAACCTGTACCAGCCCTGCGCAGGACTGGCTCCGGAGCTGGCCGGCACGCCGTTCCAGGCTTCCTATGCCGCGTTGTTCGGGTTGGTGGCTGCGAACCGATGCGCGTCGCTGAAGACCAAAGGCTGGCTGACGGGCGAGACCACGGCCGCGCAGGCCAGCGAAGCGTTGGCCAGGCTCAGGGCCTACGGTTGGGAGGCCGATAGCGACGCGTTGCACGCATCGAGCGCGGCCCTCGAAATCCCTTCGGCGGTAAGCGTGACCTTCGCCAATGCCTACACCCGATCCAGCGTCATCGAATCGCTGTGCGGCTACTCCTACGCAGCAGTCGTGGGCTCAGGCCCGTTGATCAACCTTCCCACCACCTTGGTCCCCGCGGCGCTCGAAGGCATGTTCGCCACCGGCAACGGCGTGCCACCCACCGCGGGCGTGGCCCTGATCAACGACCGCAGTCCCGCGGCGTTTGGCGGACCGCGCCGCGACGTGGCATCGGTCAGCCCCAGCACCGGCGTGTTCGACATGAACGTCGACGGTGCGCTGTGCCTTCGCGACCTGTTCGGCGATGGTGACGATGCCAACGCCCGTGCGCTTCGCCAGGGTGTGCGCGAAGCCAGCCGCAGCGGGTGGCTGCACGGCAAGCCGACGCTCATCGTGCAGGGGCGTGCCGATGCACTGCTGCCCGTCAACCACAGCGGGCGTGCATACACTGCCCTGAACAAGGCGGTCGAGCGCGGACGCAGTCGCTTGTCCTATCTTGAGGTGACCAACGCGCAGCATTTCGACGGCTTCATCGGTCTGCCGACGGTGCTGCCGGGATACGACTCCCGCTACGTGCCGCTGCATCTTTATCTGTTCCGGGCCCTCGACGCGATGTGGGCACATCTGGTGCATGGCGCCGCGCTTCCCGCCAGCCAGGTCGTCCGCGCGGTGCCGCGCGGGGGCTCGCCAGGTTCCGCTCCGGCGCTTACCGCGGCCAACGTGCCGGCATTCGCGATCGTTCCGGCGCCTGCCGATGCGATCCGTTACGGACGCGGCGTGCTCAAGGTCCCGGATTGACTGGCACAGCCATGGTGCCGTTCACCTCGAATTACCTGCGGTGCGAAGGACGAGAGATCCACTACACCGAATGGGGTGCCTCGCATCACGACGTGATCGTAGCCTGGCATGGCCTGGCGCGCACCGGTCGCGACATGGACGACCTGGCCAAGCACCTGTCGGCACAGTTCCGCGTGATCTGCCCCGACACCCTGGGCCGCGGCTTGAGTCAATGGAGTCCGCAGCCGTCGGCAGAGTACTGCCTCGACTTTTACGTGCGTCAAGCGGTGTCGCTGCTGGACCAGCTCGGCGTGGACCGCGTGCACTGGGTGGGCACGTCGATGGGAGGCGCCATTGGCACGAAAGCCGCGGCAGGGCCGCTGCGTGGCCGCATCCGCCGGCTGGTTCTGAACGACAACGGCCCAAGCCTTGCTGCCACCGCAATTGAGCGCATTCGCGCCTATGCGGGCGCCCCGGCTGCGTTTTCGACAGTGACCGAGCTGGAGGCCTACTTCCGTACCATCTACAAGCCTTACGGTTGGCTCAGTGAGACGCAATGGCGCCGCCTCACCGAGACCTCGGTGCGACGTCTACCCGACGGGCGTGTGACGCCGCACTATGACCCAGCGATGGTGCGCCAGTTCATCGATCACCCCGATGACTACGAGCTCTGGGCCGAGTACGACAGCCTTGACCTGCCGGTGCTCTGCCTGCGCGGTGCCGACTCAGACCTGCTGCTGGCGCAGACGGCCGATGACATGCGCCGGCGCGGCCCGTGTGCAGTGGTGGTCGAGATTCCCGGCTGCGGCCATGCGCCGGCGCTCAACACCCCCGAGCAGTTCTCGCTGGTCGAGCGCTTTCTGGTAGGTTGAGCGCCACTTGCCGAGACGCTCAGCGGTTTGGGGCCGAGGAGGGTGGTGTGGGCGTGATGGCCCTGACGTCGAGCGTGACCCGATCGAACACATCCGGATTTGACGCCAGGCGCGACCTCGCGGCGTCGCATTCGGCGGCGCTCGCGCAGCGCAAGGTCAGCGCGTACCAGCGGGAGCCGCTGTGAACGACGTCGGCGACGATCACCCCGGACAGGCGCTGCGCTTCGGTGGCGACGTGCCCGCTGTCGGGTACGGCCACCGTGCCGGCGATACGGACCTGCACCCGCAAGCCCGCTCCTACACCGGTCGCACAGGCGGCCGGCTGCAGCAGCGCGACCAGCGCCGCGAGCAGGCCCAGCGACCACCAGGTCTGCACGGCGCCGCCCCCACCCCCCGCACCCTCCCCCCCAGCGGTCGCAGGTGCCGGTGCCGGCGCCGGCGCCGGCGCCGGCCCAATGCTGACGACTTGGCTGAACGCCGCGTCGACCCCGGTGTCGTCGATAACGGTCAGCTTCACCGTGATGTCGCCCGCGGCCAGGGCCTCGAGCGTGACCACGGGAAGATCCCGATCGGTCTTGAAGCGGACCAGGGCCGCGCCGCTGACGATCTCCCACCCGAAACGCTCGATCGACCGCCCCTGTGCGGCCTGCGATTCACGGGCATCCAGGATCAGGATGTCGCCGGCGACGGGGTCGGCCGGCGACGGTTGCATCACCGGTTGCGGTGGGAGGTCAACCACCACTAGCCGCAGCTCGATGGTGCCGGACTGATCCATGCTGTCGATGACGCGCAGCCGCACCTTCACGGGGCCCGCAGCCAGACCGCGCAGTGTGACCGTGGGTCCGTCAGTGGTGCCGTCAAACGCGGCACGTTCGGCACCTTCGATGATCGTCCACTCATGGGCGACGAGCGTACGGCCGGTGATGGCCGTCGACCCCTGGCCGTCGAGCAGCATCGTGCGGCCCACCTCCACGCGCGTGACCTGGCTGTCCGCGACGGCGGTGGGAGCGCCCGAGCCGACCGTGAACACGCGCGTGGCCGTCCCGACATGGCCCGCGCCGTCGGTGACGGTCAGTCGCACGCTCACCGTACCAACGCCCAGCGTGCGCAGCGTGGCCGTCGGCTGCGAGGCGCCGCCCTCGATCTTGGCCACGGACTGACCGTCGCTGATCGACCACTGGTATGCGACGAGACTCAGCGCATCGGGAGCCGCCGAGCCGGTGCCATCCAGCACGATCGATTCGCCCAGAGTGACGGTGTGGAGCGCCGCCGCGATGCTCGCCGTGGGCACGTTCGTATTGTCGGACCCGGCGGCGCGCACGGCCGCGCTGGCATCGAGCATGCCAGCGCCGCAGGTCGTGGTCGTGCAGCTGCAGGGCTGCTGGTGACCGGTGGGTACGCCGCAGGCTTGCGCTTCACCAGGTCCGGCGGTTGGAAACGGGCGTGCTGTGGTCTCGAGCAGGCTGCGCACCTGGTCCGGCGCGAGGCTCGGGTTGGCCGAGCGCATCAGCGCAGCCGTGGCGCTGACCAGCGGCGCCGCGAAGCTGGTGCCCAGTCCGGCGTTGTCGCCGCCGCTGGTGTAGGTCGGACCCGCGGGCCCCTTCTTGCCGACATCCGAGGTACTGAGAATGGGGTAAAGGCAGTTACCGTCGTTGAAGTCGCTCACACAGTTCCCGCCTGGCGCGCTCAGCGTGACTTCCGGGCCGAAGTTGGAGTAGCCGACCTTGTTGCCTTCATGGCGGATCGCAGCGACCGCGATCACGCCCGCGCAGTTGGCTGGGGCGCGCACAGCCTCGCCCCCGTTGCCCGCCGAGGCCACGACCACGACACCCTGCGCCCGCACGTCGTCCACAGCGTCCTGGTAGGCCAGGGAGCACTCCTGTAAGGAATTCAGACTGAGGTTGATCACCTTCGCCGGGGTTGCGTTGGTAGGTACACCTTCGACGGCGATGCCGGCCGCCCAGCGCATGGCGGCCTGGATGTCGGAGTCCCAGCCGCCGCACTTCCCCAGCACGCGCACCGGCTGCACGCGCACCTTGCGTCCCAGGCTGGCCATGCCGATGCCGTTATCGCTTACCGCGCCGACGATACCGGCAACCTGCGTGCCGTGCCAGCCGCTGTCGTGCACACCGCAGCCCGGATAGGCGCCGGCGTTCTCTGCCGCGGTGATCCAGTCGCCAGGGTCGCTCGGGTCCGCGTCGCGGGCGTCGCCGTCATTGGAGGTCGGAACCTCGACAACGAAGTCGAAGCCGGGGACGAGGTTCGCGGCCAGGTCTGGATGGTTGGGACGCACGCCCGTGTCGAGCACGGCCACCACCACGTCGGGCGATCCGAGCGTCACTGCCCAGGCCCCCGGCGCGTCGATGGCCGAGACCAGGGATGCGGTCGGTGCCCGCAGGTACCACTGGCCTGCCGCAGGCATGGTGGCGGTCTGCTCGCCGCCGTAGAGCGGGTCGTCGGGGACGATGGCCGATGCATACGCGCGTCGATCTACCACGGCCCATTGCACATCGTCCTGCGCCGCCAGCCGGTTGGCCAGCGTGGTCGAGTCGATGCCGCGGGCATGGACGACCTGTGTGAGCGGGCCGACCAGGCGGCCGTCGGCCAGTTCAAGGCCAAGTCTGCGCCCCATCGCCGCCGCGCGTTGCGCCGCCAGGGTTCCGGTGGCGCCAGCGCTGCGCGAACGCGCATCGAGCCGCAGCTGCTTGTACTTGACGATGACGCGCCCATCGCCGGCGATCGGCGCAACCGGAGTCGCCCGCGCATGGCGCTCGATCTGCGCCATCGACATCGGCACCGGCGAGCACAACGCGGCCGCCAGACAAAACACCCAAGCCTTCTCGGCGCGCATGATCACCTTGTTCGTTTGCCGCCACCGAGGTCGTCGGCGTCACCTTCCCTGGTCGGCGATTATCCCCGTGCATGCCGCCTCGATCCGGGGGTGAACCGGTCGGAGACCCCTTCAACGTGGGGGTGTCGCCTTCGGCCACAACACCCACATCCGCAGCGCCTGCTTCATGCGGCCGGCCTGCTGTTCGGCCACGTCGCCCCAGCCCCAGAAGTAATCGGCGCGCACCGCGCCGACGATGGCGCTGCCCGTGTCCTGGGCCATCACCAGGCGGCGCAGGCTGCGCGACGACAAGGGTTCGCTGGTGTCGAGCCACACCGGCGTGCCGTAGGGCATGGCCAGCGGGTCGACGGCGATCGATCGGCCCGGCGTCAGGGGTACACCCTGCGCACCGCGCGGGCCGGCCGAGGGGTCGGGCAGGACCTCCTCGCGGAAGAACACGACGCGCGGGTTGGCCCACAGCAGTTCGTCGATGCGGTGCGGGTTGCGTGCCGCCCAGGCGCGGATGGCCGGCCACGACGCCTCGCCGGCGCGCAGTTCGCCGCGGTCGATCAGCCAGCGGCCGATCGACTGGTAGGGGTGATCGTTGTGACCGGCGTAGGCCACGCGCACGAGCCGCGAGCGCCCGTCGGGCTCGGCGAGCTGCAGGCGTCCCGAGCCCTGCACCTGCAACAGCAAGGCGTCCAGCGGATCGGCCACGTAGGCGATCTCGCGGCCGCGCAGCGCAGCTTGGGCCTCGGGCCGCGTGTCGATCTCGCGGCGTGTCCAGTACGGCTTGCGCTGGCCCAGGTCGGCCGGCGGCGCATACAGCGGCACGCGAAACGCGCCGCGCACCTGGCGGCTCGCGGCCACCAGGGGCTCGAAGTAGCCGGTGGCCAGGCCGTCGCTGCGGCCGTCGAGCGAGACGATCCGATAGGGCTGCAGGTGCGCCGCCATCCAGGCGCGTGCGGCGGCTTCGTCGGGCGGCGCACTGCCGCGCACGAGCCGGCAGGCCTGCTCCCATCCTGCCGCCGGCCGCTCGCAGCCGCGCACCAGGGCCGGCCAGGCCTCGACGATGCGGTCCTCGTCCCAGCCGGGCAGGTCGCTCCAGGATGCCGGCACCCAGCGTGCGTTTGGTGTCGCGGGCAGGCCCGCGGCCGGGGCCGGTGGGGCGGTCGACGGCACCCGCGATTCGACCGGCGCCTGCGAGGGCGGGCCGGCGCAGGAGGCCAGCAGCGCCAGCGTTCCTAGAATGGCGAACCATGGACAGCGGCGCGACCGCGGCGACGACGAGGCGGATGGCATGTGGCTGGTTCTGCTGGAAGCACTCGGTGCAGGGCTCATCCTGGTGTTCATCGTCTGGTGGACGATGTTTTCCGGGCGGTCCAAGGGCGAACGCAAGTCGCGCGATGACGGCTCGTTCGACTGAGCGTCGCGCACCGACCGGGGCCGCGGTGCAAGGCCGCGCCTCGAGGCTTGCGGCATGTTGAACGACCTCGCGTCGGTGCTGCAGATTGTGCCGTGGCCGCTGCGCCTGGACGGCGTGGCGATCACGGCGCTGGTGCTGGTGGCCGGCGCGCTGCTGGGGGGCTGGGTCGAGCGCGGCTTCGGCTGGCCGCGTGTTGTTGGCTACAGCGCCGTCGGCATGGCCGTGGCGTGGGCGGGCTGGGGCTTGGCCGACGGGCGCTTGCCGGTGTCCTGGCGGCTGATCGTCGACTTGGCCATGGCGGTGCTGCTGTTCGAGCTCGGCACGCGCGTGCACCTGCGCTGGCTGCGCGACAACCCGGCCTTGTTGCTGACCAGCGTCGCCGAGTATCTGCTCGCCTTCGGTGCCATCTTCGGCGTCCTGGTTGCCTGGGGGTGGTCCGCCGTCGATGCGTCGCTCGCCGCCACGCTGCTGGCGGCCACCGGCGCGCCAGTGGTGGCGCGCGTGCTGGTGGAATCGCGCGCGCGCGGCCAGGTCAGCCAGCGGCTGCTGCTGCTGTCCGCGCTGGACACGCTGTACGCCGTGCTGGCCTTCAAGCTCATCCACGGCGGCCTGCGGCTGGGCGAGGGCAGCTTCGGCCTGGCGGCACTGGCCCCGCCGCTTTACACCTTCGGCGCGTCGCTGCTGCTGGCCGCGCTGCTCGCGCGGGGCGTCATCGCGCTGGCGCCTCGGCTGGACCTCAGAGACGAGAACGCCGCCTTGCTGCTGCTCGGTCTGGTGCTGCTGGCGCTCGGCGCAGCGCGCATGTTCGGCGCCTCCACCTTGCTCGTGCCGCTGGCCGCCGGCGTGCTGCTGCGCAACGCCTCGCCGCGGCCCTGG
>Ga0114939_10001704_pt1 | contig 17104 bp, 14 predicted proteins | sample AshMeaCrysSpring_FD_87196 | JGI IMG/M metagenome (GOLD analysis project Ga0114939, IMG submission 87196) | Groundwater microbial communities from Big Spring, Nevada to study Microbial Dark Matter (Phase II) - Ash Meadows Crystal Spring | ecosystem: Environmental > Aquatic > Deep subsurface >... | reverse complement strand
TCCTCGACCCACTGCAGGCACAGGTTGGAGAACAGCACGTCGACCGACGCATCCGCCAATGGCAAGGCGCGCGCATCGGCACAGACCTGCATCGGTTTGCGCGCGAAGGGGCTCGACCACCAGCCGACCGCACGCTTCGATGCATCCCGCGCCTGGTGGAGCATGGGCAACGCCAGGTCAAGCGACACGATTTGCGCCTTGGGCCAGCGCTTCTGCATCGCCGCGCTGGCGCGGCCCGTGCCGCAGCCGAGGTCGAGCACCCGCTGCGGCGGTGCGCGCTGCAACGCCGGGTCGTCCAGGTAGTCCAGCGACTCCAGCAGGCGCGCTTCCACCATGTGCTGCAGTTGCGCGGCGGCATCGTAACTGCCGGCGGAGCGCGAGAACGCACGCCGCACATGCCTGGCGTCGAACACGCGCCCGCTCATCCGCGATGCTCCGCGAGGAACGCGAGCAATGCATCGGCAACGTCCGCGGCATGGGTGAGGAACGGCGCGTGCCCGGCATGTCTGACCTGCACGAAGCTGGCCGCCGGGGCGATCGCGGCGGCGGCCTGCATCGCCCCGGGATTCACCAGTCGGTCACGGCGGCCGGCGATCCACAGGCTGGGCACGCGCAGGCTGGGCAAGGCGTCGCGCAGATCGCTTTCTTCCAGCACCTTCAATCCTTCAGCCAGCACCCGCGGCGACGGTTCGCCGTGCGCGAGCACCGCGTCGCGCAACATGCGCAGTTCCTCGCGCATGTGGTCGGAGCCGAACGCCTCCAGCGCGATGAAGCGATCCACGGTGGCCTGCCAATCGGCGCGCAGGCCGTCCGCGAACCCGTGGAACACCCCGGCAGGCATGCCCTGCGGCCAGTCGTCCGCCACCACGAACTTCGGCGTGGCGCAGAGCATCGCCAGGACAGGCACCCGCCGCGGGTGCCTCGATGCCGCATGCAAGGCAATCAATCCACCCAGCGACCAGCCGCACCACGGCGCCTCCGGCACCACGTCCAGCACCGCGTGCGCGCAGGCGTCGGGCGCCAGCGGCACGCCGCAATCGCGGTTGTGGCCGTGGCCCGGCAGGTCGACCACGTGCAGCGTGCGCTGCTCGCGCAACATCTCCACCAGCGGCGCGAAGATGCCGCCATGCATCGCCCAACCGTGCAGCAGGACCAGCGGCGGCCCTTTGCCGATGACGTCCACCCGCAGGCTCATGGCATCACCGCGTCGCGCGCCTGCGCCAGCGCGTCCAGCAGCCCGTCAATCTGTTGCGGATCATGCGCGGCGCTCAGCGTGATGCGCAGCCGCGCACTGCCTTGCGGCACCGTCGGCGGCCGGATCGCCGCCACCCAATAGCCGCGCGCCTCCAGTGCGTCGGCCATTGCCAGCGCGTGCGTCTCGCTGCCGACGACGAGGGGCTGGATCGGCGTGTCGGAGGGCATCAGCGCCAGTCCATGCGCGCGTGCACCTTGTTTCAGGCGTTGGATACTTGCACGGAGTTGCCCGCGCAACGCATCGCCCTCGCGCGCAATGCGCACGGCTTCGCGGGTGGCCGCGACCTGCGCCGGCGGCAATGCAGTCGTGTAGATGTAGGGGCGCGCGGCTTCCGCAAGATGCGCGACCAGATCCGCATCGCCGACCACCGCGGCGCCAACGCTGCCCAACGCCTTGCCGAACGTCACCAGCCGCAGCGGTGCATCCGCAGGCGCCAGGCCCGCGGCCTCGACGCTGCCGCGACCGGCTTCGCCCAGCACGCCGATGCCATGCGCATCGTCGATGTAGAGCGTGGCCTGCTGCTCGCGCGCGACTTGCGCCAGTGCGCGCAGCGGCGCGACATCGCCATCCATCGAAAACACGCCGTCGCTGGCCAGCAGCGCGGCGCCATCCTGATGCGAAGCGAGTTGGCGCGCGGCGCCTTCGGCATCGGCATGCGGATAGCGCTTGAGTGTGCAGCCGGCAAGCCGCGCGGCATCGATCAGCGATGCGTGGTTGAGCCGGTCCTGCACGCAGAGATCGCCGTCGCCCAGCAAGGCCTGCACCACCGCGAGGTTGGCCATGTAGCCGCTGCCGAACAGCAGCGCGCGCGGGGCCTGCAGCCAGTCGGCGAGTTCGGCCTCCAGCGCGGCGTGCCGCGCGCCATGGCCGCAGACCAGATGCGATGCCGTGCTGCCCGCGCCCTCGCTGGCCGCATCGCGCAGGGCCCCGATCATGCGCGGGTGCTGCGACAGGCCCAGGTAATCGTTGCTGCAGAAGTTCAGCAGCTCGCGGCCGTCGACCCGGCAATGCACGCCGTCGCGCATCGACACCGTGCGCAACTGGCGGCGTCGGTGCGCGGCCTCGCGTTGCGCACGCGCGGCGAGCAAGCGCCCGGTCAACGACACCCGCGGCATCGCTCAGGCCGCTTCGGTGATGCCGGCGTGGACCGTGGTGGTGCAGGCGTCGATGCTGTCGTCCTTCGCGCCCTGCACCTGCATCGGCCGCAGGCCGAGGCGCGCGAACAGCGCCAGGTCGCGTTCGGTGTCGGGATTGCCGGTGGTCAGCAGTTTCTCGCCGTAGAAGATCGAGTTCGCGCCGGCGGCGAAGCACAGCGCCTGCAGTTCGTCGCTCATGCTTTCGCGGCCGGCGGACAGGCGCACCATCGAGGCCGGCATCAGGATCCGGGCCACTGCAACAGTGCGCACGAACTCGAACGGATCCAGCTCCGCGGTACCGGCGAGCGGCGTGCCCTCGACCTGCACCAGCCGGTTGATCGGCACCGAATCCGGATGCGCGGGCAGGTTCGCGAGTGTCTGCAGCAGGCCGGCGCGCTGCCGGCGCGACTCGCCCATGCCGACGATGCCGCCGCAGCAGGTCTTCATGCCGGCGTCGCGCACGTGCGACAGGGTGTCGAAGCGGTCCTGCATCTCGCGCGTGCGGATGATGTCGCCGTAGAACTCGGGATCGGTGTCGATGTTGTGGTTGTAGTAATCCAGGCCAGCGTCCTTCAGCGCCTGCGCCTGTTCGCCGGTGAGCATGCCCAGCGTGGCGCAGGTCTCCAGGCCGAGCGCCTTCACCTCGCGGATCATCGCCGCGACCTTGGGGATGTCGCGGTCCTTGGGACTGCGCCAGGCCGCGCCCATGCAGAAGCGCGAGGCGCCTGCAGCCTTGGCCTGGCGCGCGCGCGTGACCACCGCATCGGTCTCCATCAGCTTGGTGGCCTCGACCCCGGTGTGGTAGCGCGCAGCCTGCGGGCAGTAGCCGCAGTCCTCCGGGCAACCACCGGTCTTCACCGACAACAGGGTCGAGACCTGCACCTCGGCGGGATCGAAGTGCTGGCGGTGCGCGCTGCCGGCGCGGTGCAGGAGCTCGGTGAACGGCAGGTCGAACAGGGCCTCGACCTCACTGCGCGCCCAGTCGTGGCGGATCGGGAACAGGCGGGTGGGGGATTGGGTGACGGCAGGCATGGGGATTTCCCGACAGGCGCGCTTCGAGCAGGCCGGCAGTCTGGAATGCATGGCCGGCACCGTCAACCAATCACTCCCCGGAAAAGTTGACGGCTGCCTGGCCGCCCCGTGGCCTTGGCTATTCGCCCTGCGCTGCCTGGTTTGCGGCGAGCCCGGCGCGCAGGATCGCGACCTCTGCAGCGCCTGCCACGCCGCCCTGCCCTGGCTAGGCACCGCCTGTCCCCGCTGCGCCCTGCCGATGCCACAAGACGAGGTGTGCGGAGCCTGCCTGCAGCACCCTCCACCACTGGAGGCGGTGCATGCGGTCTTCGATTACACGTTTCCGCTGGATCGGCTGCTGCCACGGCTGAAATTCCACGGGGACTTTGCGGCCGGGCACGTTCTGGCGCAGGCGTTGGCCGAACGCTGCGCGGCGCTGCCGCGACCGGATGCCATCGTGCCGATCCCGCTGCACCGCGGCCGCCTGCGCCAGCGCGGCTACGACCAGGCAATGGAACTGGCGACGCCGCTGGCCCATGCGCTGCATTTGCCGCTGCTGGCTCGTGCGTTGCAGCGACGCAAGACCACCACCGCGCAGTCCCGCCTGGACGCGGCAGCCCGCCAGCGCAACCTGCGCGACGCGTTCGTGGTTGTTGGCAGCCAGCGCCTGCCCGCGCACGTGGTGCTGGTCGATGACGTGATGACCACTGGCGCCACCCTGCACGCCGCCGCACGCGCCCTGCGCAGGGCCGGCGTGCAGCGCGTGGATGCCTGGGTGTGTGCGCGGGTGGCGTGAACGGCGTGCGCCGGCATCGCCGGCGATCACGGGTCAGGCTGCCGCGAGCGCCAATGCCGGTGAGCAGGCAACCAGCCGGAACAGATCCTTGGGATCGTCCAGGGGGGGGATCAGCGAGATCCGCTCGTCCACGCCCTGCTCCAGCGCCAGGTCGCGCAGGAAGCGCAATGCTGAGTAATCCTCCAGCGCAAAGCCAACCGAGTCGAAGACGGTCACTTCCTCGCGGGAGAGGCGCCCGGGCGCGTCAGCGCGCAGGACCTGCCACAGCTCAGTGACCGGGAAATCCGCCGGCAATTGCTGGATGTCCCCTTCCACGCGCGTCTGCGGCGCGTATTCCACGAACACCCGGGCGCCGCGCAGGACGTCGGCATGCAGCTCGGTCTTGCCCGGGCAATCGCCGCCGACGCCATTGATGTGCATGCCCGGTTCGATCATCGCCGGGGTGAGGATGGTCGCGTTGGTCTTGTCGGCGGTTGCGGTGGTCACGATGTCGACCCCGCGCACCGCCTCGGCGGTACTGTCGAACCGGTGCACGGCCAAGCCGGCCGCGCGCAGGTGCGCGGCCAGTTTGTCGGTCGCCGCGGGATCGATGTCGTACAGGTGGAAGTCCTGGATCCCGAGGACGTGGTGGAACGCCAGCGCCTGGAATTCGCTTTGTGCGCCATTGCCGATCAGCGCCATCCGGCGGCTGTCCGGCCGCGCGAGCACGCGCGCAGCCATCACCGAGGCCACCGCGGTGCGCACGGCGGTGGTCAGGGTGAGTTCGCTGAGCAGTCGCGGCATGCCGGTGGCGACATCGGCCAGCACGCCGAAGGCCATGACCGTGGGCAATGCGACGCGATGGTTGCGCGGATGACCATTGACGTACTTGAAGGCATACAGGGTGTCATCGGCGACCGGCATCAGCTCGATCACGCCCTCTTTCGAATGGGCCGCGGTCCTGGCGCTCTTGTCGAAGTCGGGCCAGCGGCGGAAGTCGGCCTCCATGTAGGCCAACAGGCCACGGAAACTCCCCGGCAGCCCCTTGCGGGCCAGCATGGCGGCAACCCGGTCGGCATCCAGGAAATGGGTGGGGGAATCGGTCGTGGCACGCATGGCAAACCCTCGGCGGGATGGGGTTGCCAGCATGCAGGGGGACCGCGTCAATCTAAATGCCAAATATCGCGCAATAAATCGGTGATTGGGAGCATAATTACCATCATGACTGCCAATTTGCTGGATGACCTTGACCATCGCCTGATCGCGCTGCTGCGCGCCGATGCCCGCATGCCGGTCTCGGCCCTGGCCCATCGCTTGCAGGTTGCGCGTGGCACGGTCAGCAACCGGATCGCCCGGCTGGAACGCGAAGGCATCATCGATGGCTATACGGTGCGTCTGCGGCCGGATGCACGCCCGGCACAGATCAGCGCGTGGACCGGGATCCTGGTGGACGGAAACGAGACCCGCGCCGTGGTCGCCAGCCTGCTCGGGGAACCGTGCGTGGCCGCGCTGCACGACACCAACGGCCGCTGGGATCTGTTGGCCGAACTGCGCGCCGACGACCTGGCACACCTGTCGCGCGCGCTGGAACGGATCCGCCTGATCCGCGGCATCAAGCATTCGGAGACCAGCATCCACCTCGCCACCTACCGGGGCTGAGGCGCACCCGGGCTCAAGCCGTCAGGGGATGCCGGCGACCACGGGCGAAGGTGTCGCGCACGGCAAGCGTGTCGGGATCCAGCAGCAGGATATCGGCATCGGCACCGATCCGCAGTTCGCCCTTGGTGGCCAGTCCCCAGATCCGTGCAGGCGTGCGGGTGACGGTTTCCAGCACTGGCGAGATGTCCTGGCCATGCGACATGACCGCATCGCGCACAGCCTCCAGCAGGCTGCCGAGCGGTGCCACCCCAATCCCGCGCAGGCGCCCGTGCGGGTCGAAATCGGGGAGGCTGGCATGGCCATCCGAGCTCATGCTGATGACGGAGGCCGGGGTCCCGCCTTCGAGCAGGCGGGCCAGCGCCGCCGACGCCGGGATGTCGCCCGCCGCGATCAATGCCGGGGTGGTGCTGGTGGTCAGGTCGACGCTGCCGCCCGCCGCGACCCAGGCCGGCGCCTGCGCGAGCAGGCCTGCGTGGCGGTTGATGTGGGTCGGGTGCCATTGCGACGCTGGCAGCGGATGGGCTGCGATCGTGGCATGCAGCAAGGCCAGCCCTTCCTCGGCGTCACCCACGTGGACCAGCACCCGCCCCGGCTTGCCCGCGAGCATGCCGGCGACCCGCGCATCGGCGGCAATGCGCGCCAGCTCGGCGACGCCGGGATGTGAGCCGCGATGGTCGGCGATCGCCACCTCGCCCACCCCGATCATGTCCGGGATCAGCACCAGGTCGCTGCGGATGCTGCCGGTCAATGTCTGCACCGGGACCTGGTAGCTGCCGGTCAGCACACGACAGGTCAGGCCCTGCTGGTCCAGCGCGCGTGCGCAGGCCAGCAGGTCGGCCAGGCTGCGGGTCACGTCATCGGTGCCCAGGGCCCCGATCACCGAGGTGATGCCGACCCGGAACGCGGCACCGGCATCGGTCAACGCCGGGGTGCGGGTGGCAAATCCCCCTTCGCCGCCACCTCCGGACAGGTGCACCAGCGAATCCACGAAGCCGGGGCATGCGATCGCGCCTTCGGCATCGTACTCCTGCGTGCCCGCCGGCACCTCGATCCGCGGCGCCAGGCCCAGGATGCGCCCGCCCCCGAGCAGCAGGTCGCGATGGCCGAGGGGATCCGGGGCATGCAGATCGGCATTGCGGATGACCAGCAAATCCAGGCTCATGCCAGTCCCACCAGCACGCCCAGCGCGACGAAACCCGCTGCCCCGGCCATCAGCCCCAGCATGAAACGCCAGATGATCCGCAGCCACTGCACCCAGCCGATGCCCGCCACCCCCAGGGCTCCCATCAACACGGCGGAGGTGGGGACCACCAGGTTGGTCAGGCCATCACCCAGCTGGAAGGCGAGGACCGCCACCTGCCGGGTCACCCCGACCAGGTCGCTCAGCCCGGCCATCAGCGGCATCGTGATCGCCGCCTGCGCGGAGCCCGAAGTCACGAAGAAATTGAACCCCGACTGCACGGCCAGCATGCCTTCGGCGGCCACCAGCGGAGAGGCGCCCTGCATCGCGGACGCCAGCGCATGCAGGCCTGCGTTCAGCACGGACGGGGCGTGCGGATCGGTCCCGCCGAGCAGCCACAGCATGCCCTTGGCTGCGCCGATCACCAGGGCGACCGGGACCAGCTGCTGAGCCCCATGGGTGAAGGTCTCGGCGATCCGGTTGATCGTCATCCGACGGTCGATCCAGGCGACCAGGCCGGCGAACAGGCCAAGGGCGAAGAACTGGGTGGCGATCTCGGGCAGGTAGTACCCGCGGGCGGTGACACCCCAGACGATCCAGGCGACGGTACCCAGCACGCCAACGAGGATCACGCGGTCGGCCCAGTTGAGCGGAGCGTGCGGCACAGCGGGGTCCGCCTCCGACGGCGACGGCTGTGTGCGTCTCAGCAGTGCATAACGTACCGTGAAGGCGGCACTGGCGAGCGTGAAGCAGGCCCACATGGCGATCCGGAACGGGGTACCGGACAGCAATGGCAGCTGCGCGATGCCTTGCGCCACGGCCACGCTGAACGGATTCATCCAGGACGTGCCGAACCCGATCTGGCTGGCCATGTAGGTCGCCATCACCGCGCTTTCCGGCGGCAGCCCGAGCCTGCGCACCAGCGGCAGCAGCAAGGCCAGGAAGGCGATCGTCTCCTCGCCCATCCCGAACACCGCGCCACCCAGCGAAAACGCGATCGACAGGCTGCCCAGCAGCAGTGCCGGCTTGTCGCCAGTGAGGCGGATCAACCGAACCAGCCCGCGGTCCACCGCGCCCGTGGCATTGACCACGGCGAACGCGCCGCCGACCAGGAACAGCAACGCGATGACCCCGACCGCCGCCGCCGTCGGGGAACCGGAGGTCAGGCCGTGGAACAGGAAGTTGAGGTATCCGACCGCGTCGCCGCTCGCGAACAGGCCAACGCCGGCGGGGCCCTCCGCCATCCGGTAACTGCTGAGCGAGATGGGGACGCCTGGGGCGAAGTAGCCGCGCGGTAGCCACGGCATGGCCAGCGCCAGCAGCGTGACCAGCGCGAACAGGATGACCAGTGTATTGGGACCCTGCGACGGCTTGTCGGGGGTGGAAGTCATGCGCGGATCATCCCATGCCAGCCGTCGGCGCCAGCCGATCCATGGCCGAAGGCAGCGACGGCGGGAGGCAGCTCCCGCCGTCGGCCGTTGCGTTGCTCAGCGGAACCGATAGTCGATGCCGATGAAGAAGCTGCGTCCCCGCGGATCCGTGTAGCTCGGGTCATAGCCCGCGAGGAAGTAATACGCCTGGTTCGAGAACGGCGGATCGGTATCCAGCACGTTCAGCACGCCGGCGCGTACCTTCAGCCGATCCGTGGCCTGCCAGCTGCCGGTGAGGTCCCACAGCGAATATGCCTCCACCTCGCGGTCCGGCAACGGCGAGTCGGTCACCGGGTCATAGGTGGTGTTCTGGTCGGTGTAGCCGGACAGGTAGTTGTTGCTCAGGGTCAGCCCGAGGTTGTCGCGGTCCCAGTTGATCGCGACGCGATGGCGCCAGCGCTGGATGACCTGGTCGTTGAGGAACAGGCCCAGGTTGCTGCGGAATGGCTCCAGCGGACCGAATTGCCGCTTGTACTCGAGGACGTAGGTACCCGACACGTCAAGCCCGATCCGGCCCCAGCCATACTCGCCGAAACGCAGGCTGCCGTTGATGTCGATCCCGGAGGTACGCAGTTCACCCTGGTTCTCCTTCTGCAGGATGACGTTCTCGATGAAGCCGTCCGCATCGCGCTCGATGTAGATGCCGTCGTATGCATCCGGGTTCTCGATGATGACCTGCTCGCCCAGCGTGCTGATCACGTTGGTCTTGCGGATGTTCCAGTAATCGAGGGAGATGTCGTAGCGGCTGCTCGGCGAGAACACAATGCCGGCGGAGTACTGCGTGGATTCCTCCGGCTGCAGGTTCGGGTTGCTGCGGCGCTCCACCGGCCACTGGTCGGTGCACAGGTCGATCGAGCCTTCGATGTCGACGCAAGCCGGGTCGGTGATCAGGCTGGAGGTGACCCCGAAGGTGGTGGGCCGGTACAGGTCATTGAGCGAGGGTGCGCGGAAGCCGGTGCCCGCCGACGCGCGCAACAGCACGCTGGACGACGGCTTCCAGGTCAGGCCAAGCTTCGGGTTGACCGTCGACCCCACGCCCCCGCTGTAGTGGTCCCAGCGCAGGGCGAACTGCATCTCGAAGGTCTTGGTGAAGGGGGCCAGCAATTCCATGTAGGCGCCGGCCACCTCACGGGTATCGTAGGTGGCTTCGATCCCGGCGGTCGATCCGCTGCTGTCGCGGTCGCCGGCGATGTTGTTGCTCAGCAGCAGCGCCGACGGGGTGAAGCGCTGCGCCTCCGTGCGGTATTCGCCGCCGATCGCCAGCCCCAGGCTCCCGCCCTCCAGCTCGCGCAGCGAACGCGACAAGCCGAAATCCCAGCTCTTGGTGGTGCCGGAGGACTTGCGGGCCTCGTCATCGATCGTGATCCGGTCGATCAGGTCCTGGCCTGCCTGTGACGACGGCCCGAACGGGTTGATCGTGCCGCTGCGAACGCCCGCGTCGAACTGGTCGTACAGGACATAGCCGTCAACGTAGCGATCCACCGCCTTGTTGTTGCTGTACATGAACGCGGTGTCGTAATCCCAACCCGACCACGTGCCCTCCAGCCCGAGCACGACGCGCTCGCCGTCGCTGCTGACCTCGTGGGTGCGGTTGCCCGCCTCTTCCATGCGGTAACGGATGCCGCTGAACGTAATGAAGCCGGCGTTGGCGAGGACGTCGCGATAGGGCTGCGGCAACACCGAGACCGGCAGGTTGCGGATCCGGATCGGGTTGGGGCTCAGCCGGTAGTTGGTCGCGTTTTCGCTCAAGGTGACCTCGATGAACGCGCGATGATCGTCGTTCAGCGCGAAGGTGCCGCGCCCGAGGAACCCGAGCTTGGTCGCCTCGGGATAGATCTCGGTATCCCGCATGTAGTCATAGCTGCAGGCCAGCGGACCACCGGGACCTTCCGCGGCATACACGGTCGCCGGCGGGTTGCATCCGGGCGCGGTGGCGTTGAGGCGGGTGCGGGTGGTGCCGGGCGGCAGCACGCCGGCGGCGATCAGGGCGTTGCGCTGGGCCGAGCTGATGTCGAAGTTGGCAGGGAACGTGTTCGAGGACATCAGCGCCGGCAGGGTGCTGGCCAGCGGACGGTCCTGGATGAAACGGCGCTGGATCGAGCGCAGGGCACCCAGGCCCTGGGCATCGAACACCGCGAACAAGTTGTAACGGTCGACCTCGATGTCGCCGAGGCCGGCGCTGATGGTCAGCGTCTGCTTGTCGGCGCCGCCATGCTGGGTATCGGCTGCGGAGAGGCTGAGGTCAATGCCCTGGTAGTCGCTGCGGGTGATGAAGTTGATCACGCCACCGATCGCATCGGTCCCGTACACGGCGGATGCGCCGTCCTTGAGCACCTCCACGCGTTCGATCGCGCCTGCCGGAATCGAGTTCAGGTCGACCGCCGCGTTGTCGCCGGGAGCAGCGAAGTTGGCGAGGCGGCGGCCGTTCAACAGCACCAGCGTGCTGGAGGCACCGATCCCGCGCAGGTTGGCGGCATTCAGGCCACGCTGGCCGGAGGTGCCGTCGGTGATGCTCTGGCCATCGCTGACCGGTGCGGTATTGGCAGTCAGTGTCTTGACCAGCTCGGCCGCAGTGGTGACCCCACGCTTGGCGATGTCTTCCTGGTACACCACTTCGACCGGCAGCGCGGTTTCAGCATCGACGCGCTTGATGCGGCTGCCGGTCACGATGATCGTGTCCAGCTGCTTTGGCGCCGACGCCTGATCCTGGGCGGATGGCGCGGCCTGTTGGGCAAACGCCTGCGAGTGCAGGGCCAGGCTGCAGGCGACGGCCAGCGCCCACGTGGAGGCGCGGCGCGGGCGGAGCGGGTTGGCGGCGGGGCGACGACGGTTCACGCGGGATTCCTCAGGATGCGGTGGGCGATGGGTCGGGCCGGCACGCAGCGTGAGCGTGGTCCGGCGAGCCGACTCTAGCCGCGCCCGCCCGCCAACCGGCACGGTCGCGGCAGCCGATGTCGCGATCGCGAAAGGTGGTGTCGCCCCTGCGACAGGCACCTGCGCCGGTTTGCCGGGAAGCGACGCGAACTTGCAGGCATTGGCCTGGCCGCACGCGGCGGATGCAGGCGCTTCGCCGCAGTGCAATGCTATTCCGCGCCCACCACCCGCCGCGACCATGCCCCTGACCCGCCCTCGCCACCCCTGGATCGTCCTGGTACTGCTTGCGCTGGCGTGGTCCTTGCCGGCTGGCGCATGGGCGACGCCGGGCCCGGTGGTGGCGATCGGCGGCGCCCTGCGAGACGATAATGCCGCGGTGTGGAGGCGGATGATCGAGCTTGCAGGAGGTGCGCGGGCGCGCTTCGTGGTGATCGGTTTCGCTTCCGAAGATCCGGCTGGCGCTGCCACGCGCGCCGCCGCAACCCTGCGCCGCCACGGTGCACAGGCAGAAGCGCTGGCAAGTGCGGACAGCGCCCCCACCGCGGCGCGTGTGACGGGCTGGATGCGCCAGGTGGAAGCGGCCAGCGGGGTGTTCTTCACCGGCGGCGCGCAGGGCCGGATCACCGCAGCGATGGCTCCCGGCCAGCCGGCGGCGCCGTTGTTGCAGGCGATCCGCGCGCTGCACCAGCGTGGCGGCGTGGTGGCGGGCACCTCCGCCGGCGCCGCGATCATGAGCGCGACCATGTTCGTCGATCCACCGGCCACGCTGGACATCCTGAGGGGCGGCGTCGACGGGCCGGAGACCCTCGGCCCCGGCCTTGGATTCAGCGGACCCGGGATCTTCGTCGACCAACACTTCCTGCGACGCGGCCGGCTGGCCCGGCTGCTGCCCGCCCAGGTGGCCAGCGGCAGCATGCTCGGCATCGGCGTGGACGAGGACACCGCTGCGGTCCTGCACGCCGGCGAATTGCAGGTGGTGGGATCCAGCGGCGTGCTGGTGGCGGATATCGCGCAGGCCTCGGGCGGCAACGCGGGCACCTTTGCCCTGCGCGGCATCGACCTGTACCTGCTTCACGACGGCGACCGCCTGCAACTGGCGACCCGGCGGATGACGCCAGCCGCGGGCCGGGAGCCGTTGCCGCTGGATGCGCCGCGGCCACCGGGTGACGCCCCCCTGCGCAACGGCTTCTTCCCGGACATCCTGGCCGAGGGTGCGCTGCCCACCGCGCTCGCGCGGGCCGCGCAGGGCAGCATCGGTGAGTCCGCGCTGGGCCTGGCGTTCGACCCCACGCCGGGCACGCCGCGACCGCGGCTCGGCTACGAGTTCCGCTTCACCCGCAGCGCCGCCACCCGCGCCTGGGACGGAGCGGCGCTCAGTCTGGCCGCAGTTCGCCTGGACGTGGTGCCGGTGCAACTGGCGGACCCGCTGTATCGTCCATGGTCCGACGCTGAGACCCGGTGCGGCCCGCCGTGTCCTTGAACGCGCCGCTGCGGATCGGCCTGCTGGCGCTGGGCGACGCCCCGCGGCTGCCGCTGGCGGCGGTGCACGATGCCCTGCTCGCCGCCAACCGCCTGCTGGCCGCGAACCACTATGAGGTGCTGGACATCGATGGCGCGCCGGGCGATGCGCGCCCGTGGGCCGCCCTGTTCGTGGCCGCCAGGCGCCTGCCCGAACCCGCCGAAGCCGCCCCGGACGCCTTGCGCGCGCACCTGGCCCTGCTCGATCCCGCGCATGGCGTGTTGGCCGGACTGGACACCGGCAGCGCCTGGCTTGCGCTGGCGGGCTGGATGGCGGGGCATCGCTGCACGCTGCGCGCGGACGCGATCGATGCGCTGATCGCGCGCTGGCCCGAGGGCGTGGTGACCCGCAACGTGTTCGAAATCGACCGCACCCGCCTGAGCTGCGCCCACGGGACCGCCGCGCTCGACATGATCATCGCCTGGCTGGGCCAGCGCCACGGGCACTGGATCGTGCAGCAGCTCGCGGCCTGTTTCGGGCTGGACGTGCTGCGCACCGCGGACGACCGCCAGCCCTGCACGCCATGGCCGGGGGTGCGCCTGCCGGCGAAAGTCGCCGAGGCGGTCGCGCTGATGCAGGCCAACATCGCCGAGCCGTTGTCGGCCAACCATGTGGCCGAACTGGTGGGGGTCTCGCGCCGCCAGCTGGAACGGCTGTTCCGCCAGCATCTGGACGCGCTGCCGTCGCGCTGGTACCTGGAACTGCGGCTGGCGCGCGCGCAGGGGATGCTGCGGCAGTCTTCGCAGTCGATCCTGCAGATCGGCCTCAGTTGCGGATTCACGTCCGGTGCGCATTTTTCCAATGCGTACCGCAGCTTCTTCGGCCGCACCCCGCGCGAGGAACGCACGCCCCGCCTGCGGCCGGCAGCAGACCCCGATCGCCCCGCCGTCGGCGCCGCCTCCATCGACCCCAGTGTCCCGCCATGATGAACCCGAATCGCCAACCCCCGCGCCTGTTGCTGCGTCCGATCCGCGAGGATGACCTGGATGCCCTGCATGGCTTTGCCGGCGCCAGCGCGCACGGACTGACCACCCTGCCGGACGACCGCAGTCGCCTGGCCGCGCGCATCGAGCGCTCGCTGCAGTCGTTCGCCAGCGACGATGTCAGCGGCGACGAGGCGTACCTGTTCGTGGTCGAGGACCTGGCAGCCGGCCGCGTGGTCGGGGTCAGCGGCATCGAGGCGCAGGCCGGCTTCGGCGACCGCTTCTGCAGCTTCCGCAACGAGTTCATGGTCCACCGCAGCCAGGCCCTGGACTACGCCAACCGCATCCACACCCTGCACCTGTGCCATGACCTGACCGGGGTGACCCTGCTCACCTCGTTCTACATCGAACCGGGGTACTGGGGCACGCTGGCCCCGCAACTGCTGTCGCGCGCGCGCCTGCTGTACATCGCCCAGCATCCGGAACGGTTCTCCGACCGGATTGCCGCCGAGCACCCCGGGATCGCCGACGAGCGCGGCAGCTGCCCGTTCTGGGAAGCCGTGGGCCGGCGCTTCTTCGGCCTCGACTACCCCACCGTGGAGGACCTCGCCGGCGGCCGCAGCAAGGCCTTCATCGCCGACGTGATGCCGACCTTCCCGATCTACGTGCCGCTCCTACCGGAAGCCGCGCAGTGGGCGATCGGCCAGCTCCACCCGGATGCCGAATTGCCGTTCTCGATCCTGGTCGACGAGGGTTTCGAAACCGATGCCTATGTCGACATCTTCGATGGCGGCCCGATCCTGCTGTCGCGGCCGATGCTGCTGCGGACCATCGCCGGCCGGCGGCTGGCGCGGGTCGACGATTCCCGCGAGGATGCCGGCGCCAACGACGCGCTGTGCCTGCTGGCCACCACCGGGCGCACCGACTTCCGCGCCACCCTGGCGGTGGTTCGCGCCTCGCGGCAGGGCGTCGCGCTGGGCGCGGAAACCCGCGCCGACCTCGGGGTGCTGCGCCACGACGTGGTCTGCCTGAGCGCCTACGCCGCCGCCACCCTGGAGCCCGCATGAACGCCTATCGCATCCGCCCGCTGGCCGCCGCCGAGGGGCACACCGCGGAGTCCGGCTTCGCCGTGGAAGGTTTCACCGGGACCCAGCCGCAGGCGCTGGGCCGCGTGCGGGTGGCCGAACAGATCGGCGTGGCCACCCCGCGCTTCTGGTTCTACGTCGGCCACGTGGCCTACCGGGCCGACGACCTGCCGCTCTCCCGCCACGATCGCGTGCTGTTCCTCGGCAACGACTACGCCGGCGCGCGCGAGCTGCTGCAGCTGCAGATGGATCCCGGCGCACCCGCGGCGGCGCTGGAGGCGTTGCTGCACGGCACCCTGGCGCTGCTGCAGGCGCTGCCGGAGGAGGCGCAGCACCCGCTCGCCTCGCGCACCATCGTGGAACTGCCCGGCCTGCAGCACGGCGCGCATTCGCCGTTCTGGGACGGCCTGTGCGCACGCTTCTACGCGCATGCCTTGCCGCCGCGCGGCGCCCCGGAGCGGGCCCGCCACGAAGCCGCGGTGGCCAGCCTGCTGCCGCGCCAGCCGGTGGTGGTGTCCTTGCTCGACCAGGCCGCGCAGGACGCGATCGGCGCGATCGACGCGGGTCACGCGCAGGTGGCGGCGGCGCTGGCCAGATGTGGTTTCCGGCGTGGCCTGCACGTCAACACCTGCGACGGCGGTCCGGTGTTCGAGGCGCAGCCGCCCGCGCACGGGGTGGCGATGACCCTGGCCGGAATCGCCGACACGCAGGCAACGGAACGCTGGTTGCTGGTGCCCGAAGGCGTGCGCGAAGCGTGGATCCTGCCGGCGCGCGGCGGCGAAAGCGGGCTGGGGCTCGGGTCCGACCATGCCGCCCTGGCCGGGCTGGCCGCAGGCGACCGCTGCCTGGCGATCCACCTGTCCACCTGAAGGCCGCGGCCCGGGCCTGCCCGCACGGCTGCTGGTGCGCGGCCGGCGACCGTGCAGGCGGTTCCGGGTGCCGGCAGCACGCGATCGGCGGCTGTCGACGCCGCCGGAGCTAGGGCGAACCGCTCAGGCCCCGGCCACGCGCCCGCCCAGCGCCTGGTCAAGCGCGATGCCGACGAACACCGCCATCCCTACCCAGTGGTTGTGCAGGAAGGCGCGGAAGCAGGCCTCCCGCGCGCGCCTGCGGGCGACGACGAATTCGTACGCCACCAACGCCAGCGCGACGCCGAGACCGATCCAGAAGTACAGGCCAAGCCCAGCCTCGCGCCCGACCAGCGCCAGTGCCGCGAACATGCAGGCATACAGCACGCCCTGCGCGATGAGGTCCATGTCGCCGAACAGGATCGCGGTGGACTTCGCGCCCATCCGCAGGTCGTCCTCGCGGTCCACCATCGCGTACCAGGTGTCGTAGGCGGTAGCCCAGAAGATGTTGGCGACGTACAGCACCCAGGCCACCGGCGGCACCGTGCCGGTGAGCGCGGCGAAGCCCATGGGGATGCCCCAGCCGAAAGCCATGCCCAGGTAGACCTGCGGCAGGTAGGTGTAGCGCTTCAGGTAGGGATAGCTGGCGGCGAGGAACACGCCGACCACGCTCATGCAGATGGTCAGGCGGTTCAGCGTCAGCACCAGCGCGAAGGCGACCAGCAGCAGCATCGCGAACACCGCCAGCGCCTCTCGCCCGGAGACCTCGCCAGTGGCCAGCGGACGCTGCTTCGTCCGCTCGACGTTCGGATCGAGCCAGCGGTCCGCGTAGTCGTTGATCACGCAGCCGGCGGACCGGGTGAGCCAGACGCCCAGCGAAAACACGACCAGCGGCCAGATCGGCGGCATGCCGTTGGCTGCCAGCCACAGGCCCCACCAGGTCGGCCACAGCAGCAGCAGCCAGCCGATCGGACGGTCGCCTCGCACCAGTTTCCAGTACTGGCGCAGGCGTTCGCGCCAGCGCGGCTCGGGCGCGGGAAGGGGCTGGAAGTCGCGTTCGTAGGCCATCCGCCTAGCCTAGCAGCGGGACGCCCGCGGGCCCGCTTCTGACAGACGAAATGTCTGTTCAATCATGCGAGAATGCGCGTCCGCGATGCAGGCCATCGCGCGGCACGCGCCCGTAGCTCAGCCGGATAGAGTAGTGGCTTCCGAAGCCATTGGTCGGGGGTTCGAATCCCTCCGGGCGCGCCATCTTCGATAGCGCTTCGTCGTGATTGCCGGCCTTCGCGCACAGCGCTCAGGCGTTCGGTCCCGCGCGCGCCAATGGCGTGCAAGCGCGGGCCCTCACCCCGCCGGGCGCGCCATCTTCGATAGCGCTTCGTCGTGATTGCCGGCCTTCGCGCACAGCG
>Ga0114939_10001703_pt1 | contig 17104 bp, 14 predicted proteins | sample AshMeaCrysSpring_FD_87196 | JGI IMG/M metagenome (GOLD analysis project Ga0114939, IMG submission 87196) | Groundwater microbial communities from Big Spring, Nevada to study Microbial Dark Matter (Phase II) - Ash Meadows Crystal Spring | ecosystem: Environmental > Aquatic > Deep subsurface >... | reverse complement strand
TTTTGCTGGCGGTTATGGTCGGTACAGGTTGCGGAAATCCGCAAAACGAGGCCGCAACTGCACCAGGGTCTAATGCATCATATGGCGGTTCCGAATCGCAGGTAGCATGGGGCGAACACCTGATATGGGTAGGTGGCTGTGGCGACTGTCATACACCCAAAAAAATGAGTTCCAACGGCCCGATTCATGACAGCAGTTTATTTTTATCGGGCTATCTTACTCAAGTGCCGCCACCGCCTGTTAATCAAAAAGAGAGCGCTGCCAAAAGGCCTTGTTATAACACAAACGCTTACCGCCTGGGTAGGCCCATGGGGTATTTCGTATTCAGGCAACCTTACGCCCGACAGCACGGGTATTGGTGCTTGGAAGGAAGAGCAGTTTTTTAAGGTGCTGCGTGAAGGAAGGTTCAAAGGGTTAGATGGCGGCAGGCCTATTATTCCACTAATGCCAGTGGAAGGTACTGTACATTATTCCAATGATGAAATCAAGGACATGTTTGCTTACCTAAAATCTATTAAGTTAATTAAAAACGTGGTGCCCGCTTATCAGCCGCCTGCCCAGTAAGGCTTCTTTTCCCTTATGGTAATTAGATACCGCGGTGGCGCAGGCTTTCGGCCATAGTTCCGCGGTATTTATTTTGGGCATGGCTTACCAGCCACCACCGCCGCCACCACCGCCGCCGCCGCCGCTACTACCACCTCCACTGCTGCCACCGCCGCTGCTACTAGGTGGGGTAGAGGCAGAAGATATGGAGCTCGACAACCCACTCGAAATGCCCCGGCTGAACGAACTGGAACTGAAGCTGCTGCTGAAACTGCTGTCGCTGCTGCTGTAATAGGAGGGCTTATATCCTTCGGCAATGGCATGTTGCAAGATGCTGTCAAACTTTTCGGCCCATTCGTTTTCCACTTGCAGGGCAATGGCGTAGGGGAGATATTTCTCAAAAAGCTCCAGGGTTTTTTCGGGTGGTGTTAAGTAATCAAACAGTCGTTGTTCTGCCGTTTTCAGGTACATTTTAAATCCTTCAAGATGGTCGGCAATTTGCCTGCCTTTAACGGTATAAGCGCTCATAAGGCGCACAAATACCGCCTGGGTAACAATTATCGCAATGGTGAGCATGACAGCCCAAATTATTAACGGGAAGGTGAAGTTGGGCACCAGGTACATAATGCATAAGAAAAAAGCAATAACCGACAGAACACCACCTGTTTTCGTGAAGCCGTTATTCTTTACAAAAATGCCATGCCAGGTATTTTGAAATCCGCGTTTTATTTTAAAGCGTTCTTCGAGCTTTGTCTTGAGTGCGTCAAACAACGATTTGATTGATGCATTATGGGTGCCGGTTTGCACTTCCATGCCATATAAGTCGGATGGGCGAAAGCCGTAAATTCCTATCAGATGCCTGCCGTCATTAGAATAAGGAACGCTTGGCTTTTCAAATGCATACGTTGTGGTTTTGAAAATGAATCTTTTTGTACTCACCTCTATTTTCAGATGCTTTTTTACCGCCATGTCTATAAGGGCTGCCGCAAACAGGTGCGAGGCATAATCCTGCTGCAATATATACCCGGCATCGGCTGGCGAAATATCTGCCGGGGGCTCCAACTGTGGGTATATGGTTCCCTTTTTGGGGTCTCTGCCCCGGAAATACCAGGCCAGGCTGTAAAAGAATAACATAAAGGCCAGGATCCCGGCCAGCAGGCCAAGGCCAATGTTGTCTTTCAGGGTATCAACTATTGTTCGGGGTGGTTCGGGCGTAATGACGCCTTTGGCTATAGCGGCAGCCACCGTAAGCCCCTGGTAGGGTTCAATGCGCACACTATTTGCAAAGTGAATGGTGCTGTGGTTAATTAATTGGGCACGGCAATCGCTGGCTGTACTGCCCTGGTACCCCGTATAGCAGGCATGCTCCAGTATGTTGCTGCCTTTGGGAAAATGGATGGTGCAGGAAACACTGTCGGCATAAAACACCCATCCGTTACCATTCACGTTCCAGTACAGTTCGTCTTTGTTTTCATGATATATGAGTTGTCGGCCGGTTTCGTATTCAAAATCGTATTTGTAAATTCCTGATTTAAGATAAGTATCCTCGTCGCCAACGAGGATGCGTACACCGTTTTCGAGGTTTTCGGCACGGTAGTTGCTTGGTTTGCCATTGTTGTACACACCGTTTAATTCAAAAGGCTTTGTTTGCCATAAGCCATCTTTTCCCGTGTACCGGGTGGGTATATCTCTTACAATGCCACGCTGTATATCATCGTTGGGTTCAGGATAATTTGAGTATTCAATATCCTCGCTTCGTTCGCCATTTCCATTGTACACAGTTATCGTTTCCTTTACTACCAGCTTGCCGTTGGCGAGTACGTTTATGTTAGTATGAAATGATAAGATACGGTCGCTGTAATCCACGGCGCGCAGCATACGCCAGTAATAGCCGTTGCCGTTTATCACTCGCATTACAATTTTGGAAATATCGTTGTTCCACCTGCTAAGGGTAGCTTGATTACTCAGTTTTTTCCATGCTGCACTATCCAGTTTACTCAATCGTTTAACATCGCTTTGCTCATCAAGCGCAGATGCAACACTGTCGGCAAGAATAGGTGCGCAGATGCTGAGGCGGGCATTTACTACCTCGGGGCTCAAGCCCGGGTTTCGGAGCAACTGCATGCGTGCTTCATCAGTTACACGTTGCTGAAATGCGGCAGGGGGGTATATTTTGTAAATGTGCTTTTGAGCAATGCTGTGACTGCAAGCCAACAGTGCCAATAAAGCCAACAGGAAGTACAGTCCTTTTTTATGGATATACAAATTGGTCATTAGTTTTATGAACCAGTAAGGATGGATTGTTTGACGAATAGCGTGCCGGGTCACCTGAATACTGCGCTATTTACCGAAAAGATACAATAGGAACGGCGCCCGCTCCGGGCTCTTCCTGAAAGAACGGCTCTTCGGTAAAATTGAAAGAACTGGCGACGAGGTTGTTGGGGAAAATAGCAATGGACTGGTTATAGTCGCGAACCGTACCGTTGTAGTACCTCCGGCTTTGATTCAACTTCTCCTCTATGTCTTTCAGATCGCTTTGCAGGCTCATGAAGTTGGTATTGGCCTTCAGGTCGGGATATTGCTCTGCCAGGGCAAAGAAGTCTACAAGGGCCCGATTAAGTCCATTGCCGGCTTCCATTTTTTCGCCGGTGGTATTGGCAGCCACCGCCCGGTTGCGCCACTTCACCACTTCGGTTAGGGTGCTGCTTTCGTGCACGGCGTAGCCTTTTACGGTTTCCACCAGATTAGGAATAAGGTCGGTGCGTTGCTGCAAAAAAGTAGCAATGCCGCTCCATCCTTCTTTTACCAATATGTGGCCTTTGGTGAGCTTGTTGTAAATGGCCACTGTGTACAAAAAAAGCAGGGCAACAAATGCCACGAAAATTAGGGCGAAATAGAACATGGAAATTTTTTGGATGAATATACTTTGAAATTGGCATTCAACGTCATTGTCAATAGGTGACAACTGTACAAAGTCTCCCGAAAATTTGCTTTGGATTGCCTCTTTCTATCAAATTGTTTTTGCTACATTGGTGCAGGTTTGCCATGCACAATAGGCGGTGCATGGTGAAGGCTTTCAATTCGTTAAAAAAAACACCTGTATGATACGGACCTTTACATTCCTGGTTTGCCTGTTGGCCGTGCATTTCATTTTTGCGTCGCCTACGCAAACCACCAAATTCATTCGCATCGATCAGTTTGGGTACCTGCCTGCAAGCCGCAAGGTGGCTGTGGTGGCCGACCCTCAGGTTGGGTTCAACGCTGCTGAAGCCTTCAGCCCTGGCGTGGGCGCCAACCAATACCAGGTAAGGCGCTGGGCCGATGATGCCATTGTGTTTACCGGTACTCTGCAGGCATGGAGCGGAGGAGCTACCCACACTCAGAGTGGCGACAAGGGCTGGTGGTTCGATTTTTCGGCCCTGACCACCGAGGGGAGCTATTATATTTATGATGCTGCAAACCAGGTTGGCTCATACAAGTTCGAAATTGGCTCCCAGGTTTATCACGAAGTGCTCAAGCATGTCATCCGCACTTTTTATTACCAGCGCATCAATTTTGCCAAGCAGGCGCCTTTTACCGATAGCCGCTGGGCCGATGCAGCCTGGTACGAAGGCAGCAACCAGGACAGGTTTGCCACCAGCCGTTTTGCCAAAGGCAATATGACCACCGCCCGCGACTTGAGCGGTGGTTGGATGGATGCCGGCGACCAGAACAAGTACACCACTTTTGCTGAAGCAGCCGTTATTCAACTGATGGAGGCCTACCGCATCAATCCCGGTGTGTTTGCCGATAATTATGGCATACCCGAATCGGGCAACGGGGTAGCCGACCTGCTGGATGAGGTGAAGTATGAACTCGACTTTCTGAAACGCATGCAGGATGGTACCGGTACCAACGGATTTTTCCTGAAGGTGGGCGTAGACAATTACAACAGCGTAAGCCCCATTAGCATCGATACACGGCCAAGGTATTACCTGCCCGAGTGTACTTCGGCTACACTATCGGGCTGTGCCATGTTTGCCGTGAGTGGCACGGCCCTACGCAGCCACCCAACCTTGTCCGGCTGTGGGCAGGACCTTCTGAACCGTGCAGAAGCGGCCTGGGCAAGGGCCAAAACCACCACCAGCAATTTCACCACCTATCAAACAAACTGCGACGATGGAGACATAAAAAGTGGCGATGCCGACCGCACGGCGCAGGAGCAGATCGAAAGTGCTTTTGTAGCGGCTGTGTATTTGTACGAAGCCACGGGAAATGCTGAATACAAAACTTTTGCGGAGGGAAATTACACCAGGGTAAATCCGTATGTGATCAACTGGTGGGGGCCGTATTGGGCGCCTCAGCAGCTTGCCTTATTGCGCCTTACCACCTTGCCCGATATAAGCATCACCGTGATAAACAATATACGCAACCAGAAGGCAGGCATGAATTACCTGTATTCGGTGGACCAATACAATTCGGGGATTGACCTGTACCGGGGCTACATGGCAGACGACGCGTACCACTGGGGCCACCACCGTGCCCGCAGCGATGCCGGCAATTTCAACCTCGACTTTGCAACCTTTAACTTGAATGCCGGCAACCATGCTAAATATAAAGAGGTAGCCGAAGCCTACATGCATTGGTTTCATGGGCTCAATCCGCTTGGCATAGTGATGCTGAGTAATATGTATGCTTATGGTGGCGACAGTTGCGCAAACGAAATCTACCATAGTTATTTCGACAATGGTACCATTTGGGATAATGCAAAAACTTCTCCATATGGCCCTGCGCCTGGATATGTAACGGGTGGACCCAATAAGAATTACACAGGTACGGTGGCCAATATTACCAATCAGCCGGTGCAGAAGGCATATAAAGACTGGAATACCGGCTATCCCGAAAACAGTTGGGAAATAACTGAGCCGGCCATTTACTCACAGGCTTCCTACATTATGCTGCTGGCCAGGCTCATGAGTGCCGGCACCCCGCCGCCGCCTGATACCGAAATGCCATCGGCCCCCGCTAACCTCACCATTTCAAATGTGACGGCAAGCAGCCTTGCTCTCAATTGGACGGCCAGCACCGACAATGTGGGTGTATTTGCTTATGAAGTTTATCAAAACGGTACCCTGCTTAACGGAAGTGTAAGCGGAACAACCCTTGCGGTAAACAATTTAAGTTGCAGTACCTCATACAGCTACTATGTGCGTGCCCGCGATGCGGCTGGTAACGTATCGGGCAACAGCAACACCACTACGGCTACCACACTTGCCTGCGCACCCGTAACGCAAAACCTGGTGGTGTACGACGAAACAATAGGCGCCGATTGGGCCGACTGGAGTTGGGGCAGCACCAGAAATTTCAACTATACCAGCCTCAAGCAGTCGGGCACCCGCAGTGTACAGGTGGCTTATCAGGCATGGGGCGGCCTGTCGTTCAGAAAAGGCACGGCTGTGCAAACTACTGCTACCACACAGCTCAGGTTTTGGGTGTATAGTGCAGGCACTAATACCATTACCATTCAAACACGAAATGCCGATGAAACGGGGGCCAGCCTGCAGGTGACGGCCACCACCAATCGCAAGAAGTGGAAAGAAATTGTGGTTAGCATGAGCCAGTTGGGCAACCCGGCACAGATAAAGCGGATAGACATAATGAATAACACTTCGGGCGCCGTGACGATGTTCTTTGATAATGTGCGGCTAACGAATGTGGTGGTACCTGCCACAATGCTGGCTGCCGCCCAGGTTAGTCTTATTTCTGCCGAAGTGCCGGCATTGCCCGGAGAAATATCAATAAGCCCAATGCCTGCAAGGCATGAGGCGGTACTCAGCTTCACTAGCCTTCGCAACAGCATAGCAACACTGCAAATATTTGATGTTTCCGGAAGGCAGGTTTTGGCCAATAGCCAGGATATACTTAAAGGTAACAATCAGCTTAGGTTGGATGTGTCGGCTTTGAAAAACGGATTTTACCTGGTAAAGCTCGGTGATTACAAAACGGCCAGGTTGGTTGTGGAGCGGTAAAATGATGAGGAACAAAAGGGGGCCTGCTTTTGATTTTTGGGTTTCCTGAAGCCAAAACTTTGTAGGGTTAGTCCGGTCGGATGAAGTTTTTGACAGGGAACCTCCTACTTGGAAAGCAATTGCAAGGAATTTTTGTTCACTACCACAAAATGGTATTGATAAGTTTACACAGTGGTGTTAATTTTATGTTCTAATTTCACATTACTGCCAAAGGAAGGAGAATAATAGTGCTTGTTCTAAAAATCATGCCGCACCACCAAATTATTTAAACTACTAAAAATCAACAGTTATGAAGAATGTTACATTGCTCGTTGCAGCATTGGTATTTGGCCAAATTGGAGTTGCAAAAATTTGGCGGGTAAATAATGTGCCGGGCGTAATTGCCGATTACACTACTATTCAGGCTGCCCATGATAATGCCGCGGTGCTACCAGGCGACACCATCCACCTGGAACCGTCTATTGCAAATTATGGAGCTCTTACCATGACAAAAAGGCTCACCATCATTAGCGTTGGCAATTTTTTGGGGGCAAATCCGGGCAATCAGTATGTTTTGGTGCCGGGAACTATGACTAGCCTTACCGTAAATAATGTTTCGGCCTCCAATTCAGTGTTTCACTGCAACTTTTCAAGTAGCGTAAGCATTAACAATGCGAATAACATGCGTTTCGAACGCTGCCGAATAGAGAATTCAATAAATTTCAATCAGAGCAGCAACAATGTGATCCTGGGAAATTTTCTTTACGTGATTACACTTAACAACGGCAGCAATAATATTATCAGCAACAATATTATAGAATACTATACCGATGTAAATACCAACACAGCAAATACAATTGTAACACAAAATGTTTTTTTTGCAACAACTGTTCTTGCAAATAGAGCTATGGCCAATGCAACCTTTCAGAATAATATTATTAATAAAACCGGGTCTTTTATTTTTACCAATTGTGTAGTAGAAAATAATATTGCCTCCAATGCATCACTGCCGGCAGGTAACGGAAACCAAAACAGCGTGAGTATGGCCAGCGTCTTTGTAAACCCTAATGGCGCCGATGATGCGTCCTTTGTGCTGCAAACGGCCGGTGCTAACCCCGCGGTTGGCACAGGCAAGGAAGGCGTGAATTGTGGCGCTTATGGAGGAACAAATCCTTTTAAGCGTGGCTTACAACCGGCAATTCCGGCCATCTACAAACTGAGTGCCCCGGTGGCTCCTACGGGAAATACGATGAACGTGATCTTCAGCACTAAGAGCAATAACTAATCCATCATCACTGGTGGCAACTGTTTCTATTGCCGGGATGTTTTCCAAACAAAGGCAATCACAGTTACTACCCAAAATGAATTACCATGCGTAAGATCATAAGCATGATCAGCTGTTGGTGTTTGGCAGTGATGGTATCCGCGCAATCCAATATTACACGGGTAGAGTATTTTTTTAATACCGATCCTGGTTTTGGAAATGGCACACCGGTAAACGGCATTCCCGCTGCGCCTGATATTAGCGAGCAAGCCTTTAGTGCCGACCTGAGTGCGCTGCCTGTAGGGCTGAACAACCTGTTTATTCGCAGCCGCGACCAAAATGGCAAGTGGAGTGTTACCAACAGTTTTTTATTCATCAAGTCTGCCACATCGTCAACTTTGCCAAATATTACCAAGGTGGAATACTTCATAGATTCTGACCCGGGGTTTGGCAATGCATTTGACATACCATTACCAGCTGGTGTGGTGGTAGCCGATAAGTCGTTTGATGCAAACATTGGTACATTGGCGGCCGGCATTCATTTTCTGGTAATTAGAGCCCGCGATGCAAACGGCAGATGGAGCATTTCAAACATATTTAATTTTGTTCGAACAAATTCTGCCTCCACTCCATCCAGTATTGTACAAATGGAGTATTTTTTCGACAGCGACCCAGGTTTTGGAAACGGAATAGCAATTCCTATAGCAGCATCTTCCAATATTGCAGACCAGGTGTTTCAGCCTAATCTAACCAATCTTGTGCCGGGTTTGCATTTCCTGTTCATAAGAAGCCGCGATGCAATGGGTAATTGGAGTGTTACGAATTCTTTTCTTTTTCTGAAATCTGCTGCTACCGGCATTACGAACGTTGTTGCCGCCGAATACTTTTTCGATACAGACCCGGGTTTTGGCAAGGGCACAAATATTCCGGTTAGCCCATCGAGCAACATCGTAAATGTAAGCTCCAATATTAATATTGCCGGCCTTGGTGGAGGGCATCACATGTTGTTCCTGCGTACCCGCGATGCCCAGGGCCAATGGAGTGTTACCGGCGCTGCTTTGTTTGTAAGGGCCGGCGCTACAGTTCCTGCTGATATTGTACGTATGGAGGCATTTATCGACACCGATCCCGGTTTTGGAAATGGCATACCCATTGCGAACAACCCGGCCACTGACCTGCCCGATTTTGCCTTTCCGCTCAACGTGAGTGGCTTGTCGGCCGGCATGCACCGGTATTATATACGCACTCAGGATGTAAATGGCAAATGGAGCGTTACTGCCCGCGATTCCTTTAATATTACTACCCCGGCTTCCGCGCCCTATATAAATGTGAATGCTATTACAGGACGCAATTTTTGTGGCGAAAAACAATTCAAACTTTCTTACCACGCCGTAGGTAGCTACAACTCGGGCAATATATTCAGCGTACAGCTAAGCGATGGCAGCGGAAGCTTTGCCAACCCGGTTGTAATTGGATCAGCAACAACTATAGGCAGCGCTGTGATAACCTGCACCGTGCCACAGGGCATTGCTAATGGCGATAATTACAGGGTTCGCGTGGTTAGCAGCAATCCGGCCGTTACCGGTGCTACCTCGGATTCAGTGTTTGTGCTGAATACCCAGCCCCGCTTTGCCGATGAAACAGCCATTGTGGTATGCGCAAATGAAACGGCAAACCTGAACGCCGTGTACAATACAGGGTTTTTCAACGTGAGCTGGAGTACCCCAAATCCTGCCGCTGCGCCTATAGGCCAATACACCATGATTACGGTGAACCCGGGCGCCCTCAATTGCAAGGATACATCGGTAGTAACGGTGAGGCAGGATGTAAACCGCTGGCAGGGTACGGTTAACAGCGATTGGCACACAGCGGCTAACTGGAGTACCGGGGCTGTGCCCACGCTTAAGACCCATGTAATTATCCAGGCATCAACGCCCAATCCCTGTATTTTGAGTGGCCAGAATGGTGAAGCCGCCAGCATACAGGTGCGGCAAGGTGCAATAATGCAGGCTACCGGTGGCAAAGTGGTAAATGTGGCCGCTAATTGCAATCCACTGCCTAACTAAGCATTGTTTCCAAACTTTATAAGCCGGTTGATTTTTCAGCCGGCTTTTTTATGCTATATCCATCTGTATGAAACTTGACCTGTGCATGTTTATGCATAAGTATTTGGTTTATAAACCGGCGTATATCAAATTTTCAACTTGCGCAATTAGATTCTGGTAAATATCTTAGCGTAAACCTTTTTTTGTAACCTTAAACACACGTTATGAAGAACCATCTTTTTTTCATTGCGGCCTTTATTACCCTTACGCCGCTTGCCAATGCACAGGTAAAAGACACTACTTCCAAAGCTGAGGAAGAGGATTTCAGCGCCTATGCCGATGCAAACGAAAAGCCTCTTAAGCGCTTTGTGGGGCAAAAAATTTTATGGCAAACCCCTGCCAAACTTGTGAGTGTAGGCTACGAGTACCAAAGTTCGTTCGATCTTAACAACAGCCATGGGGGAGTAGATGAAGCGTAAAAAGGCACGGTTGGCAGCATTGGCGGGCTCAGGCTGGCAGCAAACGTGCCGGTCATTAGCAACCAACGAATTATTTGGCAGCTCGGAGGATTCTACTGGCAGTCGCAGTACAATGATGTAACAGGCAACTCAGGGGTAGCGAACAGCCTTGCTTCCACCGGCCTGTATGATGCCGGACTCACTTCCACATTTTTTATCCCGCTCAACGAAAAGAACTTCTTAATTCTGTTAGGCCAGGCCGAGGCAGCATCCAACGGGCCCGGCCTCGATATTTCGAGCCGTAGCCTTACCTGGAGCATGGCAGCCGTGTACGGTTGGAAAAAGCGGGATGACCTGATGTGGGGTTTGGGTTTTACCAGGGGCTACCGTATGGGAAAGGTGATTACCGTGCCGCTTTTGATGTACAATCGTTCCTTCAACAAAAATTGGGGCCTTGAATCATTACTACCCATCCGTATGAATGTGCGCTACAGTATAAAACCCAACAGCCTGCTGCTTGCGGGCTACGAGCTTGAAGGAGCGCAATATGCTATTGACGATTCGCCGGCATATGCCGATATTAAAAATACTTATTTGCAGCGCGGTGAAATTAAGGCAAGGCTTAGCTATGAGCGAAGCCTCTATAAGTTTATTTGGCTGAGCGCCCAGGCCGGCATGCGGGTAAACGGCAGGTTCAATTTTTCGCCCAATTACAACTATAAAGAAAAAGATTATAGTACTACCAGCGTGCTGGGCAATCCATTTTATTTTAATATTGGTATCAATTGGGTAAGCCCGTAGAATTGCAAACAGGTTGGCTATTAAATATTTCCGTCTCCAGGTATATGGATCGTCTTTATTGGAAAGCTGTTTGCGGGTAAAACCGAACTGAAGCGTGCAGTATTATAAGCGCACTGGTCAACAAGCATGGTGCTATTATTGATATGCATTTTTTTCGATCTCTCCGCAACATTTACGATCGAATCGGAAGGGCTTTCGGTATAGGCTTTGTATGTTGAACTTCAAAAAATTACCTGCTACTGGATAATGCTATGGATGCTGTTCCAAACCAATCGGTGGCATTAATAATTATGCTGCATGTAACTTTTGCAACCGGTACCGGCAACCTGAGAGTGGAAGTGCCTGCTGTACCGGGATAAAAAAAGCGGGCAGATTTACCATCTGCCCGCTTATAAAACTCTGTGTCTTTATTATTTCTTCACCATCCTTGTCCAGGTGTCGGTTCGGCCAAACAATGAAATGCCCACGTATCCGCGTACTTCCAGGGTGTTGTTGTCCTTCAGGTTCATGGTGCAGGAGTAGTCGTTGCCTGTTTTAGGATCATAAATACTTCCATTGTCCCACTCGTTATCGCCGTCATAGATAAAGTCGCGCAGGTTTGTAAGGCCCAATACGCCGCGGCTGCGCATTTTTTCGTCCGGATTGTTGGTATCCAGTTTAGGTTGACCTGTTTTGGGATCGTTGGGCTCGGCCAGCCACACAATTTTGCCGTAGTACTTTTCGCCTTCTTTGTACACTTTAACCATGGCTTTTCCGTCGCCGGTTTTCCAAACGCCAATTATGGCATCGGGGTTGGCAAAGGCGCACACAGACAAGGCTGTAGAAACCATTGAAAGGATCAGATTCTTCATTTGTTTGAAATTTTGGGGTTTAAAAATTGGTTTTGTTTACTTTTTTGTTTTTGATGGTTCAAAAAAATTGCCATCAACAACACATGTAAAATTGCTATCTAAAATTAAAATCCCAAACAATTTTTGTTAAAAAGTGCATACCATTCTATAATTCCAATAATGTATGAATGGACAGCTTTTATTGAAAGGAGGGTTACAATTTCAGTGACCAGACCCGGTGCCGGGTTTTTGAACAAGTAGTTGATAAAACCGCATCAGGTCGGCCATTTCTCGCGCAGAAAGTGGTTCGTGAGAATCGAATTTCTGCTTGAACAATTGGACTTGCTTATGCCCGGGATTTTTTTCCAGTATACGCGAAATAACTACATGAACCGGCAGGCTTTTACTATACACCGGACTGGCTTCTGGTTTCTCCGATTTTTGGCGGGTGGGCATTTTCAGTATGATAGCTTGCAGGGTTGCCATTTTGCCTTCGTGCAGGCCGGCAATTTTTGAAGCCTTGGCATACAACCCTTCCAACTGTGGCTTGGTAAGAAAACCACGTGCCTCGTATTGCTGCAACAGGCTGGCTAAAAAGGGCGAGTCGGGGCGCGCCGAGGTGGCAGCCTTCAATACGTCGAGTATTACATCCACTCCGGGTTTTCTTCGTTCCATATAGTACAAATATGATTGAATTGCATCACACTTCATCTTGGGCTGCGGCAGGCGGTTACTTATGGCGTCAGGCTTTTACAACTATATTGCGGCCCGTTTTTACACAAAGTAATTATTATGAGAAAAACCTGGTTGTTGCTTATGTGTGCAGGCTGGCTATCGCTGCACGCACAAATTCCTTCGCCCAAAGACTTTCTGGGCTACGAAATAGGTGAGCGCTTTACACCCCATCACAAATTGGTGAGCTATTTCCAAGCATTGGCAGCATCGGCCCCCGGCCAAATGAAACTGGAGCAATATGGTACCACCTACGAAGGTCGCCCACTGTTGCTGGCCTATTTTGGCAGTACCGAAAACCTGGGCAACCTGGAAAATATCAGACTCAATAACCTGAAACTGGCGGGCATAGAACCCGGTGGAGGCAACGCAAATGCTCCTGCCATTGTGTGGCTCAGTTACAATGTTCATGGCAACGAGGCCAGCAGCAGTGAGGCTGTGATGCTTACGGTTCATTACCTGCTTACCAACCCACAGGCTAAGGAGTGGTTCAAGAACACGGTGGTAATAATTGACCCGTGCATAAACCCCGACGGACGCGACCGCTATGTAAACTGGTACAATAGCGTAGCAGGCGCCAATATGAATGTGGACCCCGCGAGTCGCGAACACAGCGAACCCTGGCCAGGCGGTCGCACCAACCATTACACCTTTGACCTGAACCGCGACTGGGCCTGGCAAAGCCAGGTTGAAACACAGCATAGGCTGAAAAAATACAATGCCTGGTTGCCCCAGGTGCATGTAGATTATCACGAACAGGGCTTTAATGAGCCATATTATTTTGCCCCGGCCGCCGAGCCCTACCACGAAGTGATAACCCCCTGGCAGAGGCAGTTTCAAGTGCTTATTGGTAAAAATCACGCCAAATATTTTGATCAGAACGGCTGGCTATACTTCACCAAAGAACGCTTCGACCTGTTTTACCCCAGCTATGGCGACACCTATCCTACTTACAACGGAGCCATTGGTATGACTTACGAGCAAGGTGGCATCAGGGCCGGCCTGGGAATTATAAATGAGGATGATGATACCCTTACCCTTAAAGACCGGGCCACGCACCACCATACCACGGGTTTAAGCACAATAGAAGTGTCGAGCCAGCAGGCCAACCAACTGGTGGACAATTTCAAAAAGTTTTTTGCGGAAGCGGTAAGCAACGGATCGGGTGAATATAAAAGCTATGTGCTGAAAGCCAAAGGACAGCAGGGCAGGATGAAATCGCTTCTCGAACTGCTCGACCGCAATGGCATCGTTTATGGGTATGCAAATGGCGGCACGGTCAATGGCTACAATTACCTTTCAGGCAAATCAGAATCTTTCAACCTGGAACAGGGCGATGTGGTGGTAAATACGCTGCAGCCCAAAGGGGCGCTGGCCAGAGTATTGTTTGAGCCTCAATCGAAAATTACCGATAGTGCCACGTATGATATTACTGCCTGGAGTCTGCCGTATGCCTTTGGCCTGCCGGCTTATGGCGTAAAGGAAAAGCTTAATGCAACTAAAGGTTTGGCCGTGCCTGCGGGGCCTGCAATGGTGGGTGGCGCCTATGGCTATCTCAAAACGTGGAATAGCTTTGAAGATGCTAAGTTTTTAGCCAATTGTCATAAAAGAGGCATTAAAGTACGCGTAAGCGAAAAGCCCCTCGAAATGGATGGCAAGCAATATCCTGCCGGAACCTTGATTATCATTCGCACTTCCAATTTTAGCGTGGCCAACTTTGACGACGCAGTACTGAAACTGGCTGCCGAGCACAAAACACAGTTGGTGCCTGTAAAAAGCGGGTTTGTAGATAAGGGGTCCGACTTTGGCAGCTCTGATGTACGCTCGCTGCGCAAGCCGCGGGTGGCTATGCTTACCGGCGACCAAACAGCAGGCCTGAGTGCAGGAGTGGTATGGCATTACCTTGACCAACAGTTGAAATACCCTGTAAGTCTTATAAACGTAAGCGATGCCGGCCGCACCGACTGGAAGAAATATGATGTGGTTATGGCCCCCGATGGCAGCTATCAGCAGCTATTTGCCCGCGATGGCGCCCTGCGCAACTGGGTGAGCCAGGGCGGCAGGCTGGTTGCGCTGGAGAATGCAGTAGCTATGGTGGCCAACGCCGAATGGGGTGGACTGAAGGTCAAAAAGCCGGAAGAGGAAAAGAAAGGCGACTATGCCGATTTGCGCACCTATGCCAGCCGCGAAAAGGATTACCTGAAAGAAAGCAACCCTGGAAGCATATTCCGCCTGGACCTTGACAATACGCATCCGCTGGGTTTTGGCTTCCCGAATTACTATTATACCCTCAAAAGCGACCTGAATATGTACGAGTTTATGAAGGAAGGATGGAATGTGGGTGTAGTGAAGAAAGAGGGTAAAGTAGCCGGTTTTACCGGTGTTAACGCCACCAAAAAATTAAAGGATGGTGTGCTTATTGGTCAACTGCCGGTAGGGCGTGGCTCTGTAGTATTTTTTACCGATGACCCCATATTCCGAAGCTTTTGGGAAAGCGGCAAGCTGTTGCTGGCAAATGCCATATTTATGTAAGCGATTTATTCACAAGCCTTTGCGAATTAAAATGCCCCGCCAGTGGCGGGGCGTTTATTTTAATGGGGGATTTCCGACAAAAAAGTTGCCGCAGGTTATTTAAGGTAGGTGCGGCCACATTTGGTTTTTCCATTGGCTGCATCCTGTATGCTAATGCCATGGGCACAAGCACTCAGAAATACGATGGCTACCAAAGCGGCAAGAATTAAACCTGGAACCCTCTTCATATTGCTCGTTTTTAAAAATTTTGACAAAGATGTGGAAATATTACAAAACACATTAAATTAATTTGTTCCACAGCCGCAGCTTAACATATCCATAAGTAACCATCCTATATTAAACCCGTTTCATGCTGACAACCTGCTGGTAATATTCACATTCAAACAAATTGGCATTATGAAAACGAAAAAATGGGTGTTCATTGCATGTTTGGCAGCAGTATTTTTTGTGTACCACCCGGCAAGTGGGCAAGTAATTTGGCAAATACAGGTAGGCGCAAGTAGAGGTGGGTGGCATGGAGCCGGAATGGAAGCATTGGAAAAAGTAGTGGATGTAACAGGCGGCAACTTGGTGCGTGAACCTTTTACCGGCATGTTCATGGGTGTTTCTACAGCCATTCCTGTTGGCAATCATGTTTCACTCAATACCGGGCTGCAATATGCCAAAACGGGCAGTAGCCTTACCGGAGCCTTATCCATTAAAGATTTGCCGCTGGTGCAGGGCAGGCTCAATGTAGTGGCCCACAAATTGGAGTTGCCATTGCTGGCCGAAATGGAATTGGTAAAAGGCCTCAGCCTGCAGGGTGGGGTACAGGGTGCCTGGCAAATGGCCAATACGCTGCAGGCAAGGGCAGGGGTGCTGGGTATCAACCTGCTTCGGACTACCTTACCCATGAATAATGCGGTGGCGCCTTTGCAGTTGTCGGCTATTGCCGGCGCCTCATACTGGTTTCAAAATGGTATAGGTTTTCAAGCATTGTACGAGCATGGGGTGACCCGGCAGTTGCAAAGTGCCATGGCCGATGTGTACGCCCGCAATGTGCGGGTAGGTGTGAGCTTAAGGTTTGGCCACCGCTGATCATTTGTTTCTCAACAATAGGAATGGTGTTTGTTACTTCGCCGCACCAATCGCCACATGTGGCGAACTAACCATTCCATTGTATGCTTGTGCGCCTGGCAAATACCTATCGGGCAGGTTTTGGTGGCCTGAGCTGCGAAAACTGGTTGCTTAGTACGGTGATGCTCATCAACCGGGCAGGCACCATGGCTATTCCCTTTATGAGTATGTACCTTACGCAAGCCCTTCACCGGAGCCTGAAAGAAGCGGGGTTGATCATCACCCTGTTTGGGGTAGGGTCGGTGGCAGGGGCAAGCCTGGGTGGCTGGCTTACCGATAAGGTGGGCTTTCGCAAAGTGCAAATCCTATCCACCACGGTAGCCGGGGCACTTTTTAGCCTGTTCTCTTTTGTTACACACTTTGGCATGCTGTGCGCCCTTACAGTGTTTCTTGCTGTGGTGGCCGAAGCCTTCAGGCCAGCTAATTTTACGGCTGTGGCAGCATACAGCAGTCCGCAAAACATCACCCGCTCTTATTCGCTCAACAGGCTTGCCATAAACCTGGGTTGGGCTGCAGGCAGTTCGTTAGGTGGTTTTGTGGCCGCTATCAATTATCACCTGTTGTTTTGGGTAGAAGGGTTGGTGTATATGCTGGTGGGTGTTCTTATCTGGTACCTGCTGCCATCGCAAAAGCAAGCGCATCGAGAAAAAAAGCAAAATGCTCCGGCCAATGTAATGAAGCCCTGGCAGGATGGCTGGTATATGCGCTTTTTGGCGGTTGTGGTACTTTTTAATACCTGCTTTTTCCTGGTTTTCAGGCCGGTGCCTGAAATTTGCGAAGCGGAGGGGGGTATCAA